>ERZ1026848.775-NODE-775-length-17555-cov-6.568286_pt1 | contig 17555 bp, 9 predicted proteins | sample MGYA00380154_ERZ1026848 | MGnify/ENA primary metagenome ERZ1026848 (study PRJEB33269, sample SAMEA4719790) | human gut metagenome | biome: human-associated habitat; feature: organic feature; material: feces | place: Cameroon | collected 2013-10 ...
ACGGAGGGGATTGTCCGCTTTATTTATGAAAAATATGTAGAAACAGAAAGCTATACCGCTGTTGCCGGCGAGTTGAATTTAAGACAGGTCAACCCGCCTGCATTATACAAGAAAACAAAGGAGGTTTATCATATACCCGGTGCGGGAAAATATAAGGGTTGGAATAAGAGTGCGGTGGAGCGGATCCTGAAAAGTGAAACCTATACGGGAACTCTGGTGCAGGGAAAAACCGGTATAACCGCAAGGGATGAGAAGAACCGTGTTCATAAGCCGGAAGCTGACTGGGTGATTATAAAGGGTGCACATGAACCGTTGATTGACCGGGAGCTATACCGCAGATCAGTGGAGATCAGAGAAAAAAAGTATACCCGGACCAGAATCGGATAAAGGGGGAAGCAGTATGGAGCGTTTGGCATTATATTTACGGTTATCCTTAGAGGACGGGGGAGAAAAGGACGAGAGCAATAGTATCGGCAATCAGAGAAAACTGATCTATGAGTACATACAGCAGGATCCTGAATTAAGCAGGTATGAAGCGGTGGAATTTTGTGATGATGGCTGTTCCGGCACCAATATGAACAGACCAGGGCTGCAGGAGCTGTTAAAGGAGATAAAGGCAAAGAATATCAGCTGTATCCTTGTCAAGGATATGTCCCGTTTTTCGAGAGATTATATTGAGCTGGGGATTTATCTGAACCGGATATTCCCTTTTATGGGGATTCGTTTTATTGCTATCAATGACCATTATGACAGCCGGGAGCATTGCGGAAGCACCATAGAGATTGACACTGCATTTCAGACGCTTTTATATGACCTGTACAGCAAGGATATATCGGGAAAAGTAAAGACTTCTTTTGCAGCCAAATGTACAAACGGAGAATACGTTTTCGGACAGGCCCCGTTCGGGTATGAAAAAAGCAGGGAGGTAAAAAATATGGTTATTGTGAATGAAAGCGAAGCAGAAATTGTACGGTATATTTTTTCTCTTGCGGTGCAGGGAAAGACCAGTACACAGATTGCAAGACAGCTTTACGAGGAAGGCATACCTGCCATTATGCAGATGCGCCATCCGGAAAAGAAGTATACAGATGGAAAAGTACATTCGTGGAGTGAAAAGGCGGTCAGAAGAATATTAAACAATCGTTTTTATCTTGGCGAAATGGCATATGGTAAATCAGTCAGAAAGTCCGTAGGCAGTAAAAATGGGATTTCTGTGCCGATGGAGGACTGGAAGGTAATCAGGAATCACCATGAGGCTCTTATCCCGGAAGAAATATACGAACAGGTATCGTCCTTCAGACCGGGGTATTCCACTAAAAGAAACAGGGAGAAGCATCCGCTTACGGGGAAGCTGTATTGTGGAGGATGCGGTTATTCCATGAATTATAAGCCGCTGCAAGGAAAAAACAGATACAGGCGGTTTGAGTGCGGGAAGCACACATTATTGCAGATACCGGAATGCTGCACCTGTATAAGTGCCGGTCTGCTGGAGAAAACCGTGCTTATGATGTTGAATGAGGAACTGCTGCTTTACGGAAATGCAGGGAAGCAGCAGGAAAATTTATCTTTCTTTTTACAGGCGAGGATTCTGTCATTAAAGACAAACCTGGAAGAATACAGGAAGGAAATAAAGCAGATACAGGCGCAGAAGGATGTCCTGTATGAGAAATATGCCCTTAGACAGCTTGACAGAAAAGAATACCGGAAAAGGGCCGACGAACTGACAGAACAGTTATCTTCCTTATCAATAAAGAAAGAGAAGGCAGCGGGAAAGCTTGCGGTATTGGAGCAGGAATGCCGGCAGACCGGGGAGGATAGGAAACACCTGCTTAGGTATCTGCATATTGAGGAACTGACACAGGAAGCGGCTGATACATTTATCACGAAAGTCTGGGTTTATAAGGATAAAAGGCTGGAAATCGAGTGGAATTTCCGTATGGATCATGGAGTAAGCGCCTCTGAAATAAGATAAAAAGTTCGTGACAATAATCTGACATCAGAGGGCTTTGGGAAACTCAGTATTTCAGGAACCTTTGACATTCTGGCAGGAACAGATTGATCCTGCATGAGGCAGAAATGATACAACAGAGCAATATTTGACTAACAGACGGTCGGGATTGCAAAGAAAAATTGCCCGGATGCTTCTATACTGTTGAGTAGAAAAGGGTAACGGCTTTGGAAGGTTACCGAAACGGAAGCGACAGAGAGGTTTAGCAGGGGGTACGGCAATGAGCGAATTACAATTACCGCGATTGATCAGCAATCATATGGTCTTACAGAGAAACAAAGAAATCCATATCTGGGGACGGGATCTTCCGGGACACCGTGTCATGGTCTCCTTCCGGGGAGAGGAGGCTGTGGCGCAGACGGATGAGGAGGGAAACTTTTCGCTCTTTCTGCCGAAGCAGGAGGCGGGGGGACCGTTCAGTATGCTGTTCCGGGATGATCTTGGAAATGAAGAGGTTGTCGGGGACGTGTATATTGGCGAAGTCTGGTTCTGTTCCGGGCAGTCCAATATGGAGCTTCCCATGAACCGGGTTAAGGACCGGTTCCCGGAGGATGTGGCAGATTGTAAAAATACACAGATACGCACCTTTAAGATTCGGGAAAACGGCGTGTTTACCGCTCCTTTAGCAGAGCCAGAAAGCGGAGAGTGGAAGAGTGTACAGCCGGAGACGATTCTGGATTTTTCAGCAACCGGGTATTATTTTGCAAAAGCCCTGCAGGAGCTTTTAAAGGTTCCGGTAGGATTTATTGATGCAAGTCTCGGAGGATCCCTGATTGAATCCTGGATGAGCCGGGAGATGCTGGATGGGATGGACGAAGAGCTTGCACTTGCAAAGAAGTACAGTGATGCAGCGTTTGTGAAGGGACAGCTTCTTAAGAACGAACAGCAGAGCAATGCGTGGCATGCCCGTCTTGATGCAGCGGATCAGGGCCTTAAACAGCATTGGGAGAAGGAGTGCTATAATAACGAAAACTGGGGAATGGTAACGGTTCCATTCTGGTTTGATGAAGTAGAGGAATTAAAGGGATTTATTGGAAGCGTATGGCTGAAACGGAACTTTACCGTGCCGGAGGAGATGGCAGGAAAGCCTGCCAGGCTTTGGCTTGGAACGATTGTGGACAGTGATGTGGCATATGTGAACGGGCAGCAGGTGGGAATTACCTACTATCAGTATCCACCCCGGAAATATGAGATTCCGGAAGGACTGCTGCGTGAAGGAACGAACACCATTGTGCTGCGTGTCATCAGTGAAAAGGCACAGGGACGGTTTACGGAAGGAAAGAAGTACGCCATTTTTAATGAGCAGGGAGAAATTCCGTTAGACGGAACGTGGAGCTACTGCATCGGGGCTGCCTGTGAGCATGTGCCGGAGACGGATTTTGTGAACTGGAAGCCGACCGGACTTTACAATGGAATGACGGCACCCTGCCACAAGTATACGATTGCCGGAGTGAACTGGTATCAGGGCGAAAGCAATACGCACCATCCGGACAATTATCTGGATCTGCTCCGGCGCATGATCGAAGGGTATCGTAAGGAATGGAATGATCCGAAACTACCGTTTCAGATCGTGGAGCTTCCCAATCTTATGGTGGATATGGAGGGCGCAGAAGAGGGGTGGAGAGTACTTCGGGAATTGCAACGCCGCTCCGCATTAATTCCGGATGTGGATGTTGCAGTAACCATAGACCTTGGCGAGGACAATGACCTGCATCCGCAGAATAAGAAGGATCTCGGGAAGCGTCTGGCACTGCTTGCCGCTGCGAGACTTGGCATTCCGGTGGAAAGTAAAGGACCGGAGGTAACGGAGATTACCGTGGCTTCAGATGAAGCGAATAACCTCCGGACGATCCGGTTAACATGCAGCCATGCGGAAGGACTGCATGCGTCGTCCGAAGACAAGGGAAAGGAAATTCTGGATTTTGAAGTGGTAAATGATAACGGAGAGGTTCTGCAGCCCAAAACACAGATTAAAGGGCAGGAAATTGTACTTACGATCCCGGACAAGGAAACGGAAGTGAAGCTTATCCGCTACTGCTACCGGACTTCCAATATCGGGGCACTGGTTTATAACCGGGCCGGTTTACCGATGAGCCCTTTTGTAAGGAGGGTATATGAAGAGACTGTTTAACGGAGGATGGAGCTTCTGGTGCGGAGAGCCGGATTTAGATGTGTCAGAGGCAGGGAAGCATCTTACAGAGTTTCAGAAAGTGGATCTGCCGCATGACTGGCTGATTGCAGATGCAAAGAACCTGTACCGGGACGGCTGTGGATTTTACCGGAAATTTTTTTCGATGCAGCCAAAGGAAAACAAACGATATTCCCTGATTTTTGAAGGGGTGTATATGGATACCACCATCTGGGTAAATGAGCAGCAGGCGGGAGAGTGGAAGTATGGCTATTCTACCTTTGAGATCGACCTGACACCCTTTGTAAAGGCAGGGGAGAATGAGATTCTGGTTTCGGTGAATTTCCGCTCACCAAACAGCCGCTGGTATTCCGGTGCCGGGATTTACCGGGATGTATGGTTTAAGGAAACGCCAAAGACCTATATCCGGGAAAACGGGGTTTATATCCATACGGAAGCCTGTGGGGAAAAGGCTGGGAAGGAACCGGACTTTTTACTCTATGCGGATACAGAGATTGTGGGAGATGCCTGGGACGAGGTGCGTCATACCTTATATGCGAAAAGAGAAGCCCCACCGGAGATTGAGCTTCCCTTCGAACTGCTGCTGGGAGATGAGATGGAACTGGTAGAGGAAGCTTCACCAGAAGAAACCTATGCAGGTTCAGAGAGGGCAGATTTCTGTGTCTCTGAAACAATTATTTTTCATAATACAAATAAGAATACCAATATTTACCGTGTGAAATCTCCCAGATGTTGGGATATGGAGCATCCCTATCTTTATATCCTGAAAACTGAGTTGTGTAGGGATGGAGAAGTAATTCAGGAAGAGTACAGCCAGATCGGGTTCCGGAGCATTGCATTTGATCCGGAACAGGGCTTTCTTTTAAATGGACGGAGGGTGAAGCTGAACGGCGTCTGCGAGCATCATGATCTGGGTGCACTGGGAGCTGCCTTTCATCGGACGGCCATGGCAAGGAAATTTCGTATCTTAAAAGAAATGGGAGTGAATGCACTGCGTGGTACGCACAACATGACAGCGCCCGCCGTAGTGGAGCTGGCAGATCAGATGGGAATCTTGATGATTTCGGAAGCCTTTGATATGTGGGAAAGGTCAAAAACCACTTATGATTATGCACGGTTTTTCAAGGAATGGAGCGAACGTGATGTGGAAAGCTGGGTGATGCGTGACCGGAATCATCCATGTATTATCATGTTCAGTATTGGAAATGAAATTTATGATACCCATGTGGATGCACATGGACGAGAGATTACGGTAAGGCTGCGTGACCTCGTGAAGAAGTATGATTACCGCAGGAATGCAGGTATTACGATCGGTTCCAATTATATGCCGTGGGAAAACGCGCAGCTCTGTGCGGACGAAGTGAAGCTTGCCGGTTATAATTATGGAGAAAAGTATTACGAAGAGCATCATAAGGCACACCCGGACTGGGTGATCTACGGAAGTGAGACTTCATCGATTGTACAGAGCCGTGGGATTTATCATTTCCCGTTAAGGGCAAGTATTCTGACTGAGGATGACGAACAGTGTTCGAGCCTTGGGAACAGCCCGACCAGCTGGGGGGCAAAGTCCATGGAGAGATGTGTCTGCGAAGACCGGGATATGGATTTTTCCATGGGACAGTTCCTGTGGACCGGGTTTGATTACATCGGGGAGCCGACACCTTATCATACGAAGAATTCCTACTTCGGACAGGTGGACACGGCCGGATTCCCGAAGGATGCTTATTATGTCTGGCAGTCGGCATGGACCGATTACCGGAAAGCACCGATGATTCATATTTTTCCATACTGGGATTTTAATGAAGGACAAAATATCGATATACGGGTCTGTTCCAATGCGCCCTTTGTAGAGCTGTTCTGCAATGGAAAGAGCTGCGGCAGGCAGCAGCTGACGCATGAAAAGGGAAGCGGTCATCATATCATTGCAGACTATTCGCTGCTCTATGAAAAGGGCGTGTTATATGCCGTTGCCTATGACGAAGAGGGAAATGTGACAGCACGCGAAACGAAAGCTTCTTTTGGCAATTCTGCGGAGATTGTGCTACGGGCATCAGGAAGAGCTGCGGTGGCCAATGGCAGGGATCTTTTCTTTGTGGAAATCGGAACGCGGGATGAGAAGGGAAATCCGGTGGAGAATGCAGTAGACCGTGTGACGGTGCAGGTCGAAGGGGCAGGACACCTTGTGGGACTGGATAACGGAGACAGTACCGATGAGGACAGCTATAAAGGAAACAGCCGCCGGCTGTTCAGCGGAAAGCTTCTTGCCATTATTGAGACCGGAACGATACCGGGAGCTGTCCGGATCAGGGTTTCCGGAAAGGGCTTAAAGAGTGCGGAACTGGTTTGTGAAGCTGTGGAGATTGATCAGATGCTGCCCTTTATGAAGGGAGAGAAGGCACAGCGCATTTATCATAATTTCTGGCAGGATTTATGCGAAGAAACCTATGCCCCGGGACCGACAGAACTGATAGAAGATCACGAAGAAAGACAGAGAGAAAGACAAGAGGACGAACAAAAACAGAGCCGGAAAGAAGAGAAGGAAGAGGAAGAGAGACAGAGCCGGAAAGAACGGTTGGAAGAAGAACAGCAACAGAGTCAGGAAGAAAGACTGGAAGAGGAAGAAAAACAGAGCCAGAAAGATAGACTGGATGAGAAACAGGAAGAGATCCCGGTTCGAAAGATCACCTTATGTTCTCCGATGGGACAGAAGTTTTCAAAAGAACAACCGGAATTTACCGTGGAAGCAGAGATTGAGCCGAAGGAAGCCACGGATCGTCAGTTACTGTTCCGTGTGGTGGATGAGCATGGTGTGGATTCCAATCTCGTTAGGCTCCTGGTGCAGGGGCATACCGCACAGCTTCATGCAATGGGAGATGGCAGCTTTTATCTGCGGTGTATGTCACGCAGCGGCACAGACAGAATCCGCGTGATCAGCCAGTTGGAATTTACGGTAGAGGGCATGGGACAGGCATACCGGAATCCTTATGAGCTGATTTCAGGAAGTCTGTACACCTCGTATCAGGGAGAGGTCAGCAACGGAAACGAACGCGGCGTAGCAACGGCAAGGGATGGAGAAACTGTGGTAACATTTGGAAACATTGATTTTGGACCGGTGGGGTCCGATGAAATTACGATGCCGGTTTTTGCACTGACAAGTGAAGAATATCCCATCCGGATCTATGAAGGAGTTCCGGGAGAAGAGGGCTGTCAATTGCTTGCGGATGTGGTCTATCAGAAGCCGTCCATCTGGAACACCTATCAGGAAGAAACCTATTTGTTGGCAAAACGGGTTACCGGCATCAATACGATCAGTATAGCGGTTCGTCAGAAGATTCATCTGAAGGGCTTTGTATTTAAAAAGCTGCAAAAGGCATGGCTGCCTTTGAACGCAGCGGAAGCAGATTCGGTTTACGGGGATACCTTTACAAAGGAAGAACGGGCGATTACCGGAATCGGAAACAATGTGACGATTACTTATGCGGAAATGGATTTTGGAGAAGAAGGAACCGCGGGTATCCGGATCTGTGGACGGGCACCTGAAAGCAGCAATAGTCTGCATATCCGGTTTTTACAGGGAGAGGAAGAAAGTAAGCAGCTTGTGGAATTCCCGATGTGCGGGGAGTATACGGAGAAAGAGTTTTCCTTAACACCCGTAAAGGGCAAATGGGATGTCAGCTTTGTTTTCCTTCCGGGAAGCTGCTTTGATCTTCAAAGTGTTCAATTCCTGCCTGCCGGAGCGGCAAATTAGTCTTCAAAGTGTTCAATTCCTGTCTGGCGGAGTGGCGAATCAGGATTCTCCACGGGGAGCGTCAGGCTTAGAACCTGGACGGTTCAGTTTTTTATATTCAGACGGTGTACAGTTTTTGGCAGATTTAAAAATACGGTTAAAAGTAGAGAGGCTGTTGAATCCCGAACGCATGGAAACCTCCGTAATGGAAAGGTCCGGTTCGATCAGCAGCTTTTCTGCGTAAGCAATACGTTTCTGGATGATATAGTCATAGCAGGAGGTGTTTGTGAACTGCTTAAACAGCCGGGCAAAATGAAACTTGGAGAAGCCGGCGAGCGAAGCCAGTTCGTCCACAGTAATGTTTTCGGTGCAGTGCTCGGTGATGTAATTGCAGACGTTCATGAATTTATCCACGTATTCGTGCTGTTTGCTTGACGTAATGCCGGGGAACATTTCCTGAGGATTGATGTTGGCGCGTCCGAGCGTTACAAAAAAGCGGATCATCAGGGAATAGATGGCCGCTTCCGCATAGGGCTCTGAGTAGTCGTATTCGCGGCTGATTTCTTCCAGATAAAACCGCAGTTTTCCATTCAGATCGCCATGGGAATCACGGCGCACCAGCAGAAACGGATGGATGGTCTGTAACAGGGAGTCCATGCCCTTGACATTGCAGATCAGACCATAGTCAAACAGGAGAATCAGGCGTTCCCCTATCTTTGGCGCTCTCAGCTCATGGAGCGTACCGGGAGCGGTAATCCAGATGTCTCCCTCATTCAGGATATGAGGCTTGCCGTCAATGACAACCGTATATTCATTTTCAAAAGGCATAATAACTTCAAGCGAGGTATGCCAGTGAAGCGGGTAATCCTCGTATTCCCGGTTGTGCCACAGACGGATGCCCTGTAAGTCTTTATAGGTAACGGTTTCGTGTGTTCCATTTAAAATTGCAATCATGTCAGATCCCCCCTGTAAGCAGGTTCATAAAACCAGTTAAGATAAGAATACGATAATTCTGAAGATGAGTCAACACAGTCGGAAACACAGCTCCGGCGAAAGAGCAATATCTGACCATAACTACGCAAGAAATAAAATGCACATAAGGGGGCTTATGCCCTATACTTGAAGCATAAGCAAAAAGAAAGCTGTATGGCAGCAGACAGATAGAAAATACAAGGAGAAAGCTTATGGAATTAGTTAGAAATGAAGAAAAGCGTGCGGAATATACGAAGCGTGCGAAAGAACTTGTGTCGAAGATGACGCTGGAAGAAAAGGTACAACAGACACTTTATCAGGCACCTGCAATTGAACGTCTTGGAATCAAGGCATACAACTGGTGGAATGAAGCTCTTCACGGTGTGGCAAGAGCCGGAGCAGCTACCGTATTTCCACAGGCGATCGGACTTGCCGCTACGTTCGATGAGGATCTGGCAGAGGAAGTGGCAGAAGCAGTATCCACAGAGGGACGTGCCAAATTCAACATGCAGCAGGAATATGATGATACGGATATTTATAAGGGACTGACCTTCTGGTCTCCCAATGTCAATATTTTCCGTGATCCCAGATGGGGACGCGGACATGAAACCTTCGGAGAAGATCCCTATCTGACCTCCCGTATGGGTGTGCGTTATGTTGAGGGACTTCAGGGACATGATGAAAAATACTTAAAGGCAGCAGCCTGTGCCAAGCATTTCGCGGTACACAGTGGACCGGAGGATCTGCGCCACCATTTTAATGCCGTGGCAACAAAGCAGGATATGTATGAAACCTACCTACCGGCTTTCAAGACCTGCGTGCAGGAGGGAAAGGTAGAGGCCGTGATGGGTGCATATAACCGTACGAACGGAGAACCTTGCTGCGGAAGCAAGACCTTATTGCAGGATATTTTAAGAAAAGAATGGGGCTTTGAGGGACACGTGGTATCGGACTGCTGGGCAATCAAGGATTTCCATGAGGGACATATGGTAACGGATACCCCGTTAGAGTCCGCTGCCCTTGCCATGAACAACGGCTGTGACTTAAACTGCGGTACATTATTTGCCTATTTAAAGGAAGCGGTGGAAAAGGGAATGGTGAAGGAAGAGCGCCTCGATGAAGCACTGGTTCACCTGTTTACCACCCGTATGATGCTGGGTGTTTTCGATCAGAAGGGGGAGAATCCTTACGATCAGATTTCCTATGAGGTGGTGGATTCCAAGCCGATGCAGGAGTTGAATCTCAAGGCTTCCGAGAAGTGCATCACACTTTTGAAGAATGAGAATCATATGCTTCCGTTGGATAAGTCGAAGATTAAAACGATCGGTGTGATCGGACCGAATGCCAACAGCCGCGCGGCACTGGTTGGTAACTATGAAGGAACCGCATCCCGGTATTACACAATTTCCGAAGGAATTCAGGAGTATGTGGGTGATGAAGTACGTGTGCTTGTATCCGAGGGTTGTCATTTATATAAAGAAGGAATGAGTAACTTAAGTCAGGGAAAGGACCGTCATTCCGAAGTGCGCGGTATCTGTGCTGCAAGTGATGTTGTCGTAATGTGTCTTGGACTTGATGCGACTCTGGAAGGAGAAGAGGGCGATACAGGTAACCAGTACGGAAGCGGAGATAAGCGTGACTTAGAGCTTCCGGGCTTACAGCTTGAAATCCTGAAGATGGCGTACGAAAGCGGCAAGCCGGTTGTGCTTGTGGTACTTTCCGGAAGCGCACTTTCCTTTAACTGGGCCGATGAGCATATTCCGGCAATTATTCAAGGCTGGTATCCGGGTGCTGTCGGCGGCAAGGCGATTGCGAACATTCTGTTTGGTGATGTGAGTCCGGAAGGAAAGCTTCCGCTTACGTTCTATCACAGCATTGATGAATTACCGGAATTTACCGATTATTCCATGAAGGGAAGAACCTACCGTTATATGAAGCAGGATGCGATGTATCCGTTTGGTTACGGACTTTCCTATAATGAATATGAGCTTTCCAATGTAAAGGCAGACCGTGAAGTGCTTACAGAGGATGGAATCACCGTAACCGCAGAGATTTCCAATCTTGGAGAATATGACAGTGCAGAAACCGTTCAGGTTTATGTGAAGATCTGTGCAGAGGACACACCGAATGCACAGCTTAAGGGACTTAAGAAGGTTTCTCTTAGGAAGGGGGAGAAAAAGAGCGTGGAAATCCACCTTCCGAAGGAAGCATTCGGACTCTACGATGAGGAAGGAAAGCTTTGCTACCAGGAAGGAGAAGCTATCTGCTATGTGGGAACAAATGGACCGGATCACCGGAGCGTGGAACTGACCGGAAAGAAGCCGGCTGAGATCATCATTAAGGTGTTTGATTGATTGGTGATAACAACAGATCGCAACAGATCACTACAGACATTTGGACGGAATCTGTTTCAGATGAAAGTGGAGGGTATATAGAAGAAAATTGTTCTAAAATACCCAGAGGAAGAGAAAGCAGAGGGTATGGAGAGAAGATTTGTTTCAAAATACCCAGAGAAAATGAAGTTAGCGGGTATATAGAAGAGAATAGTTTCGAAATACCCAGAAGAAATGAAAGTGAAGGGTATGGGGAAGAGAAATGCTTCAAAATACCCAGAGAAAATGAAGTTAGCGGGTATATAGAAGAAAATAGTTTCAAAATACCCAGAAGAAATGGAAGTGAAGGGTATGGGAGAAGATTTGTTTCAAAATACCCAGAGAAAATGAAGGTAGGGGGTATATAGAAGAAAATAGTCTCAAAATACCCAGAAGAAATGGAAGTGAAGGGTATGGAGAGATAAAATGCTTCGAAATACCCATGTGGAGGGGAATTGGGAATGAATCCGTGGACACAGATGTGGCTGAATTACTTTCCAAGAGCAGCGAAAGGAAATGAAGCCTATTTTGAAAAATACCGGCTGGATGGATTTGAGAAGGAACACCGTGTGATCCGGTCTGCACTTATGGAACTGGAGCGTGGAATACAGGGCATGCTGGTACTTCCGCCGCCGGTACGTTCGTTTTTGGCACAGGCAGAAAAGGGGACCTTCGTTATCCGCAGGATTTCCGAAGCAGGAAGCGGTGTGAAAGCAGAAGGATACCATCTGAAAGAACAGGATGGACAGCTGTTTCTGATGGCTGCCGAAGAAAAGGGAGTTTTATATGGCGTGTTTGACCTGCTTCGCAGAATTGCCATGGAGGAATCCCTGAAAGGTGTGGATGTGCTTTGCAATCCGGACAATCCGAACCGTATGCTGAACCACTGGGATAACATGAATGGCAGCATTGAACGCGGCTATTCCGGGGAATCCTTCTTCTTTGCAGAGAATGAAATTCTGGTGAATGAACGGACGAGGGATTACGCGCGTTTCGTGGCGAGTGTAGGATTAAATGGCGTTGTAATCAACAATGTGAATGTAAAGGACGCGGCAACGTATCTGATTACGGAACGTTATTTTGACCGTGTGGCAGAGCTTTCCAATGTATTTGCCGATTATGGAATCAGGCTGTATTTAAGCCTTAACTTTGCATCCCCGATGGAGCTTGGCGGACCGGACAGTGCGGATCCGTTAAACGAAGAGGTCATTGCATGGTGGAGGGAGAAGATGAAGGAGGTCTTTGCAAGAATCCCGAATCTTGGCGGTTTCCTTGTAAAGGCAGATTCGGAAGGAAGACCCGGGCCTTTTACCTACGGAAGGACGCAGGCAGACGGAGCCAATATGCTTGCCGATATTGTGAAGGAATATGGCGCCATCATCATCTGGCGGTGCTTTGTTTATAACTGCACGCAGGACTGGCGGGATTATAAAACGGACCGGGCGCGTGCCGGATATGATAATTTCATTCAGATGGATGGAGACTATCATGAGAATGTGATTCTGCAGATTAAAAACGGTCCGATGGACTTCCAGATCCGAGAAGCAGTTTCACCCCTGCTTGGAGGTTTAAAAAAGACCAATCAGATGCTGGAGGTTCAGGTGGCGCAGGAGTATACGGGTCATCAGATCGATGTCTGCTATCTGATTCCTTTATTTAAGGAAGTACTGGATTTCAAGACCTATTGCCAACCGGAGCTTGACACGGTTGCGGATGTGGTAAGTGGCCGGACACTGGGAAACCGGAATGCCGGAATTGCAGCCGTAATCAATACCGGTAATGATGCAAACTGGACCGGAAATGATCTGGCAGCAGCAAACTTCTACGGATTCGGAAGACTGGCATTCCAGACGTCACTTTCTGCAGAAGAAATTGCAAAGGAATGGGTGAAGCTGACCTTTGGCTGTGACTGCGAGGTTGTTGATTCCATTGTGAAGCTTCTTCTGGGATCCAGGGAAACCTATGAGAAATATACCTCACCGCTTGGCATTGGCTGGATGGTGACACCGCATGAGCACTATGGTCCGAGCATTGACGGGTATGAGTACTCCCGTTGGGGAACCTACCATCGTGCCGATCATCTGGGACTTGGCGTTGACCGGTCACATAACGGAACAGGATATGCGCAGCAGTATTACGAGCCGAATGCTTCGATGTATGACGATCCGGCAACGTGCCCGGAAGAGTTGTTGCTGTTCTTCCACCACATGCCGTATACATGGAAGCTTGCAAGCGGAAAGACCCTGCTGCAGCACATCTATGATACCCACTTTGAAGGCGTGGAAGAAGTTCAGGAAATGATAACCGTCTGGGAATCCCTGAAAGAAAAGCTTCCGGAAGAAAGCTATACTCTGGTGCGGGAGCGGTTTGAACGACAGTTAGCCAACGCCAGGGAGTGGCGTGATCAGGTGAATTCTTACTTCTATCGTAAGAGCGGAATCCTGGATGAAAAAGGAAGAACAATTTATTAGGGAGATGATATTGACTGTCGGAAGCAGCAACTGCTTCCGGCAGTTGCAGTTTTGGGGTATGGATAAGAAATGTAGTTTTGTAAAGGGGAAGCTGTGAAAGAAAAGTTAACATTCATATTACGGTTTGCAAAACCTCATAAATGGAAATTTATCATTATGCTGCTTAGTGTTATTCTGGCATCCGGAACACTGATGCTTCTGCCATATATGATCGGATGGCTTGTGGATGAAGTAATCAGTTCTCAAAACATGTCACGATTTATCTATATTGTAGGCATATATGGAGCTGTGTATGTATTTAACCAGGCAATGTATACGATAGTGAATATCATGGAAAAAGTGACCAGTACAGCATTTCTGTTTGATATCAGGTCGGAACTGTATTCCCGAATCTTAAGGTTCAAGGGCTGTTGTCTGGCGGGTATGTACAGTGGGGATACGGTTCGCAGAATGGAAAATGATGTTGATCAGATTATGACCATGATAAGCGTTAATTTGTTTGGACTAGTAACCAATGGGATGAATATGGTTATTGCCCTGGTATTTATATACTTTTCCAATGTATGGATGGGTATTTTTACAACCATTGTGACTCCGGTCATCGTGTATGTATCCAGATTTTTCAGTGAAAAAGCCAAAAGAGAAAACTCCCGTATTATTCAAAAAAGAGGCTTATTGTCCTCCTGGACATTTGAAATTTTGGATGGAATGCAGGAAATAAAACTTTTGCATGCGTCCAGACAGATTCTTTCCGAATTTCTCCGTAGAAATATTGAAATAGCCAGAATGTGTATTGGCTTAAACAGAATCGAAGTCGGGGCAGAAAGGGTGAATACTGGGATATCACTGATCGCCCAGATGTGTATGTTTACCATTTCCGCTTTCCTCGTAAAATCCAATCAACTGACAATCGGCGGGGTTACGGCCTGCTTTGCTTATTATGCAAACTGCGTTGCAGCATTCAACAGTATCAACTCAAGAATAGTATCGCTTTCCTCCAATCTGGTTTCCTGCGACAGGGTTATGGAATTGTTTGATACCCCGCTGGAAGAAGGGACAGAATGTCTCCGTATGCAGGAGGTGCCAGGCAGTAACGCAGAACGAATTGTGGGAAGCATCGAGTTTAAAAATGTCTCGTTCCGGTATAACGAAGAGTGGAGCATATTTAATTCTCTGTCATTTCGTATTGATCCATGTGAGAAAATCGCTATTGTAGGAAACAGTGGTGCGGGAAAAAGCACTTTAGTGAATTTGTTGTGTCGGATATATGATCCGGATGAAGGAAATATATGGATCGATGGCAGGAATATCAGGGAATACGATATCCGCTGTCTGCGCGGACAGATAGGAGTTGTTCATCAAAACAGTATTATATTTCATGGATCGATAAGATTTAATCTGCAATTTTCAGAGGACAGATCCCGGGATGATTTATTGTGGGAAGCACTTAAAATGGCAGATCTGTATGACTTTGTGAGCAACCTTGAGAACGGATTGGATACGGTCATTGGAACCGGAGGGATGGACTTTTCGGGAGGGCAGAAACAAAGAATTGCGATTGCCCGGATATTTGTTAAGAATTCTCCAATCATGGTTTTTGATGAGTCAACCAGTGCATTAGACAGTGGTGCTGAAATGGCAATCAAAGATTCATGGGAATTACTGGGGGAGAATCATACATTACTGATCATTGCACATCGTCTGTCCACGATAATTCATGCGGACAGGATTCTTGTTCTGGAGGATGGGAAAATCGCAGGCTTTGATAAGCATGAAAAGTTACTGAAAAACTGTGAGACCTATCGGAAGCTTTATAAAGAGCAGTATGCAGGGAGCATGGGAGCATAAATTTCCGGTATTTCAGGTGCGGACAGTAAGAGGAAAAAGAGGGGATTATTTGGAAAGACAATCGGATCGTATCAGAACTTTGAAAAAAATCGATGGATTACTGGGGAAGAAAAAGGGGTTATTGTATGGGCTTTTGTTTTTCAAGAGCCTTGATCTTGTGCTGGGGATCGTGCAGCCGTTTTTCTATTATCTGTTTATTGACCATGTGATTGTTAAGGGTAAAATGGGTTATCTCCCTGTTGTGATTGCTGGTTATCTATTTGTTTTTGTGTTACAGACCTTATTGATGAAACTGACCAGAAAATCATATAACACGTTATTCCTGAAATTAAAGATGGAACTGCGGGTCCATATCCTGAAGAGCTACGTGAATATGAATGCCAATATGTATCAAACTTATAGTACGGGAGATCTGGCAGACAGAATCGATGGTGATGTCGAATTCATGGAAACATTTCTACAGAAACATGTCATGGATTATTTCTTTTCCATTGCAAAAATTTTAGTAATATCCATTATCCTGTTTGTACTGAATCACACACTGACCATCATTGGGTTTATTGCCATTCCGCTTTCCTTCTGGTTAGTACGGGTGATCAGCAGGAAGGCCAACCGGGTATCAGAGGAACGTCGCAGACTGGAAGGAGAGTATCATAGCTTTCTGAATAATTCTTTTCAGAAATGGGCAGATATCAAAACGAATAATCTGGAAGATTATATGGAAGCGGAATTCGAAACATACAGGCAGAAGCTTTCTAAATTAATCATTAAAAGTCAGATCTATATTGCCTTTAACTGGCTTTTCATTGCCTTTAAAGATTATTTTATCACCAGAATGAATCTTTATTTTGTAGGAGGGATCCTGATTATTTATAAGAAGCTTACGGTCGGGATCCTGCTTACTTATATGGATTATTTTATGCAGTTGGTGGACAGCATCACATCGGTTGTGAATTCTATATTGGACTTTCATATTCAGAAACCCAACATACAGCGTGTATTTGAAATTCTGGAATTGGAATATGATGTAAAGAGGCGGGTTACAAATCTGGAGGATAAAATAACATTTTCCAATGTCAGCTTCCGGTATGCGGATAATCAAAAATGGGTTATCCGTTCGTTGAATATGACGATTGATCCTGGCGAGCACATTGCAATTGTAGGGAAAAGCGGATGTGGGAAAACGACTTTGGCTAATCTGCTGATGGGGGTATATGAGCCATGTGGCGGTGAAATTCTGCTTGGCAGCAGGAGGATTTCCGAGTTATCCCATGAGAGCATAAGCAACAAAATCGGCATAGTTTCCCAATTTCCCAGACTGTTAAATCTCAGCATCCGGGAAAACCTGCTGCTTGCAGACCGGCATGCAGGAGACGAAGAAATCAGAAGTGCCTGTGAAAAAGCGAATATTCTGTCATTTATTGAAAGTCTGCCGGATCAGTTTGAAACGAATATCGGTGAGCGTGGAATTAAATTATCCGGAGGACAAAGGCAGAGACTTTCCATAGCGAGGCTGCTGTTGCAGGATCCGGACATCATTATTTTTGATGAATCGACCAGTTCATTGGACAGTTGTAGTGAAAAGGAGATATTAGACACGATCCGCTCATTTTCGGGCAGTAAAACCATCATAACGATTGCACATAGACTTTCAACGGTGCTGGTCAGTGATCGTGTGCTCCTGATGGAAGAGGGAAGAATTGCGGCAGTAGCAGTCTCCCCGGAAATTATGACAGATGAAAAGTTTCGGGAATTATTTGAACATCAACGCTCTTTGATTAAGGGTCAGTCGTGAGAGACTGGCCCTTTTAGAATACATGCTTTTAAAATTCTGAATTTGAATTAGTGCAATCCTGCGACATACATTGCAAAAGTTGTTGTGCATTACAGAAGTTGCGCAATGTGTCATGCAAAAGTTGCCATATATTGCGCAAATTGCCATTTGAACTATACAAAAATTGCTATACATTGAAAAACTTGTAGCAAAACGCACAATAAAAACTATAAC
>ERZ1026848.779-NODE-779-length-17519-cov-17.861945_pt1 | contig 17519 bp, 16 predicted proteins | sample MGYA00380154_ERZ1026848 | MGnify/ENA primary metagenome ERZ1026848 (study PRJEB33269, sample SAMEA4719790) | human gut metagenome | biome: human-associated habitat; feature: organic feature; material: feces | place: Cameroon | collected 2013-10 ...
ATGGTCATTATTCGGCAATGCTTCAAGGGGCGTTCCAACCTATGGGAAGCTTACCTTTGTTCTTCCTAAAGGGCACATCGCTCTCTTTGGAACGACTGGCTCGGAACACCCATCCATAGTGGCCAGTCTCTCAAAGTGAAACGCGGTTCTCAAACAACGGAACGCAATGGAAGTAATCTCCATATGCCCGCATTCCTTTGATTTGCGGCGCTTTATGGAGAATATCCGTGTCAAAAATCTATAACGTTTCCGATTTGAAAGAGACGATTCTGGCCTACTCTCAAGGCCAGTCGCTCGGACAAATAAGCCGCTTAACCGGCATTCCAAAAACCACCGTCAAACGATTCGTCGACCAGGCAGGCGCCACCGGCATGTCGGTCGAGGCCATTTTGACCATGCCCGACAAGGATGTCACGAAACTGTTGACACCGTCCCGCCGCGCCCGCCTCAACTACGATGAGCCGGACTGGGAGATGGTGTATCTGCGCTACGAACGTCCCCGCAAACCCTGGGATCTACAGGCGTGCTGGCGTGAGTACTGTAACCGCCCGACCCCGCAGGGAAAGACGATGGGCTACTCGAGCTTCTGCCGTGCATACAACGAGTACAAGAAAAATCTGCCAACCTCCATGACGGCCGTGAGCATGTCCTTTCAGTGGACACTGGGCGATGTCGCCATGATCGATTACTCCGGGGACCCGCTGTACTTCGTTGAACCGTCGGGCAAGCGCCATAAAGCCGAAATTTTCGTCGGCGTGATGCCCTATTCCAACTACATCTTCTGCGTGGCGACGTTGGATCAAACACGCCGATCCCTGGACCGAAAGCCAGATCGCCAAGTCGTAATTGATTTCAAAGACCCTGCGGGGCGGCGGCCGATAGCCCAAGCCGCCCCGTCTGGATCCTGATGAATTGAACTGAGAAAGAAAAATGAGCAAGCCCTTTTTGAAAGCCGCCGTGACGGCGGCCGCCGCCGCAGGCGTGTGCTCGGCCGCCCCGGCTGCCGAGAGCCTTCTTCTGACGATGACGGTCAACTCGAAGGCCTACACGATTGAACTGACCGACAATGAAGCCTCGCGCAACTTTGTCGCGCAGCTTCCAGCCGAATTCGTGTTCGAGGACTTCGGATCGGTCGAGCGCATCGCCTACCTTTCCGAAAAACTTGAGACAGGCGACGCACCCACGCGCTTTACGCCCCGCAAGGGCGACATCGCCTACTACATTCCCTGGGGGAACCTCGCGGTCTTCATCGGAGACTTCCGGGAAAGCTCGCCTTTGGTGCCGCTCGGCAAATTGTCCGACGAGGCGCTCTCGGCGATTAAGACGAGCGGTGACGTCAAGGTGCGGTTTGAGCGCGCAATGTAATCACGCACGGCGCCTGCGCACGGCACCGCAGGCGCAGGATATGGCCGGAGCTCAGGATTACTCGGCTCCGGTCCGCCGCCCGCCGGTCACCGATTCGATGGCCGAAACCGCCTGCGCGACGTGCCGGCCGTCGCCCACGGCGTGATGCATCTGGATCGTGAGCGGCAAGACAAACCTGTCCTTATCTTGGACATACCTTCCCATCGTCACCACGGGCCTCAGATACAGCGAATCGGGCAGGTTGACCTGGAACCCCGTATAGGTGACCCAGGGAATCATCGACACGGGCACCGCGTTGGGCGGAATGGGCTCATCAAGGTTCCCGCCGCCGCGCACCGTCTCCTCATAATGCGCGAGGAATGCGGCCCGGTCTTTCTCATACGACAGCCAATGCGTCGAGAAAGTCTCCGTCTCTTCATGAAAGACGGTAAAGCTCGCCCCGACCCCGGTCCAGATGCCCGGCACTTTGTTCTCCCGATCGATCCAGTCCCAGCGAAAGCACTCGAGCCGATTGCCCGCCGTGAGGATGGCATGCAGCATCAGCGCATAGAACGAAGCGCCCGTCTCACGGTGGTCCCTGACGGCCCCCGTAACGTCGATCGGCGCGGTGAGCGCAAAAGAACACGGCACGGCCTGCGTGAACTGACGAAAAGCCGCGGCGCGGGGAAGATGCTCGAGATCAACGGGAAGAAGCTTTGCCTGAGACGTCATGGGAAATACTCGGGCCTTGGACCGGCGGGTTTGATCCTGCCGGGGACAACGGTGACTGAAACACTGCGATTCTAAAGTCTTGCCGGCGTGAGTTTCCCCCTTGCCTGCGGGTCCCGGGCACAGTCCCCGTCTGCGGGGCCGCATTGTCTTTCTCCTGAAAGCGTTGTTTGTTGTTTTGCGGCGCTCTCTGAAGCGCCGTTCAGACTGAGAAAGATCATACGAAAAGACGAGGTACGGCCAAAGCGAATTTTTTCGCCCCGTTCGCCGAAAGCGAACGCCGTGCATCACGAATCGCCTTTGCGGGACTTTGCCGACTGAGGTCTGTCCCGGCCGCGCAAAGAAAGCCTGACGGTCAGGGTCTTCCGACAAAATACGGGCCGCGGGACAAAAGCTTCTGCGCCCTCGCCCTGCGTCCGTCGGCACAAAGGTGTACGACACGTATCCCCTGAGCCGACGAAAGATCCGGGCCGCGGGAGAAGCCCGAAATCAACGCAATAAAGCATTGCCTGTGAAGGCATGGGAAATGTCAGGGCATCGGGCGGCACCCGACATGAATTCAGCGCAGGCCGCTGACGGTTCCGAACCACCCCTGCCCGCAGTCCCCGAACATGACAAGGGGCGGTGCCGACAAAGCATCGCCCCTTGGTTTGGGAGAGTGCGCGCCCTGTGCCCGGTTCCGAAGAACGGAGCACGGAGACGCACGACCAACCCAGTGAGACCGGCTCGTCGGGCGTGCACGGGATGAGCATCCCCCGTGACGCCCTGTGCCGGTTACCACACGTGACGCAGCCCCACGTTCCAGCGCCAGTTCTCCTGTACTTCGCCGCCCGTCGTCTTTTCAAGATCGACGTAGGTGTAGGTGCGGTCCGTCAGGTTGAAGTTGGCGCCCAGGCCAAACTCCCACCACGTGCCGCCGAGGTCGTCGAACATGGTCTCGGACGCTCCACCCTTGACGGCCGTGGACGTCACTTCGCCGTCAAAGTCGTGCAGCACCGAAACGCGGGCATAGACCGTGCCCTTCTTTTCGGGGAAGTAGAAACCGCTGCGCACGCCCAGGCGGCCGATGAAGGAGTCCGTGTCGTCCTGCGAGACTTCCACACCGTTGCCGGCCGTAAAGTCGTCGCCGATGATCTGACCGTAGGTGAGTTCAACCTGCGGCTCGACGAAGGCCACGCCCATCACGGGCAGGTGCCAGCCCGCCTCGGCGCTCGCGCTCCAGGCGTTGTTGTCGTAGCTGCCCGTCATGTTGCCGGCCGTAAAGTCGGTGGAAAGGCGCGAGTACTTGCCGATGAGGTCGACGAAAAGCCCGTTCTGCGCGAGCCAGCTGCCGTACACGGCAAAGCCGTACATATCCGAGTCGCTCGAGGCGTTGTCCTGCTCGGCGCTACCGTCCGTGTAGGAGAACGCGGCACCCACCTTCCAGCCGGCTCCGACATCAACGTCCGTGCCGACCTGAACCGAGGTGTTCTTGCTCGTCAGGGTTCCGTATTCCTGCTCGGACCCGTACAGGCGCACCCAGCTGCCGACACCTTCGGAAGAGTCGCGCAGCTCGCCCATGCGCTTGGTGAGGTCGTTCATGTCGTGACGCCACAGGAACGTGCCCATCGAAAGAATCTGCGAGTAGGCGGAGAGCTTGGTGTTGGCGGTCTGAGTCGCTTCGTCGACATTGCCCCCGGCATCCACGGTCTGCGTGATCGCGCCCTTGACGTCGCCTTCTGCCACGGTGTTGGTCTTGGTGACGGCAAGAGGCGTTTCGCCGGTACCGGCAACCGCGCCGTTCAGAGCCTCGAGAACCGCTTCCTGGTTCTCGACCGTCACGTCGTCGGCGGTGATGCCCGAGGCAACAACGTTAAGGATCGGAGCGGTCCCGCCCGTACCCACGCTGCCGACCTTAAGCTGGGCGGCCGTGGCCGTATCGTCGGCGCCGACCGTCACGGCAGCGTTCACGGTGCCGCCGGTGCCTGCAAGATTGGTGACGTTCACGGTCTGGGTGCTGTCTGCCATCGTGAGCGTGCCGTTATTGAGGTCCAGCGTGCCCGCATTGAGCTTCTCGGCGCCTTCCTGCACGGTCACCGTGCCGCCTTCGCCCAAAGAAACGTGGTTGACGAAACTGTCACCCGTGACGTTCCAGACGCCGCCGTTGGCGACATTGAGCTTAAAGTCCGTCACGTTGCCGTGATAGGGTTCGGCCTCGAGTTCGACATTGGTCACGTCCGTATAGCCGCCTTGCTCATCTGACACGCGGTAGCCCTGGTAGGCTCGGCCGTCCCAGCTCGAGCCCGCCGTGGTCAGATTGATGTTGACGTTGGAGTTGATCAGGTTGCCGCTGTTCTGAGCGTCGCCCGGGGCATTGGGGGTTTCAAAGACAACGTCGCCCTTGAGAACCACCACGCCCTTTCCGTCCTGATTGATGTTGATCGTCGCGTTGCCGCGCGTGTCGATCACATTTTTTGCCGAAGCGGTGAGGTTGCCCGAAATGTTGATTTGGCCGTTCGAAAACGCACTGATAGCAATGTCTTTGCCCGTGATCGTCGTATCTTTCGCGTTGATCGTGATCGAGGCGGCGCCCTCGGGGGCCGTCGCATCCTGCGTGTTGTTCTGAACGTGGATACCGAACCCGCCGTTGGACTCGATGTTCACCGTCTCGGCGTTGAGCGTCACCGACGACTTAAGCGCCAGCACACCCTTGGTGAGGCTGGTGTCGCCGGTCGGAGTGGCGTTGGCCTTGATGCTGATCGACTTCGTATTGGCGTCGCCGATCGTAATGCTCGAACCCGAGCGAGCCGCCACGCCTTCGGCCCAGGAGGTCGAAGCGGTCGACGTAATATCAATTGTTCCGCCCAGGACGGTGGTCGTGGCCTTTTCGTATGTTGCCACGCCGATGGCGGCTGACGCTCCCTGGCCCGACGCGCTGATGTACACCGAGCCGCTTGAAGTTTCGCCGACCAGAATCGTCGAGTTGGCAGCCGAGGCATTGGTGCCCTTGACATCGCCCGTGACGGTAATCGTGTCACCCGTGACGGTGGCCTTGTGACCGGCCGTGGAAACGACGCCGTCGACCTCGCCCTGTGCGGTCACGTCACCGGACGAAGCGTCCAGCACGGCGGCCGACGCCACGCCGCAGGCTAAAGCGAGCGAAACGGCAAGAGCAACCTTAGTTGCCACCCCCCCCCCGGACGATAAGTTCTGCACTATGCATTTTTATTTCTCCATAGGTTTCATCGATTGGCGGAGCCCTGAGAAGAGAGACTGCCAAACTCGGAAAGAGTCGGAAAAACAGTCCTCTCAGGGCTCTGCGGTTCGCCGATGAGTCTACACGAGAAAAGACTGATGCCACCCCCTCACCCGGTCTTTTTCCAAGAAACGTGCCGCCCCGTGTTGCCGTCGTGAAACAGAAAGACGAACCTCGGACAGGCAGGCTCGGGAGCCGCGCAAAAATCGACGGTGTCTGACGATGGCGATTTTCAGGTCTTTCCTACAGCAGGATCAAAGCCCACGCCCGAGACTCCGGCCTTGGTCATCGGAAGGAAGCCCTGCAGGGCCGGCTTCTTACGGCCTTCCGACAAAATACGGCCCGCGGGAAAGAATCTTCCCCGCCCTCGCCCGGCGCCAGAGGCCGTAGGCGATCACGGGCAGCGACAGAAGAATGGCGGACATCGTGACGCTGCCGTGTTCGGCTGCCGGCACGCCCGCGGCCTCCAAAGCAAACGAAACCCCGCAGCCCAAAGACGCCGCGGCAAAGCCCGCGATAGAAACAACCTTGCCCTGACGGCGGGCGGCAGACGACCGGCGGCGGTTTTCTTCGAGCTGACAGGCGACGCACCGCTCGGGGGCGGAGGCGATCTGATGCACTCGGTTCTGATCCATGCGCTCGCCCTTGGGCGAAACAACGCCCATCACGCCCATACGGGCCTTGTAGCCGTGCGTGGTGTAGACGTAGTTGCCGCGCCTTCCCTGCCCTGCGACATAGTCGACGTCAAACAAAACATTGGCGCCCGCTTCTTTGGCAAGGTGCGTGAGAATGTCGCGTGCGTCCGCGCGGCTCTTGTGAAAAACGGTCCAGATCCAGCAGTCGGTGTCGGCAAGGGCGACTTTGCCGTGCGAAAGGGTGCTCCCGAGAGGAAGCACCAGCACCTGATCGGGAACGGCAAGCGTGCGTACGTTTTCCAGAATCTCAACCCGCTCGGCCTTGTAGCCGCGCTCGTTGAGGGAAGGATCGAACACGGCCTACATCCCCACAAGGCCGTTTCCCGCAGGGTGTCTCAAGTAGAAGAAATAATCCTTGCCGTCTTCGCCCTCGATAAATCCGATGCTCTTTTCCGGTACGTAACGCTTTACGACGCCGTGCATGCCGCCCCTCCCGGCGACGGATCCCTCACAAGAACCGCAGCGCCGTACTGCTCTCATTTCCCTAAATCAAATGCCGCAACAGTATGGCATGGCCAAAAGGGTGTTTCCCGAGGCAATGGAACGAGTTTTTGCAGATCGAACAAGGGTTTACGAGAAGAACAAGAGTGGAAAACGACAAAAGGAGAGGACTGGCGGCTGACGGACCCGACGTCAAAAAATCCCGCTCCTCGGAACGTTGGGGGGACAGCTCGGAGGAAGCGGGATCGGAGACACTCCGGCGGCCGATGCGGGGACACGGCAGCAACGGCCCCGCGCGCCGACCAATTCGGATCAGTACTTATCGAACATTTCCTGAATCTTCTTGGGGTCGCTCGTCTTGGTGAGGGCGAGCTGCAGCAGGATGCGGGCCTTCTGGGGATTCAGAGAGTTGGCCTGCAGGTAGCCGTGATCGGTCCACTTCTGCACCGACTTGGTGGTCACGCCGTTGCCCACACGCGCCGAGCGCACAACCGTCACGCCCTTTTTGACTGCGTCGGCCAGGCCCGCATCGCACCCGTCGTGGATCGAGCCGTTGCCGGTGCCGGCGTGGACGATGCCCTTGGCGCCCGCCGCCACCGCCGCATCGGCCATCACGCGGTCGTCGTTCACATGGCTGTAGATGATGTCAACGCGCGGCAGGCTCGTGAGCTTTGACACGTCAAACTCGGTCTTGGCCGTGTGAAGCTTGGTCGACTGACGGAAGTACTGCGGCTCGCCCGCGGAGATATAGCCGAGAGCCCCGAGCTCGGGCGACTTGAAGGTCGCCACATTGGTCGTGTTGGTCTTGGTGACGTCGCGCGCGCCGTTGATCGTGTCGTTCATCGCTACGAGAACACCCTTGCCGACGGAGTCTTGGTTCACGGCGACTTTCACGGCATTGAGAAGATTAACCGGGCCGTCGGCCGACATTGCCGTTGCAGGACGCATGGCGCCCACGAGCACGACAGGCTTGTCGCTTTTGACCGTCAGATTCAGAAAGTACGCGGTTTCTTCAAGCGTGTCCGTGCCGTGCGTGATCACAATGCCCTTCACCTTGGGATCTTTGAGCAGTTCGTTGCAGCGCTTGGCAAGCTTGAGCAAAATCGCGTCGGTCATGTTCTGGGAGCCGATTTTGACGATCTGCTCGCCCGAGACGTCGGCAATTTCCTTGATCGCGGGAACCGCATCGATCAGAGTCTGAATCGCCAGATCGCCGGACTTGTACCCCGTCATTTGGGTGTTCGAGGCGGCGGTGCCGGCAATCGTGCCGCCCGTGGCCAGAATCCTGATGTCGGGCAGATCGCCCGCAGACACACAAGCCGCACACAGGGCCGCCGCCGCGGCGGCAAGAGTCTTTTTAAAGATCATTTCTCATTCCTCCGATCAAAGTGGGACGTCGACTCGGCCGGCAGCGGCCTGCGCCGTCGTTCGGAGAAAATTGTGTTCGGCGGACTGCCCGGGCCGCAATCGCCATGCACGAAGCGAATGGATCTTTTGCCGAGCGCAGATGGTGCGCAAAAAGCACGGGATGGCCCTGCCAATGCCGCAGAAACAGGCCCTCTCGGACAGCCGTTCGGGAAAGAAAACTCAGAGCACGAAGACGTTGCTTGCTTCGGTCGGCCGGGCGTCGGCAAAGACCGGCACGCGGTCGCCTGCGGCCGCCCCCGCGCAGAAAAGATACGGGGCGACCCAAGGGGTGAGCTGCACAATCTCAGGCGCAATCGTATCTTTGAAAAGATCGCTTGCCACCGAAGCCATTCGGGCCGCGAGCTGCGAGTGGTGCCCCTTGCTTGCAATGACGTAAACCTCGCGTGAGGCAATCGGCGGAGGCATCGGCCGCACATCGACTTCGCAAGCAAGTTCCGGATGCTGCAAAAGCGTGGTCGGCCGGGTCAGGCACCAGCCCGCACCGTGCGCGACGTAGTCCAGAATGAGGGCATTAATGTCGACTTCCATGCGGCAGGTGAAGTTCAGGCCGAGCTCGTTGAAAAACTTCTGCTGCAGCCTTCCTCCCGAGTTGTCGCTGCTGTACTGAACAATCGGAAGGCCCGAAAAGAGCAGGCTCTTCCAGGTAAGCCGCCTCGGCAGATCCGTGTTCTTGGGCAGGATAATGATCGAGGGTTCGCGGAAGACGAAAAAGCGATCCAGGTCGTTGCGGTTGGAAAAAGGATCCGGGCAGACGATCGCGTCGAGTTTGTCGTGGTCAAGAAGCCTTAAGAGGTACGTGCTGATGCCCGTCTGCACCGACACGGTCGAGTAGTTCCTGCGGATCTTTTCGATCACCTTCCAGCTCATCGTGCGGGCGATCGACTCGACAAAGCCCACGCGCAGCGGCGACAAAAGCGCATTGTTGATGCGAAGTTCGTCGAGAACCCCGTCGATGCGGTCAAGCTCCGACGAAAGCAGCTCGTAAAGGGAGCGCCCTGCGGGCGTCAGGCGGATGGGGCGCACGTTGTGCTCGAAAAGCGAGACTTTGAGATCGTCCTCGAGCTCGGCGATGTTGCGCGAGACAACGCTCTGGCTCACCTGCAGGAATTTGGCTGCCTGCGTAAAACTGCGCTTTTCGCAGAGAACACAGAAGATGCTCACGCGCGTGCGGAAAAGCATCGACGAAAGGTTGGAACCCCGATAGCCGCCGTTCATGCTGCGCCCCCTCTCCCCGGCAAACAGTCAGTCGATCATAACGCCCTTACGCCCCTCTCAGGGCTTGAAAAACGAAGCCGCGCCCGTAAACATCATCTGGCACGAGAGCGAGGCAAGAATCAGGCCGGTCAGTTTGGAGAGCATCGAAATGCCGCTGCGCCCGATCATGCGCTTGACTTCGGCCGACAGGTAAAGGAGCAGGCCCACGCACAGGCTTGCGGCCGTGATCGAGACAGCCGTCAGGATCTGCTGCTGCAGACCCTGCGTTTCGCTGCTCATCACCACCAGGGCGCCCACAGAGCCCGGCCCGAGCGTAACCGGAATGGCAAGCGGCACGACGGCCAGATCCATGATCGAGCGCTTGGAGTCGGGCAGCTGAAGCTTGCCGTTGACAAGCGAGACGGCCGACAGGAAAAGAAGCGCCCCCGCACCGATGCGGAAGGCGTCCACCGTGATGCCGAGCAGCTCGAAAATAGCCGCGCCCGCAAAGTAAAGAATCAGGCTGATCACGATCACGGCAACGGTGATGCGCACTGCAAGCCTGTGCCGAATCTCGACCGTCTCGTTTTCCGTCATGGCGATAAAGACGGCCATGATGAAAAAGGGCGTCAGGATAAAGAAGAATTTCACAAAAACGGCAAGGCAGTCCGTCAAAGTCATTTTTATGTTCCTTCCCGGGGGACGGATGGTCAAAGAACCGAACCCGCGCTGCGGGCGCCGCCGAAAGGACGGAGCCGCACGGCACGAGTTCGGTCGGGAGTCAGGCGTCTCAGAAGAAGACGGCCTTGATGCCGAAGGCGATGACAACGTTGGCAAACGTCGTCACAAAACCCGGGATGATATACGAGTGGTTGATCACATATCTGCCGATCTTGGTGGTGCCGGTTTCATCAAAAGCCACGCCGCCGAGCAGAACGCCCGTCGAGGGGATAATGAAGTAACCGCACACGGCCGGATACATGCACACCAGAACGAGCGGATCGATGCCGAGCGACAGGCCCAGAGGCATGAGAGCCGCCACCGTCGCGCCCTGCGAGTGCGTCAGAGCCGAAACGAAGAACAGAGCCAGAGCAAAGAGCCAGGGCGTCTGCTGCACGACCGCGGCCACGGACGTCTTGATGTAGGGCAGGTTGTTGGCAATCCACGTATCGGACATCCAGGCAAGGCCGAAAATCGTGACCACACCCATCATGCCGGCGCGGAACACCGAGGTACGAATGATGTCGTCGGGTTTGGCTTTGCAGACCAGAACCATCACGGCCGCGATCACGAGCATGATGAGTTCGATCATGTGCGTCATCGAAACCTTGGAGACCTTGCCCGCGGCGTTGGTGACTTCCGGACGCAGTTCGGGGAAGGTGCCCACGAAAACCACGGTAACGGCAGCCAGAAGGAAGATCACGACCGAGAGCTTGGCGCGGATGCTGTCGCCGCCTTCGGTACCCATCGCCTTGGCCTTGACGGCGTGCTCGAAATACCCTTCCTGCACTTTGCGCAGGTATTCGGGATCTTCGGCAAGTTCCTTACCCATGCGGCAGACCGAGAGGGCCCCCACCATCAGACCGATCAGAACGGCCGGGCCGACGATTGCAAGAATCGTCAGAACCGTGACGCCGTGCGCGCCCAAAAGCGCCACCATGGCGACCGTAGCCGCGGAAATCGGAGAAGCCGGAACCGCATGCTGGGAGGCGATCACGGAAATCGAGATCGGACGTTCGGGACGAATGCCGGCCTCGCGGGCCACTTCGGAAATAACCGGAAGGATCGAATAGAGCACGTTGCCGGTGCCGGCCATGAAGGTAAAGACAAAGGCGATGATGGGAGAAACGAACGTGATGGCCTTGGGGCACGCACGCAGCAGGCGTTCCGCCACACGCACCAAAAAGGCCATGCCGCCCGAGCTCTGCAGCGTGGAAGCGGCAAGCACCACGCTCATCATGATCAGCATGACGTTAATCGGGGGGCTTGCGGGCGCAAGACCGAAGAGCAGAATCAGTGCGAGCAGACCGAGGCCGCCGCACATGCCGAAGAAGACGCCGCCGAATCGCGCACCGAGAATCATCGCCAGAATGACGACGACAAATTCGTAGAAAAACATCTTTTCTCTCTCCTTGTAGTTTGGTTTCGGTTGCGGGCCGTTGCAGGACGACCCGCGGAGCGGGCGCTTTCAAAAGCGCCGCTCCGTCCGCCGACTCGGGAAGCCGGAAACATCAGTGCATCAGGCGACGGCCTCCCGTACTTTTTCGTCAAGCAATCTGCGTGCCTCTTCAAGCTGAGAGGCGCGTGCCGCAAGTTCGGCTTCGTCGGCCTGAATCTGTTTTTCGACGAGGTCGAGCTGGCGGGTGACTTCCGCGGGAGCCGTGCCGCCCAGGCAGGTCTTTTCGTACGCAACGCGCTTGGGATCGAGCGCCTCGCGGATGAGTTCGTCGGTCAGGCTCGTCTTAAAGCCGTAGAGCTCTTCGCAGGCCTTGTTGACGGCGGCGCGGTCGATGTCGGCAGCCGTCAGACCCGCTTCGTTGACCGTGCCCACAACGTGCGCGATGATTTCGTGCGCTTCGCGGAAGGAAACCTTGTCGTGACGCACGAGGTAGTTGGCCAGTTCCGTGACGGTGCAGAAGTTGCGGCGCGCGCACTCGTACATGCGCTTGGCGCGCACCGAAAGCGTGCGGATCGTCACGGTAAGCAGTGCAAAGTCCGCTTCCATTTCGGAAAGAGCCGTATAGAAGTACCGCGGCGTTTCCACGCTCGTGTCGCGGCCGTGCGAGAAGATCACGTTCTTCATCGTGTTGTAGGCGCCGATCATGAAGCCTTCCATGTGGGCGGCCTTGGCCTTGACGTGCTCGAGCGTGAACGGGTTCTTCTTCTGCGGCATGATCGAGGAGCACACGGCGCAGCTGTCGTCGACTTCGATATAGCCGTATTCGGGCGTGGACCAGTTGTAGAGGTCCAGCGCCGTGCGGCTCATCGTCATGGCGGTCTGAGAGAGCGAGGTGAGGATCTCCAGAACGAAGTCGCGGCTTGCCACGCAGTCCAGGCTGTTTTGCACCGGACCGTCAAAGCCCATCAGTTTTGCCGTGTATTCGCGGTCGATCGGGAAAGAGGTCGAGCCCATGGAGCCGCCGCCGAGCGGGCACAGGTTCAGGCACTTCCAGCCGTGGCTGTAACGGTCGTAGTCGCGCGCCAGAGCGGAAGAAACGCCCGAAAGATAATGCGCAAACGTGATCGGCTCGGACGGCTGCATGTGCGTATAGCCCGACATCACCGTCTCAAGATTGGCGCGCGCAAGATTGAGATAGGCTCTGCGCAGATCGATAAACATCTGCGCAAGCTTGAGGTACACCTTGCGGGTGTCGATGCGGATTTCGGTGGCAAAGAGGTCGTTGCGGCTGCGGGCCGTGTGCTGCTGGCCGCCCACTTCAAGCCCAGTGAGCTTGATGAGATAGCGCTCGAGGTTAAAGTACAGATCCTCGACGTCCGGGTTGATTTCAAAAGTGGGATGGTCCTTTTCGCTTTCGATCTGAAGCGTGGCCGCAAGGAGCTTTTTGGCTGTGTCCTGCGTGATGATGCCGGTCTTGGCAAGCATCAGGATGTGCGCCTTGTTGACTTCGAGAATCGTGTTGTAGGAGCGGGCGAGGTCGGCCTGGATGGCCGGACGAATCAGATACTTGACCGCTTCGGCGGCAGGGGCCTTCTTGATCTTGCCGCGCTGAATGTTCTGTGCCATGACGTTCTCCTTTTCCTTCGAGCAATTTGTGAAGGTTCATTTGTCGAAACACAGGCACATTCTGTTTTTTGCCCCTCCCTAGGACTAAATAGGTTGTCGTATCAAGCTAAGAGTTATCTGAAAATCAGATAATCCGTTCGGACAGGCCAATCGGTAGAAACGAGAACAAAAAAGACCCTCGTTTCGCACGATATCGAGCGTGGGAATCTCACACGTCCCAGACGAAAACTGAATTTTCCGTTTTGTTTCAGTCTTCTCCGACCAGGAAAATTTTCACGCTTCTTTTTTGCAGATAACGCATCACAGGGCAAAATGCAGGCCGATTTGTTCCGAAATCCGCTCGCTGCCGGCCGCCTGAGCTGCGGTTTGCCTGCCGGCCGGCAACCGCCTTTTGCATAAAATGCCGTGCAGCAAAGCCGTTCAGAAAGAATATGCTCGGGGTTTTTAAGCATGCAGTCCGAACTTTTGGTTTTGACCGATGCCGTCGGCATTGTCGCTTTCGCTCTGGCGGGCATCCTCGCCGCTCAGGACAAGGATGTCGATCCAGTCGGGGTATTCGTCGTGGCGTTTGTCACCGCTTTCGGCGGGGGGGATCGTGCGCGACATGATCATCGACAACCGCCCGATGTACTGGACAAGCCACCCGGAATACATCTGGGTCACGCTTGCTTTGGCCGCCGTCGCGCCTTCCATCATCCGGCGCTTCCGAAACCGTCATCTGCACACCCTTTTTGTCTGGTCGGACGCCGTCGGTCTGGGCGTTTTTGCCGCGGGCGGCACTTCGCTTTCCATCACCGCGGGCCTGCCCGCTCTTCCCGCCGTGCTCATGGGCGTATGCACGGGTGTGTTCGGAGGACTTTTAAGAGACGTCTTTTTAACGCGCCTTCCGATGGTGATGAGCGACCGCCTCCCCTACGCCGCCGCTGCTTTTGTCGGCTCCTGGCTTTACGTCGGCCTGCACGCCGCATCGGCCCCCGAAGACACCGCGCTCATCCTTGCAAGTGTCTTCATCGTCGCCGTGCGCATGGTGAGTTGGTACAAAGGCTGGCATATCGTGCGCTACACAAAGGATCTTGGAGAACACGAGCACGACGGCGGCGCGGGCGACGGCAAATAACACTCTTGTGTTCTGTCAGTGTGCGTACTGCACCTGAAGCAGTCCGATTTCGATCCGAGCGCTCGTCACACGCCTCAGATTTCGCTATGCTGTTCGAATCTGATCGGCAAAACCGCTCTTCACCGAAATATCTTCCCGTCAGGATCGATCATGCTGGCCACGATCAACCAATACTTCAAAGCCGCAGCCTTCAAATATTTATCGTCCGTCGACGTTCCCAACAACGGCAGCAATCAGCACGAGCTGGGCGGACTTTTCAAAGCGGGCATTGGTACATATTTGGGAAAAACTCGAAAGACCTTTCAATCCAACTTCGCATGGGTGGATGACGACGCCGATCCGATCGTCGCAGACTGCACGACCACATGGTACGACACGCGCGAGAACAACCCCAATCGGGGACCGGAGTGGCGCCTTTATTACGTCGACAACGCCGCATCGATGCATTTGCACGAAGGAGCCTTTTTCCTTTTCGCGCTCACACAGGACGACAATTTGCTTTTGGCAGGGTGTCCTGCCGGATCTGTGCCTGGGCCGCGTACAGCAGCACATCGGTGTCGCCTTTTTGTAGCTTGCCGTTCAGGATCCTGCGTTCCTTCTTATCTGCGCTCAGCTGCACCAGCTCATCGGGCACGGCCTGCAGCAGCAGTCTCAGAAAGTGCGTCATGCAGCGCTGATACTTTGCGGGTCCTTGTCCTTGTCTGCTCAAAGTGTCATAGGCGCCGTAACCGTCCGTCGTCCGGCAGCGTGCTTGGTAACCTTCAAGCACGCGGCCGATGGCCTCGGCGCTGCGGGCGTCCGAAAGCTTGCTGATGAGAAAGGGCTTGTCGGCGCCGGGGCGGCTGACAATGTTGACGATGTAGGCGCTCTTGCTGAAGGACTCAAAGCCGCCCGATTTCAGAGCCTGCTGATGTTCCGGGCTACCCGTCACCACGCATGTTTCGTTTCCTTTGCCGTCGTGCAGAGCCGTTTTCCTGCTCTTGCCTTCCTGCTGCAGAATGCGCAGCGGCGTCTCGTCAATGACGATTGAGTCGGCGCTCTTGGTGCCGGCTTCGATCCCGGCCACAAGGGCGGCACCGTAATCGGCATACCAATCGAGCATGTTGGAAGCCAACGTGCTCGAGCCCATCTGTCGGCCCGCGGTGTCGAGCATCTCTTCCATGCCGCTCAGAGACTTGCCCTGCGTCACGGCATTGGCCGTCTCGAGCACCAGGCCCTGGGAGACGGTTCTCGAGGGGCGTACCGGCACGTCCGCCTCACCGAGCACGGCGTGATAGTGCCCGCAGGTGCATTCGAGCACCGGCGTGGCCGTGGCCTTGTTCTCGATGAGATTGCTCAGACTTTGCTGCAGACGGCGGATGGCCGGCTCGTTGATGAGAGCCACCTGCCGCATCTGCCGGGCGCACTTCGGGCAGATGTGTTCGCCCACGGGCGGCGTCGTTCTGTCGGCCTTTGCCAGCTACTCGACGGACACGCGGCCGGTATGGGGATCGGCCGGGCTCGATTGCCCGGATGCTTCGCGCAGCTGCACGATGGATCGGGCGGCCGTGCCGGAGATTCCATCTGCATCCTTGTGCTTTTGCGCCAGTTCCGAGAACGTGTCCCGCAGCTGGCTCAACCGCTTTGTTTGGACGGCGATGGACGCCGCCTTGCGCTCAATGTCCTTGCGCAGTCTTTCGGCTTCCGGCAGCTGTTTGTCGGCGCGCTCACGCAGCGCCTTGGACGACTTGTTCTCCAGCATGGCCTGCACAAGAGCAGCGGCCAGCGCAGGCTGCTTGAGATCGGCATCGGCCACATTGGAAGCGTTGGTGATCATGGTGGCAAGCCGCAACAAACCCGGCTCGGTCAGAGCCGGCTGTCTCGCCTTGAGCGTCTGCAGGAAAAAATCAACCATGGCCCACAGGTCTATCTCGCACTGGCGTCGGAGGGCCAGTTGAGCGGTGAGTTCCCGCACTCGAGACTCAGCTTGTCGGCTGCACTCCTCAGCTTGCCGGCTTCGCTCCTCGGCCTGTTCCCGAAGCTCAATCTCACGCTTGAGACGGGCTTCGAGTTGGGCGTATTTTCGGGCGAGATCTTCGGTCATGATTCGTGCGCTGATTGGGCGATTTCGACCTGTCAGATTTTAATGATCGTCGTCTTGTTTTCCACTTTAAAAACAACGTTATAAAGCCATCTACAAGGCCGCAAAATCAACGGTTTCGCCCGTGGGTCCGCGCCCCGTGTCCACCTTTCGGAAACGTCAATATAGCTCGCGTACGGGCCTTTAAACCGCATTAAAAAGGCACGCCGAGAAGCCTGATTTTCACTCGAAGATCAGGCGCTCGGCGAGCTCAAAAAGTTGTTTGACAAAGAGCAAACAATCGCTTGATCGGACGGCCCGAGAGGATGCGTGTGCGCTCGACAAACAAAGTTCGACCGTCAAGGAAAGACTCAAGATCGCGCCTGGTGAACCGTTGCACGGCATTGGCGTCGGCCTTGGCAAGGAACTTTTCAAAACGGCCGGCGTGCAGACGTCGTGTCAGCAGGCTGCATCCTACCCGGTCCGTCCAGATGATCTTGCACACAGTGCGGCTCTTGCCGACAAAAATGATCAGCTCGACGCCTTCGTAAACGTCGATATCAAGGTAGGTGCGGGCGATGCCCGCCAGGGAGGCAAAGCCCGAGCGCATGTCGACCGGGGCAATGACCATCGTGATGCGGCCCTTATTGAAGTCAAACATCACGCGCCTCCGAGTGCGGCAAGCGCGAACAGTTCCGGCGCACAGCTCGAGAACTCAATCCTTGCCCCGCCGGCAAGCGTGACAACGACTGCAGTACTGCCGCGGCCGGCGAATCGGGGGCCGGTTCCCGAGCTCTTTTCGGTTGGCCGAGCGGGAGTGTGAGGGACACGATCGAGCTTGACGAGCTGAAAGTTGCCCGCGGCTTGAACGCCACGAAGACGCAGGCGACGGAAGTGTCTGGTCATCGTGACGTATGTCGGCAGATAGCTGCCGTCGCAGAACTCGGCGGCGCGGGTGCGATGGAACTCACGGATGATCAAGCCGCTGGCTTTATGGGCCTCGTAGGCTTGCTCCCAACGGTAGGAGAAATCTTGGCTCATGCTTTTCTCTCGAAGTGGTTGTTGATACCACGACGATAGACGAGCCTTTCAGAGGGCGTTCAAAGCGATAGGGTGCTTACCTTAAGCCTCTCCTCACGGATACGGCTCCAAGGCTAAGTACTGGCTGCTTGCCAAGCTTTGCCAGACGGGGACTTTCACCCCGCTAACTCAACTACGCCGATCTGGCGTCCCCCCCACTTTCAAATATGTTCTATAGTGAAAGCAACTCTTCTTATTTCTTTCACCAAAAATCTCGGAGGAGACATGCAAAAGACAATCATCGCGTGCTGTGTCGGCGCACTTTTCGCTGCTGGTACAGCAGCCGCCGCGACCTATACGGAAGGCGACAAGGTGGGCATCGCGGGCGAGGGTTCCACCCTCACCGTCACCACTCAAACTGAACAAGTCCAGTCAACGACACAGATCATCGGCGGCTGGGAGTCTGTAAAAATTTTTGTGTCTCGTGGAATAATGCAAGGCCCTTCCGGCCT
>ERZ1026848.793-NODE-793-length-17353-cov-9.737542_pt1 | contig 17353 bp, 19 predicted proteins | sample MGYA00380154_ERZ1026848 | MGnify/ENA primary metagenome ERZ1026848 (study PRJEB33269, sample SAMEA4719790) | human gut metagenome | biome: human-associated habitat; feature: organic feature; material: feces | place: Cameroon | collected 2013-10 ...
GCGCGGGTTCTTCATCTGCGGGTCGCTGAACGTGAGCCATATCTCCTGCACCTCGCCTTCAGCGAAGAAGCGGTCTATAATCTCTATGTTCGTGCGCAGAAACGCCACGTTCTTCAGTCCTTCGCCGAGCGCCTGCGTAGCGCCGGTCCACATGCGTGCGCCCTTAATGTCTACGCCAATGAAGTTGACGTCGGGGAACATCTTCGCCAGCCCCACCGTATACTCGCCTTTGCCGCAGCCCAGCTCGAGCACAATCGGGTTGTCGTTCTTGAAATACATCTCGCGCCAATGTCCCTTCATGTCGAACGGCACATTATCGGCTACCGAGAACGGATACTGAAATACGTTCTCGTATCGCTCCATATCGGCGAACTTCGCCAGTTTTCCTTTGCCCATTATAGTCTTTTAATTCACTTCGGAAAGAAGTATTTTTAAAAATTCGTCAATATCAATTACATCAACTTTTGGGAAATCTATAGTGCTAAGAACATCAAAATGATGGTCTTGCGTCACTATGCATCTTGCATTAGCAACTATTGCACAATCCACAAATTTATTATCATCAAAGTCTGTGCGTATCAATCCAAAGCTATAATGCGGATCAACAAACTTAACATTTGGCAACAACATAAAATAAGAAAGCACAATGCGTGCTACTCTCTGATTGATGTTTCTTGAAATAACTTCTTCATATTCAGTTAATATTTCATTTGTCACACACAAAGTAAACCTACCCGTAACAAATGCGTCCCATATATATGAGTATTTATTACGGGAGGAAAGTGACATTATCAAACTATTTGTGTCAAGCACATAGTTAGTGTTCACTCCAATCATAATTGTTGCTTATTATAGTGTGTGCGCTCATGGAGAGTTCTAAAACCCTCTACTTTTTCTTCCGAGAGTTCGCCTTCTTCCCACAAACGATCAATCTCACCATGCAACAGTTTTGCAAGATAATCAGACACAACTTGCTGCAGACCATCTATCTCTTCTTTAGTCTTCAGCATTGCCATCATATTCAACATTTTAAGTTGAGCTGCATTGAATACGGTATGAGTATTATTCTCCATAATGAAATATATTAGTGTATGCAAAGTTACGAAATAAAGGACGATTAGGCAAATTCGCAGGGTTAAAAATAGGTATTGCACACATATATATATACAAATAAGGTGCAACGGCATAAACCGCTGCACCTCTTTTGATTGTTAACTTCAAACATCTTGCCCCATATATATGAGGCAGACTGGCTGTTATTCTATTACTACTGTTGTCCAACCGTGCTTGTCCTCCTCTGTACCATACTGGATGCCACGCAGGTGGTTGTAGAGCTTGGTTGAAACGGGACCCGGCTTGCCGTCCTCGCTGAACATGAAGCGCTGACCTGTGTCGAGATCGTCGATGTAAGAGATCGGGCTGATTACGGCTGCTGTGCCACAAGCGCCTGCCTCCTCGAATGTAGCGAGTTCTTCCTCAGGAATCTGGCGACGCTCCACTTTCAGACCGAAGTCCTCAGCGAGCTGCATAAGACTCTTGTTTGTGATAGACGGAAGGATAGAGGTCGACTTCGGTGTTACGTATGTATTGTTCTTGATACCGAAGAAGTTGGCAGCGCCGCACTCGTCCATGTATTTCTTCTCCTTTGCGTCGAGATAGAACTCGCAAGCGTAGCCCTTCTCATGAGCGAGATGGTTGGCTCTGAGCGATGCAGCATAGTTGCCACCCACCTTGTAGATACCGGTGCCGAGCGGAGCCGAACGGTCGTAGTCGCGTATGATGACGTACGGGTTTGTAGAGAAACCACCCTTGAAGTAAGGTCCTACCGGTGTGACGAAGATGATGAACATATACTCTTCTGCCGGACGAACGCCTACCTGTGCCGATGTACCGATGAGGAGCGGACGGATGTAGAGTGTTGCGCCGCTCTCGTATGTCGGGATGTACTCCTGATTGAGGCGCACTACCTTCTTCACCATCTCCTCGAATAATTCTGTAGGCAGCTCTGGCATCATGATGCCGCGGCATGTAGACTGCAGACGTGCTGCGTTCTCGTCCATACGGAACACGCGCACCTTGCCGTCGGGGCAACGATATGCCTTCAGTCCCTCAAAGGCTTCCTGTCCGTAGTGCAGACAGGTGGCTGCCATGTGAAGCTTAATGTACTCGTCGGAGCAGACTTCTATCTCGCCCCACTTGCCATTGCGGTAGCAACAGCGCACGTTATAGTCGGTAGGCATATAGCCGAACGACAACTCAGACCATGCTATATCTTTCATAAAACTTTAGGTTTTAATACGTTTCTTTTTCATCGCGGGGATATGCTCCCCTAACCGCAGGCAAAAGTAATAATAATAAAACAAACCTGCAACTATTTGCCGCAGATTAGAGATTATTAGCACAAAAAAGACGGTTGCGGACTGCGTTGTCAATTTTCTGCGCCGAGAATCTTACGTATGTCCTCGTCGGTCTTCGTGAGTTTGTCCTTGCATTGCTTTATCAGCTTCTGCGCGGTCTTGAGTTGTTCACTGAGCGAGTCGATGTCGAGCTCGCCGTTCTCCATCTTTGCGGCTATGTCTTCCAACTGGCGCATCGCCGCTTCATATTTCTGTTCTTTGGGCATTTGGGTTGTTGTTTTTATTAGAGTGTGGGGCTGTCAGGAGGTGCAGTTGTCTCCCAGGGGGTGCAGTTGTCTCAACTGCACCAACCAAACAAAAGACTAATTGATCGGTGCACTTGAGACAAGTGCACCCCTATATTACAGCTGTCTCCGCTCGGCTTTGCCGCTTGCCAGAGCAAGAACTGCACCAACCAAGCAGAAGACTAATCGGTCGGTGCACTAGAGACAAGTGCACCCCTACTATTACAGTTGTCTCCACTCGGCTTTGCCACTTGCCAGAGCAAGAAGTGCACCTGCCAAGCAGAAGACCAATTGGTCGGTGCACTTGAGACAAGTGCACCTCCTATAAGGCTGCATGGCTACGACAAGAACTGAAAGTCAGCGGCGCATAGCGGAAAGCTAATGTCGTAGCATCCTACTATTCCACTCTCGACTTGAACTTTCCTTTCTCCACATGCGTCTCTACCAGCGCACCCTTCGGCAGTTGTGCGGCGTCGCGCACGGCTTTGCCGTTGTAGGTCGTGATGCTGTAGCCGCGGCGTAGCAGGCGTTCAGGGTTTTCTGCCTCAACGCGCTGCGCGAGCAGCTCAAGACGGTGGCGTTCAGTGTCGAGTCGGCGCTTCGCCGATGTCTCTATGGTGCGCTGCAAGGTGTCGAGTCGCGCCTCCGCCGTCACGAGACGTCGACTCACGGCGGTGGCTATGCGCTGCATGAGGCGGTCGGCTCTGCCCAACTCCTTCGTCTTCACGAGCGAGAAGAGCATCGGTATGCGCTCTGCCATCGACGCCAGACGCACACGCTCCACGTCCATGCGGCGCTTCACGCGGTCGGCTATGCGGTCGGCTACCTGGTCGATGAGCTGCGCCGTGCGCTGCAGATTGTCGATGAGATGTTGGGCTGCGGCGGTGGGCGTCTTCATGCGTGCGAACGCCACCATGTCGAGCACACACTCGTCACGCTCATGACCGATACCGGTAATGATGGGCAGCGGGAAGTTGGCTACGTTCTCTGCCAGGGCGAGTGTGTCGAAGCCCGACATATCACTCGTGGCACCTCCGCCGCGTATTATCACCACGGCGTCGAAGTCGTCCACGCGCTCGTATATGCGTCCGAGGGCGGCTATCACGCTCTGCTCCACGGCTTCGCCCTGCATCACGGCGCCGAAGAGTTCCACCTTATATATATATCCTGCCTGATTGTCGTGCAACTGGCGGCAGAAGTCGCCGTAGCCGGCTGCTCCTTCGCTCGATATGACGGCTATGCGCTGTGCGAACATCGGCAGCCTCAGCTCTTTCTGCAGGTCGAACACGCCTTCTGCCTTCAGTTGGCGCACTATCTCCTGTCGGCGCCGTGCCAGGTCGCCCATGGTGTACTCGGGATTGATGTCGCTCACTATCCACGAGAAGCCGTAGGCGGCATGAAACTGCGCACGCACGCGCAGCAGCACCTTCATTCCGGCGTGCAGCCGCTGACCAGTGATGCGCTCAAACTTGGGGCGCAGCAGCGACCAGCGCGACGCCCAGCACTTGGCTGAGGCGCGTGCCGTGGGCGTGTTGGAGTATTCGTCCTTCTCCACCAGCTCCATGTAGCAATGTCCGCGCACCTCGCGCGCCTCCGACAGCTCTGCCTCCACCCAATACTCGTCGGGCAGACTGATGTCTACGACGGCTGCGACGAGCGAGTTGAGCTCGAGGAGCGAGAGCGGCTTGTCGAACGTGTCTTTGTTCATTGTTCTATCCTAATACTTTTATGGTTTCGGCTTGTGGGTCGGATCCAATCAGCGCAAAAAGCCCTGCTTCTTGAGCACCTCCAGCAGTCCTGCCGACATAGCCTCGTTGTCCTTACGTGTGTAGCGGCAGTCGGTGTACACCTGCGCGAGGGTCTGCTTGCCGTTCAAGCGCACGAACTCGCGGTTCTCCTCCAGCGCTTCCTTCTCGGCATAGAAGCGGTCGATGCGCTCGGGGGTATAGTCGGCGTAGGTCTCCTCGTGCATGATGGCGTCGAGCGGCAGACGGTCGGTGAGCGCGGGCTGCTCGTCGGGCCAGCCGAGCGTGATGGTAGCCACGGGCACCACAAGCTCGGGCAGCTGCAGCACGTCGATTATCATCTGTGGCATGTAAACCGTAGTGCCGAGGAAGCAGCATCCGAGGCCCTCCTCCTCAGCAAGGTTGCAGAAGGTCTGGCAGAAAAGCAGCGCGTCGGTGGCTGCGTTCTGAAAGGAGAGCATGTTGTCGTAGCCGGGGTCGGCGTTGCGGTTCTTTGCCCAAAGCGTGGTGCGGCGGTAGTCGGCGCAGAATGTGAGCACTACGGGCGCTCCCTCCACCATCGGCTGGTTGAAGTGTGCCGGCGCGAGGCGGCGCTTCTGTTCCTCAGAACGTGTCACTACTACGCTGTAAAGCTGCAGGTTACCCATTGTCTGCGTGCGTTCCGCCTCGCTGAGCAGGCGGCGCAGCAACTTCTCGCTTACCGGAGCATCGGTATACTTGCGGATGCTGCGGCGTGTATTGATTGTCTTCATATTTCGGTTGTTATCGTTGTTTATGTTACTTTATTATTACCCAATGACCATTTTTGCGTCCACCCTCACGATTAAGTATTTTATGGTCTACTCGCAATCTCTTTATTTCGCGAGATATCGTACTTTCAGACAACGCCGTTTTTCTTGCCATTTCAGATATTGTTATCTTGTCATTTTCCGATATGAAAGAAATCAAAACTCGCTGAATATCAGTAAGTTCTTTCTTATCATCTTTCTTGTCATCTTTCTTGTCATCTTTCTTGTCATCTTTCTTGTCATCTTTTATTACAGGAACGCCAAGACAATACTGGTTGCAAGGAATGTCTATCAAAAAGAAGGTTCGCTCTTCATCTGTTTCAATCGTTGCTCGCGGCGATCCGTTCTCCTGCAGTTTCTGCTGAATAGTGGGTATTCCAGTAGCTCTTCCTTCTGTCAAATTAAGTTCTTTCAAGAATTCTCCTAAACGTCTATTGTTATAACGGCGAGAACGCAGCATACGGGCTTCGCGTATAGCTTCAGACGATATGGTATGATTCGGACCACCAAAATTGAGAGCTCCCAATTCCGGACGCACAGCACGCCCGTGCTCCTCTTTCACTCCCACAATAATATAGCCACCACCGGTGTCTTCAAAATCATTTGCAAACGCACAAACGCTTCTGTATATAGCATCTGGGTTCCAACCCTCCTTAAATTCAAGCTGATTACTTTCGACAGCACTTCCACTAAGAAGGCTCTCTATATTTATCGGTAACGCCATAAATGTATAAAATGTAGGTTCGAAAAATATATGCTAAACACTAACTGCTTACATACTGCGACAGCGATTATCGCTGAAGACAAAGTTACGGATTTTTTCCGTATTGCGAACGACTTATGCAAAGTTTTTTGCATATATTGCAATCACATAAAAATATTCGCCTCAATATGTAATAAACGCCGAAGGCTTGCGTTTACTAAATATAAAACATCTCTAAAACGCATAAAATAGCTCTGCCTATGAAGTATTTTACTAAAGAAGAACTACAGCCTTCGGAAAAGACGCTGAGCTTTATCCGACAGATAGCCTACTCCTACAGACTGGCGCAGGCTAACAACCGCAATAAGCCTTATTGCGTTAGCTAACACAACACCTCTAACAACACTCTAAAAAAAGAAAACAACGTAAACAAAGAAAGTAAAAAAAATAAACTGGAATGGAAACTCTCATATCACCTTCGCTTCTCTCAGCGAACTTCATCGACTTGCGTTCGGACATCGACATGATAAACCGCAGCGAGGCCGACTGGTTGCACCTCGACATCATGGACGGCGTGTTCGTGCCTAACATCTCGTTCGGATTCCCCGTCATACAGGCTGTTGCAAAGGAGTGCAAGAAGCCGCTCGACGTTCACCTGATGATTGTGCATCCGGAGAACTACATCAAGCAGGTGGCTGCTACGGGCGCCATGATGATGAACGTACACTACGAGGCGTGCACTCACCTGCACCGCACCGTTCAGGAGATTCACGCTGCGGGCATGAAGGCTGGCGTGACGCTCAACCCGCACACTCCGGTGAGCGTGCTCGAGGACATCATCTGCGACGTGGATATGGTGCTGCTGATGAGCGTCAACCCGGGCTTCGGCGGACAGAAGTTCATACCCAACTCGGTAGAGAAGACGAAGCGCCTGCGCCGCCTCATCGACGAGTCGGGCAGCAAGGCTCTCATACAGATAGACGGCGGCGTAGACGACAAGTCGGCTCCGCTGCTCGTGGCTGCTGGTGCCGACGTGCTCGTGAGCGGCAGCTACGTGTTCAAGGCTGCAGACCCTATCGCTACGATACACGGTCTGAAGCATTGCCTCTAAAAGACATAACAAATAGAAAACGGAGACCGACTGGCCTCCGTTTTTTTGTTGCTTATATACGAAGCCTTGTTGCTCTATTTACCAATTGTATACCTAACGCCCAGATTAAGGTTGAAGTTGAGGGGCTTCTCCTTGTATATCGTGCTGAGCGGAGAGCGGTCGTCGAAGTAGTAGCTCACGCCCGGCTCTACGTAGACGCCCACATTGCGGAGCACGTCGAACTGTGCTCCGAGGGCTGCGTTGACGGACAACTGCCAAGGCTTCGCAGCCACATCTTCTGTCTCGCGTTTCTTCTTCTCGCCGCTTATCACGTACTCGTGTGTTGCCTTGCCCGACACACACTTCTCGGTGAGCAGTCCGGCTGAGGCGTAGAGACTCAGTCGGCGATAGGCGAAGGCGCGATACTTCACGTTGAGCGGAACGCCGATGTAGTCGAGCTTCTGACTGCCCGACGAGTAGTTGTCTTTCGTGCCGTCTTTCATGTCTGAGGAGAGGCGCGTGTAGCTCACGCCGCTTTCCACGCTGAGTCGGTCTGTAAGGCGATAAGCCACGTTCAGCCCTACGCGCACCGGCAGCCGGTGCTTGTACTCGGTCTTCACGCTCTTGCCTTGGTTGAAGATGCCGATGCCGAGCAGCGGATTGTCTGCCCACATCACATCGTCTGGACCTACCGCTTCGACATACGTAGCGGTAGAATTGGTGACTGACGATGCGCCCATGCCGGTCATGGCGCTGGTGGATAGCGTCCAGCGCTGCGACGGAGCCGTGCGGTGGCTGCCGTGACGGTCGGCTGGCGTGTATGCAAGCAGAGATGTTGAGGGGTTGTGGGGTTGAGGGGTTGAGGGGTTGAGATGTTGGGATGTTGAGGTGTTGAGGGGTTGTGATGTTGAGGGGTTGAGATGTTGAGGGGTTGTGGGGTTGTGGGGTTGTGATGTTGAGGTGTTGAGATGTTGAGGTGTTGAGATTTGTGCAGATTCGTCGTTCTGCATCGGCTGCGCGATAGCTTCGGCTGTCTGCTCTACCCTACCGTTCGGTTGCAGAACGGCAGGGCTGTTCTGCGTCTGCGCATACACCGTAGCGGCAGGTGCGACGGCGTTCTTCGCCACATATCGGTTCGTCGGAATATCGGCTACTCCGCCCTGAGCCACCTTCACGCCATTGCCAGTCTCCTTTCCGCCGTCAGCGAAATACTGGTATCCCGCAATAAGGGCAAGACACGCTGCGGCTGCACACGCCGTGCGGCGCAGAGCGGGCTGCAGGACGAAAGGCGCCGGGCGCTTCTCCGCCTGGGCAGGCTCCGCCTGAGCCATACGCTGGTGTATGGCTTCCCACAATCCGTCGGGAGCATCGGTCTCGAAGTTGCCGAGGCGGTCGTGTATGTCTTCTTTCCAATTTCGCTTCATAGTAGAAAGGAATTACTGGTTCTGTATTGTTTTATCTTTCTTGCGAGCATCGCCTTCGCCTTGTGCAGCTGCGATGCCGACGTGCTCTCCTTTATGCCGAGCAGCGAGGCTATCTCCTTATGGCTCTTGTCGTCGACGACGTAGAGGTTGAACACCGTGCGGTAGCCGTCGGGCAGTTCGCGCACGAAGCGGTGGAGCACGTCGGTGGGTATGCCTTCGGTCTGCAGGTCGGTGTCGGGCACGTCGTGCGGCAGGTCGGCTATGTCTACGACGTCGAGCCGGCTACGGGCGCGCAGAAACTTCAGTGTCTCGTTGAGCGTGATTTTCGCCATCCAGCCCCTCAGCGATCCCTTGCCGCGATACTCGAAGGAGTCTATCGAGGAGAATATCCTTAGGAACGACTCCTGCAGAACGTCTTTTATGTCCTCATCATCGGTGAGATAGCGCGAGCACAAGGCAGACAGATAGCGCACGTGGAGCCGGTAGAGCGGCTCCGCGGCAGACGTGTCGCCCTGCTGCATGCGTTGCAGCAGGCGCTCCTCGCTATCAGACTTGTGAAATGAGAATCGGAACATTCTGAGGGTTTATGTGGTGAAAGGTTAATCGACGAAACGCGACTTCGCTATGTCGCCTGTGTAAATAAAGCTCTTGTCGCTGTGCATCTTCAGCGGGAACTCCATCGACTTCTTGCCGCTGAACGACTTCCAGTTGAGCTTTATCTTCACTTCCTCGGGATGGTCGGGCCACATGCTGTTGAGGTCGAAGGCGATGAGCGCGTCACCCAGCACGCCGCTGATGTCGCCCTGAGCGTTGTGGCGCAGGTCGAACTCGTACACATTATCCTTGTTTACGCCGCCCACGAGGTTGATGATGTGCTTGCCGCCGCCCCAGATGGTGCGCAGGCGCAATGTGAGGTAGCCGTCTTCAGCCACCGTCACCCAGTCGCGCACAATCTCTACGCCGTCGTTGCCGTACAGCTTCTCGTCGTCGCTGCCCTTCGACACGACGGGCTGCTTGGTGCGTATGCTGTCAATCCAGTTGACGCGCACGGTGCGCAGGTTGCCTGTGGCGTTGTCATCGTACTCGTAGCTCACGAGCGCACGCACCTTCTTATCGCCGAAGGGCGAAGCCTTCATGTTGGTAGGAAAGAGCACGGTCTGGTCGTCGAGCTGCATGCGGAACGACTCGGAGGTGACGGGATATACGGTGACGAGCGCCGTAGGACGCTGCACATTATAGTTGTCCGAATCCATATCGCATGAACTCAGACCGAACACTGAGGCTAAGAAGCCCAAAACTAAAACAGAGAGTTTTCTTGTTTTCATATCACTTTTCTTTATTGGTTTTCTATCTTTATGCTTATAGTTTCAGCCGATTTAAGAATCGGTTTCAACCCATTAAATCGCAATAGATAGAAAACCTTGCCTGAGAAACTGAAAAAAACACATTTACCGCAAACTGGTAACACCATTACCGCAAACCGGTAACATCATTACCGCATAGCAAAAACATGGTTACCGGTGCGTGGTAACAAGCGTCAGGTTCGTGGCAACAAGCGTTAATCGTAGCAAAACACACACAAAATATAGGGTATTTAAAAACTTTGCGACTGTTGTTTATTCGTAGCGGAGGTCTCCGGCCTCCGCCACAATCAACAAACGAACACGAATAACACTAATTTCACGAATACAAGGTTCATACATTCGTGGGATTTGTGTAATTCGTGTTCGTTATAATATTAAGCGATATAATGTGTTTTGAACATTTACATCAGCTGCAGCGAGATGCCGTTGCTCTTCGCCATGCGTCGCATGTTGAGCAGGGCGTAGCGCATGCGTCCGAGTGCGGTGTTGATGCTCACGCTCGTGGTGTCGGCAATCTCCTTGAACGAGAGCTGCTGGTAGAAGCGCATGTACACCACCTCGCGCTGTATAGGCGGCAGCATGTCGAGAAGACGGCGCACGTCGCTCATCACCTGACGGTTGACGTAGGTGTTCTCGATGTTGCCCTCCACAAGGTCGTCGCCACCGATATTGGAGAGGTCGTTGTCCTTTCCGGCTTTCACGATGCAACGCGACGACTGGTCGCGATACCAGTCCATGATGGCGTTGTGGGCGATACGCATCACCCACGCGCCGAACTTGCCGCTGACGACGTAGCGACCCTCCTGGAGACGGGTGATAACCTTTATGAAGGTCTCCTGGAAGATGTCATCGGCGGTCTCGCGGTCGTGAACCACGAAAAGGATGTATGAGAAAAGGTTCTGCTGATTGCGCGAAAGCAACAGATCGAAAGCCTTGTTATTCCCATCGACGTATGATAAGGCCAACTCCTCGTCGGTCATATCCTTTAAATTCTTCATTTTCTTAATCGTTTTTTGTTAAGTAAATGTGCTTCGATAGGCAATAAACAGGGGCTTTTAAAATGAATAATAATGTTGCTTTGCATTAACGCATAGGCAAAGTTAAACTATTTTAATGAAACGCCCAAAGAATTAGCAGAGTTTTTTGAATTGTACGGGATTTTTCACCTTATTGTAATTGCTTTTCTCGCTTAGATTGTATAACTTTGCAATGTAATTCTAAACATTTATAAACTCAAAATTTAAACACTATGGTTAAAACTTTACGCTACGCATTCATGGCCATGCTTATGCTCGTTTGCAGCACGGCATTCGCAGGCGTTATCACTCTCAATGCTACAGACTTCGCTGGTGGCGAAACCGCTACAGTAACTAAGGATGGCATCACTCTCACCATCGACAAGGGCACGTCTACATCTGGTGCAGGCAACCTGTATAACGGACAGCAGTTCCGTATCTACAAGGGTAACATACTGACAGTGTCTTCTACTGTTGGCAACATCACACAGATTGTGTTCACATGTACAGCTAACGGCACAACAAAGCAGGGTCCTGGCTGCTTCGCTGCTCAGGACGGCTACACTTACGAGGGCAAGATCGGCACATGGGTAGGCAACGCTGCTTCTGTTAACTTCACAGCTGAGTCGAACCAGGTTCGCGCTACTACCATCGAGGTAACTGTCAGCGGTGAGGCTGGCTCTACAAAGAAGGCTGCAGGCTTGGCTTTCTCTGAGACAACTGTCAACTACGAGCTCGGCACAACATTCACTGCTCCTACATTCACAAAGGCAACAACAGCTGCCGTGAAGTTCGTTTCTGACAACGAGGAGGTAGCTACAGTAAACGCTGAGGGCGTCATCGCTGCTACAGGCAAGGAGGGCAAGGCTGTCATCACTGCTTCTGCTGAGGAGAACGACGACTTCAACGCCGGCACTGCTACCTGCACAGTTTATGTTTACCACATGAACGTATACAAGAAGGCTACTGCTGTAGAGGCTGGCAAGGACTACCTCATCGTTGCTCAGCGCGACGAGAAGACTTACTACGCTGCTCCGGTTAAGTACAACGCAGAGAAGCCGTACGGCTACCTCAACTCTTTCAAGGTTGACGGCATCGTTGACGAGCTCAAGATCAAGTCTTCGTACAACGACGCATTCACATTCGAGGGCGTTGAGGGCGGCTACGCTATCAAGGACGCTAACGGCTACTACCTCTACATGGACGAGAATGTCAAGCACAATTCATTCCAGCTCGGCAACGAGGCTAAGGCTTGGACTGTAGAGCCTGCAGAGAACGGCACATTCACCATCACAAACAATGGTAAGTTCATACAGTACGGCAACGGTACATTCACCACATTCGGTGCATGGACAGAGGCTCAGGAGAACGCTGTCAAGCCGATGCTCTTCGTGCTCGACGACGCTGCTTCTTCTATCAACGGCGTTCAGACAACCGTTAAGCCGCAGAGCAACGTACGCTACAACATCGCCGGTCAGCGTGTAGCTGCCGACTATAAGGGCATCGTTATCATCAACGGCAAGAAGTATCTGCAGAAGTAAAACAGCTAAAAAAACGCCTATGCCGCTAAACAGAACGGCATAGGCTGGTAGATATACAATAAAGGCTGGTAGATAGGCTGGAAGATTTAGGCTTCCGGCGACTTATCTACCAGCCTTTATTGTGCTTATAATGTGCGAGTTGCGTAAGATGCTGGTAGATATGGCAGATTTTTTCAACTACACACTAAGATGTATGTGCTATTATCAGGGGGTGCAGTTGTCTCAACTGCACCAACAAAGAGATAAGTGCACCAACAAAGAAATATGTACTATTAATCGGTTGGTGCACTTGAGACAAGTGCACCCCCTAAGAAGGCACCCCCTATTTTATTTCTACGCACTTCATTTCTGCCTCAACGATGTTGGTAAGCTCTACGAACTGCTCCACGGAGAGCTGCTCAGGACGCTTCGTCATGATGTCCTGTGCGTAGAACTCGGCAGAAGCCGATCCGCCGAAAATCTGGCGCAAGCTGACGCGCAGCATCTTGCGGCGCTGGTTGAACACGGTCTTGACGACGCGCTTGAACAGACGCTCGTCGCAACCGAGGTCGGTAACGGTGTTGCGCGTCATGCGTATCACCGCACTCTTCACCTTTGGAGGCGGGTTGAACACCGTCTCGTCTACCGTGAAGAGATACTCTACGTCGTACCAAGCCTGGATGAGCACCGACAGGATGCCGTATGCCTTTGTGCCGGGCGCCGACGCGATGCGCAGAGCCACCTCGCGCTGTATCATACCCGTGCAGCAAGGGATAAGCTCCTTGTAGTCGAGCATCTTGAAGAATATCTGCGACGAGATGTCGTAAGGATAGTTGCCCGTGAGCACGAACTGCTTGCCGTCGAAGATTTCGTTAAGGTCCATGCGCAGGAAGTCGTTGCCGATGATGTTCTCGCGGAGCTTCGGAAACGTCTCGTTGAGATAAGCCACCGACTCCTTGTCGATCTCCACAGCCTTCACAAGGCGCGGCTTTGTGACGAGAAATTGTGTCATCACGCCCATACCCGGTCCAATCTCAAGCACCGGTATGTCGGGGCAGGCGTCCACCGTGTCGGCGATAGCCTTCGCTATGCCGAGGTCGGTGAGGAAGTGCTGCCCTAAGTTCTTCTTCGGTCTAACGGCCTTTACCATTACTCAGCCTCCTGACGGTCGTCTACGTTGTCGCCCTCTGTGGGTGCAAGCACAGCCTCGAAGTCGGTGATGCCGTTGTTAACGAGGATGTTGTACCACTGGATGAGCTTCTTGATGTCTGAATCGTGAACGCGGTCGCGGTCGTATGCAGGCAATACCACTGCGAAGAAGTTGTGGAGCTCGTCAGCAGAGCACTTCTTGTAGTTGAGCGAGCACTCCTTCGACTGCTCCTTCTCGCCGAGGTTCTTCAGCACCTGCCACAATGGGATGTCCTCTGCGTCGGTGTACATAGCGATGTCTCCGAGTGATGTTACGCGGTCAGAAGCAAAAGCCGGCATACGGCGGTGTGTAGCGTCGAGAGCCTCAACGATGAGGTTGCGGTTGCCACGTGATACGAGTTTGTAAAGTCCCGGCTTGCCGGCTATTGAAAGAATTGTTTCCATTGTCTTTAATGTTTTATTTGTTATTAATTGATATTTGTCTTAATACATTGTCTATTTGCGCTTGCAGGTCGCTCTCGCCGTCGTTCTGTATGCAGAAGTCGCTGCGATGCGCCACTTCCTGCAGGCTCATCTGCACGTCGATCCATTCGGCTGCGCGTTGGGGCGTGATGTTGTCGCGCTGCACGATACGCTGTATGCGCACCTGGCGTGGCGCTGTGACGCAGACTATATGGTCGAACGCTATGCGGCGGTCAAATCCGCTCTCGAAGAGTATGGCACTTTCGAGCCACTGCTTGCCTGAAGCGGCGAAGTCGTCGGCCACTGCGGGGTGTACGATGTCGTTTATGGCGAGCTTGTTCGCCTCGCTTGCGAGAAGAAACTCGGCAAGCACCGGCTTCTGAAGCACTCCGTCGGCTGAGTAGACAGCGTCGCCTACGAGCGCCTTGAGCTGCTGCTGCAACTTGTCGGATGTACGCATGAGCCGCTTTGCCGCAGCATCACAGTCGTACACCTCGATGCCGCGCTGCTCCAAGAGTCGGCAGACATAGCTCTTGCCCGAGCCTATTCCGCCAGTTATTGCTATCTTCATTGTTGCCTACTGCTCCTCAATAAGGTAGTCTACTTGCGTCATCTGCAGACGGGCGTTGCGCACGCCCTGTGGACATTGGCGCAGATGGATGTTGCACTTGTCGGACGGATGCTCGATAAGCTCGTTGTAGTCGACCACTACGGCGAACTGGTCTGACGAGATGCTGCGGAACATGCTTGCACCGACAATGAAGTTGACGGTGACGCGCTGCGGGAATGAGCGCAGCACCTTGCCCTCAGGCATGTTGACGGCTGTCACCGGCACCTCGATAGTCTCCTCGGTGAGGATGTCGGGATAGAGTCCGATGCGCACGGTGTTGGGCACAATCTTCACGCCCTTTATCTTCTCGAGCGCCACGGTCTTTACAACCGTGTCGTTGAAGTTGGTGATGTTGATGGGCACGGTCTTCACGTAGCGCAGCGAGTCGAGCGTCTGCTTGCTGCCGTAGACTGTTACGGTCTCGGGCCAGAAGCGTGTGCGTGCAAGGTAGAACGACTTGCCTGGCACTACTACACCAGCCATCTTGACCGGCACCTGGCGCGACTGTCCGTAGTTGTAGTAGAAGTCGAGACGGTCGGGCTTCACCTGCACCACCTTAGAGGCTCCGCTGAAGCGCTGGTTAACCATCTTCATCAGCTCCTGCGACGGCACTACGCCGTAGCCCGACTGACGTGTGACGAACGACTGGAAGTTGATGTTAATCGGACGCACGCCTTCGCCGTAGATGTATGCGAGAAGCGCGAAGCCTTTGTCGCGCACCGTGACACGCACGGTGTCCTCCATGTCGCTTGTTATCACGACGTTCTTCGGTACGTTCACAAGATATGCGGGCACGCTTACCTCTCTCTCGTATGTTTCGTTGAGCGCCGTCATCAGCCAGAAGATGGAGCTCAGCACGAGAAAGAAGAAAAAAGTCAGAAACTCCCTGTTAGCTGAGCTGAACAGGAAGTTTCTGACCATGTTTATTATTTGCGTCAAGCGTTTTTCCATCGAATCATCGATTAATGAATTAACTTCAAGCCGTTGGCGATCGAAGTATCTATTAATGAATCGGACTCTTAAGCTTCGCTCCTTTATATATTATTATAAGGAACGATTCAAAGACCTTTGTTATGGCTTTCGTATTACTTCTGTGGCTGCTGTGTGCCGTCAGCGAACACGCCTGCCTTGTCTACTGTAACGACAATGCCACGAGCGATTTCTACGTCTACGGTGCCGGCAGTGAGGTCTACGCGGCGTACTGTAGCGTGGATGCCACCACCTACCATCACCTGGTCGCCCTCCTTGAGTGCGTTCTGGAACTCACGAATCTTCTTCTGCTGCTTCTGCTGCGGGCGAATCATGAAGAAATACATGATGACGAAGATTGCTACCATCATGATGAGCATTCCCATGCCACCACCTTGCTGTGCTGCCTGAGCAGCGAGTACTGTTGTATTCATTGTTGTTTTCTCGTTTTAGTTAAGTTGTGGGTTGAACGGTTAAGCTGTTGACGTTTGTCTGCGCTTCAACATCTCCCATCACAACATTAATATTATTGTTTTCTTAAAATTTTCTCTTTTTATATTACGCTTACTCTGCGCCGGTTGTCTCCTCTTCCGGCTGCTCCTGAGCGGCCTGTTCTGCCTGCTCGGCGTAGCGTGTGCGGAGCACTTCGCCGTCTTCGAGAGCCTGCTGTGCGCGGTTGAGGCGCGGTGTCGCTGGGCGGCGCGGTGCCTGACGGCGCTGCGGACGGTCCTCAATGGTCTTCAGAAGCTTGCCTGTAGACATGAGGTAGCGTGCGATAGCGTCGAGCATACCATTGATGTACGAGCCCGACTTCGGTGTAGAGTAGAGCTTTGCGAGTTCTACGTACTCGTTGATGGTCACGCTCACCGGTATGTTGGGGAATGTGAGCATCTCGGCGATGGCAATCTGCATGATCACTACGTCCATGTATGCCAGACGCGAGAAGTCCCAGTTGCGCGATGTCTCGCTCATGTAGCGCTGATACTGGTCGGCGTTGAGTATGGTTGCGCGGAAGAGCTTCACGGCGAAGTCCTTGTCCTCGATGTCCTTATACTCGGGCAGGAGTTCCTGCTTTGCCTTGTTCTCGGGCTCGAAGCGCTTGATGGTCTTGAGCACGAATGTGTCTACCACTTCCTTGTCGTCGTTCCAGTAGAGGCTCTGCTCTTCGAGGAGCTGGTCGAGGTCTTCGTTCTCCTGGACGAGCTGACGGTAGAGCTTGCGCCATACCTCGCGGTCGGCCTCGTACGAGTTGTCTGTATCAGCCATGTACTCGGCGTATGTCTGGCTCTGCTCGATTTGGTTGCACAGACCGCGCACGAACTCCACGCTGTTAGCCCACGACTGCTTCTGTGTCTCGGCGAACTCGTTGAGCTGCTTGTTCTCCTCGAGCTGCACGGCGAACTTGTTATAGGCGAATTTCTGCGACGGCATTTCCGCTCCCTCACGCAGAGCACGCTGCGTAGCTACTTCCACACGCTTGCGTTCTTCCTGTGTGACGGCGACGATGAGTTCCAAAAGATAATTGTACAAATCGTAAGCCTTGGACAGACTGAAAAGCAATTCCTTCTCTGCGCTGTCCATGAGTTTGTTTCCGTTCTGATAGTATGCGTAGGTTAACTGAACTATCTTAATTCTGATTAATTCGCGGTTGATCATCCTTCTCTTACTTTATTATAATACGTATCTTGCTGTTGTTTGCATAGATTAAAGAAACGCTGGGCAAGCCAGACTTTCGACACCCTTGTCTCAATAACAGGTGCAAAAATAGCTAAATTTGGCTGAACTACCAAGCGAAACGTTCATTATTGTGTATTTTTTAATGTATTTTTTGCTCAATTCGGATAAAATACGTACCTTTGCACCGCTTTTTTG
>ERZ1026848.796-NODE-796-length-17333-cov-4.237933_pt1 | contig 17333 bp, 13 predicted proteins | sample MGYA00380154_ERZ1026848 | MGnify/ENA primary metagenome ERZ1026848 (study PRJEB33269, sample SAMEA4719790) | human gut metagenome | biome: human-associated habitat; feature: organic feature; material: feces | place: Cameroon | collected 2013-10 ...
CGGGGAAAAGAATCCTTTGAACCTGCGGATTTTCTGGCACGGCATCTGCTATTCCAGAAACAGGAGGAGAAACAATGAAAAAAAATAAAATTACAGTAGCTCAGTATCCGCCATCGCTGATTCCGCAATACTATTTTGATTGCCGGATCAATCACCGCAACTGTCTTTTATGCACACATTGGAGTTCGAGACGCGATCTGCGCAGCAGCAAGCGTTATATTGTTGAGCTGGAACACGGACATTGCGAGCTTGGTTCGGAATCACAGCCCTGTTCCCGTTACGAGCGGATACCGGAACTGCGAGCACGGAATATGACTCCGCTGGAGCGGGTCTATCACAAGATGTATACGAAAAAATATCTCCGGCAGGTTTTGCGTCATTATTTTGTCGCCCGCCCGCCGCAGCTCTGGTCGGAGCGTCTCGCCTCGCTGATTGCCGACTACGAGCAGAGCCGTCCCCGCCGCTGAGCGGCGGATGGACGGCTTATTTGCTGTTTTATGCTCTGCAATCAGAGCCGCGAAAGCTCTGATTGCACGAAAGAGTTCTTACCTTCTGCACAGCGAATCACGCATTGCCTGAGCGGCGATTCGTCCATTGGCTGCGAACTCCGCCATTTGCGAGATCTGTACAATCTCGTCATGGTGCTCCTCGCTGTAACTGGTCAGCAATTCCGCCGCAAGGTCCTTTACAACGGCTTCTGCATCCGCAGCCGAATCAGGGGGAACCTCAATTGCAATTTTCGCAACCGCCGACGCTTTGACGTCTGAAGCAGTAATATTTTTGCTCTCCGCAACAGTTTTGCACACTTTGGCAACGCCATTCCAGAACGCATTTTCCTCCTTGCAGGAAGAGACGTCTTCCCCGTTTTTCGAACAGGAGCTCGACGCCTTTCCGAAACCTTTGGTAAACCGGAGTTCCGCATTCAGCTTGACTCCATCCCGTTCTCCGCACAGAATCACAGGAGACTTCGTCACCCACAAAGATTCAGCCTCTTGAGCTTCACGCTTCTCCGCCTTTGCTTTGTATTTTTTATGTTTTTCCGCGAATTCCGGACGGGCTTTAAGAAGCTCCTTCCAATCGTCGGATCTCAGTTCCTTCCAGTCGCATTTGTCTGTGAACTCCGGATGCTCTGAAAGAAGATTCACCCAATCCCTGCCATCCATCACTCCCCAATCACATTTATCAGCCAGCTCCGGATGAGAAGAAAGGATAATTACCAAATCACTGCCATTCAAATTCTTCCAGTCGCATTTGTCCGCAAACTCCGGCTGGCTGTCAATGAGTCCCGGCCACCTCCAACTGGAGACATCCAGTTTTTTCCAGTCACATTTGTCCGCAAACTGCGGCTGCGAGGAAAGAAGAGCTATCCAATCGAGATCGCCCAGTTTTTCCCATTTGCATTTATCCGCAAACTGCGGCTGCGAGGAAAGAAGAGTTGCCCAATCACCCCCATCCAGCTTCTTCCAAACGCATCTGTCCGCAAGCTCCGGACGCTTAGAAAGAAGTTCAGCCCAATCACTCCCGTTCAAAACATCTACATCGCATTTATCCGCAAGCTGTGGCTGCTGAGAAAGCAAGAACACCAATTGAGAAGAATCCATAAGTTCAGACATTTCATCCCATTTATCCGCGAACTCCGGATGATCGTACAGCAAGTTCACCCAGGCTTCTGCATCCAGTTCCTCATTCATCTTCCGCCAGTCGCATTTATCCGCGAACTCCGGATGATCGCACAGCAAACACTCCCAGTTATAACCGTCCAGCATTTCCCACTTGCACTTGTCCGCGAACTGCGGACACTCTTCGAGCAGATCCCTCCAATTCCCTCCGTCCAGCATTTCCCATTTGCATTTATTCGCATTGCGGGGATGCTCAATCAGTTCTTGCACCCAATCAGAACCATCATAACCGTCAAATTTGCTTGCCATAATTCAATTCTCCGTTTGTGAGTTTTTGTCGTAACAGCAAAACTGAACATCTCGTTTTACTTCAGACAACAATGTTTTTCTATTTCATGCGCAGCAATCAGAGCCGCGAAAGCTCTGATTGCACGAATTTCTTACCCTCTTCAGCCACCGCAGACGTCCTTGTATTTTTCCTTAAATTCCGGACGTTCGGAAAGCAGATATTCCCAATCGTCGTCATTCAGTTTTTTCCAGTCACACTTATCTCCAAACTGGGGTTGAGCTTCAAGCAACCACGACCAAGCCTCCTCATCCAGTTTCTCCCACGCGCACTTATCTCCAAACTGTGACTAAGCAGAGACGACCAATTATCTCCATCCAGTTTCTCCCATGCGCCCTTATCTGCAAACTGTGGCTGATCTCTAAGTAGCCAAGAGCAATCACTCCCCTCCAGTTTCTCCCACACGCACTTATCCGCAAACTGTGGCTGATCTCTAAGTAGCCAACACCAATCACTCCCCTCCAGTTTCTCCCACGCGCACTTATCTCCAAACTGGGGTTGAGCTCTAAGTAGCCAACACCAATCACTCCCCTCCAGTTTCTTCCACGCGCACTTATCTCCAAACTGGGGTTGAGCTTCAAGCAGGTAAGACCAATCCCACCCATCCAGTTTCTCCCACGCGCACTTATCTCCAAACTGGGGTTGTTCAGAAAGCAGATCCGCCCAGTCTCCACCGTACAACAATCCCCATTTACATTTATCCGCATTGCGGGGATGCGCAATCAGTTCTTGCACCCAGTCGGAACCATCATAACCGTCAAATTTGCTTGCCATAATCCTGTCCTTTTTTCAAAAAGCGAAACAATGTTCACTCTTTATTAATTTATCTCCGGTTCTTTGAAAGTCAACCTGCATTGATCTTCAAATCGTAAAAGATTTCTTTGCCGGACCTGATTGTTTATTCAGCAATATTCATGCCAACCTCCAATACATGCGAGAAAACAAGAAAACAAAAGCACTATTGTTCAAAATTTAACCACCAATGGATTTTTTTGAACAGTCAACCATCCCTCATCAGCAGAAACAGAGTGGAAACAGTCGAAGTTTGCAGTTGGCATGAATCCTGCTTTCAACAGCTGCAACAAAATGGAAGGCAGAACTGTGAAAACTGGAATGAACCGAATGTATCCGCCGCTCTTTTCGGAACACAAACCTCAAACTATGCGGCAATTGCTCTGCGGCGGCGCAAATCCAAACCAGGAATATCACCTCGGAAAAACTCCGCTCTGTTTCGCGGAATCTCCCGAACAGGCGGAAGTGCTCCTGCGCGCCGGAGCAGATATCAACGGGACACGTCTCACCTCCCCGCTTCATCATATCGCCGATCCGTCAACAATGGAATATCTGATTCAGCGCGGAGCGAATATCAATCGGCGCGATCAATACCGCCGGACACCGCTGTTCACGGTCAAAAACCGCAAATGCGCCGAACTTCTCATCGCTGCCGGCGCGCAAATTCATACGTTCGACGTCTTCGGGCTCTCCCCGCTCCATTACCTGCGCAGCCGCGAAGTCGCCGAAGCGTTCGTCGCCGCAGGAGCAGACCTCAATATTCACAAGCCGGACGGCGTGTATCCGATGGAGACAATCAAACCGCCTGAGATTCTCTTCTACCTGTATGAACACGGAGGACGCGTCCCTTTCCGGAAACGCGGCGACCTCTTCGCAGAGGGATATGGCTCCGCAAGGACCCGTCTTTACCTCGACGCCGGAGCGAATCCGGCAATGAAGGACAGTCGGGGACGCACCCTCCTTCACACAGTCTCCACGCCCGAACAGCTCCAGCAGCTCGTCGAAAAATACGGACTCAACATCAATGCAAGGGACAATGCCGGACGGACTCCCGTTTTCTATGTGAAGAATATGAAAATGTTTCAGAGTTTTCTCCAGTATAAAAAACTCGATCTGCTTCACACCGACCGCTCCGGACAGAATCTGCTGCATCAGCAGAACATTGTCGCTCATCCGGAAATCGTGCAGATTCTGGTGCAGAGAGACGTCAATGTCAACCTGAAGGACAAAAAGGGCAACACTCCGCTGCATCTCTGCATCAATTCCATCAATGCCGTGCAGACTCTGCTTGCATGCGGAGCGAGCCCGATCCTCGAAAACGCAAAAGGGGAAAAACCGCAGGATCTCATTCAGAATGAAAAAATTCTCGCCCTCCTCTATCATGGCGGCGCCGACATTTCCACGCCGGGACCCTCAGGGGAAACCGTCTTTGAACGCTGCAGCGACAGCAAGGCGATCCGCGATTTCATCAACCGCACGGGAACCGCCATGCCCGTTTCCGGCGACCCGGCGGAAGCGCCGCAGACCAATCCCGAAGACGTCATTCCGCCGGAACTCCGCTCCGCCGCCGAAAGCGGAGATTCCATGTATTTTCTCGCCATGTTCGACCTTTACGCGGATGAAAGCATCATGCCCGAGCTCATCCGTTTCCTGATTCACAAGCAGAAACGGCTCTGCGCCGAACTGCTGGAACTGAAAGATTTTTCCGAACAGGAACTCGATCGGATCAGCTCCGAGCTGAACCAAAACGAACGCGCGACCTTCATGTCTTTGCTCACAAACCACGGAGACAGCAATGAATAATATCGAACAGACCATCTCAATGTCCGCTCTGAAAACCATGATCAAATGCAATCTGGAGGCACTCTGGAGCAATGAAAACTATCTTGCGGAGACTCCGGAAAAACGGGCGGCAATGATTCCGCCGCTCATGATCTGGGGCGCGCCCGGAGTAGGAAAATCCACCGTGGTGAAGGAGATCGCGGAAGAACTCAAGGTCGGATTCATCGACGTCCGCCTCGCACAGAGGGAACCCGTCGATATGCGCGGACTCCCCGTTCCGGAAAACGACCGCGTCAAATGGCTGGTCTCCTCCGAATGGCCGCGCGATCCCGAATCCCGCGGCATCATCATGTTCGACGAACTCACCGCAGCCGACCGCACCCTGCAGGTCGCCAGCTATGAATTCATCCTCGACCGCCGGCTCGGCGACCTCTACAAAGTCCCGCCCGGATGGTACATTCTCGCGGCAGGAAACCGCGTCGAAGACCGGGCAGTCGCCTGCGCCATGTCCAGCGCGCTCGCCAATCGTTTTCTCCATGTCGAAGTTCGCCCGGAATCCGAAAGTTTCCTGCAGTGGGCGGAAGAACATGAGATTCACCCTGCAGTCATCAGCTTTATCCGTTTCCGCCCCGAACTTCTGTTCCGCCAGAACGGCGAAGAGCTGCAGCGCGGCTGGCCCTCCCCGCGCAGCTGGGAACGCGTCAGCACCATGCTCAAAATCGCCGGACACTGCGGACAGGATGCAATCCTCGCGCACGCACTCCCCGGACTGCTCGGAGCCGGAACCGCCGCGGAATTCAACACCTTTCTCAAAAACCGCTTCTTCATGGTTGACAACTGCGACATCCGCGAAAGGCTGCTCTCAGGCGACGACATTTCAGTTCCCGCCCGCATCGACATGAAGTACACCTGCTGCAACGCCATCACCTACCACATTCAGCTGGAACCCGATCCGGCAAAGCTCAGAACCATGATCGGAAGCGCCCTCAAATTCGCCCTCAAGCTCTCCGGAGATTTCTCCATGATGCTCATTACCGACATCATCAATTCCCTGAAAAAGACCGGCGACATCAAGCTCCTTCTCACTCACCCGCTCTATGCGCAGTGGCGCGGAAAGTTCCAGAAGAAACAATCATGAACATCCTGAATCTCACCCCCGCCACACCCGATGTATGCAAACAGACAGAACAGCTCTTCTGCAGCACGCGGACCGAACTGCTCGTCAAGCATCCCCTCAGCGGAAGCATGGCACTGCGCCTCGAACCGGTCTTCACCGACGACAAACGGATGCCGACCTCCTGCACCGACGGAACATATCTTGCAATCGACGTCTCCTTCTTCAAACGCCTGTCTCCCGCAGAACGCATGATCCTGATTGCCCATAACGTCTGGCACTGCGCTCTTCGCCACCCCGAACGGCAGGGAACGCGGGCAAACGATCCATTCGACTACGCAGCGGATCTGGAAGTCGATCTCGTCCTGCAGAAAGACCGTTTTCCCGTCACCGTGCTTCCACACAAACGCGAATGGGAATCGCTCGCGCTTGAACAGGTCTGCGAACGGCTTCCGGAGAAAATCAAGCGCGGCTTCTCCTGGGATATTCATCTCCGGAAAGAACAGCACTTCGCCGGAACAACAGCCGATTTTCCCGAACCAGAACCGGAAAACGAAAAGGAAAATCAGAAAAACAAAGGCAGAAAAAATCCTCCGGAACAGAAGAATACCGGAGAAGCGGAACAGAAAGACCCGGCAGAGGAGGAAAAATCTCTGAAGGAAGAAATTTCCCAGCTCCCCGACCGCAGCACCGATCCGGAAGAAAGCCGACTGTCCGCAGAATCCGGAGACGATGAAGAAAGCGGAAAGCTTCCGGAGCAGAAGCGCAAAGCCGCTCAACGGCAGAGCGTGGATACAGCGGAAGTCGCAGGCGTTCTGCAGAATTCATGGGAAAAAATTCTGAGCGAATGCGCCGCAAAGTGCAGGGAACGCGGAACCATGCCGAAAGATTTCGACAAATTCATCTCCCCCGGGAAGCCGCAGATGAACTGGAAGCGGCTCCTGAGCGATTTCATTACTCAAAGCATCCAGCGCACCCGCTCCTGGCTTCCGCCGAACCGGCGTCATGTCTACAAAAAGCTGTACCTGCCCGGGAGCATCAAAAATCCGGATATCGACCTCGTTGTCGCCATTGATACCAGCGGAAGCACGCAGTACGCCCTTCCCCGGTTCCTTGATGAACTCTGCGGCATCGTTCTTTCGTTCGGAAGCTATCACATCACTCTCCTCTGCTGTGACGCCGCGATCTCTTCCGCAGCCGAATATTCACCCGATGAAGCGCCATTCGACATCGACAAGGATTTCAATTTTTCCGGAGGCGGCGGAACCGACCTGCGCCCGCCGTTCGATTACGTCAGGAAAGAACTCAAAACGCCGCCGCAGTGCATGCTCTACTTCACCGACGGCTGCGGTCCCGCCCCCGAAAAACCGCCCGAATATCCCGTTCTATGGTGTCTCACCCCCGATGGACAAGCCCCGGCAGACTGGGGATACTCCATTCAAATCGACGGCATTTCAGAAGAGGTTTGCGATGAATGATGAACCGAATATCCGCGCTCTCGGAATTATGGAGCACATCCGCCTGCGCCCGGCAATGTATATCGCCAACATCCGCTCCGGCGAAACAATGGAAGACGGAATCTACTCCCTCTTTCAGGAAATCTTTGAAAACGCACTGGATGAACTGACCTCCGGCTACGGCACTCATATCCGCGTGCAGCTGGAAAACAACACCGTGAACATCCGCGATTACGGACGCGGAATTCCCCTCGACGCCCTTCACAAAGTTCTGCTCCAGCCATTCTCCAGCGGAAAGTTTGCACCCGGAGTCTATCAGAATTCAATCGGGCTCCACGGACTCGGTCTGAAAGTCGTCGCCGCGCTCTCCGAACGCATGACAGTCCGGACAATCCGCAACGGCAGTTTCCGTGAAATGCAGCTCTCCAGAGGCGAAGCGCTCTCCGACAAAACCGGACAATGCGATGAGGCCGACGGATGCGACATTTCGTTTACTCCAGATGAAAAAATTTTTTCCGGCAAATCCACGCTCAATCCATATATTCTCAAGAATCTGATCAAGCTCTACTGCTACGCCCTCCCCGCTCTGAACGTCGTTTTCAACGACGAAGAGCTCCAGGCCAGACACGGTCTGCAGGACGCATTGCTCACGCTGGTTCCTTTTGAGAAAATCACCGTCCCGCCGATCCAGCTGGAATGCGGAAAAGTGGAATGTGTGCTTGTCCAGTGCGACCAGCCGGAAAACTCGTGGATCTCTTTTGCAAACGGGCATCGCACGGTGAACGGCGGCGTACACATCGATGCGGCAAAGTCGGCGCTCTGGCTCGCGGCGAAACAGATTATGAAGGGAAATACTTTCATGCGGCCGGCGGACGTCCTCTGTTCCGTTTCCGGAATCGTCTCTGCACGCATTGAAGAACCGCTGTTCGAAGGGCAAACCAAAAACCGGCTTGCAAATGCCGGATACTTTGCCGCGTGGCAAAAAAAACTTTGCGATGCTCTTCTGGATTACTGGCATGGCAATGTCGATTTCTGCGACGCCTTTTTCCGGCAGGTGGACTGCAACATCGAACGGCGTCAGAAGGCAGCGGAAGCCGCTCAGTCGAACGGAAGAAGAATCTGACGCTTCTGAACAAACACGGAGAAGGCGTTGAAACCCGCCTGCTTCGCCCACGCAACCGCGGCGGAGAAATCGCGCCCGACCATCGCGGGGGAATGAGCGTCGGAACCGTACGTCAGAGTCAGCCCCGACTCCTTCGCCAGGGCAAGAAGACGCTGCGACGGATAGATTTCCTCCACGGCGTTGTGGAGTCCGGCAACATTGATCTCCAGCGCAATGCCGCGCTCTTTCATGATGCCGAAAATTTCGCGGAAGGCGCGCTCGAACTCCGGTGTGTAAACCGGCTTGTATCCAAACTTCTTCGGAAGGTCCGGATGCCCCAGAATCTGGAAATCCCACTCGGAAACATAGGTTTTCAGATCCCGCACATACCCGCGCCAGATCTTCTCCGCCATTCCCGGCTCGTCCCACAGAGAACGCTTGTCCGGGTCGTCGAAACAGAAACCGTCGACGCAGTGAATCGAACCGATAATGTAATCCAGCGGCTCGGCGGCGAGCTTCGCTTCCACTTCGGCGCGGCGTCCCGGCACCCAGTCCATCTCCATTCCGTAAAGAACGGTCAGACCGGTTCCGGCGGCTTGCGCGCGGAGGTCGCGGATGATCTGTCTGTATTGCGGAAACTCCGATTCGTCCATGCGCCACTCCGGTTCAAATCCGGCGGGAAACGGACAGTGGTCCGCTACGCCGTAGTAACTCTCCCCGAGCGCGAGTGCGGCGGCGAGATACTCCTCCGGTCTGCCCTCCGCATGCTTGCAGAGCGCAGTGTGCGTATGGATGTCGGCAATCTTCATCCTCAGGCGTCCGCGTGAAGTCTGCGCTTGATGGTCTGAATCGAGCGCTTCAGCTCCTCGTTCTTCTCGCAGCTGCTTTCAATCTCCTTGATGGCATGAATGACGGTCGTGTGGTTGCGTCCGCCGAACGCCTGTCCGATATCTTTCAGCGAAAGATCGGTGAGACTGCGTCCGAGGTACATCGCGAGCATTCTGGACTCCGCGATCTCCTTCGTGCGCTTCGAGCCGGTCAGGTCGATCACCTTCAGATTCCGCTGCGCGGCAACGACTTCGAGAATTTTTTCAATCGAAACCTTCGTCCGCTCCGCCTCTTCGTTCAGAAGATCGTTGAGGAGCGTTTCAACCTGCGCCATGGTCAGCGGCTGAACCGTGGTGTCGACCAGCGAGGCGTAGGCGATCAGACGCATCCGTGCGCCGTCGAGCGCGCGGATCGAGGAGGAGATACGGCGCGCCATGTACGCGAGGAACTCCTCCGGAAGCTGCACCATCGAGCCCTTCTGCTTGAGCTGGAGAAACGCAAGACGCGTCTCGTAGGAGGGCGTTGTAATCTGCACGGTGAGACCGGACTGGAAGCGGGAAACCAGACGGGCTTCGAGTCCCTTGATCTCTGACGGCTGCTTGTCCGACGTCATCATGATCTGCTTTCCGGTATTGTAGATGGCGTTGAAGGTGTTGAAGAACTCCTCCTGCAGGCCTTCCTTGCCGCTGAGGTTGTGAACGTCGTCCACCAGCAGCAGATCGACGTTGCGGAAGCGGTCGCGGAACTTGTCGGAAGTGTGGTTCTTGATGGCGTCGACATACTCGTTGAGGAAACCTTCGCAGGTGGTGTAGCGGACAACGGCGTTTGGGTTCGCGGACTGCACATGGTTCGCGACGGCCTGCATCAGGTGGGTTTTTCCCATTCCGGTGCCGCCGTAAATATAGAGCGGGTTGTAGGTGCCGGGCGCGGTGGCGGCGGTCTGAGCGGCGGAAAAGGCATAACGGTTCTCCTCGCCGACCACGAAGTTTTCAAAGGTGTAGCGCGCATTGCAGTTGGGAGCGGTGAGAACCGCGGGCTTGGCGACGGGCGCAACGGCGTCCGGCTCCTCCGCCTCCGGTTCCGCGGGCGGTGAAACGTAGGTGAGATCCCAGCCCATAGAGTAGGAGATGTCGCATCCGGCGGCTTCCTTGACTGCGGCGGAAATCAGGGTGCCGAACTTCTCGTCAATGGTCTCCGCAAAGAAACCGCTGTTGACGCCAAGCTTCAGTTCCGTCTCCGAAACCGACACCGCAACAATCCGCTGAAAGTACTGTCTATAGTCATTCTCATCCACTTTTTTACGGAGTATGGACATCGCCTGATTCCACAGCTCCGTCGCGCTCCAGCGCGAACACTCCGTTGCCATTTGTGCACCTTTCCTTCGTTGCTGTCAACAAGTTATTGACATCCCCCGAAAAACCTGTTTTTTCAGGTTTTCCGGGCCCGCTTAAATCTATCATACCGCTCCGGTTCAGCGACAGAAAACCGCCTTGCAGCAGGACTGCCGTTTTTCGTTTTTTGAACTCAAATCGTGCTTTTTGAGCCTCTTAAAATCGCCGTTTTCGCGCGTTTTCTCTTCCGCGGGAACGTGCCGGAACGATGACCTTGCATCACCTGTTCATAACGTCTTCTGTGAACACTCCATGTTGACAAAATCAACGCTTATGCACAAGTTATCAACACTTATGAACATTGCTTTCAACATCTGCTTTTTCTGACGTCGAACAGCATCTTTTAATTTGCTCCATTTTTCTGAAATAGCAAGTCCGAAACGAAACTTTTATTGAAAAGATTTCCGGCAAAACCGCTTGCATTTTTCAAAAAGGATGCTAACGCGCGGGCGTCATTATAATCAATGGCTTTTGCTGTGAAAGTTTAAACGGCAAAGAGCTCTTCCATCCCCTCTGTTTTTGCCTTCATATTTTTCAGGAATAATTATCAAACAGCACATATTTTTCTTAAATTCCTCGTTTTGTCCATATCTTTCATCGAATCTTACATATTGCAGGGGGTTGACTTTTTCGGGAAAGTAGAATATAATGTATACAGAAACATTTGGAAGCATCAGAAAAACGCAACAAAGCAAGGAAAGAAAGAAAAATGAAAACAGAAAACATCTGCAGCCGTCCGGAAGCCGTCTGGGAATCACGGACAGAAAATTAATCTAACCAGCAAAAGGAAACAATCACAATGAAAACACGTAATTTGCAGACATCGAATCCACGACTGAAACGGGGGAAATGCAGATTCACCCTCATAGAGCTCCTCGTGGTAATTGCCATCATCGCCATCCTCGCCGGCATGCTTTTACCGGCGCTGAACGCGGCAAGAGAGAAGGCGCGATCAAGCAACTGCCTGGCCAATCAGAAAAACATCGTTTCCGCGCTTCTGCAGTACACCATGGACAACGACGATTATACCATGATAAGCAGCAATGCCAAAGAGGACTGGCATCATCTGTTTGCGCAGTACCTGGGATACAAATTCAACACATCGGATCTGGAAGCGGAAAAGACATGGAAAATCTACAAATGTCCGAGCGATTCCGGACGCGCCACCGTCATTCCGCTCAGTTACGGCATGCTGCGAGGAATTCCAAGAAAACCGAGCGGAGAATGGGGCGTTCCCCACAAAATTTCCGACTTCAAGCAGGCGTCTAAAACATACACAATCGCCGATCAGAACTTCGTCGGACACTACTTCAACACCGGAACGCTGGTTGTCGCACCCGATGAAAAACTGCAGAAACTCTCTCTCAACATCAGCGCACAGGAAGCGGGCCGCAGCAGCGTTATCTGGTCCCCTATGGGAATCGGACCGATGCACAACAGCAACCGCGAGGCCGGAATCGCATTCCTCGATGGGCATGTGGCTCTGAAAAGTCTCTGGAAAGGAAAATTCCAGAATACCAATTTCTATCACAACGACTTGAGTCTGATGGTCGACGATATCCAATGATGAAAGGATTCAATATGAAAAAGATGCTCACACTTTCGCTTGCGCTCTGCGCTGGACTCCTCCTCGGCTGGGAAGCCGACATGCAGAACAAAAAACTCCAGACGGGAAAAAACATTGTCGTTCTCAATGAAAAGAATCAGTGGCTTCTCGGTCTCGGCAGCAGCAATGAGCAGGATACAGTTCTGCTTAAACCAGAACTCTCCAACGGAGAGTTTATTCTGGACACGACAGAATATTTCAAAAAGAATGTGAACGGCTACATATCCCTCAACTGGGTCGGTCCCCGGACCGCGGATTTCGCAAAGGTCCCGGAAGGCGCAAAAGTCTCCGCGAAAAAGAATCTCGCCGCCATCATCGGCTCCCCCGGACTTCCCGCAATTCAGTACTGCTGGCAGACTGTGGAAGGCATGACTTTCGCCAGGCCGCACAAAACAGAAACCCGGCTTGACAACGGCTCAATCCGCATCACAAGTACGGAAAACACGATTCCGGCAGATGCCTCCCGCGTTATCCTGCGGCAAATCATCACAAAGCCTGGCATTTACAAAATCCGCTCCCTCAGCGTAACCGTCTCCGATTGAACAAAACAACCCAAAGAAAGGAATTGTTATGAAACGAATGAAAACGGGACTCCTGTCCGCAATGCTGCTTTTCGCCCTCGCGCTTTCCGGCTGGGAAGCCGACATGCTGGGGAAAAAGCTGGTCCGCCACAACAAAACGGGCTCCATTCTCGATGAAGACAGAAAGACCGTTCTGAACTTCAGCACCGTCCCGGCGGATGACTTCGGGCTGGTGAAAACAACGCTTGAAAACGGTGAATGGACTCTTGACACCAGAGAGTTTTTCAAAAAGAACAATACCGGCTACGTTCTTGTCTTCTGGCAGGGACTCCGCACGGCGGATTTTGTTCTGCCGGAACCGGGAAAGAGTTTTTCCGAAAAAGTGAATACTGCGGAAATCGTCGCAACCACCGGAACTCCCGCTCTCCAATTTTTCGGACGGACGGCGAAAAGCGATTTTTATGCAAAGAATCAAAGAACGGAAACGCCGGCAGAGGGCGGTCTGATGCGCATCGTCAATGTCAATTCCGCTCTTGCCTCCGATACAAAGCAGTGCTCTCTGAGACAGGTCTTTGCACGCGGCGGAGTCTACAGAATCCGCTCCGCAAAATTCTATGTTCAGGAACCGGAAAAGATCAAAGCCAGGGAACAGAATCTGCTTGTCAACGGACATGCTGAACAGAAACTCATGTACAACCCGCGAACCCGTTTTGAATATCAGCAGAATGCGCACAACGGAAAACACCTTGACTGGCTCGGCAAAGAGTTCGTGGAAGGCAAAAACAAAAAAGTCCTGCTGGATTCCTCCGAGAAACATTCCGGCAAATATTCATTCCGCATTGAATGGGACGCCGCCTCCAACACCTATGCGCCTTACATTCAGTTTGCACCTGTTCCGGTCAAGCCGCAGGCTCCGGTCTGCATGTCCGCATGGATCAAAGCGGAAAAGCCGGCTGTTGCAACGCTGCGCCTCTTCACCAGCGGCGGAACCGCCGTTGTAAAAACAATTCAGGTCGACACACAATGGAAACGCTATGAAATGTACCTTCCCCAATGGGGCGAAAAAACTCCAGGCGTTTCGGTTTCCGACCGGATTCTGACGGAGCAGGGAACGGAATTCAACCTCGCATGTCCGGCCGTCGGCCTGAACAGCGCAGGAAAAATCTGGGTCGACGATGTTGTCTATTTCTTCGGAGGACGCACAAAAGACCAGCCGCTGGAAAAAGTCTATCTTTCCGGCAAACTGGATCATGACGTTTCTTATTACTTCACCGGAGAACCGGTTCTTCTGAACCTTCATTTCAATCACCTTTCAGACAAGGAGCTTTCCGGAGAACTTTCCTATGAAATCCGCGATTTTGAAGGGAAAACTCTTCTCCGCAAAGACGCCGGGAAAATCTCTCTGAAAGCGAATGAAGATCTTGATAAAGAGCTGACCGTCACTCTTCCGGAACATCTGCGCGGCGCATTCAACATCGTCGTTGAATTCAAAGCGGAAGGAAAGACCTATCCGGCCAACTTCTACGCAGGCGTTCTGGAAAAGAACACGAACCTCTCCCCGCGCATCGGGCTTGAACTTGCCCCTCATCAAAACACAAAATACGCAATTCCTTACTACAAGGACTTCCGGATCGGCTTTACCCGCATCAACTGGGAACCCGATCCAATGCACAAGGAACAGTTTCAGGTAGCTTCCGAATTCGGTGCGGCAGGAATCAAGGTTCTTCTCGCAAGCGGAGCGCAGATTGTCAAGAATCCCGAAACATATCTTCCCATCCTCAAAGAGAATATCCGGAAATACAAGGGGCTAATTGAAATCTACGAATCCACAAACGAATCGAATCTGATTCCGTACATCACCCCGGAAAAAGACGTGGAAGGAATGCGCCTGCTCCGGGAAACGGTCAAATCAATCGACCCTGCGGCGAAAATCGCGGGACCCGCGAGCTGTCACACCGACCTTCCGTGGACCGAGAGCGTTCTTGCCAAAGGCGGCGCGAAATATCTTGACATCATCACCGAACATCCGTACCGCAACTCTCCGGAATATCCCGATCTGGCACTTGAGATGCAGAACTGGCGCAAGGTCATCGACCGCTACAAACCCGGAATGCCCCACTATTCCTCCGAAGCCGGACGCTGTCAGGAATCCGTTCTGCCGGGAAATATGATTGACGATTTCACCCGCCAGCAGACCTCTCTGGACATCCGCAACATCATCCAGGCGTTTGCAGGCGGAGTGGAACGTTATGTACAGTTCATCTTCAGCGCATGGCAGCCCGGAATCACCTACAACGTCATGTTCCGCGGCAACGGTGCGAACAACGGCACGCCGGTTCCCGGACTCACCATGTACGCCATGCGTGCGCTGACCGACCGTCTCGAAGACGCGAAAATCGAACGCCGCGTCAAATTCGGTTCCGATTACCGCTGCTACATATTCGATCACGGAAAGAAACGCACCGCAACATTCTGGAAGTGCGACGGCGCCCCCGCAAAAATCACATTCTCCAAAGACGATGCGGAAAAACTGGCGGTCTACGACTTCATGGGAACCAGAATCCCTTCCAATGAATTCTCCGTCAACCAGAGCCCGAAATATATCGACAGCACGCTCTCCGCGGCGGAATTCGAACAGCTCCTGCTGAAAGCCAATATCTCCGATTCCTCGCAGAAGAAACTCGACGTCGCCTGCGATCCCGTTTCCGAAACAGCGTTCGGCGTCAAAGTCCGCAACCTCACCGGAAAACCGATCGACTGCACCGTAACCATCGAAACAGCGGGACTCGTCAAAGGCAAGAACTCCGTCAGAATCACCGGGATCCCCGGCGAAACGGAGAAAATCATCCCCTTTGAACTGAACTCCGCGAAAATCGACAATGTCGAAAAGAACGTCCGCATCTCCGTCCAGACGCCCGGCTCGGAGAAAATCACCGCCGAGGCGAAACTCTCCGCCCTGTTCGTCACCAGGGCGCCCGCCCGCCTCACAATCGACGGCGACCTCTCCGACTGGCCGGAAAACGCGAAAGCAATCCGTCTCGACGGGAAAAACGTCCGCTGGAAAGCGAAATCCTGGGGAGCGAAAGAAGACGCCGTCTGCGCCGACGTCCGTTTTGCCTGGGACTACGACTTCCTCTACTTCTCCGCCATCGTCCGCAAACCGGACTTCTTCGGAGCGAAAGACGCGAAAAATCTGTCAAAACTGTTCCATTTCGACAGTTTCCAGCTCGGGTTCGACACGATGAAAAACGCCCTTCCGGGAGAGAAAAGTCTCGGCAATGATGATTTCGAGTACGATCTCGGCGAACACGACGGCAAGCCGCTGGTTTACCGCCGCAAATCCTCCGCCGCCGTTTACGACTCCCTGACCAAAGAGGTCGGCGCGGCGAAAGAGGTGCTGTTTGCTCTGAAGCAGTACCCGGACCGCACGGTATACGAAGCCGCCTTCCCGCGCCGCGCGGTGAGTCCGTTCAAGCTTCAGCCCGGCTCCGCGATGAAGACCGGAGTTCTGCTGAATCTCAACAACGGCAAAGAGCGCGTCGGCTATCTCGAACTCACCGATGGTCTCAGCGACAAATATCCGGCAAAGTGGATTGATTTCATCCTCCTGCCGTAATCCTCGCCGCACCCAAGAGCCGCCCCGCCCGCGGCTCTTTTTTTGTTCATCTTTTGTGACCGGAAGGGAAAATGAGCGCGGACGGAGTCTCTCTTTCGGGAAACTCCGTCCGCGCTCAAATCTTTTTCTCGTTCAAATCTCGACAGGGTTCTCAAGACGGCTGAAATCCTTCTCGACGCGATAGCCCGGAGGGACGGATATCCGCACCTCCGTATGCGCCGGAGTCTTGCGCAGGGAAACACACACTTTCATACGGCCGTCCGCCGAAAGCGCCGCGCTCCCCTCCGCATGCTCCAGCCCGCAAAGATCCGGACGGATCACAATCGTTTTCTCTCCCAGCGATTCGTACTGAATCCCGAGAATATCGTGCAGCATAAACCATGCGGGAGAAGAGCCCCACGCATGACACAGACTCGCATTCGCATCCCACTCCTCCCAGGTGTTCACCGCGCCGCGGTCCAGCATCACGCCCCACGCCCGCCGGATCGTGTCCAGAGCCTCACGGCTCAGCCCCGCGCGGAACAGCGACGACACCAGATAGAACGTCGTCCACGGCGTGTTCGCAGGCATGATCCAGCGTTTCAGCTCAGCCGCGTCCGTTGTCTCCCGGCAGAACAGCGGGACACGCACGCTGATGTAGTTGCGCGGGTATTCCTCGGGAAGAAGACGCTTCAGCGCCGACGCATCCGGCTGAAGCCCCGTGTATGCGGCGTAGGCGTTCGTCGACTGCGAAAGAAACGGCGGATACCACGGACGCGGCGATGTCGTTTTCCATTCCGCGCCGCCAGCCGGAACGCCTGTTCCGTACTCAATCTCCCGGATCGCGCATGAAGTCAGCGGAAGCGGAAGATCAAAGAAAAATTCCCAGTTCAAATTGCTGTTCGCGCACTCGAATTCCAGTTCATTTTCGCCGGCTTTCAGAGAGAGGGTCAGACGGACCGGGTCGTAAAACGGAGCCGGACGCGTCCAGCTCTCCCGCTCGGTGTTCTCGTAGAGAAGTTCGCCGTTGACTTTCAGCCGCCATTCGGCGTAAGCTCCGGCAAGGAGTTCGTATTCGCCGGCTTCGGGAGCGGTCACCGCAATCCGCGCCGCCGCGCCCGCGCCCGTCCATTTGCCGAACTCGCACGAAAAATTGATGTTGCGGAAGAAATGTTCAAAC
>ERZ1026848.803-NODE-803-length-17240-cov-38.995403_pt1 | contig 17240 bp, 13 predicted proteins | sample MGYA00380154_ERZ1026848 | MGnify/ENA primary metagenome ERZ1026848 (study PRJEB33269, sample SAMEA4719790) | human gut metagenome | biome: human-associated habitat; feature: organic feature; material: feces | place: Cameroon | collected 2013-10 ...
TATCCTCGAAAATATTCTCTTAATCTGAGGCAACTTAATTTTTTCATGTTACTAAGAAGCTGTTTTGAATTGTTTGAAATGTTCTTTGAGGTGAATAATCTTCATTTTCTTCCCGCTTCTTCAGTCAGATAGCACCGCTATCTTCCTTGGAAGAAGCGGTCGAAACTGAAGTTTTTCACTCTCAACCCAGCGCCCGAACCGAGGGCAATCGAACTTGTTCGGATTGCCGAGGTGAGCAGCAGGGAAAGAGCTTGCTCTTCACCTTCAAACAAACAATTCAAAACAGCTTCTAAGAATTGCAGAAAAAAGGTCTTTGAAAATGCATAGACTGCAATTCTGTCGGGCAAAACCGCCGAAAGGGCTTGTTTTGACGACGGAATTGCAGAGGAATTATATGTGTGGGGCTTTGCTGGGCCTTCCGGAGTGCAAATCTATAGCAAACAAATCAAAAATAGCCTCTAAACGGCTGGCATAAGAGAATCGTCCGCCGCGAAACAGATTCGCGAAATCCGGGAACTGTAAAGTTTCTTTACGAAATGCGGTTAACAACAGCACTAAGGTTAGGTCCAACAGGCGGCCAATGATGATACCCGGCAGGCCAGCGGGGGACTCCCGTGAGCGGAAAGGCGCTTCCTGCGCACGAGGCGAGCCAGCGGGGGGCTCCCGTGAGCGGAGAGGCGCTTCCTGCGCACGAGGCAGGCCAGCGTGGGCCTCCCGTGAGCGGAAAGGTGCTTCCTGCGCACGAGGCAGGCCAGCGGGGGGCTCCCGTGAGCGGAAAGGCGCTTCCTGCGCACGAGGCGAGCCAGCGGGGGACTCCCGTGAGCGGAAAGGCGCTTCCTGCGCACGAGGCAGGCCAGCGGGGGACTCCCGTGAGCGGAAAGGTGCTTCCTGCGCACGAGGGCCAGCGGGGGACTCCCGTGAGCGGAAAGGCGCTTCCTGCGCACGAGGCAGGCCAGCGGGGGGCTCCCGTGAGCGGAAAGGTGCTTCCTGCGCACGAGGCTGACCAGCGGGGGACTCCCGTGAGCGGAGAGGCGCTTCCTGCGCACGAGGCTGGCCAACGGGGGACTCCCGTGAGCGGAAATGCGCTTCCTGCGCACGAGACAGGCCAGCGGGGGTCTCCCGTGAGCGGAAAGGCTCTTCCTGCGCACGAGGCAGGCCAGCGGGGGATTCCCGTGAGCGGCAAGGTGCTTCCTGCGCACGAGACAGGCCAGCGGGGGATTCCCGTGAGCGGAGAGGTGCTTCCTGCGCACGAGGCAGGCCAGCGGGGGGCTCCCGTGAGTGGAAAGGCGCTTCCTGCGCACGAGGCTATCTCTGAAGGGGGGCTTGGTCGCTCTGCTTTCTAAGCGCAGGTGCGATGAATGACAGAAGATAGTTCTTGATAATATTTTCCTTTGGAAATTTGTTTTATTGGAAATTAATTCCGTACTTTGGGAAAGTTTTCGTTGGAAACTATTGTATAAATGCTTGTTAATTATTTAAAACACTGATTATTATGAATGCAATTACGTTAAAGGCGCTCTTTTGCATCAGCGGGGTGGCTGTCGGTGGGCTTCTTCTGTTCTCTTCTTTTGAGACCAAGGCTACAGAAAGGTGGGGAATAGGAAGTGCTTTGGTTGCCGAGTCTGTCGAAGTGGCTCTGACTCGGGTTGCTGAGCTGGGAATTGAGAAGATGGATCTGGAAAATTCTGGAGTTAAAATACTGAAAGGGAATGAATTGACGACTGAGGTGCCGAATGCCGAAAGGTTGGCGGGAGAGCAGAATGCTGAGATGCCGAATGCCGAAAGGTTGGCGGAAGAGCAGAAAGCAGAGCTGTCGGGTGCAGGAAGACCGGCGGGAGAGCAGAAAGCAGAGCAGTCGGGTGCAGGAAGACCGGCGGGAGAGCAGGGTGTTGAGATGACGGGTGCGGTAAGGCCAGATGAGGAGACGGCGGCGAAGGAAAAGCCGACGACAAAGGTGGTGCACATCACCAAGGCTGATTTCCTTAAGAAGGTCTACGACTTCGAAAAGAACCCCGATGAGTGGAAATATCTCGGATCTCAGCCGGCCATTGTCGATTTCTATGCGGACTGGTGCGGGCCGTGCAGGCAGCTGTCGCCTGTGCTGGACGAACTGGCCAAGGAATATTCAGGGAAACTCACCATCTACAAGGTCAATGTGGACAATGAGAGGGGACTGGCTACATTTTTCGGCATAAGATCGATTCCGACGCTTCTGTTCATTCCGATGAAGGGTAAGCCGCAGAGGTCTCTCGGGGCTTTGTCTAAGACGGAACTCAAGGGAATCATCAAGGATGTACTTAAAGTTGAGCTGTAGTTGGTAGGTCGTGGAGAATAAGAAGAACACAATCTGCCGCCTTCGCGAGATCCATAGGGCGATCTCCGGGCTGGACGCTGAGTTTCAGAGAAAATTCGGGCTGAACCTGAACGAGGCGATGCTTCTCTGCTTCCTTGCGGGGCAGGGAAGCGCTTCGGCATCGGAACTATCAGATGAGTTGGGGCTTACACATTCGAATATGTCCAAGGTTCTTGCCTCGGCGGAAAAAACATCCCTCATCAGCCGGAAACTTAACCCGGCTGACAAGCGGGGGATGATCTTCTCGCTTACAGACGAGGGCCGCATCCGGCTCGCCTCCATCCACTGTGAGGAATTGGTGATCCCGGACTTACTCAAAGTAATCCTTGATTAGGCTCAGAGTCTTACGCACCTCCTTGCGAGCCTTTCAGAACAAGACCTCTAAGTAACGTGAAAAAAATAACCTGCCTCAGATTAGGAGAAGATTTTCGAGGATAGATCTATTTTCGAAGAAGGAGTGTGCCGGTGGCACATGACTGATGAGAAAACAGATATAGACCGAAAAGATTCCTTAAGATGAGGCAGGTTATTCTTTGAAGGTTACTAAAGATCCGCTGTGTGGGTAAGCTTGCCGTCGGTGTCGTAGATCCTGACGGCGATCTTTTTGACGTTCACGGTGATCTCCATCCTCTGCCACTGGCCGTTGGTGATCACAGGGAAGGATGCGTCGGTTGATCCAACTTCGCGGAAAGAGTACTTGTGCACGTGGCCGCTCAGCATCAGATCGACACCAGCACCGTTGAGGATAGGCAGGAACTTCTCCGACATATTCAGATTGCCGTGCCATGCGTCCTTGATCTGAGGGGGAATATGGTTGAAGACGATCCTTCTTTCGGCGTTCTTCCACTCATCACTCTCCACCACGCCCTTGAGCCATTTGGCCTCCTCGTTCAGATAAGGCTCCGAGCAGAGCCGTCCTTGGTTCTCGATGTCGCTGTCCACCTTGTCCTCGCCGCCGTCCATCACAAGGAAGAAGAACTTGCCGTACTTGAACGTGTAGTAAGGTCCGTGCTCAGGGAAGTCAAAATATTCAGAGATCCGCAGCGCGTCCCTGCCTCTGAACTCGTGGTTGCCGCGGGCCATGAAGAGAGGAGTCTGGTCGGCGAACAGGTCGCTGGCCGGCTTGAGGTAGTGCCGGACGATCTTCTCGCTGTAGGCCAGGTCGGAGGTCATGTCTCCGTTGAACAGAACGAAGTCGAACTCCTTGTTCTTCTCCTTGTCCGCGAACAGTCTGCGCAGTAGCGAGTCCTGGGCGTGCACGTCGTTGACAACGGCGAACCTGACCTCGCTGTAATCCTCTTTGAGAGTGGTGGCCTTAGGCAGGTCAACCTTGTAGGCCGGCGCTCCGGAGCCTTTCCCGTAGACCGGATTGTAGTTGTTGTGGTAGTCCTGCACCGCCGTCATCATCACCCTGTAGCGGTAGCTGGTGCCGGGCTTAAGCCCGCCAACCGTCACCTTGTGGATCTTGCCGATAGGCTTCAGCCCGTGGCCGCGCATGTCGTAGTACTTCGGCCTGTCCTTGTAGTAGAAATTCTCCTCGTTGTCCGGAGCGATCTCCACCCACCCCACGGCATCTACATCCGTCATCCACATCACCGTGAAGCTGTCCGTGGTAACATTCTGAAGGTAAGGCCCGCACACAATCCTGGCAATGGCCGGCCTGTTCTGCGCCTCCGCCAAAAACGGCAGCACCGCCAGAACCGCAATCAAAAGGTACTTTCTCATATTCTTGAATATCACTGTTTATCGTCTGTTCGTCAGAGGCCCGGCCAAAGAAGCCCGGCAAACCGTCCGTCCGTTTCGTTGAACACAAATTTACTTCGTTTTGCCGAAAAGGCAAAATCATTGGCGCGGATCATTCAATCCGCAATGGATGAGTCCGCTTGAAAAAGTCGTTTTTGAAAAACATGTGCCTCGCAGATACTTCTGTAAGGGGTAAAAAGTGGCAAATGGCACTTTTTCAAGTGGGCTCATGGATCCAAATGTTCGAAATGACTATAATTCATTATTTTTGTGTTTGGTTCCGAGACTCTTCTATGTGGTTAAGGAACGATTATAATAACCAATAATGAGTCCACTTGAAAAAGTCTTTTTTTGAAAAAAAATATGTGCCACACAGGTACTTCCAACGGGGGTAAAAAGTGGCGAATGGTACTTTTTTAAGTTGACTCAATAATGTATTGAATAGTTATAAACAGCATGCTGATGAGGGGCTTGATGATCGGCCTGACTGCGCTGTCAGGCAGTCTGGCTTTGTCGGCTCAGGTTGTGGTTTCTTCAGGATTTGAACAACTTGACAGATGGGCGTCCGAGTGCCTTGCCGAAAGGAGTATGACCCTTGGTTATCCAGGCAACAATGACATAAGACTGGAGGAGTTTTACCGCTGGTACACAGGAAAACCGGCTTTGATTCCATTAGCGTCAGCGGTCATAAATTCTTCGGCATCGACAGCCCTTGCGGACTCTTCATCACAACCCGCGACGTTTACGACAATCAGTCAACCTACGACATCTCTTATCTGAACGCCAACATGCGCATGATAAACTGCTCACGATCAGGAATCGAGCCACTCAAATTTTGGTGGCTTATGAAAACGGTCGGCGATGAAGGCTGGACAGAGCAGGCCGCGAGGATTTTTGAAAACACGCGATACCTTAAGTCTGAGCTTAAAAGGATAGGTTGGCCTTATTGGAACAATGAATATAGCAACACGGTCATATTCCGCCGTCCTTCCGCCAAAGTCGTAAGGAAATATAATCTCGCTTGCGGCGAGGACGCGGCGTTTGGCGGAAAGCTGTCGCATGTTGTCGTCATGCAGCATGTCACAAAGGATTCGATCGACAGGCTCATCGCCGATCTGCGGAACGAGACAATCTCGGATCTGTGACGTCAATCGCATTCCCGCACATCTGGGTCGTCTCAGCCGACGAAATCCTTTGGCAGGACACCGAACTGCCTGAAGAAGCATTTGGCGAAGTACGACGGGGTGTTGAAGCCTACCATGTAGCAGATCTCATTGACCTTGTACTTTTGCTCGGCCAGCAGGCTGGCGGCCTTGCGCAGACGCATCTCCTTGATGAAATTGTTAGGAGTCATGCCGCAGGCCTCCTTGGTACGCTCGAACAGGACGGAACGGCTCAGGTGCATCTGCTCCGCCAAGTCATCGACGGAGAAATCCATGTCGGTAAATCTCACAGACACTATCTCGCTGATTTGCTGAAGGAATTGCTCGTCGCCTTTACCCTGCACGGTGCTTCTTAACGGGGCGTACGGACGTTTGCTGAAACTGTCCCAGATCATTTTTCTCTTGTCGAGAATGCCGTTCCGCTTGCTCCGGGAGGTGGTGCCTGTTATGTTATGGCTCCTATTCGATGATTTTTGTTATTTTTGGTAAGCGTTAAAAAATAAGTTGAACTAAATTTGTGTCAGATTTAGTTCAAGTTATTTTTCAATGATCACTTGATGTCTGCATTAAAATTTTGAATGATATGAAAAGGTTTCTTATTGTGATGGCGGCGGTGTTGCTGACTGCTTTGTCCGTGTCTGCGAAAGTCTCTCTTCCATCGCTCGTCGGTGACAACATGGTTCTTCAGCGCAACACTTCCGTGAATGTCTGGGGAAAGGCCAAGGCCGGGGCAAAGGTCTCAGTGTCTGTGTCATGGAGCAAGGAAAGGTATCGTACCAAAGCTGATCCGGACGGGAATTGGCGTGTCAGGGTAGCGACCGCTGACGCCGGCGGCCCTCACACCATGACCATCTCCGACGGCGAGCCGGTCACCGTCCGGGGGATCATGCTCGGCGAGGTTTGGCTTTGCTGTGGGCAGTCCAACATGGAGATGCCGCTCTGCGGTTTCATGATGCAGCCGGTCGAAAATTATCCCGAGTACCTGATGGATGTCCCTACCGAGGCCTCCTTGATCAGGTTTTTCCAGGTTCCCCGGGTTCCGGCTGACGAACCGGCGGACACCTGCGGAGGAGAATGGCTTTTGCCTACCATGAGGAACGCGAGTCAGTTCAGCGCCTGCGGTTATTTCTTCGGCAGGGCGTTGTCCAAGGCTCTCGTAGGTGTGCCGGTGGGCCTGATATCCTCGAACTGGGGAGGCACACGCATCGAATGCTGGATGAGCGATGAGGCAATCCTCTCCACCGAGGGGATCAACCATGAGTTCGCCCTCTCCGGAGAAGGGGTCACCAGTGAGCCCCACAGGCTGTTCAACTCGATGATCTGGCCTCTGCGCCATTACACGGCCAAGGGATGGATCTGGTACCAAGGGGAGTCGAACAGGATCAACTGGTTTGACTATAGGAATCTTATGGTTTCCATGGTTGACTTGTGGAGGAATATCTGGGAGGATGAGGAAATGCCGTTCTATTTCGTTCAGCTTGCCCCTTACCCCTACAACGGCGAGGGGCTGCGCTCACTGCCTCTGGTCGTGGAGGCACAGTACCAGGCAATGGCTCAAATCCCTCATAGCGGCATTGCCGCAACGACAGACATCGGCAGCCGTACTTGCATACATCCTCGGAAGAAGATGGAGGTGGGCACCAGGCTTGCATGGCTCGCGCTCCGTAACGACTATGGTGTCGATGGAGTGCCGCTTCCTGCTCCGACCTACAAGTCGATGGAGAAGGAGTACAACGATTACCACAAGTGCAACCAGCTTGTCCTGAGTTTCAACAATCTTTCCGGACAGAATGAGTTCAATGAGTCCGACAGCATTCTCGGTTTCGCCTCGGACGGCTACTACACTCCGGGAGGCTTTGAGATCGCCGGGGCGGACAAGGTCTGGCATAAGGCCAAAGTCAACTTCCGCTGGTGGCAGAATAAGATTGAAGTCTGGTCGGAAGATGTCCCCGAGCCTGTAGCCGCTCGCTATGCTTTCAGAAACTATCCCGAGGACGCAAACGTGATGACAACCTCCGGTCAGCCTTTCGCTCCGTTCAGAACGGATGACTGGGAAGTCAAAGATGTGGGAATAATAAAATAAAAACGTGATGAAAAGGATTCTGTGGGCCATTCTGGCGCTGGTAACGAGCGCCAATGCGGCATATTCGCAGACGTGCTGGACAATCGGAACGGACGGTTCTATAGAGCTGAATCCCGAAAGGATCGTCCTGCCATATTCCGACCACATCGAGATGAGCGGGGAACAGGTTTCCTGCGTCCTTCGATGGATGGTTGACGAAAAAGGCCTGTTCGGCCAGGAAAGATCGTTGGTTTTCCCGATGCTTCGCCGTGTCCCTAATGACACGCACGCCAGCCTGCTTTACAGGATGGGTACGGATGTCATGTCGCTGGTCGGGATCAACTCCCTTGTGCCGAAACAACTTTCAACAAAAAAAGTGTCCATTGACGGAGGCCTGTCAGTGATCAGTGAATATGGTGTCGGCAAGGCGAATGTCGGAGGAGCCAGAGGAGACAATCCGAAGCCGGTCGCCGAAGTCAGGACAACGGTGTTTCCAAGCAAGGTCCATCCGATGCTCTGCGAGATCTACAGCATAAGGAATATCTCCGCCAGTCCGCTGGTGCTTAATGTCCCGAAATTCAGCCAGGAGGCGAAGACCCTGGCCGACAAAGGAGTGGACGGCAGCTATGTGATCCGGGCAGACATATTTGGAAGTGGAACCTATGTTCTTGAGCCTTGGCAGGAGATCGGATTTCAAGTGGCTTTCCAGGCCTACCGGGAAAAAGGAGGAAGCATGATTGTTCCGGACTTTGATGCGGAATATTCCGCCAGGATGTCCTTCATCCGCGATGCCATCGATTCGTCCCTGATTCTGGAAACACCTGACACTGTGATCAACACAGAGTTTAGATTCGCCAAGATCAGAGCCTCGGAAAGCATTTACAGGACAAAGGGAGGCCTTATGCACGGTCCCGGCGGAGAGTCCTACTATGCCGCGCTTTGGTGCAATGACGAATGTGAATATGTCAATCCGTTCTATCCTTTCCTTGGCTATGCGGTCGGCAACGAATCCGCGTTCAACTGTTACCGGCTTTATTCAGGATTCATGAATGATGATTTCAAACCGGTTCCAAGCTCGATAATTGCCGAGGGGACGGACATCTGGGACGGAGCCGGTGACAGGGGTGATGCGGCCATGATAGCGCATGGGCTGTCAAGGTATCTTCTGGCGAGAGGAGACAAGAACGAGGCGGAGCAGCTCTGGCCGTTCTTGAAATGGTGTCTGGAGTATTGCCATCGGAAACTCAACGCTGCCGGAGTTCCGGAATCAGACTCGGATGAGCTTGAGGGCCGCTTCCCTGCCGGAGACGCCAATCTTTCGACGGCCTGCCTCTACTACGACGGGCTGGTGTCCGCCGCATACCTTGCCCCTTTGCTGGGGGAGACTGCCTCCGTGACAAGGCTGTACCGAAAGCGGGCGACGCAATTGCGAGAATCAATAGGTCGCTATTTCTCGGCCAACGTAAGCGGCTATGAGACATACCGTTACTACGAAGGAAACGACTTGCTGAGGTCTTGGATTTGTCTGCCATTGTGTTTCGGGATTGACGACAGGGCTGAAGGCACGCTTGCCGCTTTGTTCTCATCCGAGATGATGACGGAGGATGGCATTCTTACCCAGCAGGGCAGTTCCACATTCTGGGACAGGTCAACGCTCTATGCGCTTAGAGGGGCTTTCGCCGCAGGTCATGCGGATGCGGCTCTCTCGCAACTCCACAACTATTCGGAGCGCCGCCTTCTCGGGACCCACGTCCCGTATCCGGTCGAGGCCTATCCTGAAGGGTCACAGCGGCATCTGTCGGGGGAGAGCGCACTCTATTGCAGGGTAATCACCGAAGGTCTTTTCGGAATACGTCCGACTGGATTTGATTCATTCAGCCTGAAGGTTCAGATGCCCTCAGGCTGGAACACGATGTCTCTTGACCACATAAAGGCTTTCGGCAAAGACTTCAACATCGCCGCGCGAAGGTTGGACGACCAAAGAATCAAGGTCACGGTCAATTATGATGGAAAAACCCGTGAATATTCAGTCAAATCAGGACAGGAAATCAAAAACATAACATTGAAGTGATGATTATTCCATAAATCATCGTGGCAGATAACTCCTTTATAATCAAGGAAAAACGCTATGTCCTGGTGCGATGTCTCCCACCAGGACATAGTTTATTATCTTGATATTCAGTAATTTAGATGCCACGCTTTTTTCCCTATTTCTCGCCCGTGTACATCCTGCAGATGCCGAGGGTGAAGGCCTTGTGGGTGACGGTGCGGAAGCCGGCCTCGCGCATCGTGGCCATGAACGCCTTTTTGCCGGGGAAGGCGGCCACAGAGGCGGGGAGGTAGGCGTAGGCGGCCTTGTCACCGGAGACCTTGCCGCCGATCTTCGGGAGGATGTGGAGGAAATAGAGGTCGTAGAACCAGCGGATGACTTTGTTCTCTGGGCGGGAGAGCTCAAGGATCACGAGACGGCCGCCGGGTTTGAGGACGCGGAGCATCTCCCTTAGGCCTTTCTCTCTATTCTCGAAGTTCCTGATTCCGAAGGCTATGGTGACCCGGTCGAAGGTGTTGTCCGGGAACCGCAGGATCTCGCCGTCTCCTTCCTCGATGCTTATCATCTCAGTCAGGCCGGCTTTTGCGACCTTCTCGCGCATCACCGCCAGCATACCCTCCGACAGATCCACGCCGGTCACGTGTCCCTTGGTCATTAAGTCCGATCTCCCGGAATCTCCGGTCACAAAACCTGTCGATGTGACCTGTGCCTCGACTGGTGCTTTGGCTGGTGCCTCGACTGGTGCTTTGGCTGGAGCCTTAACATGTGCTTCAATAGGAGTCCCGACTCGTTTGTGAGACCTGCTCAAAGCCTTGGCGATGGCGATCGAGAAGTCGCCCGTTCCGCAGGCCAGATCCAGGACACGGGCCGGGGCCGGAGCGTCCACGATCTGTTTCAGGGCCTTCTTGCGCCAGAGCTTGTCCACGTCCAGTGAAAGTATGTGATTCAGAGCGTCATAGTCGCCAGCGATGCTGTCGAACATATTCCTGACTTTTGTCTTTGTCGGCATATTCCTAAAAAATTAAAAATCCCGCTCCGGCGAGGATGGAGAGGAAGAATGTTGAGATCACAAGAATCGGGAGCATTGGGTCGAGAGCCCGCTCGCTCCGGGTCCATACACCTTGCAAGTGCTTGATGTACAATGGAATAGTGATGATGAATATGTAATGTCCCGGCGCGAAATCATAGACCGCGCAAAACACCAGTATCAAGGCCCAGCCCAATGTGACCAGGATGGTCTGGTATATTCTCGCCCCCTTCATCCCGAGCTTGATGGCCACGGTCACACGATTCACCGCATCCGTCTTCATGTCTCTTATGTTGTTGACATTCAGCACTCCCACGCTGAAACACCCGATGGCGGAGGCAGGCAGTAGCATAATCAGTGACGGCAACTCCCGAGCCGCGACGTAATACCCGCCAAGCACCGACACAAGGCCGAAGAATATGAACACGAACACGTCGCCCAGCCCTCTGTACCCATAAGGATTCTTGCCCAAAGTGTACTTCATCGCACCCACGATAGCCGCCGCGCCAAGCGCTTCAAGACAGATAGACTCTGTCTTGAATAGGCTTCCGAAGGAGACCTGGATCATCGCCAGGCCGGAGATGACGCAAAGCCCGATGAACATCAGGATGAGTTTTTTGATGTCTCCGATGGTCATGTCTCCGCTGCCGAGTGCGTACTTAGGTCCCTGCCTGTCAGCCGAGTCTGTGCCGCTCAAGGTGTCGCCGAGCTCATTGGACAGATTTGAGAGGATTTGGAGGCAAACCGTTGTCAGGAAGATCAGCGCGGCTGTCCACGGGCTGACATCTGTCTTGTCCGCCGCGAGCGTCACCCCGAGGATCACTCCGGCCAAGGACAGCGGAAGAGTCCTCAGCCTCATTGATTTCATGCTGGCTTTCAGCGTCATATTCAATAATTATTTGATTCTGTATAACAAAGGTACTCATATTCTCGAAAATATTCATAACTTTACATTTGTTGCGGAAAAGCGGCTCGCTTGTGTGGTGTCGCTTCGAGGCGGGAAAGGTTGAACATTAATATTCATGAATATGAGACGTAAATCATTTATTCTGGCAGCCGTGGCTGCTTTTGCCGCTGTCGCGTGCGGCCCTAAGGTTTCTGACAAGACAGCCATCGAAGGCACTTTCGAGGCTGGTGCTCCCGATTCGGTTACTTTTGTGATTCCGGACCTGCTGGTTGAAACGACCGTCCCTGTGACTGACGGAAAGTTTACCGCTGAACTTCCGGCTTCTAAGACGGCAATGGCCAGATTGACGGGCGTTGGTTCCAGAGTGGCGTTCATTCCTGATGGTACTCCTCTGACTTTCACCGTCAAAGAGGACGGCACTGTTGAGATTTCCTCCAAGGCACCGTCTGTCTCCATTCAGGAGAAGTACAAAGCCTACGCTGACGCGAGGGCTCAGTTCGAGAAGGATGCCAGAGCCAGACTTGAGGAACTTGGCGACGAGGCCGAGGATTCCGTCAAGGAACAGGTTTATAATGACTATGAGGCTGCCGTAAAGGAATGCAATGACAAGGCTTTCGATGCCAATAAGGACAACATCATTGGAGCTATGGTGCTCAGTACCCTTCAGTACGACCTTACTCCGGCTCAGGTGGACTCGATGCTTAACCTGCTCGATCCATCCCTTTCCGAGAGTTCTGTGGTGTCAATGATGAAGAAAGCTATCGATGCAAAAAAGGCAACCGCCGAGGGGGCGATGTTCACCGACTTCGACATCGACGGCGTTAAGCTTTCCGACTATGTAGGTAAGGGCAAGTATGTCCTCGTTGACTTCTGGGCATCTTGGTGCGGCCCTTGCAAGAGGGAGATCCCTAACATCAAGAAGGTCTATGACAAGTACGTCGGTGACGATTTCGATGTGCTCAGCGTCGCTGTTTGGGATCAGCCTCAGGCATCCGTGGACACCGCCAAGGCTTATGGCGTGAACTGGAACGAGATCATCAACGCGCAGGCTGTTCCTACCGATCTCTACGGCATCCAGGGCATTCCTCACATCATCCTTTTCGGACCTGACGGAACCATCGTCAAGAGGGATCTCCGCGGTGAAGGCATTGAGGAGGAGGTCGCCAAGTACGTGACCGCCAAGAAGTAATATTCAAACGCTTTGAGCGGGAAAAATCTTACAGTCAGGGAGAAAATCGCCCTGTTTCCACATTCCCCGGGGGTCTATCGTTACTACGATGCCTCGGGGAAGGTGATTTATGTGGGCAAGGCCAAAGACCTGCACAAGAGGGTGGCGCAGTACTTCGTGCCGCCGGAGAGGCTGAATGTGAAGACCAGGCTGCTGGTCTCGAAGATCGCCGACGCGCAGTTCTCTGTCGTCGATTCGGAGGCCGACGCGCTGCTGCTGGAGAACAACCTCATCAAGCAGTACAAGCCTCACTACAACATCCTGCTGAAGGATTCCAAGACCTACCCGTGGATCGTCATCACGAACGACGAGTTTCCGAAGATCTATTTGACCAGGCGTGTAGACAGGAGGAACGGCACCTATTTCGGGCCGTATAGCTCGGTCTCGCACGCAAACTACTTGCTGGAGTTTTTCCGCAAGAACTATCCTCTGCGTTCCTGCAACCTGAAAATCACCGGCGACGCGATCCTCCGGGGCAAATTCCGCCCGTGCCTGGACTTCCACATCGGACGCTGCAAAGGCTGCTGCGTTGGCGCGGTCAGCAAGGAGGAATATTCATCCTACGTCACCGAGATCACCCGTCTGCTGAAAGGCGGCGTGAATGAGATAATCCGTGAATATGAGGCCGAGATGAAGCGTGCGGCCGCGGAGCTCCGTTTCGAGGAGGCACAGGTCTGTAAAAATAGGATAGAGTCCTTGAAGAAGCACTATTCACATTCGATAATATCCTCTGTCGCAGATACTTCCTGTGATGTGTTCTCTCTGGTTTTCGATGGCCAGGAGGCTTTCGGAAACTTCCTGCGGGTGAGGGGCGGAGCCGTCATCCAGTCGCTGAACCTTGGATTCAGGATGAACATTGAGGAGGAGCAGGCCTCGGTACTCAGTACGTTCATCGCGGAGATCGAATCCAAGTTCGGCGCCTTGGCAAAAGAAGTCATCGTGCCGTTCAAGCCGGATGTGGAGATAGACGGCATCGACTTCCGCATCCCGGCGCGCGGCGACAAACTTTCCCTTCTCGAACTGAGCGTCAAGAATGCCAAGGAATATCTTTTCAACTCCATCAAGCAGAGGGAGCACACCGATCCCGACGAGTATCGTCGCATGGTCCTGGAGGATCTGCGCAAGGCCTTGGGAATGAAGGAACTTCCGACCCACATCGAGTGTTTCGACAACTCCAACATCCAGGGGACCAATCCGGTGGCTTCCTGTGTGGTTTTCCGGGACGGAGTGCCGTCCAAGAAGGATTACCGTAAGTTCAAGATCAAGACGGTCATCGGGGCGAATGACTTCGCTTCGATGAAGGAGGTCGTCAACCGCCGTTACTCCCGGATGCTCGTGGAGGCTCCGGACGACCTGCCGCAGCTGGTGGTGATCGATGGCGGAGAAGGCCAGCTGGAGTTCGCCCGCCAGGCTCTGGCCGAACTCGGACTGATGGACAGGCTGATGGTCATCGGTCTTGCCAAGCGTATGGAACTCGTGATCAGGGTGAACGACCCTTACCCTTTGTTCTTGGACCGTAACTCCCGGGCGCTGAAAGTCCTGATGCAGATCCGTGACGAAGCCCACCGCTTCGGCATCACCTTCCACCGCAGCCTCAGGAGCAAAGCCCAGATCCAGAGTGCTTTGAGGGAGATCAAAGGTGTCGGCGAGCAGACCGAGAAGCGTCTTCTGATGCACTACGGCTCTGTCGCCCGCATCGCAGCCGCCCCCATCGAAGACCTCTCCAAACTCGTCTCCCCGGCCCTCGCCGCCGAGATTCTCAAGGCACTTGACCAGTCTTGACCCAATACATTGAACCGTCTGCAACACACGCGTGATCTTCGCGTGTGATTCGCCCCCTTCTTGCGCACCACCTTGCTCCTTGTGAACACCTCGTGAGCCAGATCAGCCTTTTTGCTCACAACAAGGCCTTTATGGGGACCTTCGTGAGCGGAAGAGCCTGATCTGTGCACGGACAACTGCTTTTGCCATCTCCTTTATGAACACCTCGTGAGCCAGATCAGCCTTTTTGCTCACAACAAGGCCTTTATGGGGACCTTCGTGAGCGTAAGAGCCTGATCTGTGCACGGAACACTTTTCTACTTCTCGGCGCGAATTCTCCGTGCTACTTTTCGCGTCTGCTACAAAAATTTTTTCTTTTTATGGAATAAATGCGTTATTGGCTTCCATATTTTTCGGAATAAATGTATATTTGCCTATGTAAAATTTCGGAATAAATGTGTGAGATATGCTTGATCGTAAGATTTCCAAACAAATAGAAAACCAGCTAAAGTCTGGTGGCGATAAGATGCTTGTTGTCGATGGTGCGAGACAAATCGGGAAGTCGTTCATTATCCGTGAGATCGGAAGCCGGTTGTTCCCGAACTTCATTGAGATTAATATGGAGAAAGACAAGCAGGGTGACAGGCTGTTTGCGGAAGCCAAGACAACAGAGAATTTCTATCTTGCGTTGAGTGCTGTTGCAGGGGATAGGATGTCCGACAAGAAATCAACGCTCGTGTTCATCGATGAGATCCAGGCCTATGACCACCTGCTTACCTTGGTTAAGTTTCTTATGGAAGATGGGCGCTTTACCTACATAGCAAGCGGATCTCTGCTCGGGGTCACATTGAAGAAGACACAATCCATCCCTATAGGAAGCATAACTCCTTTGCATATGTATCCACTTGATTTCGAGGAATTTCTTTGGGCCAACGGTGTAGGGCGACTCGTTATAGAAGACTTGCGTCGGTGCTTTGAAGAGAGGGTCTCGCCCAACGAATCCATACACAGGAAAATGTTGGACTTGTTCAGGAAGTATCTTCTTGTGGGCGGTCTTCCTGATGCTGTGAATACTTATGTGAAGGAGCATAACATCGTCAAAGTGCGCGTTGTGCACAGGGAAATTCTGGAACTCTATGGTCTTGACGCTTCAAAATACGAAAAGGAGTCTTCACGTAAGCTTAAGATTCTACGAATATATGAAATGATTCCGTCAAATCTTGAAAACAAGAAGAAGCGTGTCAAGGTCAAGGACATCGAAGGAAAAAAAGGTAAACGAACCAGTGACTATCAGGACGAGTTCGACTACCTTGTGTCTTCCGGGGTCGCGTTGGAGGTGGATGCCATAAGCCAGCCTGCTTATCCGCTCAGACAGAATGCGGGGAAGAATCTTCTCAAATTGTATCTTAATGACTGTGGCTTGTTTACGGGAATATTATATGGCAACGACATCAGGCCGGTTCTTGAAGACATCCGTTCTGTCAATCTTGGTTCGGTTTACGAGACGGTTGTCGCCCAGGAACTGAAGGCGCACGGATTTGACCTGTATTATTATGATAACAAGAAAAACGGTGAGGTGGACTATCTGATTGATGATGTGAGGAATATGTCATCAATACCACTTGAGGTAAAATCGGGAAAAGACTACACGACGCATAGTGCTCTTGACAGATTTGTGGCCAACAGGGATTATGCGATCAGGCAGGCGTGTGTGTTGTCCAATGGATCAAAGGTTTTTGAAAAGGATGGTATCACATATTTCCCGATATATTTTGTGATGTTTTTCAACCATGATCTTGACATGCCTGAGGAAGATTATATATTCTGATTACCATTTTAATTCCGCCAACAGGTTTAATTACTTGATTTGTTGTCTTTAATGAGCACCAATCTTGACAATGTCCGGCTTACAGCTTCCATATTTACACTGGAGTCTATATTATTATTGACAATGCCTTGATGCCAAAACCAATATGGTGGATTCTCCGTGTGTTCCATCACGTCCTCCTTTCTTTATTGGGATTATACTTCAGTTAATGTTCGTTGCGGGCGGGACTTTTCCCGCCCGACGGTTTACTGCTTCCTCAAGGTAGGCAATGCTCCGTTAAGTTCGTAACGCCACTTTGAGCCTGCGTTCTGCAAGGCGGTGTTCATGACATCGACGGCTTTCTGCCAGGTAACGACAGAGTCGTCCACCTTCGTGGCTTCGGGGGCGGTGCTATGCTGATTGCGGTCGAAGCCTTGTTCCTGATTGTTCTTCCAGTAGCAGGCGGTCACGACGGTGTAGTTATCTCCAAACAAGCCGCCGATATGTACATTGCCAGTGTTGCTACCCTTACTATTTACGTTGCCCGTGGCATAGCAGGCAAGGACGGTGCTTCCTCCGTTTAATCCCACTACACCGCCGCCTGAGAGATCCTGTGGGGAGTTAATTTCTAAGGTCACGTTGCCTGTGGCATAGCAAGCGGTCATGGTGCCCCATTTTTCTCCTGCCACGCCGCCGACATAGCGCGTTCCCTTAACTATGGCAGAGGAGCTGCATCCGATGATGGAACCGGCCTTTTGGCTACCCACCACACCGCCGACACAATTCGTGCCGCTGACGCTGCCCGACACCGAGCAGTTTTCAATGGTGCCCCAGCTATATCCTGCCACGCCGCCAATACTGCCGCCATATATTTGATTGCTTGTTATCTGTACGCCCTCCATCACCACGTTCTTCACCGTACCAGCTCTATTGAGATAGCCGAACAGACCCACAAATTGGTCATTTGTCGTAACGGTCAGCCCCTTGATGGTATGGCCGCGGCCGTCGAAGGTACCCTTGTATCGCTTTTCGTAGTTCGTGCCTATCGGCGTCCAGCCTTTGCCCGTCAGGTCAATGTTTTTGCCGAGGGTAATGTTAATGTCGGTCTTACCTCCGTTCACTAATTCGGCTACATTTAT
>ERZ1026848.811-NODE-811-length-17107-cov-10.285186_pt1 | contig 17107 bp, 11 predicted proteins | sample MGYA00380154_ERZ1026848 | MGnify/ENA primary metagenome ERZ1026848 (study PRJEB33269, sample SAMEA4719790) | human gut metagenome | biome: human-associated habitat; feature: organic feature; material: feces | place: Cameroon | collected 2013-10 ...
ATAAGAGACAGAATATATACATTATTGTATGGTAAATCGTATCGACAGTCAACTGCAAGATTCTCATAATCCCGCTGATACCGCAACTTATTCACCATCCGTCGAGGGCGTGGATTGAAATAAAACTGACCCTGCATGAGGTGCAAAATCGAGCAAAACGCTCGGGGATTGAAATGACACTATCATAGCATAAAAAGTAGCGACAAAGACAGCAAGCAAAAAAGTGCCGGTATCAGCGTGACAAAAGGGATATCGCCCGGCTTTCGCCGGGCGATATCCGCTCTCAGGGAAATATTTAGCTTTATACGTACAATATGAAAAACAAAAGAACCGACCACCGTCTCCATCCCCGATCATTCCAATAAGTAAGGAGTGAGTTAGTGCATGAGCAAGAAACAAAAGCCACCCATCCCCCGCTGCGCACTGTGCAGGTGTGAGATTAACATCCCAGGTACCGACTATGTCGTCGGTATCACAGGGAAGATCGCCTGCAGGAATTGCCTGCGAGCCTCGTTCCATATCTTCGAGGCCATCGACGAGCCTGAAGAAGCTGCGCCTACCGCCACTGCATCCATCACACCCCAGTACATTATCCGCGAATTAGACAAGGCCATCATCGGTCAGAAGCAGGCAAAGGAGGCTGTGGCGCTGGCCGTTTGGAAGCAGATGCTCCGTGCCAACGGCGAAAAGACCGTACCGCGTACCAACCTTTTGTTGTACGGCCCCAGCGGCTGCGGCAAGACCGCCATTATCCGCCAAGCTGCCGCTATCGTAGGTCTTCCTTTTTTAACTGTGGATGCCACCAGCATCACCGAGACCGGCTATCGCGGAAAGGATGCATCAGATATTATCACCGATCTGCTGGCGATGTTCAAAGATCACCCGCACATCAAGCATGCAATAGTCTTGATGGATGAGACCGATAAGCTTGCAGCATACGGAAATGATGGGCGGCAGGCATACTGTCAGGGCACCCAATACGCGCTCCTGAAACTGGTGGAGGGCATGGAGGTCACCACCAAGGATGGCGTGACCATGGATACCAGTAACCTGCTGTTTCTGTTTGGCGGCGCGTTCGGGCGGATGCGGGACAAAAAGTACGCCGACCCCATCGGTTACATCCGGGAAGAGACTCACCCCACCGTCACTCAGTGCACCGCCGAGGAATTCTGCGCCTATGGCATGGAGAGAGAACTGATGGGGCGCATCGGCCGCTTTGTGCCGGTGGAGCAGTTGACAGCACCGCAAATGAAGCAGATCCTCACGGAGTCCAGTCTGTCGGCTTTTGTAAAATATAAGAAATTCTTCCGTACCCATAAAGTCCGCCTGCAACTGGCGGACGAGCTGGCCGAGAAACTGGCACATGAGGCCGTTGCACAAGGCATTGGCGCGCGAGGCCTGGACGGTGCAGTGGAGGCGCTGGTGCAGCCGTTGATGTACCGTTTGGCGGAGGGCAGGCTCTCCGGCTCGGTGACCCTGGGAGATGAACAGTATGAACATGTCTCTTAATCGCCGTCAGGCGGAGGATCTCATCCGCCGAGTCGATGACCGGCTTCAGCAGGAACGCCGCAAACTGTTGAAGCTGGATACACCGCTGACCGTCCTTGTACCGCCGCACTTGAAGGGATTGCCTACGCCTGGCGTAGTCGGCTATATTTCGGAGCGCCTGCTGTTCGCACTGGCTTCCTTTCCCGAGTACACTTCTCTGCGCAGTACCCGTCTATGGCTCGATGCCTGCTTGGACTACCTGTTCCATTACTGTCTGCCCGTGGAACGCACATTTTACTACTTGCTTAAGCTGACTCAGCTGCCTCAGTCTACACGTGACCCTCTGTTCGAGAAGAGCCTTTCCGATGACCACCCCTTCCGTCGCGACGAGGCTATGCCGAAGCCGCTGGAGGGATTGGAGGTGGTGTGCGTGATGGCGCTGAGCAGGGTAGGAAAGCTGAACGATAAACCAGAAGAGACCTGAAGGGAGGTTTAGCTATGCTGGAACTCAAAATCAACCCCAAAGACATCCACCAAGGCCCTTTTGCAATTATGACCTGGAAGGATGCTGACCTTGCTATGGCGGTTATGATTTTTAAACCTGTTCGAAAGAGTGACAATAAGCAGAAAAGCTACCAGCGTATTCTGATTGGTGGTGAAAGATCGATCCTGTCACGTTTGCGCGGAGAGGAGACAGTATCGCAGAAAGTGCGGGTAGAAGCCTATACTGCCGGTTCACTGTTTAAAGAATTCTGCCGCCAATTTACCCTTGCGAGCATGCGTCGGTTCCGCGTGAAGCTCAAAGCCTACACCGAACTAGCAGAGGATTTGCAGCAGAGGCAGGGATATGAGGTCGGCATTATCTACGATGCGAAATCTAACACCCATGACTTCCTGGGGCTTTTTGACACTGGCTATTCCGACTACATGAATGCACTGGAACTTTTCAAGAAGGCAATATCTGAGCGGGATTATTCCCCTATCGATTTGGGAGGTGAGGAAGATCTTCGCAGTTGCCTACGTGTGCTGTGGAATACTAATTCACCCGCTGCCAAGTATATGAGTCTGTTGATATGGATGCAGTATCGCCACTGTGCTGGCGAGTTTGACAGAGTAACTCGGTATAAAATGACGGGTGAAGCTATTGATAAGCTCACGCGGTTGGGGTGTGCATTTTATGATGACGGGACCGAGTGCCTTCCACAGGGAAATGAACTCGAACTGGACGATTCTATTCTCGGCGGGACGCGGCCGGAAGACAGACGAGATTGGCGGCTGCGGACAGAGGAAAACCTTGGTTTTCCGGGAAAGGTCATGCTGCTGAATGGGTCGTTCCAAGCTCTGAAATATCAGTACGTTGCTGCAGCGAAGGAGTATAGCATCCATCTGAAAAAATGCGGTTATTGCGGCACATGGTTTTCTACCGATAATAACAGGACTGAAGCGTGCAGCGAGGAGTGCAAGGCTGCACTGAAAGCGGAAAAAGATAGATCTGGCAAGGAGCGCAACCGGCGTATTCCTGGATGCTCGGAAAAGCAGGACAAAGTAAGAAAAATCAACAAGTGGATAGAATGGGCCAGAAAAAACTCTACGGCCAAGGCTTTAGAGGAAATGCGTGGCTATCAGAAGAAACTTAAAGATGCATGGGAAAAATATCGCAGCGACTACGAGGCAGAGGCAGATCCCCAAAAGCAGAATGACCTGTACAAAAATTTTATGAAAGACATGCGTCAGATCGAGAGCGCCGCGAGCGATAGAAAGAAGGAACTCGAAAAACTGTCCAAAATACAGAATAATGCGTGATCCTCCTGTTGCCTTGCTTAAAGCCCGGAAAAGGAGAATCGCAATGTGTAAAAACTGCAGCCCGAGTGGCTGCAGTTTTGCTGCTATCAGTTTCACAAATAGGACAATACGAGCACTGTAAACACAGAACATTATACTTCGGTCTCCAGCCCCTTAAAGAAGTCATCATATGTGCATCCATAAATGTTGCGCAGTTCTATGAGGACACTGGCGCGGATGTTCAGCTCGCCAGCCTCGTATTTCGCGTAGGTAGTGCGACCGATGTCACAGCCCCGCCGCTGTAATTCGGCGCACAGTTTTTCCTGAGACAGCTTGTGATCCAAGCGCAGGCGGTGAAGATTGTCGCCCATATTACGATCCCGTCTGATTTTCTGCTCCATATCCTCACCTCGCGCAGCATTTTTGACCAGTATTGGTTGCAACTGAGGTTATTGTATGCTACACTCGACTTAGATATTGACCGCTATATTGGTCAAAATGGGTGTAAGGTACGAAATAGGGAGGGAGTACATATGGCAGACTACCCAAAATGTACGCCGCGCTGCACGGCGTGGCGGATACCATCGGCACATTGAAGCAGACCCCTTGCTGCTCCATCATCATAGCGGCTGTGGACGGCGTTGCTGGAGGCAGAGGAAATTTTCCTGAGTACGGTAACGGAGAAAAAATTTAAAACTGTAAAACCGATGCGCCGTCTCGTTCGTCTTATAGGCATCACAGGAACAGGAGGGGTGCCTATGGACCGGCTGGGCCAACTCATCAAAGAAGCCCTGGCGGCGCTGTTTCAAACAATCCAATTCCCACGGGGGTGGGATAACACAAAGATAACAGAGGAGAGACAGGAGGAAACAAAATGAACACGAGAAAAGATGAATTGAAGAAACTGATTATCAAGGGCCTTATCGGCATGGCGGTGGGCGTGGCCATTGGCCTCAGCACCGGAGGTGGGGAACTTTGGAGCGTCTTGCTTTTCATTATCTGCTTTACAGGCGTACCCTATGGCTGGCAGCTCAGCGGGAAGCTTATCACTTTCGGTGTGGTGGGCAGTTTGCCCATTATGATTATTTTCTATATGCTGCGGTTGGTTTTGGCGCTGCTGGTGGGCTGGATCGCCTATCCTATTGCGCTGATCCGCGCTATTATCCGTCTGCGCAAACCTGAACAAGCCACGGAGGTGGATGAATGAATTGGGCAGAGGCAGCAGATCGGGCAAAGCAGCAGGATGCCGCTGCATGGGACGAGCTGTATACCAACACGCGGAGGGAAGCGTACTTTGTGGCGCTGAAGGTCTGCGGCAAGGAGCAGGATGCGGAGGACTTGGTGCAGGAAGCGTATCTGACGGCCTTTGAGAAACTGCCGCAGCTTCAGGAAGCGGAGCATTTCCCCTCATGGCTGCACATGATCGTAGCCAATAAGTGCCGCGACTACCTGAAAAAGAAAACGCCCACCCTGTTTTCCGAACTGCAGCGAGACGATGCGCCTGCGCCGGATTGGGCGGATGACCGGGAGGAGAACCTGCCGGACGTAAAACTGGATCATCAGGAAACGGTACGCCTGGTGGCGGAGATGATCGATGGACTGCCGGAGGATCAGAAGCTGTGCCTGTTGCTATACTACCGGAACGATTTGACTGTAGCACAGATCGCCGAAGCCTTGCAGGTATCGGAAGGTACAGTGAAAAGCCGTTTGAACTACGGGCGTCAGAAGGTCAAAGCCAAAGTGGAGGAACTGGAAAAGCAGGGTACGAAGCTGTATGGCCTTGCACCTATGCCGCTGCTGGCCCTGCTGCTGCGGCAGGAGGCGGAGGCCATGCCGTTGCCTGCAGGACTTACTGCGGCAAGTGCGGCCACAGCAACCACCGGCGCGGTTGTGACAGGTACTGCGGCGGCGACCACCGCAAAAGTTGCCGGTGGCCTTGCCGTCAAGATTGTGGCAGGTATGCTGGCGGCAGGCCTGACCGTGGGCGGTGTGGCTGTGGCAAAGCACGCGATTTCCTCCGACAACGCCGATGTGTCAAGCATACCCAAGCAGGCGGTCGTATCCATGGAGCAGCAAGCGGCGGACGCCTATGCCGCCTATGAGGAGTTGCTGAGCCGCGGCGTGACAGACAATGGATTGGAGATCAAGTACTATGCCACCTTCGATTTAGAAAAAGACGGCATTCCGGAGTTGCTGGTGGCCAACAATCCAGGGACTGAGGAGTGGTTGACCGATGCGGAGTGGTATGCATTCGACGATGGTGATTTAAAACTCATGGGCGACGCAGGTACATATTACAGCCCCATATATGTCATCAACGATACATACCTTCGTTGTATGTGGCGCCCAGGCGTGTCTTTTATCAGCAAGACAGAAACATTTTATAAAGACCGCATGGATGCGGAGTATGAGTATTACTACTATCTCCCCGGCGAGATCGATGGAGAAACTTTCGCTAAAACAGCCGAGCGGCTTGACTTGAAACCAAACGACTTTGCCCAAGAAAAAACGATGGCATTAGAGAAAGAAGCGTATACCATCTACTATCCTATTGCGTGGGAAGGACGGATAGAGATTGACAGCGATGACGCGCAAGATAACAGTTGCACTTTTTATGAATCTGAGAGCCGCGCCAATGGAGCAGGCCGGTTGTTTGAGATTTCCGCTATCCCGATAGATGATACAGAGTATCTGATTCGTCCCGATTTCATGGAACTGGGTATATACACTGACCCTGACACCGGGACGCCGTATCGCTTTCTGGCATTTCTGCCCACAGATGTGCAGTTCTATCCGGCAACTCCGGAAAAACAACGGGAGGTAGCCGACATCTATGACAGATGTTATGAGGTACTGGGCAACATCGAATGGAATTGGGCACCTTATGAAAGGTGATCAACACGCAGGGAGATATAGAGATGAAATGGATTAAGAAACTTGGCATTGCCATGGTTTCCAATGTAATCGCCATACTGGCACTTATTCTGAACATCCTGCAATTTGGCATAAACCTCATTATCAATCTGGGTACAATAGCATCCAATGTCATTCAGACAGGCTTCTGGTTCATGGGTATTGTCGTGGGTGTTGTACCACTCTTTACCGCAGATGGTACCTTTTTGCATAAGCTTCTGGAAGCTATTTTATCTATGGGACTCATGATGGCTGTTTCCGGCGTCATGTGCTGGTTGGTGGACAAAATCAGTTTTCTGCTGTCTGTCACGTTGGGGTGGATTCACTTCGATCGCTTGATTGCATGTTTTCAGAACTGCATGCCCCGCCTGTTCGTTGCATACATGGGGCTGGGCGGGGATGCACCGCTGTCACCGATCGACCGCTATCTGCTGTTTGGCATCTTCATGATTCTGGATAAGATACTTACCATCCTTTTACTGACTCTGTATGCGGTACGCAAGTGGCTATACCCCGTATGCGGCATTGCTGGAGCGGCATTCTTCGGTTATCAGATATTTAAAGACGGCGTAGCTGATTGGGGTGCTACGGAATATGTCACTGTAGCCATCGTGTTTTGTGCCATCATGGTGTCCTTGTTATCCGTGGTCAAGTACTTCGTGGAGTGGCTGGAACGGATACAGTCCAGTTCCTCTGTAGGCCTTGACGATACTTATCGTGTCTACAGCAGACTGTTCCGAAACAGCGAAAGCACAAATCATGAGCAGAAAGCGTCTCAGGACAGCACTGTGCACGGCCATGTTTATTACGCAGATGCCAGCAACCCGTATATCATCATATTGTCACAGGCAAATACATTGGATGAACTGCGGAAGAAGTACCGCAGGCTGGCTGCTGAGTTCCATCCTGACATAGCGGGTGAGCAGAGTACGGAGCGGCAGCAGATGCTGAACGATGCCTATGAATTGGCCAAAGCAAAATTCAAGTGAGACATAGAGAGGAGAGAACGCCATGAAACATATCAACCTGCGTAAGATTATTCTGGCGTTGCTGCTGGCAGTGATGGCACTGGCGCTGACCGCCTGCGGCAGCAAGAGCATCGACCTGACGGACTACATTGTGGTCGGCGAAGTGGAGGGCCTCAACGGCCACGGTACGGCTGTCTGCACTCTGGACTCTGATGCCCTATTCGCGGCTATTAGCAGCCAGCAGCCTGACGGAAGTGGTTCCTTTTTGCAGCAGATAGCCGTTTTGGATGAGGCCTTCTCTCATATCACGGTTACTGCCGAGCCTTGTGAGAATCTCTCCAACGGCGACACGGTGACAGTCACCGCCGTCTACGATGCGCCCAAAGACTTGGACATCGGCTGTAAGCTCAAAAACGGTAAGACCACGTTCAAAGTGGAAGGTTTGGCCGATGGACGTGCTATCGATCTCTTCGCAGAGAATGCTATCGTTGTGAAATTTGCAGGGATGTCCGGCAGCGGCATGGCCACGGTGGAGGTCATCTCCACAGAACTGGTCTACCAGAACACGGAGTACACCCTTTCTGCGACCACCGACCTGTCCAACGGCGACGAGGTGGTGCTGACCGCTGCGGTCTGTAATAGCCTGCTGACCGAGATGGGGTATTACGCCGAAACCACCGAAAAGACCTATACTGTCTCCGGCCTGGGCGAGCCCTTCACCACAGCAGATAAGTTGTCTGCCGCCGACAAGACCCGGCTGGAGGAGTTGGCACTGGCCAAAGCCAAGGCTGAAGCTGAGGATTGGTATTCGTATATGAAACTAACCGCCGCCACCTGCACGGGTATCTACGGCTATGACGGGCGCGTGTGGGATTCATGGAATGGTCTGGATAGCTACGGTGGTGTCGTGGTGTTGACGTCCTGTGACTTCGGTGCGGACGGCGAATACACCATAGCGGTGTTCTTTCAGAACTGTGGTAAGGATAGCAATGGCACTCTGAGCTTTTCGGAGGAAGATATCGTCACAATGAGTAAAAAGATCGCCACAACAGACATTCTTTCCTGGCTGAAAAGCACCTTCCCCGAGGCAGTATTTACAGAGTTAGGGTGAGATCAAGAAGATAAGACGTTGGCAACGGATACAGCCAACATCTTATTTTTTGCATATACTTTTGCCCTTTTTGACCCCATCTTTTGTAACCATCTTTGTAACCAGCAATCAATTTTTGCGTTCTTTTTGCTTCAATTCTGCTATCTCTTCAAAACGCTAAAAAGCCTGTAACCGCAATGGTTACAGGCTTTTCTTTTGGAGCTGCTGGGCGGATTCGAACCGCCGACCTCATCCTTACCAAGTGATAAAAGTCCTTCCAGCCCTTGATTTGTAAGGCTTTGTGGGCATTTTTACCGCAAAAAGGATGCGGTCGGAAACTCTTTGTTCCATGTGTTCCACCCGTTCGTTTCCCCGTGTGGGTCAAGGTGTGGGTCAGCGCCACAAAGAGCATCGGTGTGGGTCAACTTTTGGCGGGGCGAAAATCGTTCCATTTTGCGCTGCTGTAGACAATAAAAGGGTACCTTGCTAAAAGTATAGAGCCACCGGGCGGAGAAAGGCTCTCCCGCCCGACGGCTCTTTATTTTCGCAGTCGTTTCCCGTATGGGTCAAAATGTGGGTCAAGCGGAAACCTTTGCGTCAAAAAAACACAGACAGGTTTCGCCGTCATAGTTTGCTTTGCTGTTTCTCGCTCATAATGTCTTGCCAGCTCAGGTGTTTTCGCATCCAAGACCACAAGTTCTCCGGCCCATGTTTTCAGTCCATAGATGTCAAATTTACTGTTTGAGATATACTCGCTGGTCCAATCCGTCTGCTACCGGGGTTCTTTTATCGTTGTGGCAGCATCCTGTGGTTCTATTGGTTTAATCGCTACAGGCACCTGCTGATTGGTAGCATCATAAACGAACGGTCGAAACTGCACGATCCTCAGCTCTTAAATAGTATACCATAGTTTTTGCAAAATTTGAAGCAGAAAATTGAAATCAGTGTCGTCACTTTTTATTCCAATATCGCACCGCTGCAAACAAAAAATAAAACCCCCGGGGTCTCTTGTCATGCAAGAGGCCCCGGGGGTGCTGTTTTATTTTGCCGCTTAGGTTTTTTCTTTTTGGCTTACGCCTCCCGCTCCTTACGCTTGAGAACGAAGGCTGCGGCGAGAATCGTCACGGGCAGGGCGATGACCCAAACCAGCACGCCGGTATCGCCGGTGGCGGGGATATTGCTGCCGCCGGTCTGAATGGTCACATCGCTCATGTCATAGAGCCGGGTCTGGGCGTTTGCGAAGCGGTAGTAGGCCGCCAGGGCGTAGTAGCCCTGCTCGGTGGCCATGCCGTTCCGCTCGCCGTTAGCGGTGTGCCGGAAGCCGCCGCCGGTAACATAGAAGCCCGCCAGGGCATCCAGTACGGTAAGGCCGTTCTTCACGAAGCGGCTGTCCGCGGTGGGGTCGATACCCAGAGCGGTGAGGGCCACGATGACCTGGGCGCAGGACTCGCTGTTCACGGTGCCCCAGCTGCCGAAGCCGCCGTCCGGGCGCTGCAGGGCGGAAAGGGCCTCCAGGGCCTTATCCACAGCAGCCTTCACGGTCTCGTTGGTCTTATAGTAGGGGGCCAGGGCCTGGATGGCCATAGCGGTCATGTCCGGGTCGGCATTGTCCGCGCTGAGGTCCCAACCGCCGTCGGCGAGCTGGGCGGCCAGGATGACCTGAATCAGCTTCTCCCGGGTCACATCGCCCATGGTGGGATAATTGTGGCTATCCAGGGCGATGAGGGTGAAAATGGGGCCGTTAATGCCCTGGGTCTGCACATAATCCATGTTATCCAGGCCCTTGAGCAGGTTGTGGCCGCCCACATTGGTGACATCCTTGCCGATAGCGGTGAGGGCCAGGATCACCCGGGCGTTGTCGGTGACTTTGGCCCGGTGCAGACGCTCATTGGCGTCAGCCTTGGCCTTCACATACTCCACCACATTGTCATAGTACCCGGCGGGCACGGTGCGGCCGCTGCGGGCCAGGCCAATGACCATCCACTCGCCGCCGATGGAGTTCACCGTGGGGGTGCCCAGGGCGGCCATGAAGTCGCCGGTGGTCTTGTAGATGGTGTCCAGATTTGCCAGCAGAGCATCACGGCGCAGCTCAGCCAGCTTCTTCACAGCCGCCAGCAGTTTGTCCACATTGCTCACCTGGGCCTTCTGCTCATCGCTGAGGGCATCGTAAGCAGCCTTGGCAGTGTCCACTGCATCAGCCTTCTCCAGGGTCGCCTCGCCGATGGCGTCGATCTTGGCCTCAGCGTCCTTGATAGGTGCCTCCAGGATTCTCTTCATCTCGGCAAACACGGCCTCGGCCTTCTCCACCTCTGCAATGGTGAGGCAGTCCTTCTGCTCTGTCGTCAGGGCGACGAACATCTTTTCGGCGGCGGCCACTGCCTGGCTGTCGGCCACGGACAGCTTATCGGCCTCCGGCAGGTCGGAAATCTGAGCCTTGAGAGTGTCCACGGAGTGGAAGCCCGCAATGGCCTGCTCCAGCTTCTCCAGCTTGGCGAGGTTGCTCACCTTGGCCTGCTCGGTCTTGCTGAGGATGCCGTAGGCAGCCCGGGCGGCGAAAACGGCGTCCTCGGCGGCGGAATAGTTCTCGTACTTCACGGCGGCAGGCAGGTCGTCGATGAGCCCAGCGACATAGTCCGCACCGGTGTCGGCGCTGACGACATGCAGGACATACCAGGTGCCGTTACTGCTCTGGGTATTGCCGCTCTGATTATTCATGCTCAGCCAGCCCTTGGCGCCGCAGCCCACATAGATGGTGTCGCCCACCTTCACGGGGATGCTCTCCGTGCGCTTGAAGTAGCTGCTGCCCTCGGTCTTATCGGTAACCTTCTCGTTGAGGAAGGCCTTGACCTGGAAGTTCTTGTTGGCGGCGGTGGGGCTCAGGCGGATGCTGCCGCTGTCGCCGTCGATGACCAGAGTATAGTCATACCGCCAGCCGGCCTCGCCGGAGACGAAATTGGGGGCCAGCTTACCGCCGGTGACCTTCAAGGCGCTGAGGGTGGTGTCGGAATTGCCCCAGGTGCCGCCCAGGTCGGCGCCATAGCCGTTCAAGGTGAACATAATGCGGATCACATCGCCGCTTGCCAGCTTGCCGCTCTTCACCGTGAACGCACCGAAGCCCTCGTTGACGAACCAATCGTTCAGCGTGCCCATCCAGCCGGAGGACTTGCTGCCGTCAAACTCCTTGAGGCCGTTAATGGAGGAGATGTAGTTGCTCTCTGCGCCCTCCACCGTGGCGTTCTTGGTTTTCAGCGCATCGACCACACAGGACATCATGGTGCTGTCAGAGGTAATGTCTACCCATGTATCCACCAGAGTGCCGTCCCAAGGTGCTCCGTCCTTCTTGGAATAGGTGGTGTTCTCCACAATGACCTGCACCTTGCCGTAGTTATTGGCGGCGGCACGCATGGCCACTACGGCGGCCTGGTAGAGCCGGTCAATGGACGCGGCGGAGGTGGCAGCCCGGATATTGGCCACGCCCTCGTTATAGGCAGCGGTAGCCTTGTCGCCCAGGCTGTTTTTCAGGGTGTCCAGGCGGGAAATAGCTGCCTGACGGTTTGCCAGGAGGGTGTCGCCGGTGCGCTGGATATACTCGTCCTTGGAAATGGTCTTAATGAGGATGGTCACGGTGCTGCCGTCGGCCACATCCTCTGCAATGGCGCAGCGGGCCAGGTAGTAGTCACTGTACTCACCCAGGGTCTGCTCCTCAGCCAGCTCCCAGGTCTGGCCGTTATCTGCCGACCAGACCAGCCAGTACTTTTCGTCGGTGTGGTTGGGCATATAGCGGCGGATGAACACAAGGTCACCGGCCTTGACATTCGTCAAGGTGGCACCCTGGGTAGTCTGCGGCAGAGTAGCCCAGCTGGGGGTGGGAACAGAGCCGTCCGGGTTGGGGGTATCGCTCCAGGTCAGGCAGGGCCAGCCCCTGTAGGCGTTGCCGCCGGTGCCGCTCCAGGAGGGCAGGGGGCTTCCGTCCACCTTTACCTCCACGGTGACCTTAGCCACAGCCTTGAGCTTGTTGGCGTCCAGCTTGGCCAGCTCGTCCAGCAGGCGAATTTCGTTGCTGTTGAGCAGCTTTTTCTGATGGTCATTCAGTCCGGCATAGGCGGCCTGAATGGCCTTTACCGTGTCCTTGTTGCTCTCGCTCAGCTCGTTCAAATCATTGGGCAGATAGGACATATTCTTCCGCAGGGCGGCGATGACGGCTGCGTGGTCATAGGCTCTGGCACCCACGCCCTGCAACAGGGCAAAGTCCGCATCAAAGATGCCCATGAGCACTGTGAGGTCGGTTTGGGCATTCTGCCGCTCCACCAGGGTCTGATACTGCTTGACAAATTCCCCGGTGTAGATGCCCGCCGGGAAGTCATAGTCGTGGAAGCCGTCGAAATACGCCTTGGCCTTGGCCAAATTTTCCGCACGGCAGCGCTGCAGCACGGCGGCGGGGTCTGCCGCCTCCGCCACATACACCATGGTGCAGCCGCCGGCATAGAGGGAGGGATACCGGCCGACGGTCACCTCGTTATACACGCTGGTGAAGGTGGGGTCGTCCTTGCTCACATTCACCATGGCCACGGTGTACCAGCCCGGCTGGGTGAACACATACTGCGCCCTGCCGTCCTCGCCGGTGATGGCGGCGGTTTTATAGATGGGCTGGGAGAAGGTCTCGGTCTGCTGGGGGGCGCTGATGAACAGGGTGATGCCCTGAGCGCTCTTGGCGGCGCCCAGCACCGTGGGGTCGGCGCCCGTCACCGTGGCGGTGATGGTGGACTTGTCGCCCACCTGCAGTTTTTCAGTGGGAGCCGTCACATCAATGAGGGACAGGCTGCCCTGGTAGGCGGATGCATTCGTGGCAACCCCCTCCGAGATGGCGGTGCTGTCCAGACCGGAGGAGGCCTCCGTCCGCTCCGTGGGGGCGGGGACACGAGCCACACGCACCCGGTCGTCCTTGTGCAGGCGGATGGTGGCGGCGTCCGTCTTGTTCAGCTGGCTCAGCTGAACAATGCCGTAGCTCTCGCCGTTGACAATCACCGCCAAATAGGGGTTAATGTCGCTGTCATTGCGGGAGCTACCCGGCAGGTACACATCCTGCTTGTCAAAGGTGATGCCCGCCGCTGTCAGAGCGTCCGCCAGGGTGTCCTTGCCCCCGGCGAGGGTCAGGCTGTCGTTGGTGTAGGCCATAGTCGCCCGGCTGAGATCCGTACTGTACCGGGTGCCGAAGTTATTCACATAGGTGAAGGAGATCTCCACATCCACGGTGCTGGCCAGCTGCCGCCGGGCGATTTTCAGCGCGTCGATATGCGCTTCAAAATGGGTATACACACCGGTCTCATTGTACCCGTAATATCCGCAGAAGCCCCGCAGCATGAGATAATCCTCATAGGTGCCGGCGGTGCCCAGGGAATAGGCCAGATCCGCCTGCAAGGCGGCATAGGCATTGGTGTAGGCCTTCCAGCTGGCCGCCGTGTACTCCTCTGCCTTCAGCTTGGCGGGATCATAGAGGGACAGGAGAGCCTGCGCCTCCGCCTTGTGGTCGGAGAAGTACTGCAGCGCCCGGTCGTAGATGTCCACATGGATCAGCCGGCTTTTGGCGGCTCCCAGCTTGTCCACCAGGTCCTGCTTATCGGCGGTGTTGGCGGCAGTGGGGTTGCCGCTCTCGTCATAGAGCTGCGCCAGCAGTGCCTCTCCCTGTGCCTTGTCCGCCAGGAAGGCGGCATAGGTGCCAGGGGTGGTGTTGTCGGCGCTGACGGCCTCCACACTGTTAATGTTTGCCCCCAGAATTGCCGTCTTTTTGTTGCGCAGTGCGTAGTCGGAGGGCCCGTTCGGCTGCCATACCCAGTCGCCTGTGACCGTCTCGTACAGCGCCGTGGCGTTGACCCGGTCGGTGGGGATCAGCTTGGCGATGGCGGCATTCAGGGCGGCGGCGGCGGCATCCAGCTTCGCCTGGGAATCGGCGGTATCTAAAGCTTTCTTCGCACTGGCCAGCGCCTTCTGATACTGTTTCCAGAAGCTGCCGTCCCAGCCGACATTCTTATCGTTGAGGATGGTGTCCGCCGCCTTGCCGTTATAGCGGTCGCCGGAGGTATAATACTTCCCGTCCTCCGCCTTGGGCGCGGCGTCGATGGCAGCCTGCAGGGCGGTTCTGTCCAGCGGGGTCGGCTCGCCGAATTGCAGCAGCAGCACGCTGCGGGGATTACCCTCGCCGTAGCCGGGGCAATCATCGTTCTTCAGTATAGAAGAATCCGTATGCACCTCCAGCAGGCGGAACGCCACGGTGGGGTCAAACTTCACGCTGGAGGAGCTGAAAAGCCCATTGAAAGTACTTGCCGTCATTGCGGCCAGATTGTCGGTCTGCATGGTCAAGGGCGTTGTCTCACATTTTACAAATGTGCATGTTTTGTCCCAAAATGCCGCAGGGGTTTCACAGCGGCAGCCCCTTTTCAGAAAATCCTCCTTTGAGCTGTAACCGCCATCGTAGTACTTCAGCATCTCCTCGACGGTCTTGTAGCCATTGTAGGCCCTACGGTCTTCCATTACGGCGTCAAGGGAATTGTACCAATCGGTGCTGTCCAAGTACGCCTGAGAAGCATAGGATGTGTAATTTTCCGCATGGAAAAGATTGCCCGTCACGACAAACTCGTCGCTCTGCAGGGTCACGGAGAACTGCGCGGCGTCGGCGGGCAGCTTTGCCAGATAGACATTGGTGGCCGAGCCGTAGACGGAGCCGGTGATCCGCTCCAGGGTAGCGCCCGCGACCACCGGGGCGTTTTCATCCCCTGTATCAGTGAAGTTGACATAGATGCGAAGGGTGGGAACCATGCCATTCTCAAAATAGGAAAGTGTGAGCGGCTTTTTCCCCCCGCTTGTGCAGTCTGATATATCATCGATTACAAACGACTTGGTTTCCGCATCCCAGCTGCCGCCGATCGTATTGTCAGGATAAGCAATATTGACGAAATACTTAATTTCATCTGTAGTATCATCGAGCATGCTTGCAACATTGTATTTGCTTGTATCCGAAACCTGGAGCTTTACTTTTTGTGTCCCCTTCGGCACAGAAACTGACCACACATTTACCGTTGAGGTTCTCTTTTCTGTACTGCTTCCGTAGTATTCCCATTCCACGCTCTCGGTGCGTCCCGTCTCCTCGGCAACGGCGCCAGCGGGTACCAACACGGTGAAGGGCGCAGCCTCCGCCGGGGCAAATTTGACATAGATGCGAAGGGTGGGAATGTTCCAATAGTCATTATTCCAAACCGTGATCGGCGCATCGCCCTTTGTGCAGGCTGGAAGCTTATCCACTTGATAGGCCTGCGCCTCGCTGTCCCAGCTGCCGCCGATTGCTTCCTCCGGATAATCCATGTTCACAAACATTCGAGGATCATCTTCGCTCGGCAGCCAAGTATCAATAGAGTGGTATTTCGTCGTATCCGACAGCCTGAACTTCAGCGACTGCGTGTTTTCCGGCACAGTGACCGTCCACACATCCACCTCGGCATATCTGGTCTGCGGGTTTTTATATTCCTCGCCCTCACACCAGGTCCACTCCACTTTTTCTGTCCCGCCGGTCTTTTCAACCGCAGCACCAGTGGGCGCCAACACGGTGAAGGGCGCATCCTCCGCCGCCAGCACGCTGACCGGCAGCAGCGAGACCGCCATCACCAGCGCCAGGACAAACGAAAGAATTCGTTTTTTCATTTCTTTTTCCTCCTTGTGATTATTTCTCTCTATGTAAACGCCTTGCGGCTGTTGTTTTTGCTGTCATTGGGGGCGATGCCTACATCGTCCCGTCCGGCTCATGGAAAGCGGGGCGGAGGGGTCTGCCGTCCTCCCCCGCCCCGGCGGCTTGAAAGTTTATCATGCTTTCCATGGAAAGCATGAGGCAGTACTGCCTCAACAAAAAATCACCCGGCCGCCATTGGCAGCCGGGTGAAGCAAATTCTATACGACAGCTTCGGCTCCGGATATGGCGGTGCCCGGGCGCAGCGTATTGCGTATCTGACTTAGCCGAATAAACCGGCATCACAGTGACCGTCTCGCGGGGATTTTCACCCCATTCCGCCGCCAGGAATAACCCCGGCTCACGCTGTCCCGTTATGTAGTTTAATTGCATTGTACCACAGAATATGGCATATTTCAATAGGGAAACCTCCGTCATTCGCCCCGGCTTGACATCTCCCGGTGCATATCTTATATTGTTCTTAGGCGAAAGCCTAAGAACGCAGCTTTCCGGTGAGGTCCACACCCCGGTGTGGCCTCAGGCATTCATGGGCCCCGTAGGGCATTCTGACCCCCTGTACGAAGGCAGTCCCATGGAGGTCGACAGTTTTTGGCGCTGTACCGGCAGCGCGGGTGTGTACCCTTCCGTCGAAAGCGGAAAGGACACAAATGAACGACTCAGTCGTTATCATCTACAACGGTGCGCAAGTATCGGTGCCAAAGGAGGTCGCAGACTTCCTGGAGCAGGATCGGAAGCGGGAACAGGCACAGGAAAAGCAGGACGCAAGGCACCTGAGTAAAAGTGCGTTTGAAACGGTGCTGTCCGGCTGGGATGGTGTCAAGCGACCCGTGGAGGATGCGGCGCTTAGGAACCTCCGGCTTGAAAATCTGCGGAGAGCCATTGCGGGGCTGGATGCGCAGGGTCAAAACCTGCTCTCCCTCCGTTACGGCGAGGAGCTGACCATGGAGGAGATCGGCCAGATCTATGGCATCTCCAAAATGGCGGTATCAAAGCGGCTGAAAAAGCTGCACCAAAAGTTAGAGGGTTCTGTCTTATGACAGGGCCCTCTGACTTTTTTGGTTTACAAATCCGCTCTCAGTGTCCTATAAGGTGAGGGACTATGGCTGGTGGCCGCAGCCGAAAGTGTCCCAT
>ERZ1026848.814-NODE-814-length-17043-cov-23.582235_pt1 | contig 17043 bp, 18 predicted proteins | sample MGYA00380154_ERZ1026848 | MGnify/ENA primary metagenome ERZ1026848 (study PRJEB33269, sample SAMEA4719790) | human gut metagenome | biome: human-associated habitat; feature: organic feature; material: feces | place: Cameroon | collected 2013-10 ...
CTGCGGCTCCCGCTCCCGCTGCCGCCGCCCCGGCCCCCGCGCCCGCCGTCGCCGAAGCAACCCGCACCGTCAATTCGCCCATGGTCGGCACCTTCTACCGCGCCCCGAGCCCCGGCGCCAAGCCCTTTGCCGACGTCGGCCAGCGCGTCAAGGCGGGCGACACGGTCTGCATCATCGAAGCCATGAAGCTTCTCAACGAAATCGAAACCGAATACGACGGCGTCATCAAGGAAATCCTCGTTGAAAACGGCCAGCCCGTCGAATTCGGCCAGCCGCTCTTTGTGATCGCCTGATCGGCCCCATTCATCGGATCGCATCCATGTTCGGAAAGATTCTTATCGCCAACCGCGGGGAAATCGCCCTGCGCATTCAGCGAGCCTGCCGCGCCATGGGCATCAAGACGGTCGTCGTGCACTCGACGGCCGACGCCGACGCCATGTACGTGCGCCTTGCCGACGAGAGCGTCTGCATCGGGCCGGCTCAGTCCTCGCAAAGCTACCTCAACATTCCGGCCATCATTTCAGCCGCCGAAGTCACCGATGCCGAAGCCATTCACCCGGGCTACGGCTTTTTGTCGGAAAACGCCGACTTTGCCGACCGCGTCGAAAAAAGCGGCTTTGCCTTCATCGGTCCGCGCGGCGACACGATTCGCCTGATGGGCGACAAGGTCAACGCCAAGAAGGCCATGATCGAAGCGGGCGTGCCCTGCGTGCCCGGCAGCGACGGCGCCCTGCCCGACGATCCGCAGGAAATCCTTCGCATCGCCCGTGAGGTCGGCTACCCGGTCCTGATCAAGGCCAGTGCCGGCGGCGGCGGCCGCGGTATGCGTGTCGTTCGCACGGAAGCCGCGTTGCTCACCAGCGTCAACATGACCAAGACGGAAGCCAACGCCGCCTTCGGTTCGGACAAGGTGTACCTGGAAAAGTTCCTGGAAAATCCGCGCCACATCGAAATTCAGGTGCTTTCGGACAACTTCCAGAACGCCATTTATCTCGGCGAGCGCGACTGCTCCATGCAGCGTCGCAACCAGAAGGTCGTCGAAGAGTCCCCGGCGCCGGGCATTCCCCGCAAGCTCATCGAAAAGCTCGGCGCGCGCTGCACGGAAGCGTGCCGCCGCATCGGCTACCGCGGCGCGGGCACGTTCGAGTTCCTCTATGAAAACGGCGAGTTCTACTTCATCGAGATGAACACGCGCGTGCAGGTCGAACACCCCGTCACCGAATACGTCACGGGCGTGGACATCATCGCCGAGCAGATCCGCATCGCCGCGGGCGAACGTCTGCGTCTGCGCCAAAAGGACATCGTTCTCAAGGGTGCCGCCGTCGAGTGCCGCATCAACGCCGAGGACGGCTTTAACTTCCGACCGTCTCCGGGCAAGGTCACCCGCTGGCACATGCCCGGGGGCCCGGGCATTCGCCTCGACAGCCACGTGTACGCGGGCTACACCGTGCCGCCCTACTACGACAGCATGATCGGCAAGCTCATCGCCTATGGCGAGACGCGTGCCGAGGCGCTGGCGCGCATGCGCGTGGCCCTGTCCGAGACCCTCGTCGAAGGCATCACCACCAACATCGATCTGCATCGCCTCATCATGAGCGACAGCCGCTTTAACCAGGGCGGCACGAGCATTCACTACCTCGAGGAGCGCCTGGCGGAGTGGACCGCGATGCACAAGGACGGCAAAAATGCTTCGTGAAATCAAATATCTGTGTCTTGAGCGCTCGGCCGAAGACTTCGGCGACCTGATGATGGACGCCGGCGCCATGAGCGTGTCGATCGAAGACGCCGATCTGGGCAGCCCCGACGAAAAGCCGCTGTACGGCGAGCCGGGCACGGAACCGGACACCTTTGCCTGGAACCGCTCCATCGTCTCGGTGATGGCCGACGAAAAGTTCGACGCCATCGCCGCCGCGGGCATTGCCGCCAAGGCCCTGGGGATCGACACCCCCGTCATGCAGTCCGACACGGTCGTGCCCGACGAGGACTGGGTGCGCATCACCCAGGCGCAGTTTGCGCCCGTCAAGGTCTCCGAGCGCCTGTGGATCGTGCCGAGCTGGCATGAGCCGCCCAAGAGCGACGCGATCAACATCCGGCTCGATCCGGGCGTGGCTTTCGGCACGGGCTCGCACCCGACCACCCACCTGTGTCTGCAGTGGCTCGACACGCATGTCACGGCCCAGGACACGGTTCTGGACTACGGCTGCGGCACCGGCATTCTGGCCATTGCCGCCGCCAAGCTCGGCGCCGCCTCGGTGACGGGCACGGACATCGATCCGCAGGCCGTCGAAAGCGCCGCCTACAACGCCGAACACAACGGCGTGACGGCCAAGTTCGTGCTGCCCGCCGACCTGAAGGCGGGACAATACACCCTCGTGGTGGCCAACATCCTGTCCAATCCCCTCAAGGTGCTGGCGCCCGCCCTTTTGGGCCGCGTCGCCCCGGGCGGCCGCCTCGTGCTCTCGGGCGTTCTGGCGCGTCAGGCCGAGGAAGTGATCGAGGTCTACCGCCGCACGGATCCGGCCGTGGAACTGTCGGTCTGGCGTGAGGAAGACGGCTGGGTGTGCATCGCCGGCAAGCGGCGTTAAAGCGCCCCCTAAGCCCCTTTTGGAAGACGGCGTACACTGCGGCGTGCGCCGTTTTTTCGCACCGTCGGCGAGGCGCTTTGGCCGTGCAGGAAAACCCGAGGCTTTGCCCGTAACCCCCTTGCTAGAATCGAACAAAGAGTTCGTGAAACGCCGATGCCGTCGGCGTCTTTACGTTTTTGACCGATTACAAGAACAAGTGAGGTTCATCATGCGCATCATGATCAGCGGCTCGATTGCCTACGACAACATCCTTTCCTATCCCGGACGCTTCAGCGAACATCTGGTGCGCGAAAGTCTCGACCACATCAATCTCACGTTCGTCACCGAATCCTTGACGCGCAACTACGGCGGATGCGCCGCCAACATCGCCTACGCGTTAAAGCTTCTCGGCGGCGAGCCGGTCGTCACGGGAGCCGTGGGCACCGATGGGGCCGACTACCTGTACCGCTTCGAGCAGCTCGGCATCGAAACGTCCGTGCGCAAGTTCAACGACGTCTTTACGGCGCAGTGCTTTGTGACGACCGACGCCACGGGCTCGCAGATCGCCACCTTCAACCCGGGCGCCATGCAGCGCGCCCACGAGGCGCCCTTCCCCGAGGGCGAAATCGGACTGGCGCTCGTGGCCCCCGACGGCAAGCAGGCCGTCATCCAGCGCATCAACGAGGCCTTCTCGCGCAACATTCCGGTGATCTTTGACATCGGACAGGCCGTCTCGATCCTGTCGGGCGAAGAAATCCGCGAACTCATCAGCAAGTGCACGTACCTGGCCGCCTCGGCCTATGAGCTCGAACTCATCGAACGTGCCACGGACCTGAGCGAAGATCAGATCGCGGGCCTCGTCAAGGCCCTCATCGTCACCTACGGCGAAAAGGGCTCGACGGTGCGCACCGAAGGCAAGACGATCAAGGTCGCGGCCTGCCGTGTGGAAATCGCCGTCGATCCGGTGGGCGCGGGCGACGCGTACCGCGGCGGCCTCCTTTATGGCCTGTCCAAGGGCTGGGATTGGCAGGAAACGCTGCGCTTGGCCTCGGTCATGGGGTCCTTTAGCGTCGAGCGCACGGGCGGTCAGAACTACGCCCCGAGCAAGGAAAAAATCGCCGCGCGCTATCAGGCCGCCTTCGGCGTTGCCATGCCCGAATAAAAAAAGTGGCCGGACACAAACCGCCCATAAAGGTTTGCGTCCGGTCGGGCACCCGTGCTCAAACAGGTGTTGGGTGAGACAAGCGTCTGTGCTTTATTAGGCCAGGCGCTTTTTCTGCATCTTGTCGCGGATCAGAATGGCCGCCAGGTTCATGGCAAACACCAGCAAAACCAACAGCAGCCCCGTGCCGTACTGCATCGGACGGGTCTTTTCGATCTCCGTGCCCGCCGTGGCGAGCACATACATGTGATAGGGAAGCGCCATCACCGAGCTCCAGACGCTCTCGGGCAACTTGGGGGTGTAGAAGACGGCGCCGGTGAACATCACCGCGCTCGTTTCGCCCGCGGCGCGGGCCACGGCCAAAATGGCGCCCGTGAGAATCCCGGGCAGGGCCGAGGGCAGCACCACGCGGCCGATGGTCTGGCTCTTGGTGGCACCGAGCGCGAGGCTGGCGTCACGCCAGGCGCGCGGCACCTGCTTGAGGGCCTCTTCCGTGGTGTTGATGATCACGGGCAGCGTCAGCACGGCCAAGGTGAGAATGCCCGAAAGAAGACTCACGTTAAAGCCCAGGGCCGTCACGAAGAAGGCCAGGCCGAAAAGGCCGAAGACGATCGAGGGGACGCCCGCAAGATTGGCCACCGACAGGCGCACGATGTCGACCACCGGGCCCTGCTTGCCGTACTCGTGCAGCCACACGGCGCAGGCCACGCCGAAGGGCAGCGCAATGGCGATGGCGCCCGCCGCCAGAAGGAACGTGCCCACCAGGCACGGGAACACGCCGCCGGCGGTCATCATTTCACGGGGCGACTGCAGGACGAAGTCCAGGTTCAGGGCCCCGATGCCGTTGATGAACAGGAACGCGCAGGCGATCACGAGGGCCGCGCAGTTGACGAAGGCGGCCAGGCGCAGCGACAGGAAGGAAGTGACCTGAGCGGCGGCACGTTTGGCGCGCGACTTTTCGCGGGCCTGACTGCAGATGCTTTGCGGAATATCCATTTTTTCTTTTCTCACAATCGACTTACACGGCCGGCGTTCTGTACTTTTGCGCGAGGCGGAAGGCCACGGCGTTGAAGATGAACGTCATCACGAAAAGCGCAATGCCCGTGGCAAAAAGCGCGTGATAGTGAGGACTACCGAAGGGCGCTTCGGCCATTTCGGCGGCAATCGAAGCGGGCATGGGACGAATCGGGTCAAAAACGGATTCGGGAACGATGGCGGCGCCGCCTGCGACCATCAGCACCACCATGGTTTCGCCCAGGGCGCGGGACATGCCCAGCATCACGGCCGTGCCCACCCCCGAGAGGGCGCACGGGAAGGTGACGTTCTTTAAGGTTTCCCAGGGCGTGGCGCCGAGCGCGAGCGAGGCGTCCTTTAAGGATCGCGGCACGGCGTGCAGAGCGTCTTCGGCAATCGAGCAGATGGTCGGTACGGCCATGAAGGCCAGCATCAGGGCGGCGTTGAAAAGATTGAGCCCCGTGGCGATTCCGAGCGTGTTCTGCAGCCAGGGCGCCACCAGAACCATGCCGATGAAGCCGAGCACGACCGAGGGCAGAGCCGCCAGCAGTTCGATGAAGGGCTTGATGATGCGCCGCGTCGTGTTGGCGACCACTTCGGACAGGCAGGCCGCGCTCATCAGACCGAGCGGCACGGCAAAAAGGCTCGCCAGGAAGGTGACGGCCAGAGAGCCCGCAATCAGCGAGCCGATTTCAAAGTCGGGCGAATCGCCCACCGGGTACCAGTCGGTCCCGAACACAAAGTCGAGAAGGCCCAGATTGGCAAAGACCGGCAGGCCTTCCCGAAAAAGATAAAAAACAATTCCCGCGAGCACGGCAAGCGACAGAAAAGCCAGCGACTTCAAGCCGACTTCAATCGCCTTTTCCTTCACATCAAAACGCATTTATGGGCCTCTTGCGGCAGCCCTCGCTCCCCCTTGCTTGGAACGGCGCGGCCCGCCTTGAGCCAAGCGGGCCGTCACCGCAGGGGGTCCGAAGGCCGACTTTGATTTTTACTTCAGGGGAACGAAATCGGTTTCCTGAACGATCTTCTGACCGGCCGCGCTCGTCACGAAGTCCGTGAAGGCCTTGGCGTCACCGGCGGGCTGGCCGTTGGTGAAGAAGTACAGTTCACGCGACAGGGGCCATTGCTTGCTCTTGGCCGTTTCGGCCGTGGCCTTCTTGCCGCCCAGAGTCAGGGCCTTGGTCTGGTTGTCCAGATAGCCGATGCCGATGTAGCCGATGGCGTTGACGTTCTTGGAGACCGTCTGCACCACCGTGCCGTTGGAGGTCTGCAGCAGAGCGCGCGGCGTGATGCGGGCGCCCTTCATCACGAGCGATTCCCAGGTTTCAAACGTGCCCGAGCTCGAGTCGCGGCTCACGACGACGATCGGGGCATCCTTGCCGCCGACGTCCTTCCAGTTGCGGATCTTGCCTTCAAAGACGGCCTTGAGCTGGTCCTGGGTCAGATCCTTGACGGTGTTGGCGTTGTTGACGACCGGCACGATCGCGTCCACGGCCACGGCCGTGCGGAAGGGATTGACGCCGCGCTGTTCGGCAAGCTTGACTTCGCTCGACTTGATGTCGCGCGAGCTCATGGCGATGTTGGTGAGGCCGTCGATGAGCGCCTTGACGCCGTTGCCCGAGCCGCCGCCCGACAGAGCGATGTGCACTTCGGGGTTGGTCTTGGCAAAGACTTCGGTGGCCTTCTGGGCAACCGGAAGAACCGTGGTCGAGCCGTTGAGCATCAGATCACCGGCCCAGGAACCGGCTGCAACGGCGGCCATGGCGGCGGCAAGGCAAAGCTTCTTGAGCATCATTTTTTCAAAATTCCTTCATTGCAATCAATGAACGAAAACCGCATCTCAATCGTTTCCTCTCAGCGCCCGATCTTGAAGTGAAACGGCGGTTTTCCAAAACTGTGTTTCATCGGCGCTTTTCAGGATCGCAATGTTGAAGCGCGTTTGTGACAGTCCCGCGATGCTTCTGTGACCGTTTGATGACAAAGTGAAAAACGCCGTTTTTGTCATCGATCCGTCATCAAAATCGCATCAAACGGTCACGCGGCCGCCCTAGCATCCCCGCTTGAAAGAATTCCCGAGGCGGCCCGGCCGCTTCTTCGGGCAATCGTCGTTTTTGCCGTGTGCCCGCTCCAACCCAAAGCCCATAGTTAAAAAATGAATCCTTCCGCTCCCGTCAACAACGAAGTCAAGATCCGCGCCGAGCACGTCGACTTCTTCTATGAAAAGACGCAGACGCTCTTTGACATCAACCTGGAATTTCGCAACCACGAGGTGACCGCGCTCATCGGTCCGTCGGGCTGCGGCAAGTCCACGTTCCTGCGCACGCTCTCGCGCATGAACGAACTCATCTGCGACACCGTCCTCAAGGGCAAGATCACCCTCGACGGCGAAGACATCTACGCCAAGAACTACGACGTGGTCGAGCTGCGACAGCGCGTTGGAATGGTCTTTCAAAAGCCCACCCCCTTCCCCAAGTCCATTTATGAAAACGTGGCCTACGGCCTGCGCGTGGCCGGCATCCGTAGCCGCTCGATTCTTGACGAAAAGGTCGAGGAAAGCCTGCGGCGCGCCGCCCTGTGGGAAGAGGTCAAGGATCGCCTCAACGAAAGCGCCATGGGGCTGTCGGGCGGTCAGCAGCAGCGCCTTTGCATCGCCCGCGCCCTGGCCGTCGAGCCCGAAGTGCTGCTGATGGACGAGCCGTGCAGCGCCCTCGATCCGATCGCCACGCAGCGCGTCGAGGAAAGTATCCTCGCGCTGCGCCAGTCGCTTTGCATCGTCATCGTCACGCACAACATGCAGCAGGCCGCCCGCGTCTCCGACAAGACCGCGTTCTTTTTCATGGGCAAACTCATCGAGTTTGCCCGAACCGACAAGATCTTCAACGACGCGGCCAACGAGCGCACCCGCGACTACGTCAACGGGCGCTTCGGCTAGAAGCCCGGGCGGCTCCGCGCCGCCCTTCTCCTCTGCCCCCAAAGAGGGGTCAAAAAAGGGACACCGCGGCGGTGTCCCTTTTTTTGTCCTTTTTTACCTTTTGGGTCCGCCTTAGGCGGCGGCCGTGGGCATGCTCTTGATCGTCACATCGAGCTTGTCGTAGGGAATCTCGATGCCCGCCGCGCCATAGGCCTTGAGGACCGCGCGCAGGATGTCGCTCTTTAAAACCACCGTGCCCTGGCGCGGGTCGGCGATCCAAAAGCCCGCGCGCAGCGTGATGCCGCTGTCGGCAAACTCGCTTACCGCCACCCAAGGCGTGCGGTTCGGGCCGCTGATCGTGCGCGGATTGGCCATGACGCAGTCAAAGAGAATGCGCAGGGCCTCGTCCACATTGCTCTCATAGGCCACCGACACCGTCAGGCTCACCAGGGAGGCGGCGTCCGAGTGCGAGTAGCTCTTGACGCTGCTCGTGACGAAGTTTTCGTTGGGCACGATGAGCTCTTCGCCCGAGGTGTTGCGCAGCACCGAGTAGCGCGTGTTGATCTGCGTGACAATGCCCGTAAAACCGGCCACGTCAACGAGGTCGCCGATCTTGACGGACTTGTCAAAGAGAATGATGAAGCCCGAGATGTAGTTCGAGGCGATCTTTTGCATGCCAAAGCCGATGCCCACGCCCAAGGCGCCGCCGAAGACCGACAGCACCGTCAGGTTGATGCCCGCGCTCGACAGGCCCACGAGAATACCGATCACGAGCAGCACCACACGCGACAGACGCGCGAGCACCACACGGATGTTCATCTCCATTTCCTGCATGCCCATGAGGGCGTTCTCGCACAGATCGGCCAGACGCTCGGCCACGCCGAGCGAGAAAAAGAGCGTGATGATGCCCACCAGAAGCGTCCAGACCGTGAGCTTGTCCGAGCCGATGGGTAGCTGGCAGACCTTCATCCAGGCGACGATGTCGGGCAGGATGTCGACCATTTCCAGGGCCGCAAGCACCCAAAAGACGATGCCCACCATGCGGCGGAAACGGTGCGCGAACATCTTGCCTCCGAGCAGCACGTTGAGCAGCTGCAGCAGCACGAGCAGCAGCGCCCAGGCGTAGAAGATCTGATTGGCGATGTGCACGAGCATCAGATCCTTGGGCGCGGCGATGAGCCCGGCGCGGTTTAAGGCCCACACGCTCAGACTCGTGAGTGCGGCGGCCGTGGCCGAAAAGAGAATGTCCTTGAGGGTGTTCAAAAGCACCGTGGCGATCTTTTGCTTCCAGCCTGTGTTGCCCACGCGCACGGCGGCGGCCTGCAGATAGGCGCCCGCCAGGCGCGAGACCACCAGCGCGATGAGCGCCGAGGCCACGATCACGCCGATCTGCACGAGCGACTGATAGCTGATGAAAACGCCCGTGAACAAATGCACGATCTCGTCGAGCATGGAAAGGGCTTGGCCGGCGGCCTGAGCCGGAGCGGCGGCCGCCTCGGCGGCAACGGGGGTGACGGCGTCGATCATAAAACGCTCCGCAAATTAAAAGACGTACAGGCCCATGCTCGCGGGAACGATAAAGCGCATGGCCAGGTTCAAGAGCAAAAACAGCAGGATCGGCGACAGGTCAAAGCCCTTGATGGGCGGCAACAGGCGCCGGAAGGGACGTAGCACGGGATCCAAAAGCGTGCCCAGAAGGGCCATGCGGCTCGACCAGCGATCCGCGAAAAACGACAGGATGCAGTAAATGATCGTGCCCCAGATCAGAAGGTCGGCCGCCCAGCGCAGCACCATGGCCAAAATGGCCACGATAAAGGCCGTGGCCGACACCGGATAGCCCATGAGCTCGCGGCCGGCCCAGACCTGCACGAGCGCCACAAAGACGGTGGCCAGCAGTGTGGGCAAGTCCCAGTTGCCGCGCGGGCGCACCAGGTACCCGAAGGGCGTCGTGAGCCAGTTGGTCGCCTTCCAAACAATGGCCACAATGGGGTCGCGCGGGCTTAAGGCAAGCGCCCAGCACCAGGCGCGGACCAGCAGAAAACTGCCGATCAGACCCGTGATCAAAGAGAAAATCGTGTACATAACCGTCCAAGGCGCCCGGCCGGCGCTCCAAGGGGGAAATTCAAGCGGTGCGCCGTGTGTGTTCAGGCGCGTTCAAAACGTTGTTCGAGCCGGCTCAGCTGCACGCGGGCGGCCGCGCCGTCAAAGGCGGGACTGCCGAAAGCCTCACGGCTGCGCCACAGTCTGACCCAGTCAAAGTGCGGACCCGGATCGGTTTTGCGTCCGGGAGCGATATCGCTGTGTGCGACGACATCGTGCAGGGCGTATTTTGCATGAATCGCGCCCAAAAGTTCCGTGAGCGCGGCGTACTGCGCCTCTTCAAAGGGCACGAAATCGGTGCCCTCGAGCTCGATGCCGATCGTAAAGTCGTTGCAGTTTTCGCGCCCGGCCCAGCGGCTGATGCCCGCGTGCCAGGCGCGCTTGCCGCAGCTGACGAACTGCAGGATGCGCCCGGTACGCTCGATGAAAAAGTGGCTCGAAACGCGCAGGCCCTTCAGGTCCGCCAGAGTGGGATCGGCGGTGGTGTCCAGCGTCCCCATGAATAGGTCCGTCACGCACCCCGTGGCAAAGCGCCCCGGCGGCAGCGTGATGTTGTGCAGCACCACCGTCTGGGGCGTGGCGTCCGAGACGGGCCGCTCGTTGTAGTGGGGGCTCTCAAAACGCTCGGCCCCTTCGAGCCAGCCGTCTTCGTCAATGCGCCGCATGCGCTCAGGCCTTGCTGCGGGCACGGGCCTTTTTGCGGCAGCGCTCCGAGCAGTAGGCCTTGCCGTCTCCGAGCACGGCCTCGTCTTCGGGGAAATAGGCGCCGCATTCGGGGCACTCGATCATGGCTTTCATAAAGCCCGAGCCGGACTTTTTGCCGCTCTTGGCCTTTTGGTTCTCCACGCTCGCGTTGCGGCGGCCGCGGGCGAAGGCCACGGCCGCAAAGATGGCGGCGATCAGAATCACCCAGAATAGGATGCGTCCCATGGCGACTCCTTAGGCAATAAGCGCGTCCAGCACGAAGCGGTACACGAGGTAGGCCACGGCCAAAAAGGCGATGCCGGCCCAGAAAAGCGCCAGAGCCTTTTTCTTGCGCCAGCCCAGAAAGCGACGGCCGGCCAAGAGAACCGCAAACACGAGCCAGGAGAGCCACGTCAGAATCGTCTTGTGCTCGAGCACGAAGTACGTGCCGTGCGCCTCGTGCGTGGCCAGGGCGCCCAAAATGAGCACGAGCGTCAGGCACACAAAGCCGCAGGCCACGATGCGAAACAGAATGCGCTCCATCGCGAGCAAGCTCGGCATATTCGAGAGCAGCCCGTTTTGATTGATCGAGACCGGGTTACTCATGGCGCGCTCCATGCGCATGAGCAAAATGGCCTGCACGACGGCGATCGTCATGAAGCTGTAGGCGGCCAGGGCCACGAGCAGGTGGATGCGAAAGAGGATCGTCCACTGATCGCTCGGATAGATTTCGCCCTGAAAGAGCACCGGCAGCGCGGCGCCCACGGCCGAGACGATGATCACGATGCCCGTCAGGCCGTTGGTGCGGTGAATGAGACTTTCGACGAGCACGATGACCACGGCGATGCACAGCAGCGCCGAGACGGCCATCCCGAAGCCGAAGCGGATGATGTCGCTGGCGAACATTTCCGTGAGCACACCGGCGGCGTGCGCGGCAAAGCCCGCAAAACCGACGGCGCGTAGCCAGGCGGGCGCGGCCGCCTCGGGCGTGTTGAGAACCTTGACAATGCCCACGCCGCAGACAAGATAGGCCAGAGCGGCGATCACCAACATAATTTCGCTCAGAGACATCTGAGAGTTATCCCAAAGAAGAAAAACGGTCTTGTCGCGGCTGTTTCGGTCGGTCTTGGACGGAAGCGCGCACCGTGCTTGTAAAATACGCGCTTGCAGCGTCCGCAATCCGCACCCGCCCTCCCCTTTGCACAAAGAGGCCGCGGGTGCCGAACATCCGCTCTTTGGGAACGATTTTAGTCGAGCCTGCCCGTCAGGAACCTTAAGATCGCGATTCTCGTTTGACCCAATGGACTTCGGACGCCCTTTTGTTTTTCCCTTGGCCCTGTAGGGCCCATTTGCTGCCGTTTTCGTTTCATGCTTGAGAATCTGAGCTCGCGCCTGTCGCGCATCGTCAAAACCATGCGCGGTCAGGCCCGTCTGACCGAAGAAAACACGCGCGAGATGCTGCGCGAAGTGCGCCTTGCGCTCCTGGAGGCCGACGTGGCCCTGCCCGTCGTGCGTGACCTCACGAGCCGCATTAAGGAAAAGGCGCTCGGCGAGGAAGTCGTCGGCAAACTCAACCCCGGCCAGGCCCTCGTGGGCGTGGTCGAGCGCGAACTGACGGCCGTCATCGGCGGCGACGTGCCCGAAAAGGAACGCCAGATCAATCTGGCCGTGCAGCCGCCCGCGGTCATTTTGCTCGCCGGCCTTCAGGGCTCGGGTAAGACCACCAGCGCCGCCAAGCTGGCCAAGTGGCTGCGCGAAACCCTCAAAAAGAAGGTGCTGACCGTCTCGGCCGACGTGTACCGTCCCGCCGCCATCGATCAGCTGCGCACCGTCACCGAACAGGCCGGCGCCGACTTCTTCGAGTCCCGTCCCGATCAAAAGCCCCTGGAAATCGCCCGTCTGGCCCTCGATCACGCCAAGCGCCATTTCTACGACGTGCTCATCGTCGATACGGCGGGCCGCCTGGCCATCGATGAGGCGATGATGCAGGAAGTGGGCGATCTGGCGCAGTTCCTGCAGCCGGCCGAAACCCTCTTTGTGATCGACGCCATGCTCGGTCAGGACGCCGTCAACACGGCCCGCGCCTTCAACGAGCGCCTGGCGCTCACCGGTGTCGTTCTCACGAAGCTTGACGGTGACAGCCGCGGCGGCGCGGCCCTGTCGGTGCGCATGATCACCGGCAAGCCCATCAAGTTCGTCGGTATGGGCGAAAAGCTCGACGGCTTCGAGCTTTTTAACCCCGAGCAGATGGCCGGCCGCATCCTGGGCATGGGCGACATCGTCTCGCTCGTGCGCGACGTGCAAAAGAGCGTCGATCAGGAAACGGTCGAAAAGCTCGCCAAGAAGATCAAGTCGGGCGACAAGTTCGACCTTGAGGACTTCAAGGGCCAGATCTCCCAGATGAAGAACATGGGGCCGATCTCGGGCATCATCGAAAAGCTGCCCGCACAGTTTCAACAGGCCGCCGCCCACGTCAACGACAAGGACGCTGCCAAGCAGATCCGCCGCACCGAAGGCATCATCAATTCGATGACCCCCAAGGAGCGACGCAATCCCGACATCATCAAGGCCAGCCGCAAGCGTCGCATTGCCGCCGGCGCGGGCGTGTCGGTGCAGGAAGTCAACCGTCTGCTCAAGCAGTTCGAGCAGACGCGCGACGTCATGAAGCAGATGCAAAAGGGCGGCATGGCCAAGATGATGCGCGCCCTCGGACACCTGGGCGGGCGCTTCGGCGGTTTCGGCCGCCGCTGACCCGGGAGTGGCCATGCGCTCGATGAGTTGGGAGAATTTTCTGGGCTCGGCCGCCGGCCGCACCGTGTTGGCCTGGGAAGAAGGCGCCTGTGCGCGCTTTCTGGCGGGCAAGACGGGCGATCGGGCCCTGCAGATCGGTCTGGGGGCCCTCAATCCCTTTGAGGCAAGCCCCATCACCCACCGCATCCTCATCGACGAGTTCGTCTGTCCCAAGACGGGCGAAAAGGATTTCCGCGACCGCGTGATCGCACACCCGGCCGCGCTGCCGCTCTCGCAGGAGTGCTGCGACGTCGTGGTGCTGGCGCACGCCCCGGACCGCTATCCCGAGCAATTCCAAGAGATGCTCGCCGAGGCCGCCCGGGTTCTGACGCCCAATGGCCTCTTGGTGACGCTCTTTTTCAATCCGATGGGCGGCTGGGCGCTGCGCCAGCGCTTCTTTAGCTCGCGCCGCCTGCTGCCCGACAACGCCGCGCAACTGGCCATCACGGACATCAAGGCGGGCATTGAAAAGGCCGGGCTGACCCTGGAGGGCGGCAACTTCGGCGTCTACGCCGTCAATCCGGATCCCAACCCGGCCAACGTGCGGCTGCCGAGCTGGATCGACAAGGCGGGCGACCGGTGGTGGCCCACCCTGAGCAACGTGATTCTCCTGAGCGCCCGCAAGGTCGACGCCTCGGCCACCCTCGTGGGCAAAGTGAATTTTGCCGCCCAAAAATCCGGCAAGGCCGTCACAGCCGCGCTGCGCAACTCCGAAAAGTCGAGCCATCCGCAATGACACAGCAAACCGTTCTTGAAATCTGGACCGACGGCGCCTGCAAGGGCAATCCGGGCCCGGGCGGCTGGGGCGTTCTGATGCGCTACGGCGCACACAGCCGCGAGCTTTACGGCGGCGAAGCCGAAACGACCAACAATCGCATGGAACTGACGGCCGTCATCGAGGCCCTGTCGGCCGTCAAGCGCCCCGTGCCGATCATCCTGCACCTCGATTCGAGCTACGTGCGCGAGGGCATCACGGGCTGGATTCACGGCTGGAAGAAAAAGGGCTGGAAGACCGCCGCGGGCAAGCCCGTCAAAAACGTCGAACTCTGGCAAAAGCTCGATGCGCTGGCCGCCACGCACACCATTGAATGGCGCTGGGTCAAGGGCCACGCGGGCAACCCGGGCAACGAGCGGGCCGATGAATTGGCCAACCTCGGCACCAAGCCCTATCTCAAGTAACGCGCCGGAGAGACACACATGCGTCAGATCTGCCTGGATACCGAAACCACGGGCCTGGACCCGGACAAGGGCGACCGCATCGTCGAAGTGGGCTGCGCCGAAATCATCGGCCGCACCCTCACCGACAAGAGCGAAGCGTACTTTCACCGCTACATCAATCCCGAGCGTGACGTGCCGCCCGAAGTGGTGGCGGTGCACGGCCTGGACAACGCCTTTTTGGCCGACAAGCCCGTCTTTGCCGACATCGTCGACGAATTCATTGCCTTTGTAAGCGGCGCCGAACTCATCATTCACAACGCCGAGTTCGACGTGGGGTTCCTCAACATGGAGCTCAAGCGCCTGGGCAAGGGGCGCCTCGAGGACTACTGCCCCAAAATCACCGACAGCCTCAAGATGGCCGCCGGAATCTTCCCGGGCCTGCGCAATTCCCTGGACGTTCTGTGCACCCGCTACGAGATCGACAAGTCGGCCCGTACCCTGCACGGGGCCCTATTGGACGCACGGCTTCTGGCCGAGGTGTACCTGGCGATGACCCGCAAGCAGGGCGAGCTTTTGAGCGACACGATCGAAGCGGGCGCGGCCGGCTTTGAAATTCCCGCCCCGAGCCTGCTCGTCAAGGCGCAGGTGCCCGCCGAGGAGCTGGCCGAGCACGCCGCCTTTTTGGAGCGCATCGCCAAAAAGAGCAAGAAGGGGTGCCTGTGGACCCTGGCCGAGCAAGATCCCGCCGCCGCCCCCGAAGCCTAGCGCAGCCAGTCTACGGCAAACGGCCTACAAGGGCCCCGCGAAAAGACGATAGAATGTGCGAATTACTCACGGGCGCGGTCCTTCAAAGCGCCCCTTTTTCTGCACTTTTGATTGCGCGATGATTGAACTTCAGCACATCACGCAGCGCTATCCCACCCCCGAGGGGAGCATCTTCTACGCTCTCAAGGACGTTTCGCTTCACATCAACCAAGGCGAAATCTTCGGCATCATCGGCCGTTCGGGCGCGGGCAAATCCACCCTTGTGCGCTGCATCAACTTTCTGAACCGTCCGAGCGAAGGGACGGTCACCGTCAACGGCAAGTGCCTCAACACGATGAGCGAGGCTGAACTGCGAGCCACGCGCCGCAACATCGGCATGATCTTTCAGCACTTCAATCTGCTGAGCTCGCGCACCGTCTTTGACAACGCCGCCTTCCCGCTTGAGCTGATCGGCATGGACAAGGCTAAGATCAAGGCCAAGGTCGATCCCCTGCTCGAGCTCGTGGGCCTGACCGAACACCGCAACAAGTACCCGGCGCAACTGTCGGGCGGTCAAAAGCAGCGCGTGGGCATCGCCCGCGCCCTGGCCAACGACCCCAAGGTGCTGCTCTCGGACGAAGCCACGAGCGCCCTCGACCCGGAAACCACGATCGCCACGCTCGAACTGCTCAAGCGCATCAACAAGGAACTCGGCCTGACGATCGTCATGATCACGCACCAGATGGACGTGGTCAAGCAAATCTGCGACCGCGTCGCCGTGATGAACAAGGGCGTGGTGGTTGAAGAAGGCTCGGTCATCGACGTCTTCCGCCGTCCGCAGTCCGAAACGACCAAGGCGCTGATCGGCAACATCATGGCGCAGGAACTGCCCGCTTCCATGATCGAGCGCGTGCGCCGACAGATCGCCGAGCAGGATCGCGCCAATGCGCACATCCTGCGCTTGAGCTTTGTGGGCAGCGAAGTCACGCGCCCCATCGTTTCGGAAGCCAGCCGCCTCTTTAACATCGATTTCAACATTCTGCTCGGTCAGGTCGACGAGGTGCAGGGCAATGGCTTTGGCACCCTCACGGTGCTGACGAGCTGCGGCAACGACACGTTCTCCGAGCTGCTCGAGTATCTGCGCCGCCACAACGTCACCGTCGAGGAGGTCACAAACCATGTCCTCTAATCTGATGCTCATGCTCTGGGACTCGTTCGTCGAGACCGTCATCATGGTGGGCCTGTCGGGCTTTATCGGCGCCGTCTTCGGCATCCCGCTCGGCATTTTGCTGCACGTCACCGACAACGGCGGCGTGCACCCGATGCCCGTGTTCAACAAGGTGCTCGGCTGGATCATCAACGCCGTGCGCTCGACGCCGTTCATCATCCTGCTGGTGGCCATCATTCCCCTGACGCGCATCATCGCAGGCACGTCCATCGGCACGGCCGCGGCCGTAGTGCCGCTGACGATCGCCGTGGCGCCCTTTATCGCCCGACTCGTGGAAACGAGCCTGCGCGAAGTCGACAAGGGCCTGATTGAAGCCGCGCAGGCCATGGGGGCGACCAACCTGCAGATCGTCATGAAGGTGCTGCTGCCCGAGGCCATGCCCGGCATCGTCGCCGGTCTGACGATCAGCCTCGTGAGCCTCGTGGGCTACTCGGCCATGGCCGGCGCCATCGGCGGCGGCGGTCTGGGCGACATGGGCATCCGCTACGGCTATCAGCGCTTCATGCCCGACGTGATGCTCGCCGTGGTCGTGATCCTGATCGTGTTCGTGCAGGCCATGCAGAGCCTGGGCGACTGGCTGGTGCGGCGCATGAGCCACAAGTAAGCCGATCCGATCGCCACTCCTCAACGCCGCGCCCGCAAAGCGCGGCGTTTTCGTTATCCGAAAGAAGCGTTTCCCCTACAT
>ERZ1026848.816-NODE-816-length-17010-cov-10.416455_pt1 | contig 17010 bp, 15 predicted proteins | sample MGYA00380154_ERZ1026848 | MGnify/ENA primary metagenome ERZ1026848 (study PRJEB33269, sample SAMEA4719790) | human gut metagenome | biome: human-associated habitat; feature: organic feature; material: feces | place: Cameroon | collected 2013-10 ...
AGATGACCTTCGGCTTCAGCCGTGACGACGCCGGCAAGTTCCTGGGCGCCTACTATGACAAGAAGATCTATGAGAACGATCCCTTCGCCAAGCTGGACCAGGTGGGCGTTGGCAAGCTGGTGAAGATGGCTGCCAAGCTGGGCCGCGAGACCCGTCCCGACCTGCACCTGGGCATCTGCGGCGAGCACGGCGGCGATCCCAGCTCCGTGGAGTTCTGCCACAAGGTGGGCCTGGACTATGTGTCCTGCTCTCCCTTCCGCGTGCCCATCGCTCGTCTGGCCGCCGCTCAGGCCGCTATCAAGGACCAGCAGTAAATGGTAAGGTAACGCCTGCGGCGCAGGCAAAACGACCGATATAAAAAACGGCCGCACAGTTCACCTGAACTGCGCGGCCGTTTTTTCGCCGCCCGCCCTGGCTGAAGGCCGGCGCATTATTTCCAAACGATTGCAAATTCCCCGGTGAACTGGCACGAATCCTCCACGGGGATCAGCATGGTATCCTCGCCCTCCCGGAGATAGCCCCAGCAGCTCACCCGGGCGGCGGTGTGGGTGCTCCCTGCGTCATAGGTAAGCCCCTGGTACCAGCTTTCGTTGACCAGCGCTATGATATCCCGTGCCCGGGGATGCAGCAGCCGGCCGCCCTCCTGGGCCCCGGGTCCCGCCATCATGCACAGCAGCAGCGGGTGTATGTATGCATACCCGGCCCACACCACATCCGGATCACCGACGGCCTGCATCCCGCCCTGGGCAGTGTAGCCGCACTGAAAGCGCACGGCGGTAATGTACCCGACCCCGTCCGTCTCAAAGGTCAGCGATTGGGGAAAGGCGTTCTTCCTGAACCCCGGATAGCAGCCTGTCAGCATGTCCCGCACCCAGGTGCCGTCCTCCCGCAGCCGCAGAGGCGATTCCACCGCCTGGGCCATTTGATTGAAGTTCTCCGCAAACTCCGGAACCGTCAGCCGTCCCCGGTGGACAGGGATCATGGCACTCATCAGGCCGCACACTATGACCAGGATCAGCAGCCCGTGGGCTGCGGGCAGCAGCGCCCACCGCCAGCCGGGAATGTCCCGGCTCTGGCACAGCACCTCCCCCTCCCAGGGCAGCTTCAGTCCGTCCCGGCAGTCCTGATAGCTTTTTTTCAGCCGCCACAGCCGCACCACGGGAATCAGCAGCGCCATGCCGCATACCAGCGCCAGAGCCGTGTAGGCAAAGGCCTCACCCCACTCCGGCCGCCGCCCGTCGGGCTTTTCCACCGTCAGACCCAGCAGCCGCTTTCCCGGCGTGGTCCCCCACAGGTGCAGCAGCACCGGCTCCACCGCCAGCATCAGCAGCAGTGCGCCTATGGTGTTGAGCAGGGAGAACCCCTGCTGGCGGAACGATATGTGCCCTGCCAGCATTGCCAGCGCCGCCGCGCAGGAGCACAGGGCCAGGTCCAGATTCCGCGCCAGGAACCGCCGCCAGGGACATGGCTCCTGCCGGTCTGCCTGGGGCGCGGCGGGAGCCGCCTGGGCCGCCGTGTGCAGGGCCAGCCAGTATTTCTCCGGGTCCAGGCTGTCATAGCGGACCCGGTCCGCCTGCATGGCCCGGCATACGGCCTGGTCCCTCCGGGCCTGCTCCTCCCGGCGCTGGGCTATCCGGATGCGCTCCTCTAAAACGTCGGCCAGGTCCAGCTCCCCGGCCTGCATGGCCCGGATCTCCTCAATGGGCACGTCCAGCCGCCGCAGCAGCCGGACGCGCAGCAGCGTGTCCAGATCCTCCTGGCTATAGTCCCGATAGCCGTTCCGGGCCCGGACCGGATGCACCAGCCCCTCCTGCTCATAATAGCGGATGTTGGCCCGGGACAGCCCGGTCCGTGTCTCAATGTCCTTGATATGCATGGCGCCGCCCTCCTTTTCTCCGCAGTATAAGGGGTAAAGGGACTTGACAGTCAAGCTTTTTTTCAGGAAATCTCCAGCACCACCGGGCAGTGGTCGCTGCCGTACACCTCCGTGCGGATGGCGGCCTCCGTCACCCGGGGCAAAAGCCGCCGGGACACGATGAAATAGTCAATGCGCCACCCGGCGTTCTTTTCCCGGGCGTGGAAGCGGTAGCTCCACCAGGAATAGGTGATCTCCTCCGGGTGCAGAGTCCGGAAGGTGTCGGCAAAGCCCGCGGCCAGCAGCTGCGTCAGCTTCTCCCGCTCCTGGTCGGAAAAGCCCGGGTTCATCCGGTTGGACCTGGGATTTTTCAGGTCCATCTCCTGGTGGGCCACGTTCAGGTCCCCGCAGTAGATCACGGGTTTTTTTCCGTCCAGCTCCAGCAGATATGCCCGCAGGTCATCCTCCCACTGCATCCGGTAGTCCAGCCGCTTCAGCCCGTCCTGACTGTTGGGGGTGTAGCAGCACACCAGATAAAATTCCGGATATTCCGCCGTGATGACCCGCCCCTCGTGGCGGTGGACATCGTCCCCGAAGCCGTACACCACGGACAGGGGCTCCTCCTTGGTCAGCACCGCCGTGCCGGAATACCCCTTTTTGTCGGCGGAGTGGAAATACCGGTGATACCCCTCCAGCTCGAACACCGCCTGCTCCGGCTGCAGCTTCGTCTCCTGCAGGCACACAATGTCCGGGTCCTCCTGCTTCACATATTCCAGAAAGCCCTTGGTCAGGCATGACCGCAGGCCGTTGACGTTCCAGCTTACCAGCTTCATGGCCTTCTTCCTCCGTTTTTTCTTGTATCATACCATAAACGGACCGATTTTCCAAGAAAATGATTGACAAACCCTCCTGCGGGGGATAATATATTCAGGTATCAATGGCGTAGATGGGAAGAGTACCCGGCGCAGCCTCCGTCACAAGAGAGTCCGGCAAGGTGAAAGCGGACACGGCGGCCCCGGCGAACATGGCCCCGGAGCCGTCCGGCTGAGCGCGGCGCGTCAGGCCGGACCGGGTGTGCCCGTTACAGCACCGGGGCGTGTGGGCGCTCCATGAGGCCGCTTTTCGCAAGGAAGCGGCGAAGCAAGGTGGTATCGCGGTGCTGCGCATCGCCCTTGGCTGCGGCCGGGGGCGTTTTTTGTTTGCCCCGTTTCCCGGCTGTGGGAAAAACACCAAACGTGATATGCATAATTTTAAGCCGCTCTTCCATTCGGAGCGGCGGAAAAGGAGATAGATCCCCATGGAAAAGCAGAAATTCTACATCACAACCCCCATTTATTACCCCTCCGACAAGCTGCACATCGGCCACACCTACTGCACCGTGGCCACCGACGCCATGGCCCGCTACAAGCGGCTCACCGGCTGCGACGTGCTGTTCCTGACGGGCACCGACGAGCACGGCCAGAAGATCGAGGACAAGGCCAAGGCCGCCGGAAAGACCCCCAAGGAGTTCCTGGACAACATCGTGGAGGGCCCCCAGGGCATCCTGGACCTGTGGAAGCTGATGAACATCTCCAACGACCGCTTCATCCGCACCACCGACGATTACCACTGTGCCTCCATCCAGAAGATCTTCCGCAAGATGTACGAAAAGGGCGACATCTACAAGGGCACCTACAAGGGCAAATACTGCAAGCCCTGCGAGAGCTTCTGGACCGAGAGCCAGCTGGTGGACGGCAAGTGCCCCGACTGCGGCCGCGAGGTGAAGGACGCGGAGGAGGAGGCCTACTTCTTCCGGCTGAGCAAGTACGCCGATCGGATACAGCACCTGCTGGAGGATACGGACTTCCTGCAGCCCCGCACCCGCGTCAACGAGATGGTCAACAACTTCATCAAGCCCGGCCTGGAGGACCTGTGCGTCAGCCGCACCAGCTTCTCCTGGGGCATCCCCGTGGACTTTGACCCGGGCCATGTGGTATACGTCTGGGTGGACGCTCTGTTCAACTACACCACCGCCCTGGGCTTTATGAACGACCGGTATCACGACTACGACAAGTATTGGCCCGCCGACGTCCACTTTGTGGGCAAGGAGATCGTCCGGTTCCACTCCATTATCTGGCCCGCCATGCTCATGAGCATGGAAATGCCCCTGCCCAAGCACGTTTACGGCCACGGCTGGCTGGTGATGGACGGCGGCAAGATGTCCAAGTCCAAGGGAAACGTGGTGGACCCCTATGTCCTGGCGGAGAAGTTCGGCGTGGACGCCCTGCGCTTCTTCCTGCTGCGGACCTTCCCCTTCGGCTCCGACGGCAACTTCTCCAACGAGCTGCTGATCCAGACCATCAACATGGACCTGGCCAACGACCTGGGCAACCTGGTCAGCCGCACCACCGCCATGGTGGAGAAATACTTCGGCGGCACCCTGCCCACGGAGCGGGAAAACAGCGACGCCGACTGCGACCTGAAGACCATGACCTCCACCCTGCGGGACCGCTATGAGACGGAGATGGAGCACTTCCAGTTCCAGAACGCCCTGGAGCAGGTGTTCAAGACCATCCAGCGGGCCAACAAGTATATCGACGAGAACGCCCCCTGGACCCTGGCCAAGGACCAGGGGAACCGTGCCCGCCTGGCCACGGTTATGTATAACCTGCTGGAAACCATCCGCATCTGCGCCGTGCTGCTGACTCCCTTCATTCCCGACAGCGCCGAAAAGATCTTTGACCAGATCGGAGCCTGCCCGTGCTGCCGCACCTGGGAAAAGGCCAACGTGTGGGGCAGCCTGCGCCCGGACGTCACCGTCCGCAAGGGCGAGGCTCTGTTCCCCCGCATCGACGCCGAGAAGGCCCTGGCTGAGCTCAACGCCATCCAGGAGGCCCAGCGCAAGGCCGCTCTGCCGGCCCTGGAGCTGGAGCCCTATGCCCAGGAGAACGTGGACTTTGACACCTTCTGCCGGTCCGATTTCCGGGCCGTGAAGATCAAGAACTGCGAGGCCGTGAAAAAGAGCGACAAGCTGCTGAAGTTTACCCTGGACGACGGCAGCGGCACGGACCGCACCATTCTCTCCGGCATCCATCACTATTATGAGCCGGAGCAGCTCATCGGCAAAACCGCTGTGGCCATTCTGAACCTGCCCCCCCGGAAGATGATGGGCATCCCCTCCTGCGGCATGCTGATCTCCGCCGTCCATAAGGAAAAGGGCGAGGAAAAGCTGCACCTCCTGCTGCTGGATGACGCCATTCCCGCCGGCGCCAAGCTCTGCTGACATTGCTCATAAAAAAATTCCCGGTGCACCGCACCGGGAATTTTTTTCAGTCTGTCAAAAAAGCCTCGCAGAGTTCGCGGCCCGCAGGCCGCGAATAAGGTTCAATCCATTTTTCGCGGCGGCGCCCCCCAAGGGGACTTCCGTTGGGCGTGTACGTCGCGAAAAATACTTTGCGCTGGCCTCGGCCCAGCGGAACTGGCCTCGGCAGACCCGACGGCTGATGTCGGGCCAGAGTGTGTTTTCACGCATTTTATGCGTGAAAACGCGCGGGTCGGAGCGAAAACTCTTTTGTCAAAAAAGGGCAACGCCTTTTTTTGACAAGCTCAAATTCCCGGTGCACCGCACCGGGAATTTTTTCACGCTTTCAAGGCGATCCGGGGAAATCAATACACCCGGGCAGGCTCCTCGCCGTTAAGCACGCGCAGAGCGCCCTGGGCCAGAGCCAGCAGCTCGTCCTCGCCGGGATACACGGTGATGGGGGCGATCCAGCCCACCATATCGGTGATGGCGTCCACAGTCTCCTTGCCGTAGGCAATGCCGCCGGTGAGGATGATCTGATCCACCTGGCCCTTCATGACCACGGCCATGGCGCCGATCTCCTTGCCGATCTGATAGTGGAAGGCGTCCACAGCGCCGGCGATCTCCTTGTCGCCGTTGTGGGCGGCCTTCAGCAGGTCGCGCATATCGTTGGAGCCGGTGTAGGCCACCAGGCCGCCGTGACCGGACAGCATCTTGCGGACCTCACCGGCGGTGTACTTGCCGCTGAAGCACAGGCTCACCAGCTGACCGGTGGGCAGGCTGCCGGACCGCTCGGGGGAGAAGGGGCCGTCGCCGTCCAGGGCGTTCTGGGTATCCACCACGCTGCCGTGGACGTGGGCGCCGATGGAGCAGCCGCCGCCCATGTGGCAGACGATAAGGTTCAGGTCCTCATACTTCTTGCCGTGCTCCTTGGCATAGCGCTTGGCAACGGCCTTCTGGTTCAGGGCGTGGAAGATGCTGGTGCGATGGAACAGAGGATGGCCGGCATAGCGGGCCACGTCGGACAGCTCGTCCACCACCACGGGGTCCACAATGTAGGAGGGGATGCCCAGCTGGTCGCCGATCTCCCGGGCCAGCAGACCGCCCAGGTTGGAGGCATGCTGCCCCTGAACGCCCACGGTGCAGTCGCGGACCAGCCGGTCGCTGACGGCGTAGGTGCCGCCGCGGATGGGGGCCAGCAGACCGCCCCGGCCGGAAACGGCGGACAGGGTCGTAACGTCGAAGCCCTGGTCATCCAGGGCCTGCATCACCAGCTTGCGCCGCCAGTCCTTCTGGGCGGGGATGGAATCAAATTTGTCGATCTCCTCGGCGCTGTGGCGCAGCGTCTTGTCGAAAAGCAGGGTTTCGTCCTCATAGACGCCGATCTTGGTGGACGTGGAGCCCGGGTTGATGACCAAAATTCTGTAAGACATGGGAATCTCCTCCTGTTGCATTGAATTGTTCCGAAAAAACAGCCGGATAACGACTTTATTGTATTATACAACAGTCGGTCAACCCATGTAAACTGTTTTTTCTCTTAAAACGAAACTTTTCCGGGAAAATGTTCAATTTTTACCGGGCGTTATTCCGCCGCAGGCCCGGGGATATCCCCCACGCCGTCCAGCACCAGCCGGGGGCGGTAGGGGAATTTGGCAATGTCCTCCCGCCGGGTAACGCCGGAGAGCACCAGCACCGTGTCCAGGCCGGTCTCGATACCGGCCACCATATCCGTGTCCATCCGGTCGCCGATCATCACCGCGTCCTCGGAGTGGACCCCCAGAATGCGCAGCCCCGTGCGCATCATCAGGGGGTTGGGCTTGCCCACGAAGTAGGCGTTCTGGCCGGTGGCCATTTCGATGGGGGCGATCATGGCCCGGCAGGCGGGAATGATGCCGTCCTCCGAGGGGCCGGTCAGGTCACTGTTGGTGCCGATGAGCTTGGCGCCCTTCAGCACCAGCCGCACCGCCCGCAGAATGTTTTCGTAGTTATAGCTGTTGCCCTCGCCGATGATGACGTAATCCGGGTCCACGTCGTTCATGGTGATGCCCTCGTCGTGGAGGGCCATGATCAGCCCCGCCCCGCCGATGACATAGGCGCTGCACCCGGGGGCCTGACTGCTGACGAACCGTGCCGTGGCCAGGGCGCTGGTATAGAAGCGGCTCTCGTCCACGTCCAGCCCCATGCGGCGCAGCTTCTGCTGCAGCTCCTTGGGGCTGCGCTCGGAGGAGTTGGTCAGAAACAGGAAGTTCTTCTCCTCCCGGTAAAGCCAGTCCACAAATTCCTTCACCCCCGGCAGCAGCCGGTTGCCGTGATAGATCACGCCGTCCATGTCGCAGATAAAGCCTTTTTTCTTTCGCAGCTGGTCCATAAGGTCCCTCCTATAGGATAAAATTTACCGATTTTCGCAGTTTTTCCGCCAGATCAGCGCCAGCCCCCGCAGCAGCAGACTGTCGTCGTGCAGGATCCTCCGGCGGCAGTAGGGGGTAATGATCCCGGACAGGCCCCCGGTGGCCACGGCAGTACAGGGCTGCCCCAGCTCCTCCTCCATGCGCTCCAGCAGGCCGTCGGCCATGGCGGCGGCGCCGTAAATGGCCCCGGCCTGAAGGCTGTCCTCCGTAACGGAGCAGATGACCTTTCCCGGCGGCTCCAGGGCAATGTCCGGCAGCTGGGCCGTGCCGGAGAACAGGGCGTGCAGGCTCAGCTTCACCCCGGCCAGAATCACGCCGCCCCGATAGCGGCGCTGCCGGTCCACCACCGTCACGGTGGTGGCGGTGCCGAAGTCGAACACCACCACCGGCAGAGGATATTCCGCCGCTGCCGCGGCGTCCGCCGCCAGCAGGTCCACCCCCAGGGTCTCCGGCTCCTCAATGGCGATCTCCAGCCCCGCCGGGGTAGTGGGACCCACCACCAGGGCCTCCAGCCCCGTAACGCTTCGGATGGCCCGGGCCGTTTCCTCCGTCAGCCGGGGCACCACCGAGCCGATGACGGCCCCCTCCGGGGCGTCATGGCCCGCCAGCGCCTGCCTCACGGCGTCCTCGTAGGCCGCAGGGGGCAGCACCTCTCCCGAGGGGATGCGGCGCTGGGATACCACCCGGTCCCCGTGGTCCAGCAGGGCAAGAACAATGTTGGTGTTTCCGATATCGGCGGTCAGCAGCATAAAATTTCCTCACTTATACAGCGTTTTTAGCTTGGCCGGAAAGTTTGCGCTTTCCGGCCAAGCTGTGGTTATTTCAGGGCTTTTTCTTGGGAATGGTAACGGTAATGGTGGTGCCCTTGCCGGGCTGGCTCTCCAGGTCCAGGGTGCCGTGGTGATAGGCCACGGCATGCTTCACGATAGACAGGCCCAGGCCCGTGCCGCCGGAGGCCTTGGAGTGACTCTTATCCACCCGGTAAAACCGCTCAAACACCCGGCTCTGGTGCTCCGGCGCAATGCCGATGCCGGTATCCGCCACGGAAATGGCGGCGCTGTCTCCCCGGTCGGTGACGGTGACCCGGACGCTGCCGCCGGGGACGTTATACTGAATGGCATTGTCGCAGAGGTTATACACCGTCTCATACAGCAGACGGCGCACGCCCTCCACCGGGATCTCCGGGCCCTCCACGGTGATGGCCGTCCCGCTTTTTTCCGATTTGTCCCGCAGATCGGCGGCGATATCCCGGCACAGCGCCGAGACGTCCACGCGCTCCCAGGGCAGGGGGTCTCCCTCGTCCAGCTGGGACAGGCGGATGATGTCGCCGATCAGGGCCACCAGCCGCTGTGCCTCCCGGCGGATGTGTCCCACGAACCGGGGCAGGTCCTCCTGCTTGACCAGGCCGTTCTCAATGAGCTCTGCGCTGCCGATGATGCCCTGAAGGGGCGTTTTCAGCTCATGGGATACATTGGCGGTAAACTCCCGGCGGCTCTGCTCCGCCGTCTCCTGCTGGGTGATGTCAAAGGCCAGCAGCACCGCCCCCAGAGTGTCGGGGCCGGACTGGATGCGGGAGATGTCAAACTGATAAATGCGGCCCAGCCGCTGGACACGGACCTCGCTGTGACCGGCGTCCATGGCGGACGCCAGCGCGTCGCTGACGTCGCGGCCGCGGTCCACCGTCAGGAAATCCTGGCCCAGGCAGCTCTCGCCGGTGCCGAACACCCGGCAGGCGGCGGCGTTGATGCTGAGCACCGCGCCGCTTTCGTTCAGCAGCACCAGCCCCTCCTGCATGTGGGAGGTGATCTGGCGGAACTCGTCGGACCGGCGGCGCAGGTCCGTCAGCTGCCGGTCGATCTGCTGGCGCTGCACATTGATGCGGCACAGCAGAGGCGACAGCTCCTCATAGGTGTCGTTTTCCAGAGGGTGCTCCAGATCCAGGGCATTCAGAGGGGCGGTGATTCGGCGGGACAGACGGCCCGCCAGAAGGCCCGACAGCACCAGGGCTGCGGCGGCGGCCAGCAGAATGGCCGGCAGCATTCCCAGCACCAGCATGCCCACGGTAGCCCGGCTGACGGAAATGCGCAGCACCGAGCCGTCCGGCATACGCTGGGCATAGTAGCTGGTCTTTTCCAGCAGGGTGCTGGAATAGCGGGTGGAGCTGCCGGAGCCGGTGCGCAGGGCCTCCCGGACCTCCAGGCGGTCGCCGTGGTTCTCCAGGCTTTCGGCGTCGCGCTTGGTGTCGCACAGCACCGAGCCGTCGGCGGCGATCCAGGTCAGGCGGTAGCGGTCCGCCGTCAGCCCTTTCAGGTAATCCGTGCCCTCCGTCTCCACGGCGGCGGCTGCCAATTGCAGCTGATCCTGGAGCTGGGACTCCTGCACGGAGGCAAAATAGCTGTACAGGCAGGTCATGACGATGACCACCCCCGCCAGCAGCACGGCCACGGCGGACAGCATAAACGAACGGAAAATTTTCTTGGTCATCCTTGTTCCTCCAGCCGGTAGCCCACATTGCGGACGGTCTGGATCAGACCGCCGTAGGGGCCCAGCTTCTGGCGCAGCGTGCGGATGTGCATATCCACGGTGCGGGTCTCGCCGTAATAGTCGGTGCCCCACACCTGGGCCATCAGCTGGTCCCGGGTGAAGGCCATGCCGGGATGGGACAAAAACAGCCGCAGCAGCTCGTATTCCTTATAGGTCAGGGGCACCCGCTGCCCGTCGCAGGAGACGGTGTGGGCGTCCTGGTCCAGGACCAGGCCCGCCAGGTGCAGCAGGTGGGTGGGCCTGGCACAGCGGCGCAGCACCGCCTTCACGCAGGACACCAGCTCCATGACCCCGAAGGGCTTGGTCAGATAGTAGTCCGCGCCCAGGTCCAGGGCCTGGATCTTGTCATATTCCGCGCCCTTGGCGGTGGCCATGACAACGGGGATGGAACGGGTGGCAGGGGCGGCCCGCATACGGCGCAGCAGCTCCACCCCGTCCACACCGGGCAGCATCACATCCAGCACCACCAGCTCCGGCAGCTCCCGGGCCGACTCCAGCGCGGACCAGAAGGCCCCGCCGTCGGCGAAGCCCTGGGCCTGGAACCCGGTGGACTGAAGGGTGTATACCTCAATATCAAGGATGCTGGCGTCGTCCTCTACGCACCAGATCATGGGTTATCCCTCCTTGTGCTGGCCGGTGATGGAAAAAATCACCCACTCGGCAATGTTGGTGGCGTGGTCGCCGATGCGCTCGAAATACTTGGCGATCATCAGCAGGTCCAGGGCATACTCCCCGTCCGCGGGGTCGGCGGCGATGCGGGAGATCAGGGCCTGCTTCACCTGGCGGAAATAGGCGTCCACGGTGTCGTCGGCGGCAAGCACCGCCTCTGCCTTTATTGTATCATGTTTTACGAATGCGTCAACACTTTCTGTCACCATAGAGATGGTGGCCCGGGCCATCTGGCAGAGAATGTCGTCATGCTCGGCGGTGCGGCCCTTCAGGAAGGTGACGATCTCGGCGATGTCCTGGGCCTGGTCGCCGATGCGCTCCATATCCGTGATCATCTTCAGGGCGGCGGAGATCTGGCGCAGATCCCGGGCCACCGGCTGCTGCTGCAGCAGCAGCTTCAGGCACAGGGACTCGATGGTGCGCTCCTTCTGGTCGATCTCCGTGTCCAGGGGGGCCACCCGGGCGGCCATGTCGGGGTTTCCCTCCGTCAGGGCCTTGGAGGCCAGGGCGATGACCTCCTCGCACAGGGCGCCCATTTCGATGAGTTCCCGGTTCAGCAGCGCCAGCTGCTGGTCAAACTGTCTTCTCATTATCCGAACCTCCCGGTGATGTAGTCCTCGGTGCGCTTGTCGGCGGGGGCGGAGAACAGCTGCTCCGTTCTGCCGAACTCCACCAGCTCGCCCAGCAGGAAAAAGGCCGTGTTGTCGGAGATGCGGGCCGCCTGCTGCATATTGTGGGTGACCATGACCACGGTGTAGTGCTCCTTCAGCTCCAGGGCCAGGTCCTCGATTTTGGAGGTGGAGATGGGGTCCAGGGCGCTGGTGGCCTCGTCCATCAGCAGCACCTCCGGCTCCACGGCCAGGGCCCGGGCGATGCACAGGCGCTGCTGCTGGCCGCCGGAGAGGCCCATGGCGCTTTTTTTCAGCCGGTCCTTCACCTCGTCCCAGATGGCGGCGGAGCGCAGGGAGCGCTCCACGATGTCGTCCAGCTTGGCGTGGCTGCGGACGCCGTGGGTCCGGGGCCCATAGGCCACGTTGTCATAAATGCTCATGGGGAAGGGGTTGGCCTTCTGAAACACCATGCCGATGCGCTTGCGCAGCAGGGTGGGGTCCACCCCGGCGTCATAGATGTTCTTTCCGTGGAAGTCCACCTGTCCCTGGATCTTCACGGAGGGGATCAGGTCGTTCATGCGGTTCAGAGTCCGCAGGAACGTGGATTTGCCGCAGCCGGAGGGACCGATAAAGGCGGTGATCTGCCGCTCCGGGATGGCGACGGATACGTCGTGGAGGGCGTGGTTCTGCCCGTACCACAGATTCAGGCTCTTGGCCTCAAGAATGGGTTCCATAGCAATGCCTCATTTCTTTCGCAGCTTCCGCCCCACCAGGGAGGCGGACAGGTTGATCAGCAGGGTCAGCACCATCAGAATGGCGGCGATGGAGAAGGCCAGGGCCGTCTCGCCGCCCTCGGTGGCATAAACGTACAGGGCCACGGTCAGGGTGGCGGAGGAGGTGTGCAGAGCCTTGACAAAGCCCACCAGCTCCAGGCCGAAGCCCGCCGTATACAGCAGGGCGGCGCTTTCGCCCACAATGCGGCCCACAGCCAGGATGCAGCCGGTGACGATGCCGTCCACGGCTCCGGGCAGCACCACCGTGCGGATCATGTGCCATTTCCCGGCTCCCAGGCCCAGGGCCCCCTCCCGATAGGACTGGGGCACGGTTTTCAGGCTTTCCTGGGTGGTGCGGACGATGGTGGGCAGGATCATCACCACCAGGGTCAGGCCGCCGGCCAGGATGCCTGCCTGAAGGTTCATCCGCTGGACGAACAGCAGCATGCCCACCAGGCCGAAGATGATGGAGGGGATGCCCGTCAGGGTCTCGGCGGCGAACTCGATAACGGACACCAGGCGGCGGTTGGACGCGTATTCCGTCAGGTAAATGGCGGCCCCCACTCCCAGGGGCAGGACGATGACCATGGCCACCACGATGATATACAGGGTATCCAGAATGTTGGGCAGGATGCCCACGGTGTTCTTGATATAGCTGGTCTGGCTGGTCAGCAGGGACCAGGTGATGCCCGGCACTCCGCGATAGAAGATATAGCCGATGAGAAACAGCAGCAGGGCGCAGGTCAGCCCCGCGCACAGCCATACCAGGCCCCGCATGCCCCGGTCATACAGACGGCGGCGGGGCGACAGCTTTTCCTCCATGGGTCAGTCCTCCTTCCTTTTTTTGATGAACACGTTGAGAAAAACGTTGATGAGCATAATGAACAGAAACAGCACCAGGCCGATGGAGAACAGGGCCTGCTGATACAGGCTGCCCACCGGGGCATAGGACATGCCGGAGATGATGCCGGTGGTCAGGAACCGGACGGACCGGAACAGCCCCGGCATATTGGCCACATTGCCTGCCACCATGATGATGGCCATGGCCTCGCCGATGGCCCGGCCCACGCCCAGCACCACGGCGGTGGCCACGCCGCTGCGGGCGGCGTGGAGGCTGACCCGGAAGTAGGTTTCGGTGGCGGTGGCTCCCAGGGCCAGGCTGGCCTCCTCATACTCCCGGGGCACCGCCCGCAGGGCCGTCTCCGACACGTTGATGATGGAGGGCAGCACCATAATGGACAGCACCAGGATGGCCGCCAGCAGACAGGCGCCGGACCCCAGGGAGAAGGTGGTGCGGATCAGCGGCACCAGCACGATCATGCCCACCAGGCCGTATACCACCGACGGGATACCCGCCAGCAGCTGCACGGCGGTGCGGATCACGGCGGCCACCGGGGCCGGAGCCAGCTTGGAGAGGAAGATGGCCGTCATCAGGCCGATGGGCACGCCGATGACCATAGCCCCGGCGGTGCCGTAAACAGAGGTGAGGATAAAGGGCAGAATGCCGTATTCCGCGCCGGTGGTGGTGTTGGTGGGGTCCCAGACCCGGCCGAACAGAAACTTGAACAGGCCGATCTGGCGGATGGCGGGCAGGCCCGAGAGGATCAGGTACACGCTGATGACCAGCACAAAGCCCACGGCCACGATGCCGCACAGCAGGAACACCAGGTGGATCACATTTTCCAGGGCCTTACGGGCCCCTGTATTCTTTGAACGCATAGTCGGTTCCTTTCTTGTCCGGAACGGGAAATGCCCCTGGCCCGGGATTCGGGTCAGGGGAGGTTTCCCGGGGTGGTTACTTGGCCACGGGCACCGCACCGGCGTTCTTGATGAGGTCGGAAGCGGCGGCAGAGGTGGCAAAGTCAAAGAAAGCCTGGGCAGCGGCGGAGAGAGTAACGCCTTCCTTGGTCACCAGCACGAAGGGGCGCTGGATCTGGTAGCTGCCATCCAGGACGGTGGCTTCGGTGCAGGCCACACCGTTCACGGTCAGAGCCTTGACGGCGGCCTTGCCTTCCACGGCGGACAGGGAGGCATAGCCAATGGCGTTGGGGTTGCCGGCAACAGCCTCAATGACGCCGCCGGTGGAGGTCAGCTCCTGGTCCAGCTTGCAGGAGTCCTTGGTGTCGGTGATGGACTCAAAGCCGTCCCGGGTGCCGCTGCCGGACTCACGGCCGATGCAGGAGATGGCGCCGGGGTCGCCGCCCACTTCGCTCCAGTCGGTGATCTTGCCGGTGAAGATGTCGGCGATCTGCTGAGCGGTCAGGTCCGCGACCTTGCTGTCGGCGTTGACGATGATGGCGATGCCGTCCAGGGCCACGGTGGTCTCCTTCAGACCGGCGGACTTCTCCTGGTCCTTCAGGGCCCGGGAGGCCAGGCCGATGTCGGTGGAGCCGTTCTTCACGGCCTCGATGCCTGCGCCGGAGCCGGTGGGGTCATAGGTGACGGTGACGCCGGGATTGTCGGTGGTGAACTGCTCCTTCAGCGCGCCGATGACCTTGTCCATAGAGGTGGAACCGTTGGTGGACACGGTGCCGGAGAGAGCGGTGTTGTTGTCGTTGTTCTCAGGGGTGTCATTGCCCTTCTGGCCGCAGCCGGCCAGGATGCCCAGCACCATAACGGCGCACAGGGCGATGGAAAGAAACTTTTTCATTTTTTCAGAATCTCCTTTCGATTCGCGTTTTGGGATTTCCTTGGTACAGCTCATAGCATACGGAGCGGATGTAAAGGGGAAAAGACGCGTTTTGTAAAGTCTGCGTAAAATGCGGCGGATCGGTGCCGGAGAGGACGGCATAGCGGTGATTTTTTCTTCTCGTGAAAATATTTCCCCCGCAAACCAATTCGGACCGGAAAGCTGCTGGCCATTTTACACAAACGCCTTGCCGCACCGTATGAATGTCCATAGGTCCGACGGAATGCGGCTTTCTTTTGTGACATAATTCACAAAAAGCCGCATAAAATGGGACTGTAAAATTGCCTGCTGCGAAACAGAACGACCCGGAGAGGAGGGGGGAGGCGTAAGAAATCGATTAAAGAAAGCGTAATGCGTGACAATACGGCGTTAAGGAGAGACTGTATCGCTTTACAGGGGAAAACACACATGGTAAAGTGACCATAGTCCCCTTTACCGGACATAAGGGGGACATCCATATGAGTAAGGAGAGAAAACAATGGAAGAAAGAAAAGGCTTTGGATCCAATTTCGGATTCCTCATGGCGGCCATCGGCTCAGCCGTCGGCCTGGGCAACATCTGGGGCTTTCCCAACAAGATGGGCGCCAACGGCGGCTTCACGTTCCTGATCATCTATCTGATCCTGGCTGCCTGCTGTGGCTTCATCGTCATGATGGGCGAGCTGGCCCTGGGCCGCAAGACCGGCCGGGGCGCCATCGGCGCATACAAAATTCTGTCCAGGAAGTTCAAGTGGCTGGGCTGGCTGGGCGTGCTGTCTGCCTTCCTGATTCTGGGCTTCTACTGCGCCCTGGGCGGCTACTGTCTGAAGTATGTCACCCTGAACGTGGGCAATCTGTTCCATGCCGGCTTCGGCACCGGCACCCTGGACGGCGCAGGCGTGTTTGACGCGCTGATGGCCAACCAGGGCGAGTGCGTGATCTACGGTCTGATCTTCGTGGCCATCACCATGGTCATCGTGATGGGCGGCGTCGGCGGCGGCATTGAAAAGGTCTGCTCCGTGGGCATGCCTGCCCTGTTCGTAATGCTGGTGATCTGCATCATCCGCTCCTGCACCCTGGAGGGCGCGTCAGAGGGTCTGAAGTATATGTTCGTCCCCGGCTGGGCTCTGGCCAACGGCGTCATCAAGGAAGCGCCTAACTTCTTCTCTGTAGTATCCACAGCAGGCGGCCAGATGTTCTTCTCCCTGTCCCTGGGCATGGCGGCCATGATTACCTATGGCTCCTATCTGGATAAGAAGGAGAATCTTCAGAAAAACGCCATCATCATTGTGGTGATGGATACCCTGGTGGCTCTGATGGCCGGCCTGTGCGTCATTCCCGGCCGCTTCGCCCTGGATCCCACCGGCAATCTGGGCGGCCCCTCCCTGCTGTTCGTCACCATGCAGAACGTGTTCGACCGCATGGGCTCCGTGGGCCCCATCTTCGGCATTCTGTTTTATCTGCTGGTGGTATTTGCCGCCGTCTCCTCCTCCATCTCCCTGCTGGAGGCCGTGGTGGCCCACTATGTGGACCGTGCCCGGGACCAGGGCAAGGGTGACAAGCGGAAGCCTTACTCCGTGCTGGCCGGTATTGCCGCCGGTATCCTGTGCGTCATCGTGTGCCTGGACTCCCTGGGCACCGCCGGCATCTCTCCCGCTGATATCCTGGGCATGCGCGGCACCATGGAAAAGCTCCCCACCTGGAGTGCCGACTGGCTGGACTTCTTCGACTGCATCGCCGAGGGCATCCTGATGCCTCTGGGCGCGCTGCTGATGAGCATCATGTACGGCTGGGAGATCGGCCCGGAGGTGGTCCATGCCGAGGCTACCCGGGAGGGGCAGTCCTTTGGGGCCTACGGCTGGTTCAAAATCTGTATCAAATACATCACGCCTCTTTGCATGCTGCTGGTGCTGTACGGCCAGATCAAGGAGTTCTTCTTCGTATAAACGGTACTTGTTCCTGATATAAACGGTATATCCCGAGCCGGGGCAGACGCTCCGGCCCGGGATTTTTTTGCTCCTCAAGGACTTCCGGCAAATTACGCCAAATCTTTGTGAAAAAGGTAAAAAGACGAGTTCACAATTTGTTAAAATAATGGAAAGTATCGCTAAGAACTTGACAAAATGTGCTATTGGCGAGTAATATAAGAGAACCAAAACTTGAGGAGGTAAATCACTCTAATGGAAAAGAAAGGTACCAAGAT
>ERZ1026848.823-NODE-823-length-16960-cov-12.009642_pt1 | contig 16960 bp, 18 predicted proteins | sample MGYA00380154_ERZ1026848 | MGnify/ENA primary metagenome ERZ1026848 (study PRJEB33269, sample SAMEA4719790) | human gut metagenome | biome: human-associated habitat; feature: organic feature; material: feces | place: Cameroon | collected 2013-10 ...
AGCGTAGCGTCTCGTGGGCTCGGAGATGTGTATAAGAGACAGTCCTAAGAATAAGTTCTATATATCCCCTGAAGTAAAGGCTTTGGAGGTTGGGTTTAAATGCCCTGAAGGATTATCTGAAGATTATAAGGAAGAAAAGGCTGACGCATTAATGGAGAAATATTTATGAAGCTATTTTTAGATACTAATGTCTTGATAGATTTTATCATGGAACGTCCTCTGTTTTATGATGCTGCAGCTATGATTGTATCGTATGCATTTGAAAAGAAAGTCTCGATTTGTGTATCAACTCTGTCAATGGTTACAGCGAATTTCATTTGTGTAGAACGTTGCAAAATGCCGATGGATATTTTCCGTCGTAAAATAGACTTCCTGCGTGCTTTTATTGAAGTATGTTCTGTTGATTCTTCTGATATCTATCACTCGTATGATGCAGGATGGAAAGATTTTGAGGATGGAGTACAGTATTATTCTGCATTACGTTCGGGTTCAGATTATTTAGTAACCAGAAATTCTAAAGATTTTGAAGAGAGTGCTATTAAGGTGGTTTCTACAGAAGAAGCGTGTACCTTATTGTAATTAAAAGATGAGAATTTTGAAAATACAGAAGATTTCAGTACTCGCCCTGCCACTGATCCTGGCTGGATGTTCTGCCAGCAAGTATGTGCAGGAGGGAGAGTATATATTAAATAAGGTGGAAGTGAAGAGCGACTCTGCGGAATATGATGCAGGGGCGCTCAAGCAGTATGTGCGACAGAAAGAGAAACCAAAGCTCTTCGCACTCTTTAAAAATCCGTTCAGCAAGAAGCCCGTCATCTATGATTCTATCCAGGCTCGACTCACTTGCCAGGACCTGCTCACGGCGATGCAGAACCAGGGATTCCTGCACGCTGGTGTATCCCTCTATACTACCGTTCACGGAGAAGATTGGGCGGATGCCGGAAACTGGAATGGGATGGATGGCGAGAATGAGAATGCGGATGGAAAGAACGTGAATGCGAAGGGCAGGAAGCGGAAGAAAGCCCCGAAGTTGGATGCCACCTATCTGTTGCATCCCGGTGAGCCGTTCCTCATCGGCAAGGTGAAGTATGACATAGAAGATAAGAACATACAGGATAGATTGCAGCTCGATAATCCTGATAACCAGATGCTGAAGCCGGGAATGACTTTCACGGTAGAGGCGCTGGACAATGAGCGAAAGCGTATTTCCAATCTCCTCATTGATGATGGATACTTCCGCTTCAACAAGGATTTCATCCACTTCTCTGCCGATACCATCACGGGCAGGAAAGACATCGGCGTTACCCTGCACCTGATGAACTACAAGGCTAACAGTAATGCGCCGGAAACCCCGCACTCCCGATACGAGATCAGGAAAATCAACTATCTCAGCAACGACAGCGACCGCATCCACCTGCGCCATCAGGTGCTCCTGAATGCCACTGCCCTGAAGGAGGGAAGTCCCTACAGCGCCTCTGCCCTGCAGCGTACGTATAATAATTTCGCACGCCTGCAGGCGGTGAAATATACCAATATCCGATTCGTGGAAGCTCCCGACAGCGGAAAGCTGGATTGCAATATCCAGATCAGCACCAACAAGCCTTCTACCATCTCCTTCCAGCCGGAAGGAACCAATACGGCTGGCGACCTGGGTGCTGCGGCTTCGCTCACCTATACCAACAGAAACCTCTTCCGGGGTAGCGAACAGTTGAGTATCGAGCTGCGTGGTGCCTACGAGGCTATCACCGGACTGGAGGGCTATCAGGACCAGAACTATCAGGAGTATTCGATAGAAAGCAAGCTGGTGTTCCCACGCTTCGTGGCACCGCTGCTGTCTAAGAATTTCAGAAGAAGACAGACTGCCAATACGGAGTATTCGGTGGCTTGGGATCTCCAGAACCGTCCGGAGTTCCATCGCCGCGTCTTCTCCATGGCATGGCGTTACCGTTGGGCAGAACCCCGCCATCATCTCAACTGGCGATTCGATCTGCTCGACCTCAACTATGTGTATATGCCTTGGATTTCAGAGACTTTCAAGCGAGACTATCTGGATGATGTGGATAACAGAAATGCCATCCTGCGCTATAACTACGAGGATATCTTTATCATGAAGATGGGATTCGGATTGACCTATAGCGATGGGGTAGATGCCTTCCGACTGAATGTGGAGTCGTCGGGCAATCTGCTCAGCGCTTTCTCCAAGGCTTTGAATCTTAAGATAAATTCCCAGGGACAGCGTACCTTCATCAACATCGCCTATGCCCAGTATGCCAAGGCAGATTTCGACTATACCCATCTGGTACGCTTCGACGACCGCAATGTGCTGGCGCTGCATGCTGGCATCGGCGTGGCGTATCCTTACGGCAACAGCAAGGTGCTGCCTTTCGAGAAACGGTATTTCTCGGGTGGTGCCAACTCGGTGAGAGGCTGGGGCGTGAGAGAGCTGGGTCCTGGCGGATACAAGGGTAACGACGGACGCATCGACTTCATCAACCAGACGGGTGATATGAAGCTCGACCTGAATGCCGAGTATCGCACTCCTTTGTTCTGGAAATTCGAAGGTGCCCTGTTTGTGGATGCAGGTAATATCTGGACGCTCAGAAAATATGATGAGCAGCCTAACGGACAGTTTAAGTTAGATAAGTTCTACAAGCAGATTGCTGCAGCGTATGGTATGGGTCTGAGGTTGAACTTCGATTATTTCATCCTCCGATTCGATATGGGTATGAAGGCAATCAATCCTGCCTACGAGAGTGGGGATGAGCATTGGGCAATCATTCACCCAAAGCTCAGTCGTGATTTCGCCTTTCACTTCGCGGTAGGTTTACCATTCTAATCTTCCATACCCCGTTCTCGATACTCATCGGCAGGTGGAAGTCGGCCTCTTCTACGAGGTGGGCTTCCTGCCCGATGGTGTCCATCTGCAGAAAATTATGTACGGTGATGCTGACGGTAGCGTTCGCTCCGTCGTCGCTGAAGTCGATGTCGTTGATTTCTATCGTGGCATCCTCAGCCTTGGTGCGCAGCAGATCTACATCCGCCTGATGCACGTTGCTGGCAGCATAGCGGAGCCAGGATTCCGAACTCTGGGTGCAGTACTTCAGGGTCTTGGGAAATTGCCAGTTGAAGTAGTAGGTGGCGAATGAATCGATGTCATTCTCCAGCTGATTTTCGTCGCCTTGATGGGATTGGCATCCCGTAAGGGTGTAAATGCTTGTCAGTATGGCAGCTACGGCGATAGCCATACTGGATATTGTTTTCTTAACCATGTTTCCGAATTCTTAAAATTTCTATTTATTTGCTTATTTTGGGCACAAAGATAGTAAAAAACTTTGTAATAAGAATCTTTTTTGCTAACTTTGCAGGGAAAATAACAAATAAAATGCTAAAATTTATATCCTTTGGCAGTGGAAGCAGTGGCAACAGCTACTATCTTTACACTGAAACGGATTCGCTATTGATAGACGTAGGAGTAGGTATCAGAACCCTGAAGAAGCACTTCCATAACTATGGTTTGCGCTTCGAGGATGTGCATCATATCCTCATCACCCATGACCACGCCGACCATGTAAAGTCGGTGGGGAGCTTGAGTACTGACTATCATCTACCAGTATATGCAACCCGTAAAGTTCATGCAGGTATCGAGCGCAACTATTGCGTCCGAAAGAAAATCGTGCCCAATCATGCGCACATCATAGAGAAAGGTGTGCCGTTCATGGTGGGCGAGTTCAGGGTTACTCCGTTTGGGGTGCCTCACGACAGTACGGATAATGTGGGCTATTTCGTGGAATGCGAGGGCGTCACATTCTGTCTGGTTACGGATGTGGGACATATTACGGAGGAGATTCAGGAGTTCATCGGCAAGGCGAACTATCTGGTGCTGGAATCGAACTATAGCGTGGAGATGCTTCAGGCAGGAAAATATCCTCAGTATCTGAAGGACAGAATCCTGGGGCCGAACGGTCATCTCAGTAATGATGAGTGTGCCCATGCGCTTGCCGATTTCGCCACTCCGAGCCTCCGCCACGTATGGCTTTGCCATCTCAGCGAGGAGAATAATCATCCCGAACTGGCGAGAAAGACCGTGGAGCAGATTCTCAGAAGCAAGGGCATCGTTGCCGGAAAGGACTTCGAACTGGAAGTGCTGAAGCGGAAGACGCCTAGTGAGATTTTTAAATTGGTGTAACCCTGAATAGTGTTTGCATCCATACGCCTTGAGTCGTGTTTGCATCCATACGCCCTGAAAGGGCAGAAGCTCCTAGCCCAGGGTAACACCCTGGGTTTATGTCCATTTACAAAGTCGCCCTGTAAGGGCAAAAGCTTTTCAAATATTAAGCTTTTGCCCTTACAGGGCGTCTCCGTTATAACCCTATGTACCCAGGGCGTTGCCCTGGGCTAGGAGCTTCTGCCCTTTCAGGGCGTGCCGGGATTTGTCTAAATCACACAGATTTTCTAGATTTTATTCAATGCCTGCTTGATATCATCCAGGATATCCTCTACATCCTCGATACCTACAGAGAGGCGGATCAGGTCTGGGGCAACGCCTGCCTCCTTCAACTGCTCATCCGACAGCTGGCGATGGGTATGGCTGGCTGGGTGGAGTACGCAGGTGCGGGCATCAGCCACGTGGGTTACGATGTTGATCATATCCAGTGAATCCATGAACTTGATGGCTGTCTCGCGGTCGCCCTTCAGTCCGAAGGCGATGACACCGCAGGTGCCGTTTGGCATGTACTTCTGGGCAAGATCGTAATACTCGTCACCCTTCAGTCCGCTATAGTGAACCCAAGCCACACGCTCATCATTCTGCAGGAATTCAGCCACCTTCTGTGCATTCTCGCAATGCTGGCGCATGCGCAGGTGCAGACTCTGAAGACCCAGGTTGAGGATGAATGAGTTCATCGGTGCAGGGATGGAACCCAGGTCGCGCATCAACTGTGCCACGAGCTTGGTGGTGTATCCCATCTTGCCGAACGCCTTCACGTAGGTGAGTCCGTGATAGCTCTCGTCCGGTGTGCAGAGACCAGGGAATTTCTCGGCATTCGCCATCCAGTCGAAGTTGCCGCTATCCACAACTACGCCGCCTACCTGCGATGCAGTACCGTCCATATACTTGGTGGTAGAGTGGGTAACGATGTCGGCACCCCACTCGAATGGGCGACAGTTGATAGGTGTGGCGAAGGTGTTATCTACGATGAGAGGCACACCGTTCTTGTGAGCGATGCGGGCGAACTTCTCGATGTCGAGCACGGCACAGCCAGGGTTGCTGATGGTTTCGCCGAACACCACCTTGGTGTTAGGACGGAAAGCCTTCTGGATTTCCTCCTCGCTGGCGTTAGGGTTTACGAAGGTGCACTCGATGCCGAGCTTCTTCAGGGTAACGCCGAAGAGATTGAAGGTGCCGCCGTAGATTTCGTTAGAGGTAACGATGTGATCGCCAGCCTCGCAGATGTTGAATACGGCATAGAAGTTGGCAGCCTGACCGCTTGAGGTCAATACGGCGCCCACGCCCCCTTCGAGCTGAGCGATCTTCTTTGCCACAGCATCATTGGTAGGGTTCTGGAGTCGGGTATAGAAGTAGCCCTCCTTCTTCAGGTCGAAGAGCATCGCCATCTCCTCAGAGTTGTCGTATTTGAATGTAGTACTCTGATAGATAGGCACTTCTATCGGTTCGCCGTTCTTTGGCTCATAGCCTCCCTGCACGCAGAGGGAAGCAACACGTAATTTCTTTTCCATTGTCGGTTATGTTTTATTTTATGTTGTTATAATTGTTCTTCTTTTCTATGTTGTTAACGCCCTGAAAGGGCAGAAGCTCCTAGCCCAGGGCATCGCCCTGGGTATTCAGGACGCAAGTCTGTCGCCCTGTAAGGGCAAAAGCTTTATTATTTCATGAAGACGAAATAGACGGCAGCGATGAGGCAGACGAATGCGGCAAAGTGATTCCAATGCAGGCCCTGCCCCTGGAAGAGGATGTTGGCGATGATGGCGAAGACGATGAGCGACACGCACTCTTGTATCACTTTGAGCTGTACCAGATTGAATGGACCGCCGTTGTCGATGAATCCGATGCGGTTGGCTGGTACTTGACAGCAGTATTCGAAGAAGGCAATCGCCCAACTGAAGGCGATGACTCCGATGAGCGGCCAGTTGCTGCTGGTGCCCGTCTGCTGGAGTTTGAGATGTCCATACCATGCGAGCGTCATGAAGATGTTGCTCAGCACGAGGAGCAGGATAGTGTATATTCCGTTCATATTCTCTTATGTTCTTTGATGCTCTATGTAAATAATGTATAAGTGGCTGCAAAGATACACTTTTTCTCTTGAAAATGTATGGAAAATCAGAAAAATGCGCATAAAAAAGAAAAAAGTTGCCGAAAAATTTGGTGGTATCAGAAAAAAGCAGTACCTTTGCACCCGCTTTTGAGAAATAACTCAACTGCCAAGCTTGCTGCACCCTTAGCTCAGTTGGTAGAGCAACTGACTCTTAATCAGTGGGTCTAGGGTTCGAATCCCTAAGGGTGTACAAAAAAGCTCCGAAGAAGTTCATCTTTCTTCGGAGCTTTTTTTGTTTCAATGCCTATTAAAAAATATGCATTGCTTTCAGCGATGCCTCTTCCTACACTCAGGGCATTCTCCCTTGATGACGAAGGAGACGGAGTGGGGATAGAAACCCTCCGGCAATTCGAAGCTCGGAATATGAATATCCTCCATGCAGAACGAACGGTGGCACGATTCGCAATAGAAATGAATATGACCATCATGATGATCACACTCTCCTTCCTCCTCACACACTTCGTAGTTCAATATCCCCCTTCCATCCTCGAAGGCATGAACGGCATCATGCTCCAGAAAGAGCGTCAGCGTGCGGAAGATGCTCGACTTATCCACCGATACCATCTTCTGCTCCAAATCCTTCAGACTCAGCGGATTCTGCTCATTCACCAGAGTCTTCAGCACCAGTATGCGGTTGGAGGTGGGCTTGATGCCCTTCGCCTCCAGCTTATGAATAATCTCTTCTGTTTCCATTTTTTCTTTTAAAATAACTTAGAGTATCTGCATTTTTGCGCCAAACGACAGTCCGAAGACATCCCAGAAACCGGCATTGCCGTTGCGGTAGAATCGCATGAAATAGATATCATTCGTACTCAACTCATAGAAGAGCGTGAGGCTCTTCACGCGCTTGCGCCTGTTGTTCGGAATCTGATACGTAAACCGTTCGCCAAATCCCAGATTCGGGCGGATTCGGGTAGAGAAGGGATAATATCCGCTCTCGTACTTGGTAGGCTGCTTTGTCCAGAAATCGTGACCCAGCACCGTGTTCAGGTACAGCGTGCACTCCAGGGGTTCAAACTGCCATCCCTTTCCCCAGTCCTTTCGCCAGGGAATGAAGTTCTCCTTCAGCGTGATTGTCATTTTTACAGCATCCGAATCATATTTCGGAACGATGCCGAAGAGCAGATGCGTCTCCCATTGGCTTCGCTTGCCGTAGTCCCATCCGATACCCAGCGAGATGATACCCATGTTGCCGCAGGTCTGAATCACCGTCTGCGTAGGCATCAGCACATCCCAGTGTCTGCGATAGCGCAGGATGCGCCTGTCGTATCGGGTGAGTGAATCTTCTTCTGAACTCTCCTTTCCAAAACTCTCCTTTCCTAAACTCTCCTTTCCTAAAATCTCCTCGCCGGCGCTTGCCGTGGTGCTTGTCGATAGCAGGAGGAGTGCCCATATACTGAACTTAAAAATCGATGACTTCAACATGATAATCCTTTGGTGTGATGGTGATAATGTAATATTCTCGGAAGTGTACGCTGCTTGCCATATAAAACAGGGTTCCGTTGTTGTAAAGGTCTTCCTTCCGGGTATGATGACCGTGACCATCGAGGCAGAACAGCAGGCGAGGAAACTCGTGGATGTAATAATTGAATACCTTCGCTACATTGTTGTTAAACTGCTCGGAGTAGGGAGCTGCATGCATGCACACCACGGTGCGGTCGAAGTCGAGCGAATCGGCAGAGCGTTCCGCCTCCATGAAGTCGAAGTTGGGCACCGGACGGGAGTAGTCGTACTCGATGGCATTGGTGTTGAGGCAAACGAACTTCACCTTTCCGGCGATGAAGCTGAAGTCGGGGTCGCCGTAGATGACCTCATAGGTCTGGTTGCCCGTGCCCAGACAGTCGTGATTGCCCAGCAGCACCACCGATGGCATCTTGAGCTTCTGCATTTTCTCCCGAGTCCATTTCATTTCGCGGGTAGCGCCGAAATCGGAGATGTCGCCGCAGTGGATCACGAAGTCGATGCTGTCCTTCCGGCTGTTGATGTCATTTACCGCCTTCTGCAGGTCGTCGAGCCACTGGTGGCTGTCGCTGATCACGGCAAACCGGATGGTATCCTTGCTCTTCACCGTCTGCTCTATCTTCTGTATGTTCTTGGCATTCAGATCGGTTTCTCCCTTTACGCGAACATCGTAGGGGTGAACATCGAATACGCTGTCGCAGCCCGTAAGGAGCAGGGCTGCGATGCAGACAAGTAGATAAATTTTGATGTGAGATTTCATATCTTATACCTTATTTTTAAATACATATTCATATTCTAGCCAGTTTGATAATCTAGCCTATTTCATATTCTAGTCTATTTCATATTCTAGCCAGTTTAATAATCTAGTCTATTGATTTCGCGTGCAAAGTTACGAAAAAAACTTGAATAAAGAATGAGGTTTTTCCAAAAAGACCATTTTTGAGGAGAAAAAGACAAAAAAAGAAGGTGCGCCAGATTCACTTCCTTGTAATCTGGCACACCTTGATGATTTTAGAGATCTACGTTGTCACCGTTACCATCGCCCTCGGTAGTGCCGCCACCCTGAGAAGTTCCGCCTCCCTGGTTGGTTCCGCCACCTCCCTGGTTGGTTCCGCCACCTTCCTGCGAAGTTCCTCCGCCCTGGTTGGTGTTATCCTTGTTGTCACCCTCCTCGGTGTCGTTCTTGTCGGCAGAGGTAACCTGCTTCACAATCTTGCCGTGGCGGTCGTAGCAGGTGATGTTGACGCTGGTCTTGGCGAGCTCCTCCTTGATGTCGGCGTTCGGCACGAAGATGATGTAGCGGCGGTTGATGAGCGAGCTGCTCACCTTGTTCACATCCTCAACGGCGGTAGAGTTCAGGCCGAATCGGAGGGAGCCGAGTCCCGGCACAGCCACGGAGTGACCCTCGGTGGCCCATGCGGTGATGACTGCTCCGATGGCGCCCCAGGCAGCGTTGATCACCTGCTTGGCGAGTCCGCTGCGTACGGCAGCTTCCTCGATAACCTTACTCTGGGTAAGCTGACCGTAGAGGTCTGCCTGCATTACGTATGCCCACTTCTGCTTACCCTTCTCAAAAGCGACGTTGCGCTCAATAGCTTTTACTTTGATACCCATAATTCAAATAGTTTTTTTAGTGAATAATTTAATTTCTACATGCACTACATGCAGCTCGTAACTCCGAGTGAAGTACAGAGTGCAGTGAGTACAGTCACGATGACTTGCAGAATCGTCTTCCAAGTTTCCTTTTTCATTTCTTTTCATTCCTTTCTTTTTAGTGAATAATCCAGTTTCTGTATCGGGCGTCCCTTCCATGCAGTTCCGCGGTATCCTGCCTGGCTGCGAGCCCCATCAATGAGTTTCATTGACAATGCAAAGATACAACATTTTTGGGCGAAAAGCAATAGTTGTCCCGGCATTTGAATCGCCTTGTCCCGGCAGTTGTGATGTAAGGCATGAAATCCCCTTCGGTAGATCTGCCGTTTCCTGCGTCGCGACGCAGGAAATATTACGTGGCGACGCAGGAATTGCTACGTGGCGACGCAGGAAAAGGGGCGAGGAAGGGAGAGGGATCAAAGGAAAAGGTGAAAAAGTGAAAGTGAAAAGGTGAAATTCACAGAGGTATCAAGGAACAGGCGAGAAAGATGTCAGTTTCAGAGATTCCGTGTACGATGTAAAAGAGAAAAGAAATACAATATATTAATGTACACGTATATAATAATGTACGCGCGTAAGTACTACTCCTTTTTTCTTCACTATATTTCTTCTTTTATCCCTTGGTAATACATAGTTCTTGCAAGGCGCTTTTTGGGTTCTCATTGAAAATTCACTTTTTCACTTTCACTTTTTCACTTTTACTTTTTTCAATAATATTTTGTGGTTTGTGATTTTTTTTGTATCTTTGTAGGGTGAAAGGGCATAATGCCATTTTATACAAACAATCAAAAACAATTAACAATGATCGAAACAAAATTTACTCTTTATAGATTGAGAATAGAATCGTTCATGGCAGGGGTTCCTGCTTCTGAATCAGAAACTAAGATGATAGCAGAGTTTATCCTGAAACATCTGATGGATATTGCTTTCCTGGATGGTAATGGAGAAAGAACAACCGCTTATGGAGCAGCTATTCTTGAAGACTTCGCCTATGTAACCATCGAAAAAAAGAAAAATATGACCAGAGACAAGAAGGATTGCAGAGACAAAGAAATTGTCCCAACCTATCCTGACTTTTCTCTGGTATTGGATGCAAGAGACCCTCAAAAAGAGGGTATTCTTATAGGAATCCAGCACCAAAGAAAATGTTTTGCCAATTTAGAGACCGTAAGAAAAGGACTCGAAAACTATTGGAATGAGCTAGTCGGGAAAAATGGTGGTTATAGAGTTGACTTGCGACAGATTACATCTTCCAACAAGTTTTGGTACACTTTAAAGGAAAAAATCAAGCAGGGCTGCATGCTGACAGGGCTTCATCTTGATTTGGATAAAGTGTTGGCAGATACTGGTATTGATGAGCAAACTAGAGAGAAAGCCGTCTTGTTCACTTCGTTCCTGGAAATGTTGAATGACATTGGTGCAGGTAACGGTGGCTTTTTCTTTCATGCTCTTCCTGGAACAGGTCTTAATTTAGAGCGGGCTGAATATAATCTTGGTATGGTAGTAGCTTTAGCTTGTCAGCGTGGATTTGTTGTCAAGGCCCAGGTGGATAATAATCCTGATTGGATTACATCAGAGGCATCTGCTCCTTTTACCATGCGTTTGGACAGCAGTGCATTCATCAAGCCTGAAGGTACTGAAGAGCAAGTAAGAGATGAGAATAAAAAACAGTTACATGTCTTGAAGAGCTGGTTTGACTGTATAATCACTAATCTTAATCAAATTAATAAAGATAAGCAGAATGAACAGACTAGACATACAGTCAAGAGATAAAGTCAGAAAGCGCTTTGCTGCTAATCCCTTGTATCTGATGATACAAAGCATTGGCGGAAAGTATATTCGGCCTGATTATAGATTGAAGTTGCGCCCCGAGGAAATTTTTCAAATCCTGATGGGGTGGATAGACGGCATCAAGTGCGAATCTGATAATGAGGCGGTATGCAGAAAGATGAAAGAAGCTTGGGATAAGCAGTGGGAAGCCTTTTGCAATATGGCTGAATTGGCTAACTGCGAGTGTCCTGATAGTGAAGTGGAAGAGTATGTATGTCTTATTCTGGGATTATTGCATAATTGTCTGGGCAAGCTGAGTGATGAAACTTGTCCAGGGAATCTCCACTATCTGCGTTTTGGAAATCAACTGTTTGCCTCTGCCTGTGAGCAATCCAATAAGATGATGAAGTTTATGAGAGACATCTATCATCATGAATCTTATAGACTATATAGTCAGGATGTAAAGGACTGGCTTCTTGATTATATGAATAATGATGACTCCTTGCTTACTGATTCTGAAGGATGCCTTGTCTTGCAAGACGATGAAATCGTAATTGCGCCTCCTCTTACGGAGTATGATGATAAATTATATACTAAGCAGGCGCAAGCTATTTGGAGAAAACTCATTGAAAAAGAATGGTGTGAGAAGGATGGGTCGATGCTCGTTTGGAAAAAATCTAAACGGTCACTAGGCTATATGGTAAAACTGGTGGCACATGAGTTGAAGGTTTTAGATCCTTCTACCAAAAATATTGTATGGGATTCGTTTAAGCATTTATTTAAGGATTTAAATAATTCCTCTGTTCTTAGTCAGGCTAAGAGTGGGGCGGGAAAATTTAAGTTAGAAAGCCGTCCTAATTCGTGGCCTAGTGAAGCAGATGAACTGCGCATTTTGCTAAGATCTCTATAACTAAACTTCTATTGGTGTGTTGTGTTGTTGTTGTGCCAATAATTTTGTTTCTTTCCTTTTTAAACCATGTAAAAGGTTGCATGGCAGTTAGTTACTTATGAAATTTGAGGTGTTGCGTCGTGTTGCGTAACACCTCGCTTATGCCCTTTTTTACTAATTTTGCATCATCAAAATCAAATTGTTGATGATGATGCAAGATTTAAATAATACCTTGCAGCAGAACAAGTCGGGGACTTGCCCTGCTCACCAGCCAAACGATTCGACCCAGGCTGGAAACCAATCAGAGGTCGAGTGTAATAAAGAGGATACTGCTAAGTCCCATTCAGACTCCATAGAACTTCAACCACTCATTCCTGACAAGGATTATCCTGCTGGAGTAAGAGAGTGGATGATGACGGCACCCAGTGAGCTCAAGTTTTCCACCTTGGCGGTGGCGAGTTCTATGCTTGCCGTATATGCCACTCGTATCCGCCTCAATTATGTTTACGATAATTCGCTTTCTGCCATTCTTCTTCATGTGCTGGTATGTGGTGATCAGAGTTCAGGAAAATCGTTTGCCCGTTATCTGATGCGTTATCTGATGGATCCATTTATCAAGCGTGATACCGAGCAAAGGGCAGAGGAACAGAAGTATGCCGAATTGAAGCGACGCCAAGGTAAAAAAGATGGCAAATTGCCTCCGGAGCCAAAGACAGACATCACCTTGCTCCACGAGAATCTTTCGCTCTCTATGCTCATCAAGAGAGCCGATGCTCCAATGAAGCTGTTTGGTACGCCGAAAACGCTTTTTCAGTTTGCCGATGAGATCGGTGCTATCGTGCAGGCCAGCAAGCGACAGTTTTCTGATATCAAGCAAATCAACAAGACTGGATATGACCTGGGATCAGAATTCGGTCAGGATTATTTGAGTGAAGCCAGCTATTCGGCTGTGGTAGATTTGATGCTGTGTTATGTCTATACAGGCACACCTGCAGCCGTAAACCGATATATGGATAAAGCAGCCATAGAAGGTGGTAGCGTTACCCGTACTATCCTTTGCAACGTGAATTCTCAGCTGGGAGAAAATCCATTGATATTCAAGCCTTTGACAGAGGAACAAAAGCAAAGTATAGATACTACTTTGCAAAAACTCATGTCGCTTTGTTATAGCGAAGACGGAAAATCTTTGTGTAAGGAAAGCTTGCTTGATACGAGTTGGTTGGATCCTACGGTGAAGAAATGGTGTGAAGCTCGTAGAAGTGACGTAATGAAGTCGATGTCAAAAGCTCTTGATGTCTTTTATAAACGTAGCAGTGTAAGTGCCTTTCGCATAGCTTCGCTTATGCAATACCTTTATCAGGTAGAGGGTGTAAAGACACAGAAGGAAATTCGCCGCCTGGTGAAGCAGATATATTTGGCTTGTGCCGATCGTATCTTGCACAATATGTTAGGTAAATGGGGAGCTATCTATGATGAGATTAATGCAGATTTTGAATCTCACCCCTATAAGACCTGTAATTACTTTGATGAGTTGCCGCAAGAGTTTTCTCGTAAATTCCTGGAAGAGTTTTTAACTCGTAAAGGAGTGCGCACACCATTGAAGAATGTAATATGTAATTGGAAACGCAAAGGATGGATTGAGAAACTTGCTACCGGTAACTTACGCAAGAAAGCTTCACGCGCCATCAGTAGTTCTAAGAAGAAAAAGTAATATCAGTTAGTTTAAGATATGATTAATAAGTTTGACATTCAGAAACTTCGCGAGCTCGACATCTTGCAGGTGGCTGATCTTCTGGGCATGGGGCTTCGCAACAAGCGAGCCCTCTGCATCCACCACGATGATCATCATCCGAGTCTCGCCTTCAATGTAAAGAAGAACACCTGCCACTGCTATAGCTGCGGATTCTCTGCCGATACCATCGGACTGGTGAGAGAGCGACTGAACCTGGGCTTCAGCGAGGCATGCCGCTGGCTGGCAGATCATTTTGATGTGTATATCGGCGATGAGAAGTATGGGAATTCTGCCCGATATACAGAAAAAAATGCTGATAAGAAGCTGCTTACGGCATCAGACAGAAGAATGGCTTCCATGAGAGCGCATTTTGCAGAAACCCATGTTTCGCATGGGCATGTTGCCCCATCATCCGTAGATGTGGAGTTTTATCAGCAGATGTTCCGGCAGATGCATCTATCTGAATCGGGACAGAGATTCCTCTTCGAGGAGCGGTTGCTTAGTCCGGAGGCTTTGAAGGTCTGCCAGATAGTGAGCACGGAGCAAAGCGTATGCATGGCGAGAGTGGGGTGCGGAGTGTTTGACGGTCCGTCGCTCATCTTCCCTTATTTCGACCAGGAAGGAAGACTGGTTTCCGTGCAGAGCCGCTATCTGGGAAAGAAGAGGCCAGAATCATCATTCGATATGAATAAGGCATCTCTTGATGAAGCAAAGCCGAAGGAGATTCCCCGATTCAAGTTTGCACCAGGCAGTCATCGCATGATATATGGGCTCGACCGGTTGAAGGATTATCCTCCTGATGAACCGCTGCTCATCACCGAGGGACCCTCTGATTGCTGGACGGCATTGACCCTTGGCATTCATGCCATAGCCATCCCCAGTGCCACGCTTTTCGACCGCCGCTTTCAAGGGCTTCTTGCCGGAAGAAATCTTCACATCTTCCCTGATCAGGACGAAGCAGGATTGAGTCTTTACTTTGAGCTGAAGAAAGCATTGCCCAGTTTGGTTTACCATCAGCTGCCCGAAGGTTGCAAGGATTTGAGTGAGTATTATCTCAAGCTGCGCCGTAGTGAAGGGATGACGCTGGAGGAGGCGAAAGCCAAGGTTCAGAGCAGCGTAAGTGTCTGATAATTATGATTTTTGTTATTACGTTTATTATGTACATTATGTTTTTTATGTTTTTTAATTTAGATAGATATGGAAATTTTTGTGAATCGTTTGTTGCGTGAGCGTGGCACCATCATGGGCACACTCAAAGTTGTGAAAGAGGTTGGTGGCGAAGAGATTGAACTGGTGAAGGTATGCGGCACCGTGGAGCGTGAGGCAGATTGCCTTCCGGCAGGAAAGTATCTTGTGTGCATTGGCAAGTGCAAGCGTCTCAACCGCAAGATGCCGTATCTGGTTCCGGTGGATGATGCTTCCGCCAAGTCGGTTGCGATGATTCAGCCGGGCAATGGTCCGTTTACGATGAGCCGTGGCAGCATCCTGGTGGGTGAGGTTCATGCCCCCGGCTATGTATTGAAGAGCCAGTCGCTCTTCACCACCCTCTACGAGCGCATCAAGAAGGCGGTGTGGCGAGGCAACGTAGTAACGCTGGAGATTAAGGAGATGTAGAAAGAAGAGGATGCTTTTTTTATAATACAGTAAGTATTGTAGTAGAATAGCTGATGATATTGTAAAAGAAAAAGCAGTTGTTGCGGTAAGAGGCAACAACTGCTTTTCTATGGTCCACCTTCTTGTTTTCTGGACCACCTTTCTGGACCACCGTCAAGCGTCCTGCCGGATTTGCAATCCGGCATAAAAAATGTTCGACCATTTAGGGCATTGCGGATTTGCAATCCGCCTCACCTGGATGACAAAAAAGGATTTGCAATCTTGCTTGCTGCGGATTGCAAATCCACAGGTCTTAAAGAGGTTGGGGCATTTTTAGACGATGGATTGCAAATCCGTCGGAACGAAAGATGGCTGGCTTTGTTTTTTACAAAGACTCATCCACTTCTTTCCAATCTATCAATCCCTTGCCCGTTTCATCGAGTTCCACTGCCAGGGCGATGACCTTGCGCTTGTCCGCCTTGAATGGCTCGGTGTAGCTCTTTTCCTTCATCTGGTTCTCGGCTGCAGAAATGCCGCCATTGTTAGATAGCTTCAGCTCCAGGATGTAGATGAAGTTGGTGGTTTCTACCACCATATCAATTCTGCCCGTAGCAATCATCTTTTCTACTTCCACACGGCAGCCGATGGCATTGAAGATGGTACTTAGAATCAGGCGGTAGCGCTCCTCCATGTCCATGCTGGCAAGCTTCTTGTTGCTGTAGGGCACATCCGCAATGAGCGCCTTCAGGTATTTCATAGCTTCGGGAAGATTGCCAAGCTGAAGGGCAAGAAACAGACCAGATTGGGTAGATTGTATATCACCATTACTTCGCAAGGTAAGTGCCGGTAACACTGTTTCATAAAGTGCTTGCCTTACCTCTGAATTAGGAAATCCTAAAATATAAACTCCCATCTGGTAATCCTTAATGGTAAGATAACCAGACTGATAGAGGAACAGTTCTGCTCCTCCGCCTGTGACATCCGATGTCTCTATGGTTTGGCGAAGAATGGTGCACGGATCAAAATTACCCAATTTGAGTTCCATGTCATCCACAAACTTAGGCAACAGAGAGGTTGCACCCGATGAAGCCCAGTAGTTCTTCAGATCTGAATCTGCCAAGGCATTGATGAGACTGAACGGATTGAATACATCCACCATATTGCGGCGACTGAAATGATAGCCGTCATAATATGCCGTCAGTTGTGCTACAGCTTCATCGAATGTCCAGTCTTCGTATTCTGCCAATTTGTTGATTTCAGGCTTGAAATCGCGCAGCACCTCTTCTTTCGTAATACCACAGATGGCTGCATATTCCGGCTCAAAGCTGATGTTGCTCAGATTATTGAGCACAGAGAAGAGAGAGATTTGCGTAAACTTGGTAATGCCGGTGATGAAGACAAACTTCTCGTATTTGTCCTGAGATTTTAATACGGCAAATACTTCTCTATAAATAGCGGTACATGCTTCGTGCTGGGGAGTCTTCCAGGAATGCTGCAATGGAGAGTCGTATTCGTCGATGAGAATGGCCA
>ERZ1026848.826-NODE-826-length-16920-cov-38.440795_pt1 | contig 16920 bp, 25 predicted proteins | sample MGYA00380154_ERZ1026848 | MGnify/ENA primary metagenome ERZ1026848 (study PRJEB33269, sample SAMEA4719790) | human gut metagenome | biome: human-associated habitat; feature: organic feature; material: feces | place: Cameroon | collected 2013-10 ...
GGTGTTGTTCTGGAGCTGCTGGGCGGATTCGAACCGCCGACCTCATCCTTACCAATTGCAGAACGATTGTTTTTCCTTGCTGTTGGTTATTGTGACTTATTGCCCGCAAGCCTTTGATTGCAACGGCTGCGGGATTTTCTTTGCGATAGCTTGCCGCTTCGTGTTGTATCTTAAAAGTTCTTGCTTTTTGATACCTGTGTCGGTTTTGTGTCGGTTTCTAAAAATGCAGTCCGACAAGACCTCATCCCTTTTCGGATCGATTTCGGAACATGGGCGGCGCGGTGACTCCTCTCCCGTACCCTTTTCCCATATATACGCACATACATGATGAAGCACATAGGATGATACGATAGAGAAGTATACTGAACTACGCGCGCAAATAACGCGCGCGCACGCGAGGAAGGTCAGGAGAAACACCGACGGAGTCTCTGCGTCCGGTCGGGCAGAAGGAGAGCAAAAATAGGGGTGGAAAAGTCCGTTATGATATTTATTTTTGTAGATGCCTTGCTCCTTGCGATTCTCTATGCTACTATGAGTTAAGGGAGTGTTCTGTGTGTTCTTTGATGGCCTTTCTGATTTTGAAAAAGACGCAGTCTTTTGCGCGATGGACTCTGAAAATGCAAGGAACGATATACACCCACTCGTGATGAGGAAATTCCCGAATACACCGGCCAGGACGTCCTTGAGGAGCTGCGTCGGCGTAGGCTGGAATAGGGTGGCTAATCGATAAGGAGGTACCACTATGGACTTTTTTGAAAGTATGGCTATGTCTGGCGGTAATCCTGCCATCGCAGCTGGTATGCACACCGCCAGCAGTTCCGCTCCCAGACGTCCCGAACCTGCAGGCCGCCGCGGTCCTCCGCCTCCCGGTGTGACCATCCCTCCCAACGCTTATGCCATCTACTCCCGTTCCGGGAAGTATCTGGGATGGGCTTACCGCGAGGAATGACACAAGATCGCTTACTGTACCCTTCCCCGGCGAGAGCTGACAGCTCCGCCGGGTCTTTCTTCTTTATACGGATCAGTCCCATACCGGAAGGCATGCAGAGGACATTCCGACTCCTGACAGGTGTCCACGCGGCGCGGCTTGCCTAAGCAGCATTCCTGCAAGCAGTAGGCGTAGATCGCCCGCAGGGGCGTTTCGGGCCGCCGCATTACTGTACCCCCCAGCGTTCCAGTTGCTTTTCCAACTCGCTGCGCTGGTTCTGGAGGGAGCAATACCGGGTGGTGCGCTGTGAGTCGCTCAGCGCATTGACTGCCACGCCGTGTCGTTTGCGGCGCGCAGCTTCTTCCTCCGCGTCCGCCTTTGCCCGACAGAACTCCGATTCGTTGGGGCAAAGCACGTTGATCCATATCCTCGTGCCATACCCGGGGATCTCCTCCACGAGAAAGGCGGGATTCCCGGAAAAGGAATACCCTACACCGCCAAAGAAAGCGAGTCCTCCGTAGATGTCCTTTCCTTTAATCGCGCCCAGCTTGGCGCGCTCCGCCTCCGCTTTCCACGCTTCCCATGTGGAGAAGATGCGGGCATCTACATATACCCGTATCACGGGACAGTAATCCAAGCCGCGGCGCTGCACATCCTCTTCAAAGTACGGCTCGTTTCCATCTTCTCCGCCGGCATCTCGCCACGCCTGAAGTGAATAGCTTTTGATAGAGTTGCGATAGTCGTCACCGCGATTCTGACCCAAGAAATAATCTGTTCTCATATTCTCTTGCTCCTTTCAGCCCTGACGGGGTATTTTTGTTTCTCAACGGGTTTTCTCAGCCTCTCGCTTTTCCTCCTCGGTCATTTTGGCATATCGCCGCGCCCAAAAGTCGATGTTGGCCTGCTTCTTTCGCTCCCGTACTCCGGGGCGCTGAGAATATGCCCTCATGTATGCCCGCTGTGCGGTCTTCGCCTGCTCCTCGCGGGTCAGCTCTGCCATAGCTACACACGCTCCTTTCCTGCAAAAGTAAACCGGCTGACGGGTATAAAAAAGCGCACGAAGTCCCCACGCATACTCCGCTGGGTTCTGTGGCGTTTGCCTTTTCCCCGTTTGGAGCTTACGGCCACCCTATTATGGCCATGCGCTGCCGGTTTCTTCGCACGTTTCCGCTTCCTATCCGTCAGCCGGTATTCAGTTGGCCGCCTGTTTATATCCCGCCGGCGGTCGCGGGTAGGAATGAACTCACAAACAAGAGTTTGGAGCATGGGGGACGATGCAGTCATCCCCATGTGTACAGTATAACAAATTCGAAGTGAAAGCGCAAGATATAGCGAAAGATAAGCGTGTATAAACATTATGTTGCGGTGTTTGATATTTTTTATGCAGAATGTGTGAATGCTACATACATTGTACAACTGGCTTGGTTAATATGACCTCGAAGAAGAATATTTCCAACTGTGGCAAAATTCTCGCCGAATATGGTTGCAATTTTCTCAAAAAAGACATATAATAACCATAACAGGACCCCCCGCACCTCTCCACGGTTTCGTGTGATGTGTCCCAGGGGGGACATTTTTATGTACGTGGATAGTACTATGGCTATACAGATGAAGTTTCCAACAACATACGCGGAGCAGCTCGCCAAGTTGAAAAATCGCGGATGCGTGATTGAAGATGAGGCTGCCTGCTGCGAGGTGCTGAAGGCAGTAAACTATTATCGGCTGTCGGCATACTTCCTACCGTTCAAGGGTGTCGATGATCGCTATAAAGACGGCACGACATTCCGCAAGGTCTATCGCATCTATGAATTCGACCGCAAGCTGCGCGGTATTTTGTTCTCGGCAGTCGAGGAAGTGGAGATATTCCTGCGCTCCCGCTTTGCCTATTACCACGCCCACAAATACGGAGCAACAGGGTATTTGGACTCGGGCAATTACTCGGACAAGCACAACGCGGAGAAATTTAATGCTACCTTGCAGCGAGAGATCGAGAATAACAAGAAAGTCCTGTTTGTGAAGCATCATCTTGAAAAGTACGATGGTGTTTTCCCTATATGGGCCATTGTTGAACTGTTCACATTTGGCACGTTGTCGTATTTCTATGCAGACCTGACAACGCAGGATAAGAAGCAGCTGGCGGATGAACTATACCAAACAACACCTAAGAATTTAACCAGTTGGCTTCGGTGCTGCACTGATCTGAGAAATATATGTGCCCACTATGGTCGGCTGTATTACAGGATATTTCCCGCCATTCCCGCAGGACTCGCTTTGCATGAAGCCGCCAAACGGCGGTTGTGGGGCGCGGTTTTGGTTCTAAAGAGCCTCTATCCAAATCCCTTCAAGTGGAATAACGAGGTATTACCCTCTATTCATGCCCTGTTCGACGAATATGCGGAGGACATAAATCTCTACCACCTGGCTTTCCCCGAAGATTGGCTGGAGCAGTTAAGGAAGTAAACATTCCCTGCAAAATCGGAACATCTACCCGACGGGGAGAGTTACGGGGAGGGGGACTTACTTTTTCCATCTCCGCATTGTAAACCACCCCCCTCTCTTTCGCTGCGTACACCCTGCATACTACAGAAACGTTGGTATGGCTGGCCGCATTCGCCTAGTGTGAGATTAGTCTATGTCGTACAAGCCGCGCATAATGGCATGATAAAGGGTCGGACTTCAAGTCCGACCCACGCTTATGTCCCTTTCACTGCTCGAATTTCAAATCCAAGCAGTGGGGTGAGGGTAAGTGTTGCGGTGGCATTGCGTGTCATTTTCAGCGCAGTGTGCCGCGTGTTTTCCGTGCTATGTGGCCCTTTGCTGAGAGAGTGAGCATACTTGCCTGTGGGCAGAAGAAAGAGAGTACCCGCCGCATGGCAGGTACTCTCTTCCCGTATGTAGCGGATGTGTTGGTTACTCCGTTTTGTGGTCGATGCTGGCCTTGACTTCGCTGGTAAGCTCTTCCAAAGCCTGCATAATGTCCTTATCACGCATAGCCATAATCTCGTTGTTCAGTCGCTCAAGAAAGGCGTCGTGCTCCGCTGTGGAAAGTGCGTGGGATGAGTGGGACTGACATATCATCTTCCGCACCGTGTCGATGCAATCATCGATGCGGCGGGACTTCTCTACGCGCTGGGCCTCCTCCAGATAAGCGCCGCAGGGATCGCGGTCACCTTCAAACTCGCCGCCGGTCATCAGACGGTAGGATGTCAGTGCATCTCCCAATGCATTCACGATGGTCAGAAGCAGATCGCCGATGGCCTCCGCATCGTTCTGTACCCACTCCTGATAGTCCGTGGGGTGTTCGCCCCAGTACTGCGTCCAGAGGTGCAGCAGCATACGCCAAGGGCGCTCAAAGTCGGCCATGAGTTCGTAAAGACCTTCGCGGATGGTGTGCCGTTCAACGGCAGTGAGAGGGTATACAACAGTCATAATTTCCTCCTTGTTTCATCGGCGGAAGGCTGATACAATAGCTGTACCGGCCTCCCTGTGGTGGTTGGTGGTCAAGCTCCTCTGTGTCGTGCTTTGGTCGGCGTAGGCACAGAGGGCTTTTCTATGGCATCCAGCAGAGCCAGAACCCAGCGGGTAAGCTGAATCGCTCCGGCGATTGTGACAAGGTGCAGCATCGGCAGCATCTCCGCAGTCACATTTTTCGCCAGGGTCGAGGTTGGCTCCGCATCGACGGCAAACGCGGTAGTAACTCACGACGCACCGCCTGTTCTCTTGAGTGACTCCATCCGCTTGGCACTGCAAATGGGGCAAAGGATGGCTGTTCCGTACAGGTCGCTTTGCCCATCGCTGAAAACCTCGCTGATGTCCACACGATGTTCCTTTCCGCAGACCGGGCAGGTGGTGTAAACGTTGTCATCCTCGATGTAGAGCTTGAAGCCGAATTTTTTGAGATAAAACACTTTAATTTCCTTTCTGCGGCCATGCAAGACCGCTTTCCTGTTTTTCGCTTTGTAGACGGAGGCTTTTTCGCGCCCTGTATGGTGGGGGGTATATACTTACCCTCGGTTGGGTTTGCATAGTCTTGAAACACTGCACACAGAGGCGTTACACGGAGGTATTGGCCTTTTCCCGTGCTCTTGCGAGTGCCGCTTTCTGCGCGTCGCTCATCGCACGCGGCGGTTTGACCCGCAGCCATGTCTTTGGCACGATGCACTCGGCGGCCTTGCCGTCATGGGACTTTCGGACAAACCGGCACTCCGTGGGCCTGTCCAGCGCCCACATTTCCAGCTTTTGACGCAGCGACTTGTTGTGCGTGTAGACGTCGGCGGTCGGCTCAGCTTCGTTGAAGCTGATGACCGTCTCCATTTCATGGCGTGATAGCACCATAGCTTTTCACCTCCTTCCAAATTTTTCAGACCGTGCGGCTCAGGCAACGCTGAACCGCCGGACGGTGCTGGTCTTGGTGAACTGCGCCGCCAAATCGGGGAGCGCCTTTTTCAGCGCGGCGGTGTCGATGCGGCTGGTGGTGATGGGCCTCCAAGTGGCCTTCCAGTCGCTTCCGGTCAGAACGTCCACGCCGGCGGCGGTCATTTCGGCCTTGATGGCATCCTGAATGGTGTCGATCGCGGCGGCCAGCTCGTCGGCCATGCGGCGCAGCTCCCGTAGCTCGTGGATCTGGGAATCAAGATTTTTGGCAAGCATAGTGTGTACCTCCGTTCATTTTGTTGGGGTCGGGCAGCGTCGGAAATGTATTGCGCCCACTGTTTCAGGGCTTTTCGCCCGTATATCTGCCGCCCTCTTATGGCTTGTTTAAGGCCGCCCCTGGTTGCTTTCGGTGATTAAAATATACACCATATTTCTGTGTATGTCCATTGGCAATATACACAAACTTTAAGTGCTTGCTGTGTGCATATTATACACTTGACACCTGTGCATATTTAGTGATAAAATAAGGGGTGATAAAGGAGGTGGACAAATGCCTGTCCGTTTTAAAATAGATGTGTTGGCTGAGTTGAAAAAGAAAGGTTTTTCCAGCTACAAAATGCGGCAAGAAAAGCTCATGGGCGAGGCCACAATTCAACAGTTACGCAAAGGTGAGCTTGTCTCTTGGGAAAACATAGGCCGCATTTGTGCTATGCTTGACTGCCAACCAGGGGACATTTTGGAATACGCTGAAAGCTGAATACTTGCCCGCCCTTGACCCCATCGGTCAGGGGCGGCTTTTCAACCTCTCCAGCAGGGAGACGTTGAGCCTTGCCTGACGGGCGCGGGCCTCTGCCAGAGACGCCGACTCGGCCTGAGCCGCAGCATGACGCAGCTCCTCGCAGCGCACACCACGAACGAAGGCCACGGCGCTGACGTGACGCTCCACCAATGTGGAGAGCCACTGGCGGGAGCCGCGCTGCCACTCGCGGCTTTCATCGCCGGTACGAGGGCCGAATGAACCCTTTGGCGCGGTGTTCCCAAACAAGGGCGCGGTATCGGGTAGATCCTGCGGGCGAATGCCGCTGGCCAGGTAGAGCTGCACGGCAGACTGGGCAAGGTCTGAAAATGCCACCTGCCGGACTTCGCCAGTGTGACCATCCCGGGCGGCAATCACGTTGTCCGCCCAGTGTAGATCAGCCGGGGTCAGGTGCAGCAGTTCCCCATTGCACAGGTCGGTAGTAAGAAGCAAAATCGCGATTGCGTAATTCCGTGGGTAGGTGGCGGCCTTGGCGTTTTGGGGACGTTCGTATGTATAAAGCCGCCGGAGTTGCCAGTCGTGGAGCGTGACATATTCCACCGGCGGCAGGTCGCTCACCGTTGGGATCAGGCGCTTCAAGACTGGATTTGCCTGATACCAGCCATGCTCGCACGCCCAGTCGAAGAAGGCGCGGAGCTGACGCAGGTACTGAGCGATTGTCCGCTCCCTGCAGCCGCGGGATTCAAGATTGCCCCGCCAAAGGAGCACCTCAGCGTAAGACGGAATATCAGACTTGTCCTCATCCGCGCCAAAGAAGCTGGTAAAGTCTGCCAGTGTGCTGGCGTATGCCTCGACGGTGCGAGATAATCGCCCCTGCTCCTCCAGATCGCGCAGCCACGCGGCGCTGGCTGCCTCCAGTCGTTCAACGGGAGTCGAATACACATAATCGTTCACAAAAACCTCCTATGATTTGGGGAAGTAACGCTGGTCGCATGATGCTTCAGCAAAAATCTTATTAAAATTTTTCTTGAAGTCGAAAACGGACTGCACTTTTTTGCCCCACCATTCATCGTCCAGTGCGAAACGCATGGCTCCATCCATGATTTCCCACTGAACCTTGTTTTCGTCGTGCAGTTCCTGCAATGCTTGTGCCCACTTTTGGAGTTCACATTCCGTAGGCTGTGCGCCTCCGGGAAAATCGACCTGCTTTTCCTTGGCGAAATAATCCGCCAATCCATAGGCGTCGCTGTCGTGAGCATACACGCACTGTCCGCCTAAAAACTTTTTTGACGCGGGGGCGAGGGCGTCTTCTCCACTCTCCCTTCTTTCATCTCCCTCTTGTTCTTCTTCTGTATCGCTCGGTAACAAGTCGTTACCAGTTGTACGAGTCGTATCATCTGGTAAGTTCTTGCCCCATCGTTTTTTCACATTTTCCGCGTTTCGCTTACTCTTGGCTTCAAAGTCCGCAAGGGTTTCGTCTACGCTTTCACGGAAGGAGCAGAAAAGCGCATGCGCGGCGCCGTCAAGAGTTTGAACCTCTCCTGTGGAAAAGTAGTGCAAGGCAGCTTTCAGTGCTTGTCCTACTACCGCGTCGTCCGAACCATCGATAAATGCCTTTTGACCAAGATAAATCCGAAACCACGTCGCGTGGCCTGTTTTTCCCACGCCTCATCACCCGCCGATCTGTCCAGTGGCCTCGCGGCGCAGCTTTTCCAGTAGTGCCGGGACGTCTACGAGATACACCGTCCCCGATCGAATATGCGGGACAGTGCCGTCCTTGCATCCCTTCCGCAAATAGTATTGGCTAAGTCCGGTGCTGCGGCAGGCATCAGGAATCTTCTGATAGGGTGTGGATGCGCTCACTTTTGCTCACTCCTTTCACTGCGGTACTCCTTCATCCGCTCAATGGTTCGGAAAATATGTTCCTTCTGCTCACTGGGTAGCTCCCGCCGGAGCTTACGGGACAGATTTCCCTCATAGATGCCCAGCGCCTCGGCCAGTTCCCAGTGCTTGAAACCGGCCTCAACCAATGCCTGACGAATATCTTGGTTATTCATCTGTCAATCCTCCTTTCAAATTCGACTTGACAGCGGTCTGCCTGTGCTGTACTATATTGTTGTAGACGTTGTTGCTGTTGTCTACAATTTTACCATACATTTTTGAGAAAGACCCGGTTACCACAAGTCGGAGATTTATTTGAATCCGATTGCTAAAAATCTACAGGAGTTTGAATTGCGATGACATTACGTGAGTTGGCTGATAGATACATTGCGCTGCGCGAAGATGCTGGATATAAAACCCAGAGGAGTTTTGCGGCTGCCATTGGGATAAACTACAAGACCATTGATTCCCATGAAAATGGCCGACGCCCAATGTCACATGAAACTTTGATTAAATATGCGGATTTTTTCGGTGTTTCTACAGATTTTCTTTTGGGTAGAACGAATGTTAAAAGTCCAAACGCAAAGATACGGGGCATATGCAATAGGCTCGGCTTGTCCGAGGAAGCTGTTCTGGCGATCTGTAGAATCGAAAAAAAAGAATCTGAAAACTCCAAGCAGTCAACACATGATCCGCGATGGGCGCTGGATCGGTTTCTGTGCTCAGAGTACTTTGTTGATTTTATCCGAGCCCTCGGCGACTGCCTGAGATGGAGTTTTTATCCTACGGATTTTGAGAGACTCATTGAACTTGAAAGGCTGAACGCTGGTAAAAAGGGCGTGGCTTGTTTTTGGCACCGCGATGTAGAAAACGAGCTTAAAGCTGCACAGCAGACAAGTCACGATATAGCAATATTCAATGCTCAACGATATGCGACAAAAATTGCTGAGGATTTTGCTGCATTGTCCGCCGATGCATATAAAATTGATCAACAAAATGCGGCTGAGGTTGCGGCGCAGATACGCGCCATTAAGGACAGAGAAGTGCAAAAGGCCGCCAACTCCAGCACTGACACCTGACCACAATGACGCTATACAAAAAACAAAGTCCCATGCCGGAGCATGGAGCAGGAAAGGAGCATATATGGATAGCAAACAGATTAGCACACTAAAACTAGCCTTTGATGAAATTGTCCATATGACTGACGATGGTGTCGAGTACTGGTACGCGCGAGAAATTCAGAGAGCATTAGGATATTTGAAATGGGATAAATTCCAAAATGTTATCGAAAAAGCAAAAAGTGCTTGCAAAAGTAGCGGGAATAGCGTACAAGACCATTTTCTCCAAGCGGGGAAAATGGTTTCCATCGGCTCTGGAGCAGAAAGAAAAATCGAAGACATTATGCTAACCCGCTATGCTTGTTACTTGGTAGCAATGAATGGCGATTCAAGCAAATCCGAAATTGCATTTGCTCAGACTTATTTTGCTTTGCAGACGAGAAAACAGGAACTCCTTGAACAACGGCTTGCAGATATGAACCGCTTACAACTCCGGGAGCAGTTGAAGACATCGGAAAAGAGACTATCGCAAAACATTTATGAGCGTGGAGTTGATGACAAGGGGTTTGGGCGTATTCGATCAAAGGGAGATCAAGCACTTTTTGGCGGCAATACAACCGAGGATATGAAACGGAAGTATGGAATTACGAGTGGCCCACTTGCCGACTACTTACCGCCCGTTACCGTAGCCGCTAAGAATCTTGCAACTGAAATGACAAATTTAAATATTGAAGATAAAGACCTACGAGGAGAAGATACGATTACAGCGGAACACGTTCAAAATAATGAAAGCGTTAGGGGAATGCTGAAGCAAAGAGGGATTGCCCCAGAAAAATTAAAGCCAGCAGAAGATATAAAGAAAGTCGCTCGACGATTTAAGTCAGAAGAAAAGAAATTAGCAAGCAAGGCAGGAAAATTGCCCGCTACTGAGAAAAAGTAATAGGAGGAACTAATGCCGTCTACCCGGAAAATGACAACCAAATCCGGCAAGGTATTCTATGAGATCAGCGTCAGCCGTGGCCGCGGCAAGTCCCGTCTTACCCGTCGATGGTACGCGCCGGAGGGCTGGAGCAAAAAGGCCATCGAACGCGAGCTTGCCGCCGTGTCTGCGGAGTTTGAACGCCAGTGCGATGCGGGTGAAGTCATCAGCCGTGCCGAGCAGCGGGAAAAAGCATCGCAAGAGGCGATGGAGGCGGCCAAGATACTGACCCTGCGCCAGTATGGGGAGCGGGTGTTCATGCCCGCAAAGACTGTCACACTGAGTGAAAATGCCCGTGAAAACTATCAGAGCAATCTCAATAAGAAGATATACCCCGCTCTCGGCGATTTGAAAATGCCGGAGATTACACCGGCGCAGATCAGTGCATTTCTTCTGGACTTTCAGGCGCAGGGAAAAGCTCACGCCACAGTGATGAAGCTCTATACCATCCTGCACTCGCTGTTCAAAATGGCCTATTTGGGTGACATGATCGAGCGAAACCCCATGGACAAGGTGGAGCGCCCGAAGCCGCGCAAGGACGAGGTGAAGACGTCTGAGCCGTCCGCATATACGGCGGAGGAGGTTAGGAAGCTGCTGGACGCGCTGGAAACAGAGCCTCTCAAATGGCGGGCCTTGGTACGTCTGCTGATTGATACGGGTATCCGCCGGGGCGAGTGCTGCGCCCTGAAATGGCAGAATGTTGACCTCAAGACAGGTGAGATAAGGATTGCGGGAAACCTCTGCTATACGACGGCAAAGGGCGTTTACATGGATACGCCTAAAAGTGGTCGTGAGCGCGTTGTCTATGCAGGCGCGGACACGATTGCTCTTCTGCAAAAGCTCCGCGCAGAGCAGGCGAGCAAGGCCGTGAGTGCGTATGTTTTCACGCGGGAGAGCGACCCGGAACCGATGCACCCGCAGAGCCCTACCCGCTACCTGAGAAACTTGTCTGCCCGCTGCGGTCTGCCTGATTTGCATCCGCACAAGCTGCGGCATACCTTTGCCAGCATTGCCATTACCAACGGGGCGGATGTGGCCAGCGTCTCGGAGGCACTGGGACATAGTGACAAGGCGGTGACGCTACGGATGTATACCCATGCCAACGCCGAAAGTGTGAAGCGCGCTGCTGAGATCACACGGGAGGCAATTAAAAAAGCCGGACAGGGATAACCCCTGTTCGGCATCTTTTTTGCGTGTCGGTGTCGGTTTTTGTGTCGGTCTCTCTGAAAATGCATTGTCCGTCGTTTTGACGAAAGAGAGCGAGAAGTTGTATAAACAAAGCAAAAACCGCTCAAATCAATCGATTTGAGCGGTTAATGTTGGAGCTGCTGGGCGGATTCGAACCGCCGACCTCATCCTTACCAAGGATGCGCTCTACCGACTGAGCTACAGCAGCATAATATGGCGACCAAGAAGGGGCTCGAACCCTCGACCTCCAGCGTGACAGGCTGGCGTTCTAACCAACTGAACTACTTGGCCATCTGCGCTTTCGTCTTGGAACTCAAGCTTGCTTATTATAGCAAGAACATCTGCGAATGTCAACACCTTTTTTTGCGTTTTTTTGCAATACGCGGCGGAGAGGCCGGGAATCGGATTGTCAAGCAGCTTTTTTTGTGATACAATACGGTCTCAAGCCAAAAGGGGAGGTGCCGCCATGGAGATCGGACACGTCACTGTCAACGGAAAACTGTATCTGGCGCCGATGGCGGGCGTCACGGATATGGCCTTCCGCCAGATCTGCCGGGAGCTGGGCGCCGACATGAGCTGCACCGAATTGGTCAGCGCCAAGGCACTTTGCTATCAGGACAAAAAGAGCCGCGGTCTTTTGAAGCTGGCGGACAACGAACGCCCGGCCGCCGCCCAGATCTTCGGCAGCGATGTTCAATGCATGGCGGAGGCCGCCCAGATCGCGGCGGAGGTGTCCGGCGCGGCGTTCATCGACATCAATATGGGGTGTCCGGTGGGTAAGGTAGTGGCCAACGGCGACGGCTCGGCGCTGATGAAGGACCCGGAGAAGGCCGCCCGCATCGCGGAGGCAGTGGTGAAGGCCAGCCCCGTGCCGGTGACGGTGAAAATGCGCCGCGGTTGGGACAAGGGCAGCATCAACGCCGTGGAGCTGGCGACAATGCTGGAGCAGGTAGGGGTCAGTGCTATCGCCGTCCACGGCCGCACCCGCACCCAGATGTACGCCGGTCAGGCGGACTGGACGACCATCCGGGAGGTAAAGCAGGCGGTGGGCATCCCCGTCATCGCCAACGGCGACATATTTACGCCGGAGGACGCCGTCCGCATTCTGGCGTTCACCGGCGCGGATATGGCCATGATCGGGCGGGGCTGCTTCGGCAACCCGTGGTTGTTCCAACAGGCGCAGGCCGCGCTGGCGGGGCAGCCCATCCCACCGCTGCCGCCGCTGGCGGAGCGCTGGGCCACGGCGGTGCGTCAGGTGGAGCTGTCCGTCGCCGACAAGGGGGAGCATATCGCCGTGCTGGAGGCCCGCAAGCAGCTTTGCTGGTATCTCAAGGGCGTCAGCCACGCCAATTATTATAAGGAGCAGATCGTCCGCATGGACACGCTGGAGGATGTGTACCGGGTGTCGGCGGGAGTGCAGAGGGATTTGCGATGATGGATGAAAGAGAACTGATCCGCCGCGCCGGACAGGGAGACCAGGAGGCGTTCCGCCAGCTGGTGGAGACGTATCAGGCGCCGGCGTACCGTCTGGCGCTGCGGATGTGCGGCGGCGACGCGGCGCTGGCGGAGGACGCGGCGCAGGAGGCGTTTCTGGCCGCATGGCGGGGCTTGCCCCGCTTCCGGGGGGACAGCCGCTTCTCCACATGGCTCTACCGCCTGACCACCAACGCCGCCATCGACTGCCTGCGCCGGGAAAAGCGGCATCGGGACGCCGACGATCTGGACGGCGTGGAGCTTCCCGACGGCGGCGACACGCCGCAGGAGGCGGCGGAGCGCACCGAGACGCAGACGGCCGTCCGGTCGGCGCTGTCGGCGCTGACGGACGAGCATCGGCAGGTGCTGCTGCTGCGGTATATGCAGGAGATGGATTACGGGGAGATCGCCGTGGCGCTGGGCATCAGCGAGGGGACGGTGAAATCCCGCATCAACCGGGCCAAGGCGCGGCTGAAGGAGCTTTTGTCCGGCGGAGGGAACCTTTCTGCCGTTATCTCCGTCAAAACGGCAGGAGAGGAGGGACAGAAATGACCCCGATGTTTGATGAAATGGATAAGGTGCTGCGCGAGGCGCTGGCATCGGAGGCGTTGCCCTCCGATGGCTTTGCAGACCGCGTGATGGCGCGTGTGGCTGAGACGCCCCAGCAGAGGAAGGCGTCCCCCGCCGCCCGCAAATGGCTGGTGACGGCGGCGGCCTGTCTGGTGGTAGCGGCGGCGCTGATCCCGCTGCTGCATAGCGGCGGCCTTCGCAAGGACAACAATATGCAGGCGGTGTTCAGCGATAGTGCCGTCCCGGGCGACGATATGGCGCCCGCGGCCGCGGATGAAAACAGCGCAGAGCGACTCGCCCCTGATAATGCGATGGATGGGGCTACGCCGTCTGACCGCGAGACACAGCAGAAGTCCGATGCGGGCAAGGACGTGACCGGCGGGTGTCCCAATGGAGAGAATCTGTATACGGCCGCGCCTTTACAGGCAATGGACGAGGCGCTGGCGCGCGCCGCCGAGACGCTGGCCCAGCAGGGCTTCGTCCTGACCGTCGCCGCCCGCGAGGGCAGCGCCGTACAGGTGACACTGACCGATGCGGACGGCGCTGCCGCGGAACCCGCCGTGCTGACCGCCGCCATGGAGGCGGAGGGCTTTACAGCCGCCGATAACAACTGGTACACCTATGAGGAGGATACAAATTCGTGAAGCTGCATACCCGTCAACTGACCTGCGCCGCCATTGTGGGCGCAGCCTACGCCGTGCTGAGCATTTTCGGCTCCGTGTTCGGCATTACCTACGGCCCTATCCAGTGCCGTTTCTCCGAGGCGCTGTGCGTCCTGCCCTTCCTGATGCCGGAGACGGCGTGGGGTCTGGGCGTGGGCTGCCTCATCGCCAACCTGCTCAGCCCCTACGGTATACTGGATATCGTGGTGGGCTCCGCCGCCACACTGCTGGCCGCTCTGCTCACCGCCCGGTGCAGGAAGAAGTGGCTGGCGCCGCTGCCGCCGGTGGCGGCCAATATGGTGCTGGTGGGGTTGGTGCTGGCCTATGAGCAGGCCGGTACCTCCGCCGCCTTCTGGCCCACCTACGCCTTCAACGCCCTAACGGTGGGCGCCGGTGAGATCGTGGCGTGCTACGGACTGGGCATGCTGCTTTTGTGGCGGCTGGAAAAGAGCAAAGCGCTGCAAAACTACCTGCAAAACCGCTGAAAGAGGGAAAAAACCGAAAAAATATCGGAAAAACCTCTTGACTCATTTGAAAAATCCGGTATAATAAATAAGCTCGCGTATTGCGGGCATATCCTTGCTCTCATCGAGAATGAGGGCCATTTGTCCAAAAGGAGGTGCAAAAAGTATGGCTAAGATTTCCGCCAACTACGAGGTCGTCTACATCATCGACCCTGCACAGGGTGAGGAGGCTGTTGCCGCCACCGTGGCAAAGTTCCAGACTCTGGCAGAGCAGCATGCGACCAACGTGGTAGTCGACGAGTGGGGCAAGCGTCGTCTCGCCTACGCCATCGACTACAAGACCGAGGGCTACTATGTGCTGATGAGCTTCACCAGCGGCCCCGAGTTCCCCAAGGAGCTGGATCGTATCCTCGGCATTACCGAAGGTATCATGCGTTCCATGATCGTCTGCAAGGGCGAGTAAGGGAGAACAGCAATGCTGAACAAGATCTTCATCATGGGTCGTCTGACCCGTGACCCGGAGCTGCGCAGAACGCAGTCCGGTACCGCTGTCACCAGCTTCACGCTGGCTGTGGATCGTGATTTCAAGTCCCAGTCCGGTGAGAAGGAGACGGATTTCATCGACGTGGTCGCATGGCGCTCCACCGCCGAGTTTGCCGCCAAGTACTTCACCAAGGGCCGCATGGCCATTGTGGAGGGCCGGCTCCAGATCCGTCCGTGGACTGACAAGGACGGCAACTCCCGCCGCAGCGCGGAGGTGGTTGCCGACAACATCTATTTCGGCGATTCCAAGCGGGACAACGCAGGCGACATGGGCGGTTATTCCGCACCGGCCTACACCGCGCCCGCCGGCGGGTACAGCGCCCCTGTGGGCGGCCCTTCCGGCTTTGCCGAGATCGATGAGGAGGACGGCGACCTGCCGTTCTGATGTGCCGACGGCACATGAAACTTTATAAAGGAGGATACTTCCATGGCTATGGAACGCGAAAATAGACCCGCCCGCGGCGCCGGCAAGCGTCGCAAGAAGGTTTGCCAGTTCTGCGTGGACAAGTGCGAGTGCATCGATTACAAGGACGCTGCCAAGCTGCGCCGCTTCATCTCCGAGCGCTCCAAGATCCTGCCCCGCCGCACCACCGGCACCTGCGCCATGCATCAGCGTCAGCTGACCGAGGCCATCAAGCGCGCCCGTCAGATCGCTCTGCTGCCCTTCGTGACCGAGTAATTGGGAAACGAATAAGACCTGCCTGTCGGCAGGTCTTATTTTTTTGCCCTGACAACCTGAAGTTGCGTGAAGCTTCCGTAAAAATCTCCCGTGACAACCTGCGGTTGCTGGACTTTGCGCCGCCGCACCTGCTATACTGTACCCAACAACAAAGAGGGAGGTACGCCTATGGGATTTTATGACGCCATCGATCGCAGCGGCGCAGGCCGTGGACGGGGAAGGTCTCTGCACGCATGGGTGCTGTTGGCGGCGACCGTTCTCGTTATGGGCGCCGCCCTGATCGTCTGGGCCTGCAGCAGCCAGCACCAATACCGCACCATCGTCTCCGCGCTGGCCGACGCCACCCGCAGCGCCCGGCAGACCGGGGCGTTCACCGTCACCGTGGACGGCGAGACCGTGCCTGCCACCGCTGACAAGCTCAGCGACCTGCTGCGCCTCCTTACCGCAATGGGGCCGGGGCGCATGGGGCCGGCGCCCGCCGAGCCGCCGCGCATCACCATTGACTACGGCGACGGTACGGTGCTGGAGATCTGGGAGGTGACGCTGGTGAACCCTTCCAACGACTGGACGGAGGGCCCCTATCTCCGCTGCACGTTCCCCGGTGGGCGGCGCTTCGGTTACGATACCGACCGGATCCCGATGTCCACGCTCCTCCGCTTGCTCTCGTAGGCCCGCAGAATAAATCAAACCCTCCGGCTTGGCCGGAGGGTTTGATTTTGTAGCCAAAAGAAGTCCCGTCCGATGGACGGGACTTCTCTGGTATATCCGAAAATGCGGAGGGGGAAGGCCTTACTTGGCGGCCAGCTTGGCGGCACGCTTCTTGCCGTACACGCAGCAGCCCACCACATAGGCGGCGGCGCACACCACACCGATGATGTAGGACGGCGTCCAGGGGATGTTGAAGCCGATGTGTGCGTTGGCGATGTAGGTGACGCAGATGAAGGTGTAGAAGCAGCCGGGGATCATGGGGATCCAAGCCCACTTGCCCTTGCCGTTCTCGAACATCCACGCGGTGATGCACAGGAAGGCGAACAGGGACAGCGTCTGGTTGGCCCATGCGAAGTAACGCCACAGGATGTTGAAGCCGTCGGCATTGGTCTTGGCGAACACCAGAATGCCGATGACCAGCGCGAAGATAGGCACAGCCAGCTTGATGCGTTTGCCGTTGGTGGACTGGTCGATGTGCAGCGTCTCGGACAGGCTCAGACGCAGGGCGCGCAGCGCCGTATCACCGGAGGTGATGGGCAGCACGATGACGCCGATCAGGGCGATGATGCCGCCGACATGACCCAGCAGGTACTTGCAGACCACGCCCACGGTGCCGGTAGCCAGCGCAGCCTTGGGCTCCTGCAGAGCCAGATTGT
>ERZ1026848.827-NODE-827-length-16913-cov-9.514355_pt1 | contig 16913 bp, 8 predicted proteins | sample MGYA00380154_ERZ1026848 | MGnify/ENA primary metagenome ERZ1026848 (study PRJEB33269, sample SAMEA4719790) | human gut metagenome | biome: human-associated habitat; feature: organic feature; material: feces | place: Cameroon | collected 2013-10 ...
GATATATATTTTTAATAAAACAGAGAAATATTTTCTTATAAAAACTTAAAGATTGTTCAGGTGCCGGGATAGATATAGTATGCGTATATGGTTGATACGCATACTATGTCGTTTTCTTATATCCCCAGTTTCTCAATCTTGTTGTATATTGTTTTGCGGTCTACGCCGAGCAGACGGGCGGCTTTGGCTTTGTTGCCGTTGGTCTGTTGCAGAGCGGTGATGATGCGTTGGCGCTCCGTGTCCTCGTCGTGCAGTTGCAGGACGTTGTCGGTGCGTATCTGTCCCATCGCCAGCGTCAGTTCGGCGGTGGTGATCTGCGAGCCGCGCGTGAGCAGCACCGCACGCTTCACCACGTTGTTCAGTTCGCGGAGGTTGCCGGGCCATGAGTGTGAGGCGAGCATCTCCGCAGCGCCAGAGTCGAAGCCCTCAACGTTGCGGTTCAGCTCCTCGTTGGCGTGACGGATGAAGAGGTCGGCGAAGAGGAAAAGGTCGCTGCCGCGCTCCGAGAGCTTGGGCATGTAGATGGTGAACTCGTTGATGCGATGGTAGAGATCCTCGCGGAAACGACCCTCGCTGACAGCTTCTTCAAGGTTTTCGTTCGTAGCGCAGACAAGTCGGATGTCGATGTCTATCTCCTTCGTTCCGCCGACGGGTCGGATGCGACGCTCCTGCAGCGCACGCAGCAGTTGCACCTGCACTTCGTAGCTCAGGTTGCCCACCTCGTCGAGGAACAGTGTGCCGCCGTTGGCTATCTCGAACGCGCCGCGCTTGTCGGCGTCGGCGCCCGTGAACGCTCCCTTCTTATGACCGAAGAACTCGGATGCTGCAACGTCGCGCGGAATCGCTCCGCAGTCGAGTGCGAAGAACGGACGGTCGCGGCGCTGACTGAGGTCGTGAATGCGGTGAGCCACGTACTCCTTGCCGGTGCCCGACGCTCCGAGTATGAGAACGGACATTGGCGTGGGCGCCACCAGCTCTACGTAGCTGTATAGCTGTCGAGAGGCTTCGCTCTTGCCCTCGATGTAGCGGGGAGCGGCTTCCGAGTTTTGAGTTTTGAGTTTTGAATTGTGCGCCGTTGGCGCATTTTGAGTTGTAGAGTTTTGAATTGTTGCATTGCTTTGTTGCGTGTTCTGCTCCATCGCATCGTTAATCTTCTGCAGCAGAATGTCGGGCTGCACAGGCTTTGCGATATAGTCGGCAGCGCCCGACTTCATGGCGAGCACCGCGTTCTGCACCTCCGCATAGTTTGTCATCACGATGAACGGCGCATTGATGCTGTGCTCGTGCATCCAAGCCAGCAGTCGGAGGCCGTCGTGATCGGGCAGTCGGAGGTCGGAGAGCACGAGGTCTACGCTCTTCATGTCCACGAGCAGCTTCACGGCAGCACCCACCGATGTCGCCTTGTCCACCTCAAATCCCTTTCGGCGCAGCCATGTCTGTAGCATTGTGCCGAAAGCGATATCGTCTTCTACAATCAGTATATGTCGCATAGTATTTCCTTAAGTTTCTCTATCAGTTGTTTTGTCAATCTTTCGCGTTCTTGTTCGTTAGGGGGTGCTGTTGTTTCCTCAGGTGGTGCACTTGTCTCCCCAGAGGGTGTAGTTGTTTCCCCAGGGGGTGCACTTGTCTCAAGTGCACCAACCAAGATGTTTTTTTCTTCGCTTTGTGGGTGTTGTTGCTTTGTTGGTGCACCTCCAGGTTGTTGTATTGGTGCACTTGAGACAAGTGCACCCCCTGGGGCTTGCAGTGGTGCGACCCATTGGTTTTTGCCCGGCTCAATCATCTCAAACAGCGGCATCGCCTTGTGCGCCGCCTTCGCAACGCGCTCAGGGTCAGAACCGTCGCCTATCATCTCTAAGTATTCCTCTATCGACTTGCGTATGTCGCCTATTATCTGCGCTTCCGCTTCGGGGTCGCCGTCGGTGAAGGGAAGGAGAGCGGTTTTGAGTTTTGAGTTTTGAGTTTTGAGTTTTGAATTATTCTCGGCTTCGCCTGCGATGTTGAGTTTTGAGTTTTGAGTTTTGAGTTTTGAATTGTTCTCGGCTTCGCCTGCGATTGTGAGTTTTGAGTTTTGCTCTTTCTCGGAAACCCTTACAGCAGCACCCGTCAGTTGACAGATGGTGGCGGCGAGCGTCTGCACCGAGAACGGCTTGAACAGACAGGCGTCGAAGCCGTCGCTGCGCAGTTGCGGCATGATGCTCTGCTCGTGTGCCGTCATAGCCACGAACTTCGTGCGGCGTACGGACTTGTCGGTTGCAGACGTAGCCGACGATGCGGTGCGTATGCGGCGCATTATCTCGCTGCCGTTCATCTCCGGCATCTCGATGTCGGTGAACACAATGTGCGGATTCTTCTCCACAGCAATACTGATGGCTTCGTCAGCGTGTATGGTCGTCGTGATGTCGAACTGCACGCCGTCGATGCGCCGAAGCATCTCGTTGAGAAGCTGCCCCTGCAGGCGGTCGTCGTCTACTATCACTACGGAAATTATAGGTTGAGATGTTGAGGTGTTGAGGTGTTGAGACTTGCCTTTAGGGGGTGCACTTGTCTCAAGTGCACCAACCAAGCAATCTGGTTGACTTTGTTTGCTTTGTTGGTGCACTTCTTTGCTTTGTTGGTGCACTTGTTGCTTTGTTGGTGCACTTGAGACAAGTGCACCCCCTGAGTGTATCCCCTGATTAGTGACCGCCTTTACCGGCAGACACACTCTGAACGTCGTGCCCTTGCCCTTTGTCGACGCAACATTTATTCTGCCGCCGAGCAGCGTCACAATCTCGCGAGTGATAGTGAGTCCGAGGCCCACGCCCTCCTTGCCTTGAGCGCCGGGCAGACGCGTGAAGGCGTTGAACACACTCTGCAGTTCTTCGGGTGTCATGCCGCAGCCCGTGTCGCTCACGCTCAGCGTCATCCAACCGTTCAGAACGGTTATGCCGACACGCACCTCGCCCTCGTCTGTATATTTGATGGCGTTGCTCACGAGGTTGTTCACGATCTGCTTGATGCGGAACGCGTCCGAACGGCAGAACATATCCTCCGCAACGTTTATATCTGTAGCCAAGCGCAGCTGTTTAGCCATAGCCAGCGGCTGCATCTGCGCCACACACTCGCTGACGAGCGCAGTCGGCTGGAAGCTCACCTCGTGTCGCTCCGCCTTTCCGCTCTCCAGCTTATGATAGTCGAGCAGCGCCGACACCAGTTGCAGCAGATGATTAGCCGATCCCGATATGCTCTGCAGGTAGCCCACAGCCTTCGGACGGTCTACATACTCGCTGAGCAGGTCGATGAAACCGGCAATCGACGCCGCCGGCGCCTTTATGTCGTGCGTGATGGTGAGCAGCAGTCGCTCTCGCTGCTGCATGATGCGCTCCGTCTCCGTCTTCGCTTCAAGAATGCGCTGACGGTCGCGGCGCTCGCGCTTTATGTCTCTGAGGATGTACACCACGAGAATTGCCGCCGAGAGAATCGCCAACAGTCCCAGCACCGCAATTCTCACGATCATGGCACGTCGCGAACTGATAGCCTTGCCCACAACACGCTGCATGGCGTTGTGCTCGTCGCTCTGTATGTCCTCCAGTAGCTGCCATGTGCGCTTCGTCAGCTGAATGCTCACCAGCTGCAGACGGTCGTTTCGCGTACTGATGATGCCCTGCTGGCGGTCGTTGGCGCGCTGCTGCTCGCTATGAATCTCGGCAAGCGCATTAGCCACCGAGTCGGCGATGTTCAGTCGGTGATGGATGGTGTCGGTAGACGGCTGATGCGTCAGTCGGGTAGTGCTTATGGTGTCGGTGCGTTGCTTGCGGAAGGCGTCGCCCAGACGTCTGAAGAAGCCGCGTTTCGTCTTCACCACCTCGTACACCGTCTCGTGCTGTTCGTGGCGCTCCTTCGTCTGCGGACTAATCACTATCGAGTCGCGTCCGCTGTGCAGCGCCTCCACCTTATTGTTATAGTAGATGTCGCGGCTGTTGTTTTTCAGTACGTTCATCACGAGCAGCGTGTTCTCGCGTTTCGCTATTAGCAGTGCCATTAGTGTATCCAACCGCTGCTGTTTCAGCGTGTCGTTCAGTAGCGGGCGTAACTTACGTGCGTGCCTTTTCGAACCGCTGAGTGCGCGGTCGAAGCGTTCCCATTTGCTTGCGTCGCCGAGCAGCACGCTGCGTTCGGCATTGGCGGTCTCGAGCATCGAAAACACGAGCGAGTCGACAATGTCGCGGCGTGCCATAAAGCGCTCCGAGGCGTGGTTTACCGCCGACAACGAACGCGTGTTGTCGTATACCATCCATGTGGCAGATAGCAACACGATGGCGAGCAAAGCGTAGCCTACAAGTATTTTTATTCTGGTGCTGAACATATATGCTTCAAAATTCTTATTCCTATATTCTGTATAACGCAGAATCTTGGCTTTTATTTTATAAAACATTCGTTGGTGGTAGAAAACAAAAAGTCTGCACCATTCTTGTGCGAACAAGAACGATGCAGACTGAAAGGAATTAGTGTGTTGTTATTTATGTCTGAAACCCTTACCTTCTCTTAAACCACAGCCGGAGCCTCTGTGCCGGTTGTATCTGTAGATGTAGAGTCCATGAGCATTACGCTCGAGAAGAGGTGTGCTGTAGAGTCAACCGAGTCGGTTGAGTCGCTGAGCATAGCCACTTCTTCAGGAGTTGCCTGCTGTTCTGCCGGCTCACCCTCTGCCGGAGCGCCTACTGTGTCGGCTGTGTCAACAACGGTTGAGTCAACCGGCATGTTCAAACCAAGCTCTGCCTTAGAGCTACCTGCAAATACGTTGCTTACTGATACCATAACGAAAGCTGCGAAAGCTACAAATACTAACTTCTTCATATTCTTAAATTTTTAATTGTTAATTATAATGTTTATCTGTAGAACTCCGTCTTGAACTGATGTTTGTTCGTTGCGTCGTTCACTTAATAGAATGCAATCTGCGTGCCAGAATATGAAGTGTTTTGCGTAAGTGCCTGATAGTCAGCGTGAATAAAAATTTTTAGAGCTTTGGCATAGACTAAAAAGTTGTGGAGAAGTGTGGAACAAGTGTAGAATCATTCCACACTTTTGTGTGGACAAGAGTCATCTTTCGTGTGTAGAAGAGTCTTCTTTTGTGTGTGGAAGAGTCTTCTTTCGTGTGTAGAAGAGTCATCGTCAACCGAACGCCGCCCGATCGGACGGCAGACGGAATCTGATCGGACGGCGTTCGGAATCTGATCGGACGGCGTTCGGAATCTGATTGGACGGCGAACGGAATCCGATCGGACGGCGTTCGGGTGACGATGAAAGAGTATGGGCTTATTGCCAAACAAACTTGAAGGTCTTTGTAGCTGTCGGCGTCTTTACGCTGAGCAGATACACGCCCTTTGGCAGTTGCGGCACGGCAACAGACAGCGTTTCGCCTGCCGAGCGTTTGCCGAGCTGCTTGCTGAACAGCGTGCTGCCCGTCATGCTTGTGAGGCAGAGCGTAACTTGCGTGTCGCGAGCAAAGCCCAATACGATGTTTCCATCTGTGATGCGCACCGTTCCGTCGAACGGCATGGCAACGCTCACGCAGCCCGTCTCCTGCTTTTCGATGCACTGGCGCAGTCCGTCGAGCGCGTTAATCTTGCCGTAGCCCCAGTTGCTGTCGGGTGCCGTAGCCGTGAAGTTGTCCTTGCGTGCCGTGTTCTGCACAATCTCGTGCAGCTGTTCGGGCGTGAGTTGCGGATAAGCCTGCAGCCATGTAGCCACAATGCCTGCCACGAACGGCGACGCCATCGACGTGCCCTGCATATAGCCGTACTGGTTGTAGCGACCGAAGTTCTCGTTGTATTCGGCGTACATCAAGTTGCCCGATGCGTCGTTGTTAGACACGGCAGAGATGATGAAGCAGCCCGGCGCCGTAATGTTCGGCTTCATGCGTCCGTCTACTGTGGGGCCGTAGCTCGAGAACGAACTCAGGTCGCCCACGGTCTCCTGCAGCGTAGCCTGCTGTCCGCCGTTTGTCGTGTACTCGTTGCGTGTGGTGTACGAACCCACGGTGAGTATGCGCTTGCCTGTTCCGCCAATCTCGCAGAGCGTAGACGACGCTGCGTCGGGTGCCGAGAAGCCCTCTATGTCTCGCGACTCCAACGCCAGATACGTATTGTCCGACCAAATGTTCACTCTGCCCGCCGTCTTCGGCGTCACGGTGAGCGCTATGGCGTAGTTGTTGCGTATCGAGGTGAGCGCAGATGTCAGCACCACGTGCGGTTTGCCGTTGAGCGGACTCACCTCCGAAGCCACCTTCCACGTGCCCGTAGCGTACTTGCCGAAGTCTACATCCGTGACGCCCTCCGCCGGATAAACGGTCGTAGACCGCGCATCCTTCTTGTTGAACGTGCTGTAGGCGGCGATGTCTACGGTGAAGTCGACGCCTTTCTCGCCCCATATCTCTATCGTGCCGCCCGAAACCGAGTTAGACGGCGCCACCTTGTACTTCACGAACGTGCGTAGCGGCGCAGCGTCGGCTGTGGCGAAGGTATGGTCGATGTGGAAGGCGTCGGTGCGGTGGTTGCCGGCAGCGCCCACGATGAGGCGGCCCGGTCCCTGCATGGCGTCGGTCATGGTGTCGAACGTAGAAGTGCCGTCGTGCGGTCCGTCCTGGTTGCCCAGACTGAGGTTGACGACGCACGGCTTGCCCACCTCGTCGGCATAGTCGAAGATATACTGCACGGCGTTGCTGATGTCGGCGTTGGTGCTCGCGTTCAGGTCGAGCGCCACGAGTACGATGTCGGCGTCGGGCGCATTGCCCACGTACGCCCCGTCCTTGTAGGCGTCGCTACCCGCAGCTATGGCAGCCACGTGCGTGCCATGCGAGTTAGAGTCGCTGTCGCCCTGCGCCTTCTCTATCAGTTCGGGCGTGTTCAGCTCAATGCCGTAGCCGTACTTCGCAGGAGCCGAAGCGCCGTCGAGCGTCGTAGCTCTCTGCTCCCACACACGCTTGATGCGCAGCGCTCCGTCGGCAGGGCGGCGGAAAGCAGCGTGCATATAGTCGAATCCGGCGTCGACCACGCCCACAACCACGCCCTCGCCGGTGTAAGCCTGCGGCAGGTCGGTGCCTTTGTGTATCTGGTCGGTGCCAGCCTCCTGGCGCGCAAGGTTGAGCATCTGCGTTGCGCCCGAAGTAATCTGGATGTACTCTACACCCTGCTGCTTAGCCAGACGCTGCAAGGCGTCGAGCGTGAGGCGTACGGTAGCCGTACCGGCGTTCTCGGCGATAGGCGTCACGCCCAACTGCTGCCACGATGTGAGCGCAGGGTCGATTGTTACGTATGCTGAAAGCTGACTGCTTGCGGCGCCCACTGCAGCGGCTTGCGCAGCGGGCGACTTAAGCAGGGTGGGGGAAGCGACGGCAATAGCCGTGCGAGGCGAAAGCGATGCCTGCGCCAACGCTGAGGCTGGTGCGAGCAACATCGTTGCACCTATTATATATATGTATGACTTGCGCATGATATACCTTATTATATTGTATGTATCTGTTTTCGGCTGCCCTTATTACTTCACGAGCACCTTCTTTGTGGTCTGCTTGCCGTCGGCAGTCACCTTCACGATGTACACGCCCTTGGCAAGATTGGCGTTCTCCACCTGCGCACCAGCGAGGTTGTACACCTGCAAGCGGTCGTACTTGCCGCCAACGTGCACCTTTCCGTTGCTTACGAAGATGCTAACGCTCTGCTCAGCCTCGGCGCTGTTCACGTCGGTAGGCTTGACGAAGCCCGTCTGCTTGTATGACTCGCCCAGGCGCGCCTCGCAGCAGTTGTAGATAGTGTGCTTGTTGTTGTCGTTCTGGTCGAACTCGCCTATGTAAGCCACGACGCTCATGTTCTTCAGCACAGCCTCGACGTTGTTCTTAGTCTCGTCGGCATAATAGGTAGAGTGGATGCTCTCGGGTATGGTGATGGTTTTCTCCCACGAAAGCAGCTGACCCGCTTTTATGTCCTCCACCAGGTATCCCCATGCGTTGCCCGTCACCGTTCCGCGGAAGGTGCGGTTGTGTATGTAGTTGTCTCCGCCGCTCGCCTGACGCGCTTCGATGCCGTCCTGCACGAGGTATACGTTGAAGACAGAGCTGTTGTGAGGCACGGTCTTGTGAGGCAGCACGTAGAGCTTCACGTTCAGTTCGCGTGTGCTCTCGTCCAGTGTGGTCTTGAGGTAGAGCGAAACGTACGGCTCCTTGGTGTCGGCGTAGTAGATGGTAGAAAGCAGGCTGTTGACGTCGGTGGCGCTCACTATCGGCGTAGTGCTTACGTTGGCGTAAGTGTTGCGGTTGACCATAGCCGCCGGTGCGAATGTGCTCGACGTGTTAGGGTAGAAGAATATATATGTAGGGTCTTCGCTCATTGTGAACATGTCGGGCTTGTAACCTACGTGATGAGCCACCTCAATGATGTTCTTCTCTGTCTTCTTGATGGCAGCCTCAATGTTCAGATGACCGCCCGGACAGTTGGCGCAGTCCTGACCCGTGAACGCTTCGAGCAACAACGAGCGCTCCATAGTCTTCGGGTAGAGGAAGAGGTTGGCGCTGACGCTGTTGTCCGACGTGTCGGTCTCCTTGCCAGCACCGTTCACGTTAGCGATAGTTACGCTGAGGCTCTGTTCGCCCTCGCAGCTTGTGTCCACGTCTTTGAGGTCGAAGCTGTAGCCCTCCTTCGGCTTGATGCTGAGGTCGGCGAAGTGCTGCGTGGTCTTGTTGCCGCCCACTTCGACTATGGCGTCGAAGCTGGTTATGTCCGTCGTGCCGGCGTTCACGAAGCAAGCCGAGAAGTTGCAGTTGTCGCCAGCCTTATAGTAGCCTTCGAAGTTGCTCTGAGCGATGATGGCGTCGGTATAGTCGCCCACGTTCTCGGCGTTGACGAAGATGAGCGCGCTGCCCTTGTTCATGCCGTAGGTGTCTACCCACGCTCCGTCCTTGTAGCCGTAGTTGCAGCCCTCGATGTCGTACGAACCGTCCGACATGAGCACCTTGTATGTGTTGGCAGCTTCGGTTGTGTAGCCTACGTAGAGACAGTCCTCGTCGCCGGTTATGGTGTACGGCTTATCGAGCGTCCACTTTATCTTGCTCAGCGCCTTCGTCACCTCAACGGTTCCCTCGGCGATAGGTGTGCCGTCGAGCTGCTTGGTGAGGAAAACGTGCATCTTCTTGTCGGTGACATTCTTGCTGCCCAACACGAACTCGGCGAAGTCGATGGTCTTGCCCTTCAGAGCCTGCAGCTTGGCGTGGCTCAGGCGCATAGCCTGTCCCTGCTTCTCGGTGTTGCCGAGGCGGAATACGTTGTTGCGCGAAATCTCATCTTTCGAGTAGCCGATGTTGGTGGCGTTGATGTTCCCTGCTACGAGGAGGAGGGAAGCGATGCTAAGTAGGGTTTTTCTCATAGTATATATTAATTAATTGTTCTTTTGCTTGTTAGTTTCAATTGTATTTACACGCTCTTTATATTAATAACGTGTAATAACTATTTGCTGATAATTTGCTTGCAAATGTACGGCTTTTTGCAAATATACGCAACAATTTAGTTGAAAATACGCTTATTTAGTCTTGCTTTTAAAAAATAATTGTGTATCTTTGCAATGTGGTAGACCGCGTTTGGGTAATTGAAATAGTCTTTTATCGCTAAACTTGCGCTGTCTTAACGCTATTAATAATCAAAAAAACACAGAATTATGGAAAAACGTTTACTTTATTCGGTAGCAGCCATGGCGTTGATGCTTGGCTCTGCAGCCCCGACATTCGCACAGAAAGTAGAGACACAGAACCGATTCTTAGTGAAGGCTGTCACGCTTGGTAGTCAGATGGGCGATATGCCCGAAAACCTCGACTCTAAGCGCGTGTATTATTACTACAACACCGATGGCAAGTTGGTAGGCAGTTCTACCTACGGACGCAACTACACCGACGGTGGCTATTCGGATACCTTCTCGCTCACCGACATCGAGAAGATTATCTTCGATGTAAATGGCAACATGACCAACAAAGACTTCTATCAGTATGGCGACTATGACGACGGCGACTACTCTTTCCGTAAGACACAGAACTGTGAGAGCTATACGTACGACGCGCAGGGCAGACTGGCTACAGACACTACCTCGATGCGCATCAACGAGTATAAGTACAACGACGACGGCACGCTGCTAAAGGTTACGTCGTACAACAAGCGCACAAAGAAACTTGTGCAGGAGATTACATACACTTATGAGAACGGACTGGCTACTCACTACTCGTCTACCGGACAGTATTACGAGTTTGAGGCTGACCTTAAGTACGACGCCGACGGCAACAAGACTGAGGAATACCAGTATGCGAAGTCGGGCGAGAATGTGAAGCCGCGTCAGCGCGAGACTTGGACATACACAGATGGTGCGCTCACGCTCTACATGAAGTACCGCTACGACAGTAAAGGCGCGGAAGTGGCAGACTCGAAGAAAGAGTATGTCCCCGTGGAGAACAACATGAACGTTATGGATGTTAGCGACTATACCTACAATTCGGTTAAGGACACATGGAACAAATGGGGCTTGACCGTGCGTCAGACCTACCGCGACTTCAGCGGAATGAAGGAAGAAACACAGACGATGCTTCTCTCGGCTACACCCGACAAGAAACTCAAGAACACTATTAACCTGCAATTCACAGCTCCGAAAGCCGGTCTCGTTCATGGCTGCAAGTTTGTAGTCTACCGCGACTGCGTGGCTCTCGACACGCTCGACCTTGCCGACGTCATGGATCCCGCGACAAAGCAGTGCTCTTATCAGGACAAGGAACTCAAGAGCGACACATACACTTACTTTGTTCAGCCGCTTTTCGCCCTCACAAACGGCGAGATAAGCGATGCTACTGCCGACTCGGAGTGGGTGGGCTACTATACTTCTACGCCTATGGACGTGAACGTGGCTCTCGCTACGGAGCTGCCTGCCGTTACCGACCTGAAGCTCGTAGGTGGCGAGGTGAAGCGCATCGGTTCAATCATGAGCCAATTGATAGAATACTACGCTGATCTTGAATGGAAGAACCCGGCTAATCTCGAAGAACTCGGCTTCGTGAGAAACGACGTCGCCTTCGTGGGTATGGGTCTCTCTGACACTAAGTTGGAAGGCGCCGCTGAGTCTGCCAGAGTGCAGATTATGGACGACGAGATGCAGGTGTATGTCATCACAACATACAAGTACGGCAAGGCTTACTCTGGCGCCATCACCGTTACTGTTAAGGACATCGAGAAGTATAACGGCGTGGAGAGCGTTACAGCCGACGGCGTTGTGAAGGCTACATTCGCCGGCAACACGGTGCAGCTCAGCGATGCCGCAAACGTATCGGTTTACTCTGCAGCAGGCGCTAAGGTGTACGCAAAGCAGAACACTTGCAGCGTGGCTCTCGGTCAGCTTCCGGCTGCTACATATATAATATGTGTAGAGAAGGATGGCAAGAGCAGTCTGTATAAGTATGGCGTGAAGTAGCACAAGCTCACGCCAGGATAGCACTTCGTGAAAAGACACACATGTATATTACGTATAGTATATAATATAATGTGTGTCTTTTCAGATTATTAATTAACCAAAAACATGGAATTATGGGAAAAAGACTACTTAATTCGATTGCAGCTCTGGTATTAGTGCTCGGCTGCCCGGCAACGGCTGACGCTCAGCAGGCGGCTCCAGAAAACAGATTCTTGGTTAATACTGCCACCTTCGGCAGTTCGATGGGCGATATTCCGGATGATGTCGTGTCGAAGCGCAGTCTGTACTACTACAACACCGACGGACTCTTCGTCGGTAGAGCCGACTACGGACGCCTCTACACCGACGAAGGCTACTCGGACGACTTCGATGTTATGACTTTCTGCAAGGCTGTCTTCAACACCGACGGCATGATGACCAATAAGGACACATACCAGTGGGGCGAATACGACGGCGGCATCTTCAGTTTCCGCAAGACGCAGAACTGCGAGAGCTATACTTACGACAGCGACGGACGCTTGGCTACCGACACTACGTCGATGTACATCAACGAGTATGCGTACAACACCGACGGAACGCTGGCCAAGAAGTCTACATACATCAGAGACACTAAAAAGTTCAAGCAGGAGATAACGTACACCTATACCGACGGCGTGCTCACCCATTACTCGTCAACCGGCGAATACGACTCGTACAAGTTTGAGGCTGACATAAAGTACGACGCCGACGGCAACAAGGTGGAGGAGTACCAGTACAAGCTGAAGGATGGCAACGAGGTGGCTAAACAGCGCGAGGCATGGACTTATACCAGCGGTGCGCTCACACTCTACGAGAAGTTCCGCTACGATTCAAGCGGCAAGGAGATTCCGAGTGCAAAGACCGAGTATAAGCCGGTGAACGGCAATCTCAACCTTATGGATGTTTGCAGCTATAACTACAGCAGTAATAAATGGACGCGTAGCGGTCTGCCCATGCGCTATGAGTATCGCGACTTCGGTGGCATGAAGGAGCAGACAGCCATGATGATTATGTCGGCTACGCTCGACAAGGAGAAGCCGAACACCGTCGATCTCCGCTTCAATGTGCCGAAGGCAGGACTCGAGTACGGCTGCAAGTTCGTTGTGTTCCGCAACTGCATTCCGCAGGATACCGTTGACCTTGCAGACGTGATGGACCCCGAAACTATGCAGTGTGCTTACGAGGACGACGAACTCAGCAACAGTACATACACCTACTTCATTCAGCCGCTCTTCGCCGTGAAGGACGGTAAGATTGTTAAGCCTGCTGCCGACTCGGAGTGGGTAGGTTTCTACAGCACTACACCTACCGAGATAGAAGTTGCGCTCGACCACGAACTGCCTGCCGTAACCAATCTGGCTCTTGTTGGCGGCGAGGTGAAGAACGTAGGCACAAAGTTGAATCCGGAAATGGAGTACAACGCCGTCTTTGGTTGGAAGAATCCAGCCGATATGAACGACTACGGCTTTATCAAGCATACGCTCTACTTCGTTGGAAGCAATGTGCCAGAGAACGAAACAAGAGAGGCCTCGAAGGATACACTTCACGTAATGCTTCTTGACGATGTTGTAGAGGCGTATGTCGTTACGACCTACAAGTACGGCAAGGCGTTCTCCGACACCATCACCGTGAAGCTGACAGACATCGACGACCTCACCGGCATGCAGCGCATCGGCGTTGACGGCGTTGTGAAGGCTGTCTTTGCAGGCAACACGGTTCAGCTCAGCGATGCTGCAAACGTATCTGTCTACAATGTTTCGGGCGAACGTGTATATCTACGCAAACGCACAAGAAGCGTATCGCTTGCTCAGCTCCCGACTGCAGCTTATATAATATGTATAGAGCGCGACGGCAAGCAGAGTGTCTACAAGTATCACGTTAAGTGAGGATAAAACAATACCTTAGGCAAAACATTTAAACTACAGAACATAGCCTAAATTATTAATAAATAAAATTCTTAAAAACCGTAATATCAATAGATGAAGACAAAAATGTTACTTGCGTCGCTACTCTTAAGTGGCGCAGCTTTCGCACAGACATCACCCTTAGTGATGGTCACCCCAAGCGACTACAACATCATGGCTGCTTCGCCAAACGGCAAGTGGGCGTGTGGTATGTACTTCGACAGTGGCAACGAGGCTTACGGATTCCGCTGGAATCTGGAGAGCGGAGAGATTGATTTGCTCAATCCGTCGTCGCCTTCGCAGGCTTACAGCGTGTCTAACAACGGCGTTGTTGTGGGCTTGTACACCGACAACAGCTACAAGAAGAATGGTGCTTCTACGCAGCTCGCTGGCTATTGGCAGAACAACCGCTGGAACCGTCTCGAAATGCCTTCTGACGCTGTGAGCAGTAGTGGCGCTTCTGGCATCTCGCCCGACGGACACTACATCACTGGCAACGTGTATGTAGGCGGAAAGTATTTGGGATACGTATGGAAGGACGGCAAGATTTACCGCCAACTGAAGGAGAACAATGGTATCGCGATACCTTATGCTATATCGCCCGACGGAGAGTATACTACGGGTTGGGTTATGAACAAGAACCGCCAGGCTTGTTTATGGGGACCCGACGGCAACTTCACCACACTCTCTGACCAGCAGTCGCCGTTCTGTGTAGGCAAGAAGTTCTCGCCCGACGGCAAGAAGCTGCTTTACTTCGGCGGTTGGCAGACCGAAGAAGAGGCAGGCGGAGCAGGCAAAACACGCGGAGCATGGGCTGTGTACGATATGGAAACCGGCAAGAAGAGCGCTATTCTTCCGGCTGGAGACAACGACGACCTCGACTTCTTCGACATCAGCGCTAACGGCACCGTGATGTGCGAGGACAACCAGTTGGGTTACATCTATCAGAACGGAAAGGGCACCTTTGCATACAAGTATCTGAAGGAAAAAGGCGTGAACCTCGCCGACTATCATGTTTTCGTCAATCCAGACTCGCCGAAGGATTCGGAAGGCGAAACCCTTTACAACGTGACTCGCGCCACATCCGTGTCGGTAGACGATCACATCATGGGATTCCTCTTCTACAACGACAACAAGGATTCGGACGGCAACTATGCCATTTCGCCGCAGTCGATGATCGTGAAGTTCGGCAGTCCGATGTTCTCGGCTATGCCTCCGGTGAGCATCAAGGCTCAGCAGTTGTCAGGACTCAACACGGTGAAGATTACATGGAAGCCGAACGTTGCAGCCACAGGCATAACCGGATATAAGGTGTATCGTGACGGCAACAAGGTGAGCAGCGATGTTGTTACCGCTGAAGGATTCGTAGATGCTGGTGTGCCGGTAGGCGAACACGAGTATGTGGTTACGGCAGTGTACGGCGACGTTGAGTCGGCTGATAGCGAGACAGCTACTGTAAAGGTGGAGAATCAGAAACTTTCTACGCCTACAAACCTCTTCGCACAGCAGCATGGCTACAGCGCAGCATACATGGAGTGGAACAATCCGTCAACAAACTTCGGAGCGCTCACATACTTCAACCCCGACAACGCCAACCTCGAGACATTCGGTCTGTCGTTCGACGGCGAGAGCTACGAGACAGCCATCGCTTTCGATGCAGTTACGCTCAGCGCATACAAGGGACAGAAGCTCACATCCGTAGGCTTTTACCCGATGGAGGCTCAGGGCGGCTGGACTATCAACCTCTACACGCGCAGCGCAGACGGCAAGTTGCAGAAGTTCTACACACAGCCCGTTACGCAGAAGCTGAACTACGGCGAGCGCAACGTCGTTAAGCTCGACACTCCGCAGAATCTGCCTTCAGGCGAACTGCTCGTGTCGGTTGAGGTGAAGGTTACAGAGGCTTCGCAGCGCATCACAGCGCTCGACTTCGGTCGTGCCGTGAAGGGCTCTTCCGACCTGCTCCGCCTTACAACCGAGCCCGACTTCTACTCGATGGGCAACCTTATGGAGGAGAGCAACTATCTCTACGCCGCTTCGTGGGCTATCGACGCTATCGTGGCGCCGGAAGGTGCCGACCTTGCAAAGGACAACGTGACGGGTTATAATATATATGTAGACGGCAAGAAGGTAGGTTCGTCTGCTACAAAGAACTTCACCGTGCCCTCTCTCGACAAGGGCGACCATGCACTTGGCGTGAGCGCCGTGTATGCCAACGGATCGGAGTCGGAGCCGACCGTAGCTCAGCTTGCGGTTGTTCCTGACGACAGCCAGCTTCAGGCAGTGAAAGGCGTGGCTGTAGCGCCGGTAAGCGCTTCGGCTGTGAAGGCTAATTGGGCAGCACCGGTTGACCGCGACGTGGTTCAGGTGCAGTATTGCACGGGTTCTGCATCAACGCAGGGCGTGACAGCTCCCGCTGACAACAACTATAACATCATGGTAGGTGCGCTCTATCCGTCGAAGACATTCCGCGGTCGCACCGGATACGCCATCAAGAAGGCACGCTTCTATCCGCTCACAGACGCTACATATACAGTGTATGTCTACAAGAACGACGAGCTGATAAGCGAGACCGAGGTAGACGACTACACCGTAGGTAAGTGGAACGAGGTGGAACTCACGAAGCCTATCATCATCGAGAACGGATCTACATACCGTCTTGCTATCGACTGCTATGATGTTACGCCGAAGGAACCGGCTATCGCCGTAGACAGCAGCGATCCGCTGGAAGGCTACTCTGACATCTACTCGCTCGACGGCGAGTCGTGGAGCTCAATATCTTCTACCGGCGTGATGGCTAACTGGATGATCGGTCTCGTGCTGGAGAACCCGAAACCAGGTACGTTGCCTATCGAAGGCTACGACGTGTTCATCGACAACGCTAAGAAGAACGCGGCGAAGCTCACGGAGAGAACATACACACACGACTTCGGTACCGACGACAAGCAGCAGCACACTATCCGCGTTGACGTATACTACACAGTGAAGTCGACAAGCGTGAAGGGCGGCGTAACCAACTTCCTCATCGCCGTTGCAGGCATCGACGAGAACACCGTAGGCCGCATCGAGATGAAGCAGGGCGAGAACGAGCTCACCGTAACTGGCGATGGCGTGACGTCGGTAGAACTTGTGTCGGCAGCAGGCGCTGTTGCAGCAAAGGCTGAAGGCAACACCGTATCGCTCAACGGCTTGACCGCAGGCGTATATGTAGTGAAAGCCGTAGTAGCCGGCGAAACCGTCACACGCAAGATAATGATAACGAAGTAAAAGTTTTAGCAGGTTAAGCACAAATTTGCTACACTTAAGTCAAGAATATTGCGTTTTGTTCCATAATCGGTAAAATGGGGGTTGCGTGTTGCAAAAAATATGAGTAAATTTGCAACGTGAACAGAAACGTAAACCAGATTTGACCAACACAAAACGCATCATATAAAAGCAAAAAAGCGCTGACGAAGATTGTTTCGCCAGCGCTTTTTTTAATTAGTAATTCGTAATTATTAATTATTAATTGTTAGGGTG
>ERZ1026848.830-NODE-830-length-16899-cov-31.927867_pt1 | contig 16899 bp, 14 predicted proteins | sample MGYA00380154_ERZ1026848 | MGnify/ENA primary metagenome ERZ1026848 (study PRJEB33269, sample SAMEA4719790) | human gut metagenome | biome: human-associated habitat; feature: organic feature; material: feces | place: Cameroon | collected 2013-10 ...
GACGGCGTGATGGAGGCGGCGCAGGCCGCTGTGGAGGCGGCAGCCACCGCCAAGACCGTGCCGATGCACACCTTCTCCGGGCCGGTAGAGCACGCCATCGCCCACATCGAGGAGGCGGCGGTACATGAGCTGCCCGAGGAGCAGCAGCGCTGGTACGCCATCAAGATCTTCGAGCGGGACGACAAGGTGCTGGAGCAGCTGAAGATCGATCCGGCCGTCATGACCCACATCGAGGCGGACATCAAGGCCGCCGAGAAGGAGCTGGACGACGACGCCGAGAGCATCATCACCAACGAGCGCTATGTCTATATCGCCCAGCTCATCAAGGGCTGCTATAAGCAGAAGAAGGCAAAGGGCGAGCTGTCTGCCTCCGACAAGATCGACCGCGTCGTCACCAACCGCTGGCTGGGTCTGCCCATCTTCGCGCTGGTGATGTTCCTGGTGTACTGGATCGCCATGGTAGCGGTAGGCGCGCCAGCCACCGACTGGGCCAACGACGGTGTGTTCGGCGACGGCTGGCATCTGCTGGGCATCGACGGCGGCTACAACGAGGTCGCGGATACCTACGGCGAGGCGTCTTTGATCGTAGACGGCTACGAGGCCTATATCGAGGAGCACGGCGCACTGGCTGCCGACGGTACCTTTACCTATGACGTGGAGGACGAGGAGACACTGGCGGTCACCACGGAGACGGCGACCTTGGCGGACTACGAGGCGGCCAAGGCTACGTTGGCGGAAATCGGCGACGAGCCGGATCCTGCTGATTACGGTGTGTGGGTACCCGGCATTCCCGTCCTGATCGGCGACGCGCTGGATGCCGCCGGTACGCCGGATTGGCTGAACGGCCTGATCCTGGACGGTATCGTGGCGGGCGTCGGCGCGGTGCTGGGCTTCGTGCCTCAGATGCTGGTGCTGTTTCTGATGCTGGCATTCCTGGAGGCCTGCGGCTATATGGCCCGTATTGCCTTCGTGCTGGACCGGGTGTTCCGCAAGTTCGGTCTGTCCGGTAAGAGCTTTATCCCCATGCTCATCGGCGTGGGCTGCGGCGTGCCCGGCGTCATGGCGTCCCGCACCATCGAAAACGAGCGTGACCGCCGCATGACCATCATGACCACCACGTTCATCCCCTGCGGCGCGAAGGTCCCCTTCATCGCCATGATCGCCGGCGCCCTGTTCGGCGGCAGCGCGTGGGTGTCCACCTCCGCCTATTTCATCGGCATGGCCGCCATCATTCTCTCCGGCATCATGCTGAAGAAGACCCGGATGTTCGCTGGCGACCCCGCTCCCTTCGTGATGGAGCTGCCTGCCTACCACTGGCCCACGCTGGGCAACGTCCTGCGCTCCATGTGGGAGCGCGGCTGGTCCTTCATCAAGAAGGCCGGTACCATCATCCTCCTGTCCACCATCTTTGTATGGTTCACCACCTACTTCGGCTGGGTGGACGGCACATTCCGTATGCTGGATGAGTCCGAGATCGACAGCTCTATTCTGGCTGCCATCGGCGGCGCCATCGCATGGATCTTCAAGCCTCTGGGCTGGGGCAACTGGCAGGCGGCCGTGGCCTCCATCACCGGTCTGGTGGCCAAGGAGAATATCGTCGGTACGCTGGGCATCCTGTACGGCGGCGGCGACGGTACCGTGTACGACACCATGGCGCAGGCCTTCACCGGCATCACCGCGTACAGCTTCCTGGTGTTCAACCTGCTGTGCGCCCCCTGCTTCGCCGCCATCGGCGCCATCAAGCGGGAGATGAACAACGCCAAGTGGACGTGGTTCGCCATCGGCTACCAGTGTGGCTTGGCCTATGTGGTCGCCCTGATGATCAACCAGTTCGGCGGCCTGTTCACCGGCAATGTCAATGTACCGGGCGTCATCGCGGCGGTCCTCCTGCTGGCGGGTATCCTCTATATGCTGTTCCGCCCCTACAAGGAGGCCACCAAGCTCCGCACCGCGGTCTGACCGGTGCGGGAACAATAAAACGCTAACAAAGGAGTGATTTTCATGCTGAATTGGATCGCGGAGAACCTTGCCACCATATTGATCTGTGCTTTCCTTATCCTCATCGTATTCCTCATTATCCGGTATCTGCTGCGACAGAAGAAGGCGGGGAAAAGCTCCTGTGGCTGCGGCTGTGCCAACTGTGCCATGCACGGACAGTGCCACAGTACGCATACGAAATAACGCGCAAGCCCTCCGGCTCAGCCGGAGGGCTTGTCGTATTCAGATGTTGGAGCAGGCGGGCTTACCGGGCGGCGGATAGCCGCTTTTGCAGCAGCGGCGCCAGCGCCGCCGTGACGGCGATCTTCAGCATATCCCCCGGCAGGAAGGGCAGCATACCGGCCCAGAGAATGGCGGAGAAGCCCATGGCCTTGCCCATGTACTGGTTCAATATCACCGCCATGTAGGGCAGTCCCACGGCGTACAGCACCGCCAGCCCGGCAAGGCACGCCAGCGCCGTCCGAATGGGGTGGGGCGGACGGTGGACGGTGAGCAGACCGATGACCCACGCGGCGGGGATCAGTCCGATGAGAAAGCCGCAGGTGGGCTGGAGCAGGTAGGTGAGGCCGCCGCCCTGCGTGAAGATGGGCAGACCGATAAGACCCAGCGCCACATATACGGCCTGACTGACCGGGCCCCAGACGGGGCCGAGGAGACACCCGGCCATGGCGGTGAAGAAGAATTGCAGCGTGATGGAGGAGTATCCCAGCGGGATGCGGATAAACGCTCCGGCGGCGGTGAGGGCCGCAAACAGTGCGGTACGGGTCAGTGTGCGGGTATTCATGGCGACAGATCCTTTCCGATTTTTCCCCATTGTACCCTGATGCCCTGCCGCCGCGCAATAGACAGGGAAGCACAAAAAAGCCGTCACATCGGGCGGCTTTTTGTCTGTCGTGACAGGTGGGGGCTTGCGGTCACGGCGGGGATATAGTAGAATCTTAGGAGAAACGGCGGGACGCATCCCGGCGGAGAACAGGAGGGACAGCCATGGAGACGGCACGGTGCAGAGCGTTTTTGGCGGCGGCGGAGACGGGCAGCTTTTCCAAGGCGGCGGAGGCGCTGAGCTACACGCCCTCCGGCGTGAATCAGCTTGTCTCGGCGCTGGAGAAGGAATTCGGCTTTCCGCTGTTCCGGCGGAACACCAAGGGCGTGTCGCTGACAGAGAACGGCGAGCTGCTGCTGCCGGTGATCCGCAAGTTCCTGCGGCAGGAGGATCGCATCTTCGAGCTGTCGGCGGAGATGAACGGCCTGCTCATCGGCAGCGTCAACATCGCCGCCTACTCCAGCATCGCCACCCACTGGCTGCCGGCGGTGATCAGCGCGTTCCAGCGGGACTATCCCCAGATCCACATCAACCTGCTGGAGGGCATCTGGCAGGAGGTGTCCCAGTGGCTGGACGACCGTGTGGCGGATATCGGGTTTCTCAGCTATCAGGAGAATATGCCCTACGACTGGATCCCGCTGGCGGAGGATCCCATGCTGGCGCTGCTGCCCAGAAACCACCCGCTGGCCGATGCGGAGGTCTATCCGCTGGCCAACTGTGCCACAGACCGGTTCATTATGCCCGCCAGAGGCTGCGACGACGACGTGATGGCGCTGTTCCAGCGGACGGGCGTGACGCCCAACGTGCGCTTCACCACACTGGAGAGCTTTTCCGTCATGTCCATGGTGGAGCAGGGGCTGGGCATGAGCGTCATGAACAAGCTCATCACGGAGAAGCGCATCTGTGACATTGCCATGCTGCCGGTGGACCCTCCGGCGTCCATTACGCTGGGCATCGCCCTGCACTCCCGGGCCGACCTGTCCCCAGCGGTGCGGCGGTTCCTGAAATATGCGGTCAGGATGCTGACAAAGCAGGAAAAGCACAAATAACAAAACAAGGCTCCCGGCCATGTGCCGGGAGCCTTGTTTTTTATCCGATAGCTGCAAATATCAGCGGAAGAAGGAAGCCGTGTCGATCTGCTGGTAGCCGCCGAAGCTGGAGGGGCAGGCGAAGATCTGCGCAGCCAGCTCCTGACCCAAAAAGGCCTTGGTGATCTCGTTGGTCTTGACGGTCATGTCCACGTCGGCGAACAGATCGGGATACACGCACTTGGCGGCGAACCACGTGTTGGCCAGCGCGATCTCATAGTTGGTGTAGTAGGCGTTGTAGGCCATCTCCAGATAGACGCTGCCGTCCTGCCACGCCTTGCAGGTATCCAGCATGGTGGGATCCTCCGCGTAGAGGGGGGTGATGTTCTTCACCGCTGCGGCGTCGATGAGTATGATATCCATGCTGCCGCCCAGCGCGGCGAACTTCTCCGCCTCGATGGGCTGGATGCCGTCGGTGGCAAGATCGGTGACCACGTTGCGGATGTTGGCTACACGGAAGGCGGCGTAGTTCTGGGCGGTCATCAGGTGGTTGGTGGTGCCCCAGTTGCCCAGACCGCAGACATAGACGCCGGGCCGGTCGGCCTCCGCCACATCGGCGGTGCGGCGGGTGATCTCCGCCGTCTCGGTCTCGATAAAGGTGATCAGCTCCTCGGCGCGGTCTGCACGGTCGAACACCTGACCCAGCAGGCGCAGGGAGCCGGGGAACGCCTCGGCGAACACGCCGTCGGTGCCGGCACGCAGGGTGATGACGGGTACGCCCACCTGCTGCTGGAGGGCGTCGGCCTTCTCCACGTCCTCATACTCGGAGACGATGATATCCGGCTGGCAGGAGAGGATCTTTTCCGCCTCGGCCGCCTGTGCGGTGGGGCCGCCTACGCCGCAGGAGGGCAGGGCGGCAAACACATCGCCATAGGCCAGCACATAGGGACGTGCCACGGCGTCAAACATCTTGGGACGCTCCGCCAGCGTGGTGTTGTCGATATCCTCTACGCCGCACAGCAGCGCAGTGTCGGCAATGTAGCTGTACATCCGCAGGGCACCTGCGCCGATGCACACCACACGCTGGTAGCTGCCGGGGGTAACGGTGACCTGTCGGCCGATCATGTCGGTCACGGTGACGGTCTCCGGCTGCTGGGGGTCGTCCTGCTGTACATCGTTTTGCTGCTTGCCGCAGCCGAACAGCGTCAGCGCCATGACCAGCGCCAGAACCAGTGCGGTCAGCTTTTTCAGGTTCATAGGAAACTCCTCCTTATCCTCTTTTGCGTTGTCCAGATTATACCGGAAATACCGGCTCCACGCAAGCGGGGGAGGGGGTTACACAAAAACAGAAGACCTCCGCTGAGCGGAGGTCTTCTGTTTAAAATGCAAGTTTGAGCAAGTGAGATTACTTGGCAGACTCGGCGGCCTTCTTGTTGCGGCCGAGAGCGCGGATGCCTTCCACGACCAGATCGATGGCCAGCACCACCAGCAGCACGCCGATGATACCGCGGATGTAGAACCACACCACACCCTGGCCACCGGCCATGATGCCGACGATCTGCGCCTTGATGGTGAAGGCCAGAGAGGTCAGAGTCACGATCAGCATGAAGAACATGGGGAAGTAGAACATCTTGTTGTTGCGGCCGATCTTGCCCAGCCAGCAGCACACAGCCAGCAGACCCAGAGCAGCCAGCAGCTGGTTAGCAGCACCGAACAGAGCCCAGATCTTGGCATAGCCGGTCAGACCCAGAGCAACGCCGGCCACCACGGTGATGGCGGTAGCAACGTAGGGGTTGGTGATGACCTTCTTCCAGCCCGTCAGGTCGTCGCGGGACTGACCGGGCTCGACGAAGAACTCAGCGAACATGTAACGGGCCAGACGGGTAGCGGTATCCACGGAGGTCAGGCAGAAAGCGGACACAGCCAGGATCAGCATGGAGTACACCACGTTGTAGCAGCCGGCGCCGAAGACCTTGGAGAACATGGAAGCCAGACCGGTGGCGAACACGACGGTGGGGGTAACGGTGGTACCGTCAGCATACTGGTTCCAGATGTAACCAACAGCGCAGACGGAGATCAGAGCCAGAGCGCACTCGATCAGCATGCCGCCGTAAGCGATGGGCTTAGCGTCCTTCTCCTGATCCAGCTGCTTGGAGGTGGTGCCGGAGCCAACCAGAGAGTGGAAGCCGGACACAGCACCGCAGGCGATGGTCACGAACAGAGCGGGGAACATATAGCCCAGGGAGGTGCCGGTGGGAGCCAGAGTATCCTTGAAGCCCAGGAATGCGGGCATATCCACGTCGGGATGCGCGCCGACGATACCCACGACAGCCAGAACCATCATGCCGTACAGCAGGAAGGAGCTCAGGTAGTCACGGGGCTGCAGCAGGATCCACACGGGGGTGACGGAGGCCACAGCGATGTACAGGCCGACGATGATCATCCACACGTTGTAGCTCAGATAGATGGGGTGCCAGTTCAGACCGATGATCATGCAGACCACGATACCGATAACACCGATAACGGTGGAGATGCCCAGAGGGGCATTGCGGCGGTATACGAAGAAGCCGAACAGGACAGCCATCACGATGAACAGGATGGAGATGATAGCGGTGGAGGCGTTGGCAGCGGAGGCAGCCAGATCCACAGCGCCGTCAGCGGTGTAGGTAGCCTTGAAGGTGTTGGCAACGATGGAGGCGAAAGCGGCAACCACCAGGATCAGGGTCAGGTAAGCGAACACGATGAACAGCTTCTTGGCCTTGGCGCCGATGGCGTCACCGATGACCTCACCGATGGACTCGCCCTTGTGGCGGATGGAAGCGAACAGGGCGCCGAAGTCATGGACGCCGCCGAAGAAGATACCGCCGATCAGGATCCACAGCATGACGGGGACCCAGCCGAAGACAGCGGCCTGGATGGGGCCGTTGATGGGGCCGGCGCCGGCGATAGAGGAAAAGTGATGGCCCATCAGCACGGGAGCCTTGGCGGGACAATAGTCCTTACCATCTTCCAGCTCATGAGCAGGAGTAGGACGGGAGTTATCCACACCCCACTTCTTGGCCAGCCAGCCGCCGTAGAAAATGTAACCTACGACCAGAACGGCACAGCCAATGATCAAAAACAAAGCAGCATTCATTAAGCTCTCTCCTTTCTGAACAGTTTTTTCTTTTGCTTATGAAACAGGCCCTGTTTCAGGACCTGCGCTGCACTGTGTCCGCTGCGGTTGGTGCTGACGGATTCCTCCGGAAGCACGACCAGAGCGGTATGAAAATCCATCCAGCCCCAGTAGGACATACGGAAGCTCTTGTAGAGCTTGCAGCGCTTCAGCGCCTTCCGTGCCTCCTCATCACAGCTGTCACACACAAACAGCGCCGTGATGTAGGTGTACATATGGGTGGAGCTGGGCTGAATGCGGGCCATGCCCTGCTCGTAGGCCAGCTTCTCGCAGGCCTCGTAGATCTCCCGCGTCAGATGGGGGACATTGAACAGGTACACATACTCAAAGCTCTTGGCCTCCCAGAGCTTTGCCTTTTTGGAGAGGACGAACTTCTCAGACGTGGCGTAGAAATCCATGGTGACCGCCAACGGCTGGCCATCCTCCTCGCAGCGGTTGATGTCAAACTGGCTTTGATAAACGGTACAGAGCCGGTCAATAGCTTCCTGACGTGTCATGGTACGCCTCCTCTCATGCGAAATCCTTAACAGACATTTAATGACGGCTTAACGATGCCGAAACTACGCTGGGTACTTTTACAATTTCGCGTGTAAAAGGCGAAATTGAAAAAGTTGCGTTTTTTGCACTTGAAAACGTTATCAAGCCGTCAAAATCACGATTCATACTATACGCCTCCCATTTTCAAGTTTCAAGTGAAAAATTCGACAATTTTTAAGTGTTAAGTTTGTGTGAATTTTCAGTTGTTTTCCACAAAGAAATGGAATATGATTGAAATAATGACCGCCTACGGCTCAGGTAGGCTGGTTGACAAAGAAGAACACCGCCCCGCAGGGGCGGTGTTTTTGCACAAAAATCAGGTCGCCGCCGGTCACACTGTGCCGCTGACGGTCAGGGTGACGGTGCCGGGGGTCACGGCATAGGCGCCGGTGGCGGCGTTCTGCGTGAAGGAGGCGGCAGGTACGGTGATGACGCCGGGGACGGTGGCGAACCGGCCGGTGGCGGCGTCATAGGTGTACTGGGCCGGGGTGGTCAGCGCCGCGCCGTTCAGCGTCACGGTCAAATCGCGGAGGATGGGGTCAAACACATCGGTGACCGCCAGATCGTCCGCAGCCGCTGCTGCGACGTTGCCGGTGTTCTGGATGACGAAGGTGTACGTCAGACGCCCGTTGGCGGCCACCTCCGTGGGGGACAGCGCCTTGCTGATGGCCAGCGCCGGCCCGGTCACGGGGGATACGGTCTCCGTGGCGGTAACGGCGTCGGGCAGTCCGCCGCCGGTGACGGCGACGTTGTTCACCACGCGAGCCTCCGCGCCCAGCGGCGCAAAGGCGGTGGGCTCCGCCTCATAGGCGAGAACAGTGCTGCCGCCGGCGGGGACGGAGATGCCGGTGATAGTCAGCGGCGGGCCTGCCGTGGCAGCGGGCGCGGCCTGCAATACGCCGTTCTGGTAGTACCGCACGGAGCCGGCGGTGTACGCCAGCGGATAGACGGTGCCGCCGTTAAAAGCGTAGCCGCCCAGGTCGTCGGTGACGGTCAGACCGTTGAGGGCCGCCGCGCCGGAGTTGACCAGTGTGATGAGGTAGGTGATGGGCCGTCCGCTGAGGTAGGTGGGTACGACCGCCGTTTTGGAGGCGGTCAGCACCTCCAGCAGCTCGCCGGTGGTGATATTGGAGCTGGTGGTGCCGCCGCTGTACGTCAGGGTGGCCTGATTGGTGAATGTTGCCATGGGATGACCTCCTGTGTCGGGATTGCGGGCTATTGTCCCGCAATCCATTGTATGCGCCGGGAGCGTCAGGTGCGCGAGGCGCAAAAAAAGAGGAGACGTGCGTCTCCTCTCTTCGGTATGGCATAGGCGCGGGGCGCTTACAGCGTGTGTACCCGCAGGGCGCGGATGGCGTTGAGCACCGCCAGCACCATGACGCCCACGTCGGCAAAGATGGCGGCCCACATATCCGCCAGACCCACCGCCACCAGCGCCAGACAAGCGAACTTGACCACCAGTGCGAACACGATGTTCTGGTACACGATGCCGATGCACTTGCGGGAGATCCTGATAGCCTTGGCGATCTGCATAGGCTCGTCGTCCATCAGCACGATGTCGGCGGCCTCGATGGCGGCGTCGCTGCCCATGGCGCCCATGGCGATGCCGATGTCGGCGCGGCCCAGCACCGGCGCGTCGTTGATGCCGTCGCCTACGAAAGCCAGCTTGCCGTGCTGCTGACGCAGCAGCTCCTCCACCTTGCCTACCTTATCGGCGGGCAGCAGGTCGCTGTGTACCTCGTCCACGCCCAGCTCCGACGCTACGGCGTCGGCCACCTTCTTCACATCGCCGGTGAGCATGACGGTCTTTTCCACACCCGCCTTGTGCAGAGCGGCGATGGCCTCCTTGGCGTGGGGCTTCACCACGTCGGAGATCACGATATGCCCAGCGTACCGGCCGTCCACCGCCATGTGGATGATGGTGCCGACGCTGCGGCAGTCGTGGTAGGGGATGCCCAGCTGCTCCATGAGCTTGCTGTTGCCGGCGGCAACGGATACGCCGTCCACCTTGGCGGTGACGCCGTGGCCGCTGCGCTCCTGTACATCCGTGACGCGGCTGCGGTCGATGGGCTTGCCGTAGGCGCGCTGCAAGCTTTTGCTGATGGGATGGGAGGAGGCGCACTCCGCCAGCGCCGCGTACTCCAGCAGCTTGGCCTCATCCATCTCACTGTGGTGGACGGCGGTGACCTCAAACACGCCCCGGGTCAGGGTGCCGGTCTTGTCGAACACCACGCACTTCACCTGCGACAGCGTCTCCAGATAGTTGGAGCCCTTGATGAGGATACCCTCCTTGCTGGCGCCGCCGATACCGGCGAAGAAGCTCAGGGGAATGCTGACCACCAGCGCACAGGGGCAGCTGGTGACGAGGAACGTCAGGGCGCGGTAGACCCACTGCTCCCACTGACCGTCCATACCGCCCGCCAGCCGGATCACCGGCGGCAGCACCGCCAGCGCCAACGCGCTGTAACACACGACGGGGGTGTAGATGCGGGCGAACTTGGCGATAAAGTCCTCGGAGCGGGACTTGCGGGAGCTGGAGTTCTCCACCAGCTCCAGAATTTTGGACACGGTGGACTCGCCGAACACCTTGGTAGTGCGGATCTTCAGAACGCCGGTCATGTTGATGCAGCCGCTGATGACCTCGTCGCCCTGGTGGGCGTCCCGGGGCAGGCTCTCACCGGTGAGGGCGCTGGTATTCAGCGTGGAGCTGCCCTCCGCAACGATGCCGTCAAGGGGGATCTTCTCACCGGGCTGCACCACGATGACGGTGCCGACGGCCACCTCATCCGGGTCTACCCGTACCAGCTGCCCGTTCTGCTCGATATTGGCGTAGTCGGGACGGATGTCCATCAGGGCGCTGATGTTCTTGCGGCTCTTGCCTACGGCGTAGCTCTGGAACAGCTCGCCGATCTGGTAGAACAGCATGACGGCGATGGCCTCGTTGTAGTCGCCGCTTTTCTCATAGATGGCCAGCGCGAAGGCGCCGACGGTGGCCACGGCCATCAGGAAATTCTCGTCGAACACCCGGCCGTTGAGGATGCCGCGCCCCGCCTTTCGCAGAATGTCATAGCCGATGACGGCGTAGGCCGCCAGATACAGCGCCAGCCGCAGCCAGCCGGTGACGGGGATCACATACAGCGCTGCCAGCATCACCGCCGTGATGATAATGCGTACCAGCATCTTTTTCTGCTTTTTTGTCATGTGTGACCTGCTCCTTTCGTGGTAGGATACCCGCCCTCCGGGAAAAAACACCCCGTCCGCCACAGGGCGCGGGGGATCTTTTCCGGTGGGCTTACAGCTCGATCTCGCAGTCAGGCTCCACCTTTTTGCAGGCCTTCAGCACCTTTTTCATGACCTGCTTGGGGTCGGCGTCCTCGGCGAACTCCACGATCATCTTCTGGGTCATGAAATTCACCACGGCGGAGGTCACGCCCTCGGTCTTCCCGGCGGCCTCCTCCATCAGGTTGGCACAGTTGGCACAGTCCACTTCAATGGCATAGGTCTTTTTCATGGGGATGCTCCTTTCACACACATAAATCATTAAGCGCTTGTTTAATTATTATGGCCGTAGTATAATGTGGACAGACAGGAAAGTCAACGGCTTCGCCGCAGAGATGCCCAAAGCGGCGAAAAGCATTTCCGTTTGGGCGAAAGGGAGGAACAGATATGGAGCATACCGGCCTGCCCCACGACCACGGGGAGGAGCAGAACCACACCGCCGCCATGCGGGAGCTGCTCCGCGGCGAGGCGCATTTCCAGAGCGTCGCGGACATCTTCCGGCAGCTGGGCGATCCCAGCCGCATCCGCATTTTCTGGCTGCTGTGCCACTGCGAGGAGTGTGTGGTGAACATCGCGGACATGGTGGAGATGTCCAGCCCTGCCGTGTCCCACCACCTGCGGGTGCTGAAGGACAGCGGCCTGCTGTCCAGCCGCCGGGACGGGCGGGAGGTGTACTACCGCGCCGCCGACACATCCCAGAGCCGCTTGCTCCACGAGATGATCGAGCAGGTGATGGACGTGGCGTGTCCCCAGTGGCGGGAGGAGGCGGAGCAGGTGAAGATCATCCGGGAGATCCACGACCACCTGACCGAGCATATGGAGCAGCGGGTGACCATCGAGGAGCTGGCGCGGCAGTATCTCATCAACCCTACCACGCTGAAAACCGTGTTCAAGGAGGTCTACGGCAGCTCGCTGGCGGCTCACATGAAGGAGCATCGCATGGAAAAGGCGGCGGCGCTGCTGCGGGAGACGGACATGAGCGTGGCGGAGATCGCCGGACAGGTGGGCTACGAGAGCCAGAGCAAGTTCACGGCGGCCTTCAAGGAGCAGTTCGGCCAGCTCCCCACGGCCTACCGGCGCACATGAAAAAAAGGGACGGACGCGGCTGCGTCCGTCCCTTCCTTTATTCCAGGATGATCCAGTTGTCCTGCTTCTCCGTGACGTAGCCCACGGCGGCCGCGGCGGGGATGGTGTCCCGCAGCTCCCGCAGGCAGGCCTCTGCGTCCTCCTCCGCCACAGCCATGAGAAGGCCTCCGCTGGTCTGGGGGTCATACAGCAGATCCTGCATGGTGCGGCTGACGCTGCCATGGACGGTGACGCCCGCTTCGGCATACGCCCGGTTGCGGTAGGCGCCGGCGGGGAGGAGCCCCATGCGCGCCGGCTCCCATGCCTCCGGATGATAGGGGACGTCCGCCGTCCGAATGTGGACGGTGCAGCCGCTGCCCTGCGCCATCTCGAAGCTGTGTCCCAGCAGGGCGAAGCCCGTCACGTCCGTGCAGCTATGGACACGGTATTTCACCATGATGTCCCGCGCCGCCTTATTCAGGGTGGCCATCTGGCGGTAGATGCGCTCCATCACCGCGCCGTCCGCAAAGCCCGCCTTGGCGGCGGTGGTCAACACGCCCACGCCCAGCGGCTTTGTCAGCAGTAGTACGTCGCCGGGGCGCGTGCCGCTGTTGGTCAGGATCTTCTTCGGGTGGACGAAGCCGGACACCGCCAGCCCATAGATCGGCTCCGCACCGTGGATGGTGTGGCCGCCGGTGATGATGGCGCCGGCCTCATACGCCTTGTCGTAGCCGCCCCGCAGCAGCTCCTGCACCATTTCCCGGGGCATGGACTCCGGCAGGCACAGGATGTTCAGCGCCAGCTTGGGCTCGCCGCCCATGGCGTACACGTCGCTGATGGCGTTGGCGGCGGCGATCTGCCCGTACAGGAAGGGGTCGTCCACGATGGGCGGGAAGAAGTCGGTGGTCTGCACCAGCGCCGTGTTCTCGTCCAGATAGTAGACGCTGGCATCGTCGGAGCGGTCATAGCCCACCAGCAGACGGGGGTCGCTGTGGGTGCGGAAGCCCTCCAGCAGCTGCACCAGTGTACCGGCGCCTACCTTGGCGCCGCAGCCGGCGCAGGACGCCAGCTTTGTCAGTTTGATATCCGTTTCCATGACTGCCCATCTCCTTTGCGGGTGCGCTGCACCGGCGGGAACGCCGTGCTGCCGCTTTTATAATAATGTGTCTCTATCCTACCACCGAAAGAGGGGGAAGTCCACCGCAAATTGGGGTGACGCCGCAAAACGGCCGGTTTTTCGCCGCCGCACACTTGCGCGGCGGCGGCAGATATTTTATAATAAGGAAAACATACGGCAGGAGGGTCTTGTGATGTACGAGCTTATTCAGGTATCCGGCAGCAGCTATTATGTGCAGAGTCCCGCCAAGATCGGTCTTGTGCGGCTGAACGACATGGACGTGTGCCTCATCGACAGCGGCAGCGACAAGGACGCCGGCCGCAAGGCCCGGCAGCTCATGGAGAAAAACGGCTGGCACTTGACCGCCATCTACAATACCCACTCCCACGCCGACCATATCGGCGGGAACCGGTATCTCCAGAGCCAGACGGGGTGCAGGCTCTATGCCCCCGGCGCGGAGTGCGCCGTTACCCGCCACACGGTGCTGGAGCCGTCCATGCTGTATGGCGGCTGCCCGCCCAGGGAGCTGCGCCACAAGTTCCTCATGGCGCAGGAGAGCGACGCGGCCTATCTGACGGCGGACGTGCTGCCGGAGGGCTTCCGGCTGCTGCCGCTGCCCGGCCACTGTATGGATATGGTGGGCTTTCGGACGGCGGACGACGTGGTGTATCTGGCGGACTGCGTATCCAGCCGGGAGACGCTGGAGAAGTACCGCATCGGCTACATCTACGATGTGGGCGCGTACCTTGCCACGCTGGAGACGGTCAAGACCATGACCGCCAAGGCGTTCGTCCCCGCCCACGCGGAGGTGACGGAGAACATCGCGCCGTTGGCGCAGTACAACATCGACACGGTGCAGGAGGTAGGCGGCGCCATCACGGCGCTGTGCGCCGCGCCGCAGACCTTTGAGGAGCTGCTGAAGGCGCTGTTTGACCGGTACGGCATGGTCATGACCTTTGAGCAGTACGCGCTGGTGGGCGCTACGGTGCGCTCCTATCTGACATGGCTGAAGGAGACGGGGCGCGTCACGGCGGAGTTTGCCGATAACCGGATGCTGTGGCGGCGGGTATGAGTCGTCAGTCGGCGGGGTCGTGCAGAACGACCCGTGTGCCGTCCACCTCCCGCAGGCGCAGCGCCGCCCCGAACACGTCGCAGAGCATATCCTCCGTGACGGCGTCCCGGGTGACGGCGTAGCGGATGACGCCATCCTTCAAAAAGAAAAACCGATCCCCGAAGGCGAGGGCCTGATTCAGGTCATGCAGCGAGCTCAGGACGGCAATGTGCCGCTCCTGAGCCGCTTTTTTTGCCTCGCGCATCAGCAGATGCTCATTGGAAACGTCCAGATTGCCGGTGGGCTCGTCCAGCACCAGCAGCCGCGGCTCCTGCGCCAGCGCCCGGGCGATGGCTACCTTCTGCCGCTCGCCGCCGGACAGCTCCGCCACGCTGCGCGATGCCAGCGGGGCAAGCCCCATATCCTCCAGCACACGCGCGGCGGCGGCGCGGTCTGCGGGGCCGGCCTGTAAGCCGAAGCGGGACAGCCGTCCCAGCAGCACGGAGTCGAACACCGTCAGCTCCCCGAACCGGATATCCTGCGGCACATAGGCGATATACTGCGCCCGGCGGCGGCGGGACAGGGCGGTCAGCTCCTGCCCGTCGAAGCGGACGGAGCCGGAGTCTGGTGTGCAGATGCCCAGCAGGTTCTTGAACAGCGTGGTCTTGCCGGAGCCGTTGCAGCCCAGCAGGATACCGATCTCGCCGCTTTCCAGCGTCAGATCCACGCCCCGCAGCACCGGGGCGCTGCGGCGGCTGTATCGATAGGTCAGATGCTCCACGGTCAGCATGGCGTCGCCTCCCTTCGGGCAAAGATAATGGTCAGGAAAAACGGCGCGCCCAGCAGGGAGGTGATAGCGCCCACCGGCAGCGCCGAGCCGCTGCCCAGACTGCGGGACAGCAGATCCGCCAGCAGCAGCAACAGGCTGCCGCTGAGGGCGGAGGCGGGGATGGACCAGCGGTGATCCTGTCCCATGAGACGCTTGACGGTATGGGGGCAGATGATGCCCACAAAGCCGATGATGCCCAGAAACGACACGCACACCGCCGTCATGACGGAGGCGGTCAGCAGCGATACGAACCGCAGCAGCGCTACGTTGACGCCCAGCGTGCCGGCGGTGTCGCCGCCGCTGAGCAGGGCGTTGTAGCGCCACGCCAGCAGCATGAAGAAGACCGTACCGGCCGCCACCACCGCCAGCATGATCCAGTCCGTGCGGTAGGTGGCGCGGCCCAGATCGCCGAAGCTCCAGATCACCGCCGCCGACAGCCCCACGTCCGTGGCATAGAATTGCAGGACAGTGGTGGCCGCCGTCCACATGGCACCCACGGCGATACCGGCCAGCACCACCACGTTGGGGGAGAAGGACCGCAGGCGGCACAGCCCTAAGATCAGCAGGATGGACGCGGCGGCGAACAGAAACGCCAGCAGCGACGTGGCGAAGGGGCTGACGCCCACTCCGTAGTTGGACAGATTGTTGCCGGTGGAGAGAAAGCCGCCGGAGAAGGCGATGATGGACAGATTGGCGCCGAACACCGCCGCGTTGGACACACCCAGCGTAGACGGGGAGGCCATGGCGTTGCCCAGCGTGGTCTGCATGACGAGACCCGACACGGACAGCCCCGCCCCGGCGATCAGCGCCGCCAGCAGACGGGGAATGCGGATGTTCCAGATGATCCGCGCCGCCGCGCCGTCGACCCGGCCCAGCAGGGCGTCGAAGCACTCAGCCACGGTCATGTGGGACGAGCCTACCAGCACGCAGGCGAAGGCAGCCAGCACCACCGCGGCAGCCAATATGACGAGCACCGCCGTGTTTTTCCGCGTGCGCCGGGTCTTTCCGTCCATATGCGCCCTCCACCATACTATAAAAGATAAAACATTATACAGCGAACGAGAATTTCGCACAAGGGGGTAGGGGGGGTGACAGACAGCTATCGTGCATTCTGCCCATTGACATTTTGCACTTTCAGGGATAATATACGCTTTCTGGAAAGAAAACTGTGGTGGAGGCGCTGTTTATGGCTGAAAAAAAGACAAATATCCAACTTTTCCGCCCGTTGGACCTGACGCAGGGCTCCTGCTGGAAGACCATCCTGATCTTCTCGCTGCCGGTGATCCTGTCCTATCTGCTCCAGCAGGTCTATTCCATCAGCGACGCGGCCATCGTGGGGCAGACGCTGACGGCGCAGGAGGTGGCGGGCGTCAACGATACGAACGCGCTGGTGTTTATCTTCCTGCAATTCGCCTTCGGCGTCAGCGCCGGGTTCTGCGTGGTGACCTCCTGTCATGTGGGCGCCCAGAACAACGCCGGCGTCCGCCGCAGCCTTGCCACCCAGATCATCCTGTCCGCCGCGCTGACGGTGATCTTGACGACGCTGGCGCTGCTCCTGCTGAACCCCATGCTGGCGTGGATCAACGTGACGCCGAAGGATGCGGAGATCTACCGCGCCGCCTACACCTACTGCTTTATCATCTTCGTAGGCATCGGCGCGCAGCTGTTCTACAACTTCATCTGCTCCTTCCTGCGCAGCATGGGCGATTCCGTGACGCCGCTGCTGTTTCTGCTGTTTTCCACCCTGCTGAATGTGGGGCTGGACCTGCTGTTCATCCTGAAATTCCACTGGGGCGTGGCGGGCGCGGCGGCTGCCACCGTATCCGCCCAGCTCATCAGCACCGCGGCCTGCTTCTGCTACGCCTTTGCCCGCTATCCGGAGATCCGCCTGAAGCGGGAGGACTGGCGCATCACAATGTACGATGTGCGCCGCCATGTGAGCCGGGGCATCCCGCTGGGACTGCAATTCTCCGTGCTGGCCATCGGCATCATCGTCA
>ERZ1026848.832-NODE-832-length-16868-cov-3.777553_pt1 | contig 16868 bp, 20 predicted proteins | sample MGYA00380154_ERZ1026848 | MGnify/ENA primary metagenome ERZ1026848 (study PRJEB33269, sample SAMEA4719790) | human gut metagenome | biome: human-associated habitat; feature: organic feature; material: feces | place: Cameroon | collected 2013-10 ...
GGCTGTACCCATGGTGTGGGCACTGTAATCGGTGGGCAGGCCGCCATAGTACACGGCCCGTGTGAGACCCGTTCCGTCAATGCCCAGCACCTGCTGGCCCGACATAAGCTTCGCAGCACTTAAACCAATGGCTGCTGCCACGTTGGCATAAGTGTCACCAATGTAGCTGTTTCCATCGTAATATCCCGCCGGGGGCTGCAAATTCAGACGATTCACATCGTCCAGACCCGTACCTACCTGGGTATTTCCTTCTACCGGCGTGGTGGGCACGGTGGGATAGTAGCTGTTGATGCCCACGGCCCCATTTTTGTCCACGGTATTGTGCGTGAGAATCGTGCCGGTTTTCAACAATTTGTCTCCGCCGCTGTAGAAAGTTTTACTCTCTAGCACATCGGCAGCAGCTGCGTCGGCGAGGGCAAGATCGGCACCACTCAAGCCCCCGCCTCCCTTAAAAGTTAGTTTTTTGTCGTTGCGGCACACCAGCACTGTCTCGCCGGTTACAAACGCCCCGGTGTCCAGCGCTGCACCGTTCTCATAGGTTCCACGCAGCGTTGTGGTACCGATGGTGAACACATCTTCGGCTGTAAAATCCGCCGCAGCTACAAAGCGGATAATCGCATTTGTGTATGCTGTTTTCCCGGCGGGCGGGGTCAGCATATGCACTCCCAAGCCCGTATTGGATACGCTGCGCCGGTGGGTGTACGTCAGAATGGCAGCACTGGAAAGTGCGGCTGCGCTGCTCTTGGCATCCGCGGCCGAATCGGCTGCAGCTTCAGCACTCTGCGCGGCAGAATCCTTATAGGTACCGGCTTGGTTCTCGCTTTTCTTGGCCTGAGCCGCATAATCCGGCGCGGCCAGAATCGCGTCCAGATTCTGATTTACAAGGTTGGCTGCCGCCACCGCCTCGGCCACGGTTTTGTAATCATCCGTATCCTTTACTGCGTCATCCTGCATAGGGTTCGCGACGATTTTCAGCGCAAAAACAGGCGACTGCAGCACCCCGTTTGCGGTGCCGATTTCAATGCAGGCCGTGCCCATTCCGGCAGCAGCCGCCGCCTGGGCTGCCAGCTGATAGGTCACCACATTGCCGGCCACCGAAGTTGCCGGGGCATACACCACGTGCCCCGTGGGCTTTTTGATTCGGAGGTTCACGGTTGCATTGTTCGGGATTGTATACGGCACACCACCGGTATACAGCTCGGCTTCGATGGTTGGCAGCACTTTGCTGTATTGCGTGTAGGTTACCACATCCGGCACGGCAGGCCGGGAAAAGTCCAGTGTAATTCTTTGCGTTACCTGCCCATCCAATCAAATCACTCCTTTCACCAGGGGTCAGTTTGGCCGCACAGTGCCCACCGGTAGGCACCGGATGCATCTTTAATCTGCACCCAGTTGGTATATAGTGTGTTTTGCTTCGGGTGCGGCCGAAGCCTCGTGAGCATCACTTCTTTCGCATCCAGCGTACCGGTAAATGCTCCGTCAGACGTTTGCCCAATGCCGATGCCCTGGGGGCCGACATAGGTATAGTAGGTGGTAGCATCCTTCTCGCCGGATTCCAACATCTTCCCGGACCAGAGCTGCAGCATTCCGGCGTGGTTGCTGGTTGTAGTGCCTGCGGTATACAGGCGGGCGCGGAGATTGTCTCCTTCCATCAGCTTGAGGACGGCCGCCCAGGCATCCAGCGTATAGTTCCCGTTGATGCTGGTCAGATGGTCTGCAATCAGGTTGATCACGCGGATCATGGCGGCATTCAGTGTCCCGGTGGCGATATAGTCCGCAACAATCTTTCCGTCTGCCGTGATGGCGGTCCCATAAGGGCCGTTATACCCGTTGCCGCTGTACCCAAGGCCGGCTTTGTTCCATCGCCAGACATTCCGGGCGGTTTCAATGCCCGGCTTGTCCATGATGAGAATCTCGTCCGGTTCCTTGCTTCCGGTGGAACTGTGCAGCACCACATAACCGCCCCGGTTTCCGGTAATCATGGATGTGGCACTGTTGATGACGCTCTGCATGGCGCTGCTGCGGGGCAGTGCTTTGATCGTCTGCCCCTGACTGGCGATGGTATCAGCAATGTTTGCGCGTGCATCACCCAACTCCACGCTGTCGTATCGGTCCAGCAGGACGTTGTACACGGTTTTCACGCAGCGGGCCGAGGCAGACACGCCCAATTTGGGAAACTCCACCCGGACCGTGTCGCCCAGATCCACCTGTTCCAGCAGTGCTTTTCCTTCATATTCTTCCGTCTGCCCCAGCTGGGCAAACGACACCGTCATGGATACTTTGGGCACGCCGATGCGGTTCTGCTTCATGTAGGTTTGCGCCGCCGTGCGCAGCTGCTCTTCCGTGGGCGGCTGCTCAAATTTTTCCGACAGGTCCAGAGGCAGGATGCGCACAAAGCCATACTCGCCCTGGGCCGCCAGGGTCTTTTCAGGCAGCTGCACCAGCCCGCTGCCGTCGCTTCCGGCCCAATACGGATACACGCCGGTGTAGACATCCGCGCAGTTTTCTTCCTGCGTAAGGTCGGTCAGGTTCTTTCCGTATCGGATGGTTACACCGCGGTCGGTGCCTCGCCGGGCATGCAGTTTCACGGTGGTATTGTCCCACTCGTATTCGCCGCCGTACACGTCCAGGATGCTGCCCTCGACGCCGCCCAGCAGGCTTCGGATGCTGGACGGCACCGAGACGGCAAAAGCCGCCGTGGTGGAGAGGTCCGTCCAGAAGTCAAAGGGGCATTCCGCCGCCGCGTGGGCTTTTAATCCAGCCAGCGCCGCCGGGGCATTCTGCGCCGAAAACGGCGACACAGGCACGCCGGAAAGATCATAGCTGATGTGCTGCGCATTGACGGTGACCTGCCCGCCGATGGGACGGCTGATCTTATAAATGCGGAAGTCCTGTTCGCTGCCGGCGGGGTTCGGCTTTGCCCGGATCAGCGCCCGCAGGGCCAGCGCTGCATAGTGCCGGCCGGTGATCGGGTAGACCAGCTCCAGCTCATATCCGCCGTTGCGCTCTTCGGTTACCGTACAGCGGATGCAATCCCGCAAAAGGCCAATGCCGTTGCCCTGCGGGGCGGCGGTGCCATCATAAAGCTTTGGGATCACTTGCGTTTCAACTCCTTTCAGACGGCTCACAGCGTCCACCAGTTGGGCGTAAGCCTTACGCTGGAAACTCCGCCGCTCCAGGAAATCTCGGTTTTTCCGGCTGGCAGCACCGGAAATTGCGCAGCGGTGACGTATCGGTTCAGATTGCTTGTACCTGCGTAAGCATCCTGAAGGTCACAGTCCAGCACAAGCGGCCCGGTATACCCGGCAAACTGCACCGTGATACCGCCTACCTGAAGGGCCGCTTCGCCGGTCAGATCCACCTCAATCAGCGGCAGCGCCTCAAAGCCGGTCGGATTGCACAAAGCTTGGCCATTTGCAATGGGCTGTGCGTATTCTCCGCTTTTCAGCCAACGCTGTGGCATGCAGTCGAATGCCAGGTTCATGCTGGCAGATCGGTTCAGAAAACCCGCATCAAACTCCAGCGGCCCGGCAAAGCGGGCCAGACGATAACAATCCGGCTGATATTCATCTTCCAGGCGCCGGTACCCGTTTGGTCTCAGCAGCCAGGCGCGGATGGCCGCCGCCCGGGCCGAAAACTCACGGGGCACAGCCGCAGGATAGGTTATGGTGATATTTTTGTATCGCCCATTGTCTATGGTCAGCGTGCCGTTTCGGCCGGGGATGTCCACCACCGTTACGTCTCGCTCAGGGGCTGCAAACGTGCTGCTTCCGCTGCATACGATTCCGAATTCTTCGCAGCAGTGCCCGTCAAACCAGAATTTTCTCACGCGAACACCGCCCCTTTCCGCAGGGTTGCCGCCTGCATTTCTTCCATCACAATGCGGGCAAGCACGTGCTCGTCCTGTCCGGGTGCGCCGTATACGTTCAAGGTCACACCTCCGTAATTGGCGCTGTTGGTTGTGCTGCTGCCGGTCAGCGGCTGCACGATGGTGCGGCCGCCGGTTACGGTCAGCAGCTCTGGCCCGGCTTCGCCCACAATGGCACTGCCGTGGGTGACAACGCCGCCCTTGGCCAGATAAGGAATTTTGCCGATTTGCCCGATGCTCACGCCGGGCAGCTTGTTGATGGAGCGGATCACGCTGTTGATGCCGCTGATGGCGCCATTGACCAGGCCAATGATGGCATTGATCGGCTGCTTTGCCACGGCTTTCAGCCCGTTGAAGATGCCGCCGAAGATTTCTTTCACGCCGTTCCAGGCACGTTCCCAATCACCGGTGAACACGCCCCGGATAAAGTCAATGATTCCGTCAAAGATCTGCTTGATGCTGTCCCAGATGTTCTTGACGTTGGCAAAGAACCCGTTCAGGATGTCTCCCAGAATCGGGCCGAACACGGTTGTCCAGTCCGTAACAAAAATCCCCTGCAGAAAGTCATCCACCTTTTGCAGCAGTGCCTGAATCTCATCGCCTTTGGATGCAATGAGCACCACGAGGGCAATGACGGCGGCGGTAATCAGTGCGATAATAACCAGGGTGGGATTGGCGGCCAAGAACGTGAACAGCTTGCTGCAGGCTGCCTGAATGCCAGGCACGGCAGTTCCGGTCACAAACCCATGCAGTTTCCCGGCCGCTGTGATCAAGCTGCCCACGGATGTAACCATCGTGCCCAGAAAGATCAGCAGCGGCCCAATGGTGGCCGCCACGAGAGCCAAAGTTACGATCCACTGCTTCTGCCCGTCATCCAGGCTGTTGAACCACTCCACGGCTTGATTGACCCAGCTGACAAGCCGGGAGATCATGGGCGTGAGTGTGTCGCCGATGGCAATGCTTGCGTTTTCGGCTGCGGACTTCAAAAGCGTCAGCTGGCCGTTCAGGTTGTCCAGCATGGTATCGGCCTGGTCGCCCGCCGTGCCGGTGCTTTCCCGCAGGGCCTCTTCGTATTGGGCGACGGCGTCCATACCCTCGGTGAAAATTTTGTTCAGGCCATTGGTGGACTCTGCGGTAAAGGTTGCCTGCAGTGCAGCAGCCTTCTGGGCCGTGCCCATGCCGTCGGTGGCCTTTTCCACGTCTCGCAGAATGTCGGTCAGGTCACGAAAATCACCGTTGGCATCCTGCACCGCCACCTTGGTTTTGCCGATTTTAATGGCGCCGTTTTCCATCTTCTGGGTGATGTCCCGCATAACGGCTGCCATCGCCGTGCCGGCTTCACTGCCCTTCAGGCCCTGGTTGGCCATAGCCTCCAGCAGGCTGGTGACCGTCTCCACGTCCTGCCCGGCCGCGTGCAGGTTGGAGGCACAGTTCTTATAGGCTTCGCCCAGCTGCTGGGCGCTGGTATTGCTGTTTGCCTGTGCATAGGCCATCAGGTCGGTGAAATACGAGGCCCGATTGGCTTCCAGACCGAACGCGGACAGATAGTCCGTTACCATATCGGAAGCGGCGGCCAGATCCATGCCCGAAGCCGCCGCCAGATTCAGCACGGCGGGCAGGGCCTCTGTGGATTGATCGGCATCCCAGCCAGCCAAGGCCATATAGCCCAGAGCATCCGCCGCTTCGCTGGCTGAAAACGCCGTATCCCGGCCCATTGCCAGTGCAGTATCCCGCAGCTTTTGAAATTCCTCTTCATTGGCACCGGAAAGGGCGCGGACCTTGGACATGGAGCTGTCAAAATTCGCGGCCGTCTTTACGCTTGCCGTTCCAACCGCCGTCACGGCAGCCGTTACCGGCAAAAATGCCTGCCCGGCACCGCTGATTTTGCCGCCCACATTCTGCACTTTGGCGCCGACCGCTTCCAGCTGCTGGGCTGCCACACTGCCGAACTTGCGCATCTGGCTTTCCAGGCTTTTCAGCTGGCTCTCGGTGGCGGCAATCTCGCGCACAGCCCCATCGTACTGCTGCTGCGTGATGGTGCCGGACTTCAGCTGGTTTTGCAGCTGGCCTTCCACGCTTTTCAGGCTTTCCAGCTTACTTTTGGTATCCTGCACCGCTCCGGCCAGCAGGCGCTGCTTCTGCTCCAGCAGCTTGGTGTTGGTGGGGTCCAGCTTCAAAAGCCGTTCCACATCCTTCAACTGCGTCTGTGTGCCGCTGATCTGCCGGTTTATGCCGGCCAGTGCCTTCGACAGGCCAGCGGTGTCGCCGCCGATCTGTACGGTAATGCCCTTGATCCGGTCAGCCAAGTTTGCCACCTCCCGCAAAGAAATCCCGCAGCTCGCCGGGGGCAGGCTTGCGGGCGTAATGCTCCTGATCGTTTGCCCGTTCGGTGAGCAGGTCATACACCATGCCCATGGTCATCTCGGCCAGGTCGGCATCATGCAGCCCCAGTTCGGCACAGCGCAGCATAAAAATCGATCCATTTGGCTCCCGATCAATGGGCATTATTTTTTTTTAGGCTTCGCCGTGGTGGCCAGATTTGCGCCCCAAAGCTCCAGAATGACGGGCAGGACCTCGTACACCGAAAACACGCCGTCCATCCCGTCCAGCCACTCGTCCGGGGTGTCCGGCACCGGCTCACCGGCCTGCTTGGCCATCAGATAGGCCACGTTTTCAAAAATGGTCAGCTCTGTGGCTTCCAGCTGGGCGTCCTGCCGCTGTTCTTCGGTGGCATCCGGGGGCAAAGCATTTGCCTTGTCATAGGCCTTTTTCAGCCGATTCATATCGGCGATCAGGTCACGCCCGAACTTAAACCGGTACAGTCGCGGAATGAGGGCGCTGGCCCGCATCCGCGTGGGTTTGCCATCGATCTGCACGGTTCGTTCCATCAACCATCACTCTCCTCAAACACCTTCGTGTACCAGCTGTTCAGCGTGACGGCGGGGGTGTCCGCCTGCGTCATGGCCAATACCCGGCCGTCGCTCAGCGGGGCGGCGGTCACGCTGATTTTGCTGGTGCTGGGAGTTTTGGAATCTTCCGTGGTGGCAAAATCGCGGGTGGGCCGGGTAGCCGTGCAGTTGTACAGCAAAAACTTCGTGCCGGCTACATCGCCGTCCTCTTCAAACAGCAGCGCAAAGTTTTTGGGCTCTACCTTGGCGTTCTCGATCAGCACCTTGCTGGTGGTGCCCTCGGTTACACCAAAGATGGCCTTCAGGAAATCCGCCGGGAACAGCGCCATTTCCAGGTCGCCGGAGTAGCCGTTGTTAGCCACAGCGTTGTAGTAGATCACGCCGTCCGCATAAAAAGGCGACACATCGCCCTGCGGCTCCAGGCTGAAGGACACCGCACCGGGAATGGCCACAGGGGTCTCCCAGCCGGATTCTTTCTGCACGGCATAATGCACGTTGCGGATGTTGAATTTGACTTTATCTCCCATAATCACACCTCGAATTCATACAAGTTTTCAAAACACCGTTCGCTTTCAAGCCAAATTTCTTCGGTTTTTTCCCAGGCAAACGAAGCCAGCGCGTGTTCCACTCTGGCCTCGGTGTCCGGGTCCTTTTCGGCCGTATAAAGCTCCACATTTACATGGCGGATCCTGCTGTACACGGTGCCGTCCGCAAAGAAATTGGCGGTGCGCTTTTCCATCCACACCAGATAGGGCAGCTGCACGGGGCCTTTGAAGCACTGGTAGGCCACCGGCAGCCCTGTGGCACGCAGCAGCGCAGTGATCTGCTCAGCCGTCACCCCGGATCACCACCTTTACTTTCTGCAGCAGCTTCTTTTCAGCATTCTGCTCCGCCGGCCGGATGTGCGGCCTGGCAGCCACCCGGCCACCGCCGCGCTTGGCGTGGCCGTTTTCCAGCAGGTGCGTCAGCTGATAGCTGGTTCGATTGCGCACGGTGATGCGGATGTCCTCTGCACTTTCAAAATCGGTGTGGGCCTGCCAGCCGCGGCGATACTTTCCGGTGCGCACCGGGCTGTTCTGCCGGATTTCATCCCGGCATTCGGCCGCCACCTGCCGCACGCTGCTTTTTACGCCATCTGCCACAGACTGCTGATACTGTTCGAGTTCAAAGGCAATTGCGCGGCTCAGCGCATCCACTTTTACAGACTTGCTCACACCAGCTCCCCCTTCAGCTTGACCACCTGATGCCGAAATTCAAGATCGTCCACGCTCTTGATTGCGTATGCCCGGCCATCAAACAGCAACCGCCAGCGGGTCAGGTCACCGCCGGCAGTCAGTTGGCCGAGAAGCGGGCTGTACCGCAGCACAAACACCAGCGTGTTCTGCTGGCCCTGTGCAGCGGCGGCCCAGTATTCCTGACCATGCAGGCTGTTGACAGCGGCCCATATCCGCTGCACCGTGTGCCACTCCATGTGCTGGTTGCCCACGGCATCCTCCGTCACGGTATATTGCTGCAGTTCCACCGGGTGGCGCAGCTTTCCGGGATTTACGTTCATACCAGATTCCTCGCGTGCAGGCCAAGAATAGCGTCCAGTGTGCGGTTCACCGCCGCCGTGTCAGTCTGGGCCGTGCGCTGGTCATACAGATCCTGGCACAGCACCAGATAGGCGAGGGTCAGGTCCTCATAGTCATCCAGCACCTTACCCCCCGCCGAATCTTGAAATGGAATGCCGGTGTACCCGATCACGTACTGCTTGGCGGCGGACATAATCGCATCCAGTTCAGCAGACGAATAGCTGCCCTCTGGCAGACGCAGAAAGTCCGCCACTGCCTGCATGGTTACTTCGCTGAATTTCATCGTCTGCCTCCTTTCGGTAATCAGCTGGCCTTCTGCACCAGCACGGCCAGCTTCTGATGGTCGGTAACCTTGGCGTCAAACTCGAACCAGCTGATGACGCCGATGGCATGCAGCTCGGCGTACTTTTCCCGCAGAATCTGAATCTGCATGTTCTCCCGCATGTTGCAGGACAGGCCGGTGTAGTCTCCGTACAGCACACTCTTGGCGCTGGCAGCGAGGGCGGGCATATTGTCGGACAGATACACGGGCTTGCCCAGCAGTCGGTAAGGGAACGCGCCGCTGATATCGTCCTGAAGCAGGTAACGGCCGTTGGAGTCCTTCAGCTTCTTGATGGCCACAAAGGTAGCGGGGTGCATAGTCCAGCAGGCGTTTGCCTGATAGGCCTGCGGAATCTTGCTCTGCAGCTCGATCAGTTCATCGGCGGTGATGGCAGCGGCCGCAGCGGCGGTCATGGTCGTGGTGGTGGAAAGTGCGCCATCGGCCTTGCCGGTGGTGCCGTTCAGCAGCTCTTTCTCCAGGAAAGAGGCGATCTCCTCGGCCATCTGGTTCACGATGAAGTCGGTCACATTGAAGGCGGCGTTGTTCTCTACGCTGCGTCCGATCAGGGTCAGGGCACCCGCCAGATAGCCGCCCAGATCCACGCTGGTAAACTTGCCTGCGTCTGCAGTGATGGCGGTAAATTCGGTCTGGTAGCCTACAGCGATGTCGTGGGTGGTGTTCGCCTTGCCCCACACAGGCACCTTCAGGGTGCCCTTGACCGCGTACATGGTACAGCCCGCCAGGATGGGGCAGCGCTCCTTGACGGTTTTAATGATGCGGTTGGCGATAGAAACGGGGATAATGGCACCGTTGCTGCCCATGTTCAGGTTCTGCTCGCCGGCGCGGTTCTCCCGCACCGTGCCCAGCACATAGTCGGCGAAGGCCCGCTCTTCCTGCTCGGCCTCCGGTTCGGCCGCAGCCGCAGGCTCAGAAATGCGCAGGCTGCGGGCACGCTCTTCCCGCTCAATGGTGGCGTCCAGTGCCTGGACCTGCTTCTCCAGCTCGTCAAAACGGTCGGCCTCCTCCTCGCTCAGCGCGCGGGTCTCGGTATCCGCTGCGGCGATCAGGTCGTTCATCTGCTGCACCAGAGCGGCGCGCTGTTCATGCATTGCTTTCAGGTTCATGTTGTACCTCATTTCTTATCAGGATGTTTCAGGGCGTTCACTCGGGCCAGATAGCCGGAGTTATCAAATGCCGGAGCAGCAGGCTCCGAAATTTGCAAAGGGGTATGTACGCTTCGGGTCTCCACCACCGTTTCGGTATCGGCCCGAAGTTCTACGCTGGTGGCCGAGTAGACCGGCTGCTTGTTGACCACTAGGGTGATGTGATCCAGATCCAGCGCTTTGATGCGCCGCAGAGGCAGGGCATCGGCGCGCTGCTCCAGTTCATCCTGCACGTTGTACATGCCGAAGCTCCAGCCCCGAATCTTGCCCTTGCGGGCCAGCTCGATGAGGGTGGGGTCCTGAATCAGCACGTCTGCGTGTAGGCCGATGTCATCCTCCCGCAGCTGCAGGCTGCCGTTCCGGGTTTCGGCGTAAACATGGGCGTCATCGTGATCCACCGTCAGGGTGATGTTTCCGGCCCGGGCGATGGCCGCCTCAAAGGCGCGGGGCTCGATTTCCTCCACGACTTTGCCGTGCGGCGTCATCACCGGCCGGCTTTTCTTCTCGGTTACATTCACATAACCGGAAATGTGTGCCCCATCGGCACGAAATTCCAGGTTCATGGTGCTCCTTTCTGGCAGAATTGCCGCTTTGCTGTGAAAATGTCTTTTGTATGGGCATAAAAAATGCACGGTGCAGATGCATCGTGCTGAAAATGGGCATGAAAAAACCACGGTGCAGGTGCATCGTGGTCTAAGATTCAATCCTTTTTTGACGGGTTCGGATAATTTTCAAAAACCGTTTCTCCAGACTGCCAGAGTTTGCGGGCCTCGTTCAGGCTGATGGTGTAAAAGCCGCCGCAATAATCCGGGTCCTCTTCATACAGAGCATCGTCAAACCAGCCACAGACCGGGCAAAAGTCCATACTATTGTATAACTCAAATTCATATTGCCCGCAAAGAGGGCATTTATGCCGTTCCTCCATGTTCAAGATCCCTCTTTCTTTGTTCTTTGTAATAAGTCTCTCCCTGAGTAGGTTTAAACATTGTTGAAACGCCTTTCAGAGGATGACCTTTCGCAAAATCATTGGTTTTTCTGTCGTATCGAATGACGAATCCGTTTTTGTCTGCATGGCCTAAAATGTTTCCGCCTACAGCGGATTCGCACAACGCAAGCGCTCTGGCTTCATAATCGGATTTTGAACGGATTCCGTCCCTCTCATATTCCGAAGAATGGGTTCGACCGTTTTGCCAATGATTATTTAATGCCTGCTTGCTCCGAAAGCCTCGTACCTTAAAAGTGTTGGTACCGTGCGGGGATGTTTGTAAATGGGAAGAGGCTCCACGCCCACCGCTGCCTCCACCGCCACCACCGGCAAAGCGGCCCTTTTCATCCCGCTTATAATCGCGGCCTCGCTCTTCCAGTATAGCCGCTTCGTCCGGTTCCGGCAACCCGCTTTCTGCGGCAGGTTCGCCCGCCGGGCCGTTCAGCTGCTGCCGGGCTCCGGTGTTGGGGGTAAACACCTCCCGGGTTTTTGGGTCGTACAGCACATCCTGAAGCCCCAGCCGGATCCAATCCAGCCCCAGCGGCTCCATATCCTCGGCATAGCGCACCTCATCAATCTGCATGAAGTTCGCGTCCAGGGCCGTCTTGTAGGCGGCAAAGCGGCTTTGCAGGTCGCCCCGCAGCAGCTCTTTGGTGTCAAACGCGAAGTACAGCCGGCCCTTTTCGCTCTCCAGCAGCAGATCCTTGTTCAAGGCGCACTGGATGGTGGTCATCAGCGGAATGGCCGCCAGGCGCGCAATGCTTGCCACGTCCTGCTCGCCGGCCTTGCCGGAAATGCAGTCTGCCGAGACGTGGAACAGCTTGGCAAACTCACTGGCGTTGGTTCGCTTGTTCTCGTTCAGCTGCAGCTCCACGCTGGTGCTGCTGGCTTCCTTGAAATCAATGCCGTTGTTCAGCACCACAAAGTTTTCGTTGCTCTCGCTGTCTCCATACAGCCGGGCAAATGCACTGCGCAGGCGGTTCAGGGCCTCCTCGTCCAACCGCTTTTCGCTCTTCAGGAAGCCACGCTTGCAGCCGCCCCGCCGCACGGCATTGCGCTCAAACACCAGCGCCGCATAGGCTGTCTCAATCAGTTTGGAGCTTTCCATGGTCAAAGGTACGCCGGTGGCGCCATCCACTGTGTTGCGCAGCACCTTCAAAAAGTTGTAAGGCCGGTACCGTGTCCCTGCCACTTCCAGGTCAAAGTCCTTGAAAATCGGGTCCTGGCTTTTCAGCACGCTGACATCCTGCTCCTGCACATAGTGCAGCGAGACCACCTCTCCGTTCTGTCGGTGGATGTAGGCATAACCGCCTTTGCCGAGATAATAATCCCGCACGATGGCCTTCCAGAACTCGTTGGCGTTCAGGGTGTCCCCGGTCTCGTCGTTCAAGAGTCGCAGTCGGTGGTCCTCGGTGATTTCCTGCGCTTTGGCCCCCTGAACGTCCCGATACAGCTTGATCGGTGTGCTGGCCACCAGATTGGCGATGAGATCGATTCCGCCTGCCACTGTGGGCACCTGCAGGGCCATTTCACGGGTGGCGCTGCCGCCTGCCAGAATGGCGGCCAGCAGTGGATCTTCCAGATACACCTCAGCGGCCCGGTTTTCGTTTTTTCGTCCAAACAGGCCCATTAGGCCGCCTCCTTCTCAAAACTGGGCCACAAAGCCCTCTTCTCCGAACAACATCTCCTGCTCGACCAGATAGGCGGCATTGATCAGCGCCACCACCTCGTCCACCTTGCCCTCGGATCGCTTTTTGTTGACGTACTTGTTGCGGTTTGTATCTTCCGTGCAGCGGGCATTCTGGAAGTTGATCTCCAGCAGCCGGTTGTCATCGTAAAAGAACTCCCGGTTGAGGATCTTCTCCCGCAGCAGCTTTGTGGGGCTGTGCAGCACACTGGAATGCTGCTTGATCTCCACGCACTCAATGCCGGCAGCTTCCAGCTTCTGTACTGTGGAGAGAGCATTCCAGCGGTCATAGCCGCATTGTACGATCTCCACGCCGTACTTTTCCGGCAGCGACAGGATGAACTGCTCCACAAAGCCATAGTCGATCACCTCATCCCCGCAGGCAAAGCATACGCCCTGGGCCACCAGGCGGCGGTAATCCACCGCTTCCCGCTTGCTCTTGTAATCCACTCGTCCCGCCGGGATGAAGCCAAACACCTTCGCATACAGTACGCCATCCGCGGCGGTAACCATAGCCACGGCGGTGTTGTCGTCGGTCTGGGACAGGTCCAGCCCCAGATACACCGGCCGCCCTTGCCAGAAGCTGAGGTCTTCCGCACGGGTACAGGCCTGCACCTTGGTAATCTCCACATAGCCCTCAACCCCGAGGCCCTTGTACTTGATGTTGTTGTGCTTGCACAGATAATTTTCCCGCTTGTTCTCGTAGAGTACCGCCATGGTGCGCATATCCCGAATGGCCTTGAACACGGTGGCGTTGTGTACGCTTACCGGGTTGGACTGCCAGATGGCGCGGTCGTCAGTTTGCCATCGGTCCTCCACCCGCAAAAGCGGATCCGGCTCGTACAGCAGGCTGAACCGCCGCTGACCATCCAAAAGGCCATCCAGCGCTTTCTTGGAGATGTCGATCTCATCGATCATGGCATTGTCATCGTTGGGGTACTGGGTGGAAATGATGATGCCCAACTTGGAGGACAGGGTGATCTGGGACGAACGCATGGCCTCGATGGGGTAAGCGTCCATGGCGCCGGCCTCGTCCGCCAAAAAGGCGTTGGCCAGCTTTCCGTCCATCCGGTCCCGACTGTAAGCCAGTGGGGTATACTCGCTGTCCGTCAGTTTGCAGCGCACTTCGCTGCGCAGTACCTTGAACACTGCTTCGTCGGCCAGCGCCGGGCTGCTCTTGATAATTTTGCGGATGGCCACTTTCAGCTCGCTGGACAGCTTCAAATCCGGCGCAACCGAGAAAAACCGGCTGAACTTTGGCTCCGTCAGCAAAAGCAGGATGAAAATCACCGCCGAATTGAAGGTCTTGAAATTTTTGCGGGCAATCTCCAGCACGGCCGTCTCATAATAGCGGCCCTGCTTTGTGCGGGTGCACAGCACTGCAACGATCAGCAGCCAGGCATAATCCTCCAGCCCGTCGAACATGAGGCAGTTCAAATCCGGATGCACCATCAGCCGCAGCAGCTTGCAAATCCGCCGGAAGGCTACCTCATCCACATGCACCCCCTGCACACGGCCATAGACAATGTCCAGCCATTCGGTACATTGCTTTTTCACGTAGATGGGGGCTTTGTCGTTCTCTGGTTCGCAGCACCATTTTGCATATTTTACCGCCCTGGAGCGCTTGACGGTATCAGCCATCACCCACCAACTCCATAAGCGGATTTTTTGGCTGGGCTGCGGTTTTCGGCACGCTGCGCAGTGCACTTGCCACGGTCATGGCACACTCTTTTTCGATGTCGAACATCATTTTCCGCTTTGCCTGCACCCGGTTGTCCGCGTCCAGTACCGCCTTCTGCATCTGGGCCTGAATCTTATACCGCTCGGCCGCTTCCAGCCGCAGATCCTGCTGCAGCGCGCCCAGGTTCTGCAAAAACTCGGCCCGGAGCTGCTCAAACTCTTCGCATTCCGCCCGCAGCAGGCAGTAGCGGTTGATCACGTTTTCGTAAAGCGCATCATCCTTGCCAATGGCCGCCAGAATCGGATGCACGCGCAGAAACTCCCGGTGCGCGGCCTCGCTTGCCGCCACCTGCGGCTGTTCTTCCAGCGGCTTGCCGGTCAGCATGGCCCGCTCGGCCGCCGCGCGGGCCGTTTCTTCTGCTTTGGTCATGTGGCCGGTTCTTGCGCCTGCTGCCTTGCTTGGTCTTGCCATTGATCCACCTCCCGGTGTCATTTCAGGAATCTTTTATTTTTGAAGGTCCCCAGTCGGTGTAGGGGCGCTCAGAAAAGCCGCCTGCCTGAGACGGGGGGGATAGCGACAGAGGCGCGGCTGCCAGTTCGTGCAGAATGGCCCGCGGCAATTTGCCAGCTTCGGCCAGCTCGTGGTGATAACTGCACAGGGTGATGAGGTTGCCTTCATCCAGCCTCAGGTCCCAGGCTGCTTCCAGCGGCTCAATGTGATGGACTGAGAGGCCGCTGTATGTGAGACGGCCAGCGGCAAGGCACGCCCGGCAGAGGTTGCCGTCTCGTGCGCGGACGCTGTCCCGCCTGCGCTGCCATTGGGCCGTGCTGCGAAAGGCGTCCTGCTGCTTTGATCGTTTGTGCATCGGTCGCTTGCCGCAGTCAAACCGGCGGTCATGAATGCGCCCACAGTAAGGACAAGCACGCAGCACAGGCAGCCACCTCCCTCAGTTTGTGGTATGAAAATTGTCACCCACATGGCGCGTATCAATGAGAGGCGCGTGGGTGGGAATGTTGCCATAGAAAATCCCCGGCGGCGCACGGACGGATGTTTTTGGTCCAAATATGTGTGCGCATCTCCCGCCCGCCGGGGGCATCTGGAATCTGCCCGCTGACCGGGGCAAGGGTGCCGCTCACTCACCCAGAGCGGCCAGGGATACAGTGCGGGGCTGCCATCGATGCCCCAGCGCGGCCGTGCCTCATGCAGCATGGCCGGGCATATAAAAAGCACCGGCCCTGCTTGCGGATGGGTCGGTGCTGTGTTCGGCAGACTACTGAGCGGCGCGGGCTGCCGGCGCGCCTGGAGAAAAAGAACAATGGAGGTTCGCGTGGAAGCCGAAAGGGTTCCCTCTTTCCGCTGTTCCACACTATTAGTTTACGCCTTCAGGGGGTGAACTGGCGTGCACACTTTTCCGGAAATTACAAAAATCTCCATTTCAACTGCCGGAGATCGCAGGCAGAGAGAGCTGCTGTATAGGCAACGATATCCATTAGATCGGCTGACGGGCAAACGCCCTGCTTTTGAACCGTATCGGCGTAGTATCGGCCTACAATTTTCCACAGTTCTTCCATCCGCTGTTGATATTGATTCAGGTTTTCAGGACGTTTGATCATGATCTACCCTCATCTCATACAGGTTTTCCAGCGCCTTGCGATGCAGGCTTGCCACCCACCGCTCACTGATGTACATACGATTTGCAATTTTCCAGCGGGGCAGCCCATCCACATAGCGCAGTTCCAGCACCTCCCGCTGCATGGGGTCCTTCAGACCAGAAATGGCTCTGGTGATCTCCTCCAGAATCGTGTGTGTTGCGGCCAGCTGGTCGCACAGTGCCGCCTGCTCGGCCACCAGCAGCTCCACGGCCGCGCCAATCTTATCGCCGGGCCCGCTGCGCCCCATGGTCAGGGAAAGGCAGGGCGTGGTGGCCGTGGCTCGGGCCGTAGCGGTGCGGATGCGCTCCCGCAGGCGGGTCTCTTCCCGCAGAGCTTGCCGGTATCGCCACAGCCAGGCTGTGAGCGCCTGATATTCTTCCTGGGTCATGGTTTCGTCCTCCGTTATTCGAGTGCGGCCAGGTCGGCATACTGGCTGCGGGGGATGTCGGGTGGCTCCAGCAGCTGCACCTCGATGTAAATTCCCGGCACGTCGGCCCAGAACTTTTCGCAAATCTCGCTGGCCACCTGTGCATCGTCTTTCCAGTAGCCGCGGGCCGTCATACAGTCCTTCAGCAGCTTCTGCAGGTTGTCGGTGTCCGGCTTGCTGGTGCGATACTCGCCATCCACATGGTTCCCGGTTCGGGGAAAACACCACTTCACCAGCAGCCGCAATGCCCCCTCCATGGGCTGTGCGGGACGGTGCTGAGCAACGGCCGCGGTCAGCTTGGCCCGGGCGGCTTTCAGTTCCGGCGGCTCATACACCACCGGATAAACTTTTCCGGTGTGGCTGCGCTGCACCCGAATGGCCTTTTCCTGGTGCGTTGTGGTCGGCGGCTCCATGGCTAAGAAAAATTTCATTTTCAAGTTCTCCTTTCTTCGCGCGTATGTCAGTGGGAGGGTACCCCGAACGAGGGGCGCCTTCTGGCCCCTCGTGTAGAGGGATACCCACTGACCTGTCACAGACAGGGACAAACTTTATATACGTAGTATATAAGGCCTGTCTCTTATACACATCTCCGAGCCCACG
>ERZ1026848.834-NODE-834-length-16844-cov-12.480434_pt1 | contig 16844 bp, 18 predicted proteins | sample MGYA00380154_ERZ1026848 | MGnify/ENA primary metagenome ERZ1026848 (study PRJEB33269, sample SAMEA4719790) | human gut metagenome | biome: human-associated habitat; feature: organic feature; material: feces | place: Cameroon | collected 2013-10 ...
CCTGCGAGAAAAATCAAATAAGCGGATTCTGGTGCTTGCCAACAACGATGTTGGCCTGTATCGCTTTCGAAAGGACTTGCTTGCAGCGCTTTTGGGTGCAGGACACGAGGTATATATCTCTTTGCCGGACGGCGGTTTCGTTTCGGAGCTTGTGCAGCTTGGCTGCCGTTTTATCGACACGCCCATTGAGCGCCGCGGTATGAACCCTATACATGACAGCAAGCTCTTTCACCAATACCGGGCGATTCTGAAAGAAGTCAAGCCCGACCTTGTTCTAACCTATACCATCAAGCCCAACATCTACGGCGGCCTTGCCTGCCGGATGGCGCACATCCCCTATGCCGTGAACATTACGGGACTTGGCAGCGCCATCGAAAACGGCGGCTGGCTCAAGAAGTTTGTGCTGGCGCTCTACAAACCGGCGTTGAAAGGCGCGAGGGTCATTTTTTTTGAGAATACCGGGAATCGGGATACCCTCGCTGCCACTGGCGTTGTACCGAAGGGGCGCGACGTGGTGCTGAGCGGTGCAGGCGTCAATTTAGAAGATTATCCATATCAATCCTACCCACAGAAGGGGCCGGTGCGCTTCCTCTTTGTGGGCCGCGTCATGCGCGAAAAGGGCGTGGACGAGCTGTTTACCGCCGCAAAGCGGATGAAGCAGGAATATGGCGACGGCGTGGAGTTTCACATCGTCGGCTCGTTTGAAGAGGGATATAAGCCCCTCATGGATGAATTGGAGCAGGCTGGCGTGGTCCAGTACCACGGCTATCAGTCGGATATGAAGCGCTTTTACGCCATGGCAAGCTGTGTGGTGCTGCCGTCGTATCACGAGGGTATGTCCAATGTGCTGCTGGAGGCTGCCGCCTCCGGGAGACCGCTCATCACCAGCGACATCCCCGGCTGCCGCGAGGCGGTGGAGGACGGCAACAGCGGGTATCTGTGCCCTGCGAAGGACGCGAACGCGCTGTATGGGGCTATGCAGCGGGTCATGGAGCTGTCTGTGGAGCAACGCTCCGAAATGGGCTGCCGAGGCCGGGAGCGCATGGAGCAGCAGTTCAGCAAAACCACTGTTGTGACGGAAACCATCAAACACTTGGAGATTTGACATGCGCGATTTAGTCATCCTTATGCTCATAACGATTGCCTTAGCATGGTGCGCCGATCATGTGGCGTTTGGACCGGTAAAGCATAATCGGCGCCAGCGGCTGATCGTCTGCACTGTGGTAATCATCATCCTGCTCGCCGGTTTTGCCGGACTGAGGACACGTTGCAATGACACTGCCACATATCGATATTCCTATAAGCTCCTGACGGAAAAATTATGGGAAGCATCCGACAAGAGCATCGGTTCTAACCCGCTGTTCAACTGGGTGAACTATCGCTTGAAGATGCACGGCGTATCTACGCAGAACTTTCTGATGTTCTGGGCATTTCTGACCGTCGGCTGTTATTTCATTTTTGTGCATAAGTACTCTGTAAATTATCCGCTGACGATTTTTTTACTGTTTGTCACCGGTTGTTATACCTTTGCTTTTGCGGGTATCAAACAGGCGGCGGCGGTCGGGATATCGGTCATTGCGACGATGTTTGCACTTAAAAAGAAGTGGCTTTTATTTGCTGTTGGGATACTGATCGCAACGCTGATCCATCCCTATTCCCTGATGTATTTGGCGGTGCCGTTCATGACATTTAAGCCGTGGACGAAAATAACCTATTGGATGCTGGCAGCCTTCATTGCAGCGGGCTTTCTGCTGCGCCCGCTGCTCGGCACGGTGGTCAACATCACGACGCTGCTGGGTGAGGAATACACGGTTTCCTCCTTCACGGGAGACGGTGTCAATATGTTCCGTGTGCTCGTCTGCAATGTGCCGATGGTTTTGTCGTTCCTCTACCGGAAAAAGCTGTTTGCAGACAGCTCCGAGGCGGAAAACCTCGCAGTGAATCTCACTATGCTCAACGGCGCTATTATGTTTGACGGGCTGTTCGGAACGGCAAATTATTTTGCAAGATTGGCAAATTATTTCTTGATTTTCCAGTCGCTGTCACTTCCGTGGATGCTGAAGAAAATAGGTGGCAGAGATGGAAAAGTGCTAACAGCATTGCTGGTGCTGGGCTATGCCGCGTATTTTTACTATGCAAACGCGATCAACCAGCCGTTTGACCACTACTTTGCGCGGTTAAGCTTGGCGGAATATTTTGCTCAGATTGGGAGATAGACTATGAATCAGCTTCGAGTCTTACAAGTCGTTACCCACATGGAGCGTGGCGGCTTAGAGTCCATGCTCATGAATTACTACCGCCATATCGACAGGGAGAAGATTCAGTTCGATTTTCTGGTACATCGTCAGGAACGTGCGGCATATGACGATGAAATTGAGGCAATGGGCGGAAAAATCTACCGTTTGCCGCGTCTTGTGCCATGGAGCAAGGTGTATCTCACTGCGCTGAATCGCTTCTTTGATGAACACCCAGAATACAGAATAGTCCATGTTCATCAGGATTGCCTGAGCTCCGTGATCTTAAAGGCTGCGGAGCAGCACAATATCCCGGTACGAATTGCCCACAGCCACAACGCAAATCAAGACAGGAATCTGAAATATCCAATCAAGCTCTGGTGTCGGCGCAGCATCCCCCGTTGTGCCACACATCTTTTTGCCTGCGGCAAGGATGCTGGGGACTGGATGTTCGGCGGCGCATCGTATCAGATTATCAACAACGCAATTGACGCTACTGCATACACCTATGATACGAACAAGCGCGTCGAGCTGCGGCGACAGCTTGGCCTTGCGGACGAGCTGGTCATTGGCCATGTCGGTCGCTTTAACCCGCAAAAGAATCATCCCTTTCTTATGGATATCTTTGCCGCCTTGCTGAAAAAAGAATCGAACGCAGTTCTTCTTCTGGTCGGTGGCGGCGAGGGAATGTCGAAAATGCAGGAGAAGGTACAAGAGCTTGGCATAGCAGAGCATGTCCGCTTCTTGGGCGTGCGCAGCGATGTTGCAGACTTAATGCAGGCGATGGATGTATTCGTGTTCCCGTCACTGTATGAGGGGCTACCTGTGACAATGGTAGAAGCACAAGCGGCGGGCCTGCCCTGTCTAATCTCAGATAAGATTCCACCTGAATGCATTCTGACCAACGGCTTGGTGGATGTTCTACCTCTATCGGCAGAACCGAAGACTTGGGTGGCAAAGATTCTCGAAAAAAAGAATTTCCCCCGAATCGACCGCCGAAGCGAAATTGCCGCGCATGGCTTCGACATCACTACCGAAGCCGTAAAACTACAGAAGTTCTATTTGGAGGCCGCTGAATGAGTTTCCTAAGAAAAATTCTAATGCTGCTGAACCGAGAGGTTCCCACCGAGACCTTGATTAAACGCGGGATGAAGGTTGGCGAGAATTTCAACCGTCAACAGGGATGTTTTCTTGACCCGACACATTGCTTTTTGATTACAATTGGCGATGATGTAACGATGAGTATCCGCGTGACGGTTATGGCACATGATGCCAGCACAAAGAAAAACCTTGGATACACCAAAATTGGGAAGGTACATATTGGCAACCACGTCTTTATTGGAGCCAATACAACGATTCTGCCCGGTGTTACCATCGGTGACTATGCTGTGATTGGCGCGGGCAGCATTGTTACGCACGACGTACCTGCAAAAACAGTTGTTGCCGGTATTCCGGCCAAGGAAATATGCGGTGTGGACGAATATGCCGCACGATTTCAATCTCAAATGAACGAAGCAAACACATTTGGTGATGAGTACCGTATGGGCTATGGCCTTGACGAAAGCAAGAAGAAGGAAATCCTTGCCGCAACAGACGGAAAGATTGCCTTCATCAAATAAGGAGCTCGAATGTGACAATGCCGAAAATAACTGTTTTTACTCCGACCTATAACCGAGCCTATATCTTACCTAAGTGCTTTGAAAGCCTGAATCGTCAAAGCTGCAAGGACTTCGAGTGGCTGATCATCGACGACGGATCAACAGACCAGACAAAAGAACTCGTAACAGATTGGCAGAAACGTGAAAATGGGTATTCCATTCGCTATATCTATAAAGAAAATGGCGGCCTACACACAGGATACAATGCCGCCATTGCCAATATGGAAACGGAACTGTCAGTCTGTATCGACTCTGATGATTCTATGCCAGAAGATGCAATAGAACGAATCCTTGCTGAATGGCAAAAGGTAAAGGACAGTGGCGCGGCAGGGCTGGTTGGCTTGGATGTTGATCAGAATGGGAACCTGATCGGTAAAGAGTTGCCAGACAGCGAACTAATCAACGCGGCATTTCTGCTTTGTGTTCCGGGTATGGGAGATAAAAAATATGTTGTGCGCAATGATTTGCTGCGCACTGTGGCTCCGATGCCTGCGTTTGCTGGTGAGAAAAACTTTAATCCGCACTATTTAATCATTAAGCTGTCAAAACAGTATCGGTTTCATCCTGTCAACCAGTGCTTTTGCTTGGTGGAATATCAGCCTGACGGTATGACGGCGAATATCTGGAAGCAGTATGTCAATAGTCCCCGCAGTTTTGCCGAACTCCGGCGAGTAATCATGGACGTGCCGGGATTAACTTGGCAGTATCGGCTCAAGAATATCATCCACTACTGTTCCAGCAGCCAGATTGCGGGAAATCGGAACTATATCAAGGAATCCCCAAAAAAGCTGCTGACGGTGCTCTGCACCCCGGCGGGCTGGATGCTGACGGGGTATATCAGGAGAAAGGCAAAATGAAACCATCCATTCTCATCTTCTCCCAAGCGATGGAGCTTGGGGGCGTGGAGCGCAGTCTGCTGGGGTTGCTGGATTCTATCGACCATGAACCTTTTCCTGATGCAGCACAGTGGAGAGTTGATGCCGTGAATCCAAAGGCGAATTTTGACGAAGGCGGTGATTGGGGACGGAGCTATGCCATTGGAAACCTATGAAACATTTTTATTAAGTTAGTCTAGTTTATTGCCGCACGCCTTGTATGATCTGCATAGAAGCGCATTTTACGGTGGGTAGGTATATCGAAAGACAAGCGGATGTTCTTTTTGAAGAGGGTAATCTTTGGTGTAAACGCTATGTCTAGGGAAATACCGACTATAATTTGAGCGAGTCTCTCCACAAAATGTGGAATGATCATGCGGCGCCAAAATGCAGAAGCCTAAAATCTCGAATAAATTACGTGTATGATAATATATATCAGGTTTAAATTATTTTGATTTCTTGGAGCATGTATGGATGCGTTGACATTACTCCGCAAGCTTTTTGTTAAAGGAATTATGCCGAAATGGCTGATATGAAATTTTACAAAAATCAAGCCGAAAGTGGTGAGGTATATAGTGATAAGCTATTCGATTGCAATTCGAACATTAGGTCGCGCTGGCGCAAAGTATCAGAAGTTACTTAACAGTATAAAGACTTCTGCAATTCAGCCAGAAAGAGTTGTGGTAGTTTTGCCAGAAGGCTATTCTGAGCCGAAAGAGCAACTTGGGTACGAGGTATTTGTCCACTGCCGTAAGAGTATGGTTGGGCAACGACTTGAGGCCTTAAAATATATTGAATCGGAGTATACTCTTTTTTTAGATGATGATATATCTTTTGAGCCTGATTTCATACTAAAATTGGCCAAACCATTGGTTTCCAAGAAATATGATTGCTCAGCGGGCCCATTGTTTTCTTTTTTTCCAGCAAGTAAGGCTGGGGCTATTGCGGGGACAGTTACTGCCTCTGTGAGCATATCTCTATTTCACCGGGATATGTATGTAAAAATTCTTAGAAGTGGCGGATGGTCTTACCATACTTTTGACACAAATGAAGAAAAGTATTATCCGACGGAGTCATTTGCTTGGACGTGCTTTTTTATCCGCACGCAGGTTATGCGGAACTTGAATATGGAAGATGAAATACCGTGGCTCGAAAAAAACCAGTACGCTTTTGGGGATGACCGTGTTATGGCGTACAAGCTGATTAAGCGGGGTTACCGAGCCTGTATTGTATCAACAGCGTTATATGAGCATAATGACGCGAGAACATCGACATCATCTGCGGAAATAGTTAATACAACTCCACCGTATTGCTCAGGATTTTTCCAAATCGTGTTTTGGCGTAGATTCATTCAGGATGATGAGCCACTGAAGTTCATGAAGCTAGTTAATTCCTTTTGCATTGGCTATTGGATAGTTGGTTCGTTTTCTTATCGGTTGTTAAAGGCTGTTCTCACGCGAGGACATTGGCCGGTTTTCCATGCAGTTATGCGGGGGATAAAGGGTGGTATTAAATATATACATTCTGAAGAATACCTGCAATTACCGCCTATACGTTAGGTAAGATAAACATGAAAAAAAGTCTTTTAGTTGTCATGCCAGGCGCATTGGAGTTAGGTGGTGTAGAGCGTAGCCTAATTGGTCTGCTGTCGAGCATAGATTACGATTCCTACGATGTTGATCTGTTCTTGTACGGACACCACGGCACGCTTTTCTCCATGATAGACCCTCATGTAAATATTCTTCCGGAATGCAGAGAGCTGGCCCATCTGCGAGAATCATTTTTTGATAAGATCAAACATAGGTGCGCTTATTCTGCTGCTTTGAGATTAAGAGATGCCGTGCATTCAATTTTTTGCAATGTGAGCAATGATCAAACATGGGCTCAAGTTATGCGGCATTGCACAAAGCCGTTGACAAAGCATTACGATGCTGCTATAAGCTTTTTTCTCCCCTTTGACTTTTTGCATGAACGAGTTGACGCACCTATTAAGATCGGATGGATTCACACGGACTATTCTGTCGAAAAAGCCGATTTTGCGCACTTAATGTCACAATATAGCCGATTAGACATAATTGTCGCTGTAAGTGAAGCATGCAAAGAGTCGTTTTCTTCTGTGTTTCCACAACTTGCTTCTCGCGTCATCGTCATTGAAAATATTTTGCCCGCAGACTTTGTTAAAAAGAATTTGCAGGAGTTCAGTGTGCCTTGTGAAATGCCGCGAAAGGGGATCCAACTTCTCTCCGTTGGCCGCTTCTGTAGCGCTAAGAATTTCGACAATGTGCCGGATATCTGCCGCCGTCTGGTGGCGGACGGCCTTGACGTGAAGTGGTATCTCATCGGCTATGGCGGCGATGAGCCACTGATCCGCCAGAAGATCGACGAGGCCGGGATGGAAGATCGCGTCATCATCCTCGGCAAAAAGGACAACCCCTATCCCTATATGCGCGCCTGCGACCTGTATGTGCAGCCGTCCCGCTATGAGGGCAAGGCTGTCACCGTGCGCGAGGCGCAGATGTTGGGCAAGCCCGTGGTTATCACCAACTATGCAACCTCTGGCAGTCAACTGGAGGACGGCGTGGATGGTGTGATTGTCCCAATGGACAACGCGGGCTGCGCCGCCGGTATTGCCGCCCTGCTGCGCGCCCCTGCACGGATGCAGCAGCTTTCGGAAAATTGCAAAAAGCGAGACTATACGAACAGCGCAGAGGTCGAAAAGATCTACGCGCTGATGGAGGATTGACCCATGATTCCGAAGATCATCCACTACTGCTGGTTTGGCCGCGGCGAAAAGCCAGAGCTTGCCAAAAAGTGTATCGCCAGCTGGAAGAAGTTCTGCCCGGATTTTGAGATCCGCGAGTGGAACGAGGACAACTGCGATTATCTTGCCATGCCCTTCATGGCGGAGGCCTACGCCGCGAAAAAGTATGCCTTCGTGTCCGACGTTATGCGCCTTGCCGTGCTGGAGCAGTACGGCGGCGTGTATTTCGACACCGACGTGGAGGTGCTGCGGGACATTTCGCCGCTGCTGGATGACGAGGGATTCATTGGCTTTGAGAACGATCAATTTGTCAACAGCGGACAGGTGATGGCAGCTGTTCCGCATCAGCCTGTCGTGCAGGCGATGATCGAAGAATATAAAAAGCTGCACTTCGCCAACGCGGACGGAAGTCTGAACGCCGTAGGCTGCCCGCATCTCAATACGGATGTGATGGAGCGCTTCGGCCTTGTGCGCAACGGGCAGGAGCAGCTGGTTGCGGGGATTCACGTCTATCCGGCGGACTACTTCAACCCGCTGGACAGCGTAACGGGCAAGCTGACAAAAACGGAGAACACCTACTCGATCCACTGGTATTCCATGAGTTGGCTGCCGAAAAGAACGCAGATCAGAGCGAAAGTCGGACGAATATGGCGGAGGATTACGAAAAGGGTCAAGTCATGAAAATTTGTACGATCACCTGCCACGATGTCTATAACGTCGGCGCATCCTTACAGGCTTACGCCCTGCAAACCTATTTGAAGTCGCTGGGGCATGACGTGAAGATCATCGACTATAAACCGGATTACCTCTCGAAGCATTACCGACTGGATGTTGTCGGCAATCCCAAATATGATAAGCCATTTGTCCGCGAGGCGTATCTTTTGGCGAAGCTGCCGGGGCGGCTTCGCGTGTTGCCGAGAAAGAAGGCGTTTGACAGCTTCACAGCCAAGCACCTTGATTTGACCAGACGGTATGTCTCTAATGAAGAGCTAAAGGCCGATCCCCCCGAGGCGGATGCTTTTTTCGCTGGGAGCGACCAGATCTGGAATCCGCTGTTTCCCAACGGGAAAGACCCCGCCTTCTATCTGGACTTCGTGCAGCAGGGAGTCCGCGCCTCCTACGCGGCCAGCTTTGCGGTGGACGAGTTCCCGCAGGAGTTGCGGGAGGTGACGGCGCAGTATCTCAGCCGCTTCGACCATATTGCTGTGCGTGAGACATCCGGCCTTTCTGTACTAAAGACGCTGGGGATCACAAACGCTGTAACCGTCCTTGATCCGGTATTCCTGCTTGACCGGGCACAGTGGGAGGCGATGGCTGAGAAGCCGGAGCGCTGCGAGAAACCATATCTGCTGGTATATGACTTTGATAATAGCCCTGCTGTCCGCAAGCTGGCGGAGAGAATTGCGGCGGAACGAGGCTTGCATATCTACTCGGTCTTCAAGCTTCCATACGCCGAACGCTGCTTCCCACTCTGCGGACCGGAGGCGTTTTTGGGTCTCATGCAGCACGCGGCTTTTGTGCTTTCCAACTCCTTCCATGCAACGGCGTTCTCGGTGATATTTGAGAAGGAATTCGCCGTCGTGGAGCGCACGGAGAAAATCAACACGCGTATGCGCGATTTTACCGCCATGCTGGGGCTATCTGACCACATGGTAACAGCAGAGACGGAGATCCCGGATGGCACGGACTGGACAGCCGTGCGCCGCTGCCTGAAAGATGAGATCGACCACGCAAAGGCATATATAGACGAAGTGCTGAGGGACGAGGAGAAATGAAGAAAAGCATTTTGTTTGTGATCAATTCCATGGACTGCGGCGGAGCGGAAAAGAGTCTGCTTTCGCTACTGTCTTTGCTGGATTATGCAAAATATAACGTGACACTGCAAATGTTTCGCCGCGGAGGCATGTTTGAAGAGTTGTTGCCGCCTGAGGTTCACGTTCGAAAAGAATTGGACTATACGGCTTTTTGCAGTCAGAGTATGGCAAAACAGATGCTCTCCTTTGACCTTCGCCGCATTGCTGCCAGAGTGCGCACAAGCCTTTTCTTGCGCTCCAATGCGAAAAAGGGCAGCCCGCTGCATGACGCGCAAGCCTACTGGAAATATTCTGCTGCGGCGTATGACCCGCTGCCGGAACGGTACGATGTGGCAATCGCTTGGGGACAGGGAACACCGACCCATTTCGTGGCGGAAAAGGTTCAGGCGCAGAAGAAGTTCGCGTGGGTCAACGCTGACTATGAAAAGGTCGGCCATAACAAGGATTTTGACTGCAAGTATTATGCTGCGTTTACGGGAATTATCTGCGTGTCAGACAAGCTATGCCTGACTCTGCAGAAAGTTTTCCCAGAGTATGCGGCAAAAATGACGACGATTTATGACATCAATAATCCTGCGACGATATTTACAATGGCCGATCAACCTTGCTCTCTGGCAAATGAGGGAAACTTGACGCTGGTCACGGTGGGCCGCCTTGTACCGCAGAAGGGCTATGATATTGCCGCAAAAGCCGCATGGCTGCTAAAAAAGCGCAACGTCAAATTCCACTGGTATGTAGTAGGCGGTGGGGATAGTGCGCCAATTGAAAAGGATATTGCGCGGTATGGGATCAGTGACTGTTTTACGCTGTTGGGCGCGAAGGCAAATCCCTATCCCTATATGAAAGCAGCAGATATCTATGTCCAGACCTCTAAATTTGAAGGTTATTGCCTGACCCTTGCGGAAGCACGCATGCTGAATATTCCTTGTGTGACTACGAACTTTGATGTGGTATACGCGCAGATGATCAACGGCGAAAACGGCCTTGTGGTCGAAATGAACGCGGAGGCCGTTGCGGATGGGATCATCCGTCTGGCAACGGATCAAGAGCTGTATCAGTATATTAAAGGTTATCAGATTCAGGAAAAGAAGGGCAATGTGGAAGAAATTGAAAAGTTCTATGATTTGCTGGGGGAATAATATGAACGATAAACGGGTCGGGTATTTCGATATTCTTCGCATTGTGTCAATCTTTTTTGTGATTGTCATTCATGTCACAAGTGTTGGACTTCGTCTTTGCGAGACTGCCACTCCCACTTGGAATGTAAACTGGCTACTTAACAGTGTTTCACGTTGGGCTGTTCCGGTATTCTTTATGGTCAGCGGTGCGTTGTTCCTTGAGCCAAGTAGGGAACTAACACTAAAGAAACTCTATAAGAAAAGCATATTCCATATCGTTGTTTGCATCATCGTATGGGGATTTTTTTACTCGTTACTGGACCAATACATTTACGGAACGCTTTCTGCTAAAAGCGTTCCGGTCGCCGTGTATGGAATCGTTACCGGGAATACTGGCTATCACCTGTGGTTTTTGTATACGCTGGTCATGCTTTATATCGCTGTGCCTCTCTTCCGGTTGATCACCTGTCATGGTTCAAAGCGGCAACTGGAATATGCGCTGATCATGTGGGGCGTATTTTCTCTGCTCATTGGGCAAATAAACGCTTTTGCAGCAGAGACCGGACTTGGCAGTGATCTTCTCCCGTATTCACCGTTTGTAATTGCGGGTTATGGCGGCTATTTTTTGCTTGGGTATTATTTAATGCTGAACCCACTTAAAGGGAAACTGAAAAAGGCGTGCTATATCTTGGCCGTTTTGTCTGTATGTGCGATTGTTGGCGGGAAATGGAGCCTTTTTGCCATCTGCAAGCTGGAATCATCGGCCTTCGAACTGCCGCTAGGAGTCTTCTCGTGCTCGATTGCTGTGGCGGTATTTACCTCGGCGCAGAGACTTCACGTTTCAGATAATGTTTCACGGTTGCTGACTTTTTTAGGGCAGCGTGTGTTCGGCGTTTACTTAACGCATGTGTTTTTTGTTTCCTTGCTCTATCATATTTTGAAGATAAGACCCGACTATTGCCAACCCGTGATGGCAATAGTCATATCGTCCGTTGGAATTTTTGCAATTTCTTTTCTTGCATCGTGGATATTGTCGAAGGTTCCGCTGCTGCGGAGTTTGGTGTAGATGATGGGTATTTCAAATGCACAGAAGAGTGCGTACAACATTTTAACAAGTGTTCTAGGACAGGTAATTACGATTGTTCTTGGTGTTGTAATACCGCGCCTTGTGCTTGTCAATTTGGGTTCGGAAAATAACGGCCTGCTCAGTTCGATAACTCAGGTATTGGGATATGCCAGCCTTTTAGAAGCGGGCGTTGGCTTAGCTTCGTTACAGGCACTATACAAACCTGTTGCAGAACATGATGAAGCCTCAGTCAATGCTATCATGTCTGCAACAAACTTATATTATAAGCGTACGGGCATTGCATATCTCCTGACGGTTATCATTCTTTCCGCAATCTATCCGGCTATTATAAAATCCTCTCTCCCGTATGGAACGATAACTATAGTGGTTCTCATCAGTGGATTGCCCGGAGTAGTAAACTACTATTTTCAGGGGAAGTACAAAATACTATTGCAAGCAGAAGGCAGAACGTACATCATTACAAATCTCACAACGGTTATCGGCATTCTTACGAGCGTCGGGAAAATTCTGCTGTTGCTGCTTGGCTTTGGAGTCATAGCTGTTCAATCTCTGTATTTAGCGCTTAGCTTAGTTCAAATGATATACATTGATTTCTATATAAGAAAGAACTATGCATGGATAGATTTGACGGTTAATCCTGCTTACGATAAGCTTTCTCAGAGGAATTCGGTGCTGGCGCATCAACTTTCTGGAACGATTTTCAGTAGTACCGATGTCGTCACACTATCCATTTTTTGTGGTCTAAGCGTAGTAAGCGTGTATTCCATGTATGCACTGCTTTTTGGTATGGTTGGAACCCTTCTTTCAAACCTTGCCGGAAGCATTACTTTTGTGCTGGGGCAGGAGTTGGGAATCAACCAAAAAAAATACGGGAAGCTACAGGATAGCTTTGAGCTGGTGTATATTTCACTATCGTTTTCGCTTTTCTTTATAGCGTACACATACATTTTGCCATTTTTAAAAATATACACAGCTGGAATTACAGACATAAATTATGTTGACCGCGCACTATCCGTGCTGTTTGTCGCGATTGCACTATTAGAAAACAGCAGGCTGTCCTCCGCAAAAGCAATTCATGTAGCAGGACATTTCAGACAAACGCAATGGCATGCTTGGGTTGAAATGGCAATTAATATTATCGTTTCCCTGATAGGAGTTCTTGCCTGGGGAGTCTATGGTGTCTTGATCGGTACGATTGCTGCATTGCTGTTTAGAGCGAATGCAATGATCATCTATGCCAACAAAAAAATCCTGCACCGCAGCCCGTGGAAGACCTATCGCCGCTGGCTGGTCAATCTGGCGCTGTTCATCGTGGTAACAGTGCTGTCAAAGCCGCTGTTTGTCCGCATTGCACTGGATACCTACCCCCGCATTATTCTGTGGGCGGCCATCACCAGCGTTGTTGTAATACCGCTGTTCTTTGTGGTGGCTTCGATGTTTGATAGAGAAACCTACCGTTATGCGAAAACGCTGGTTGTTCCGTATCTCAAACAAGCACGGGGCAAACTCAAAAGGCGCTCTCAAACACATGATTAACATGCTTCACTACATCTACAGTCGTTCATTCGTCAGCGTTATCACCTTTATGGCGCTGGCTCTTGCCGCTTGGGGTGCGCTGCCTGCCCGCGCGGGGGCGAGGCGCTGGCGGTGTGGGAACCTTGTGCTGGTGCTCCTGATAACCGCCGCCATCCTCTACGCAACCTTATTCAGCCGCGCCGAGGGCGGCACCGGCCTGATCCTCGCCCCCTTTGCCTCCCTGACCGCCGCGCGGCAGCAGCCCGAACTCTACCGCGAGATGCTGATGAACGTCTTCCTCTTCTTCCCGCTGGGGCTGACGCTTTCCAATGCCCTGCCGCGAAAATGGCACCGCAGGCTTAGAATCATCCTCACAACGCTCGTCGGCTGCGCGATCAGCGCGGGAATCGAGTATGCCCAGTACCGCTACGCTCTCGGCATGGCGGAGGCGGACGACGTGATCTGCAACACCTTGGGCGCGTTTCTCGGCGCTGCGTCGCTGCTTGCCGCTCACGCCATCGAAAAACACAAAGAAAGGGCTTGACACACGAACATGACCCTGACCGCCACGGAGAGACAATTCCTTCATATCGCCAAGGCTGCCGTTTCCGGCGGGGAGCTCCCCGCTGAAAACGTGGACTGGCCTGCCGTTTTCACGCTGGCGGGGCAGCAGAAGCTGCTGCCGATCGTCTTCGAGGCCGCCCGCAAAACGCCCGCCGCTGCGGAAAACGCGGCGCTGTTCGCCGCCGTCAAGCAGCAGGTCATCGCGCAGGTGCTGCACCAGACCATGCGCGCATCGGAATTTGCAGGACTTTACCAAAAGCTCCGCGCGGCGGGACTGCACCCGGTCGTGGTCAAGGGCCAGCTTTGCAGCCGCCTGTATCCGCAGACCGATCACCGCATCAGCACGGACGACGATCTTCTGATTCCGGACGGCGAGATCGACGGCCTTCTCGCCATGCCGCCACACGAGCACCTGCTGTACCTGCTTCTGCACGCCTACAAGCACTTCGTCCGCAGCGGCATCGGTTTACGGCAGTTCTGCAATATCGGCCTGTGGGCGGTGTGTTCCCCAAGCGCGAGTATCTGGAGCGCCGCTACCCGTACCTCAAAAAGCACCCCTACATGCTGCCAGTCGCGTGGGTGCAGCGCATCGCACACTATGCCAGCGAGAAGCAGGTTGGTAAGAATAACAGCGCCTCGGGTTCCATCAAACTGGCTAAGGAGCGCGTCGAGCTGATGAAAATATACAATGTGATTGAATAAGGTGCGATAAGAAAGGAAGGGAGAAAATGCTTGATACACTGTTTAACTCTTGCATAGAGCATGGAAGCGATATCATTTGTTCACTTATTGAGGCCGCTGGTGTTATTGCTGCAGCGGGTATCGGTGTTGGGGGCTTGAAAAAGGTTGCAAAAGATGGATTTGATACATATTTTACGAGTTTTTCTTCGAAGAATCATGATTTGGAAAGAATATTAAACCGAGCAGAAAAAGAAATCACAATCATTGTTACCTATGGAGACAATTTGTTGGAAGAATACAACCAATTGCTTTCGAGTTGCCTTAAGCAAGGTATTAAAATCAACTTCCTAATGCTTAATAAAGAAAAAGCCAGACAAATGACTGAAGATTACTACAAGGATACAGATGAAAAATTCAAAAGAAATTACAAGAAATCACTCAAATATTTGAAGGCGCTTTCGGAATCTAGGAACTTTAAGATCAGAATGTATGACTTGCCGCTATCCGCGTCGTACATTGCCATTGACTGCGGTATTGAAGATGGTCGGAAATGTCAGAATGCATTGATTCAAATTATGGTCTATCAATACATGGTTAAAACCCCAAAGGCACCAATCACATATTTGTCTCATGGAACATCTGACGATATACTTGAAAGCACGATTGATTCCATTAAAAAAATGTGGGGTGCAGGCGAAGATGTGAAGATTTCTGAATATATTAGCAAGCTTGGATGGTGAATATAGCACCTAAAGTTCCGCAGAGCAACAGAAGGGTTGCTCATCAACGTAAACGCTATGGCAGTAGCACGCGGTATTACAGGGGCTATTTCAGTTCGGGTATCAATGCACTTGTTGTGCGGCTGCCAAACACCTTTTAGGCAAAAAAGAAAACGGGCGGAAGGGATTGCTCCCTTCCGCCCTTTGCTCATCGCTCCATGCCCGTTACCCTCTGCTTTTTCGCCTGCTGCACGGCCTTTTCGGCGCTGCGGCGGCGGTTGAAGAGCAGCAGATCCCGCGTGTTCTCATAAAGATCGCCCTTGCCGGACTCGAACACGGCGACCATGTATTTCTTCGTCTTATACTTGGCGTAAATCTCTTTCAGCCCCTCCCGCAGGACGGGGTCAATTTTTTCTGCATTCGTCAGCCAGATTTCAACAAGCTTCTGATCGTCTCTGACGTTCATCTCCAAATAGAACCAGCCTCCTTTAACATCCTTAGTTTCCTCATCTTTCCTGCGGCTTATGCGCGGCCACCTGCTTCGCCGCCTGCAAAATCTCCGGCGGGATGCCGTCCACCATGCGGTGCAGCTCGTCCAGCTCCCGGAGCTTTTCGTTGATCTCCAATTTTTTCAGGACGCTTTCCTTGGAGGCAGCGCCCAGCTGCTTTTCGAGCGCTGCGTTCTCGGCGGTCAGCGCCTTGTAGGCCGCGTCATACTTTTTGAGCTTCGTCCGCAGAGCCTCCGCGCCGGGAACGTACTTGCCCAGCAGCGCTTCCAGCTCGTCCAGCTTGACCTTCTTGTTGAACGGATTCGTGTCGTTCAGAATCGCCATGATCTGCTCCTTCATCCGGCTCAGATGGACGGCCTCCTTGAACAGTCGCGGTGGGATATGGTCGCGCCCGGTTTCGCTGGCGCTTTCGCCGCGCTCCAAGTCTGGGTATTTTTTGACCATATGCTCCCAGAACCTGTCCTGCCACTGCGTCAGCTTTTTCTTGTTGCCGACGATTTCCTTGGCGGAGAGCCGCCCGTCCTCCGTCAGTGGGACAAAAGAAAGGTGCATATGGGGCGTTTTTTCGTCCATATGCACCACGGCAGATATAATGGTTTTCGGGTCTTGGTGTTCCCGGATGAAGTCCAGCGCCTCCTGAAAATAGGCTCTGACTTCGGATTTCTTCTTGCCCTTGAAGAACTCCGGGCTGGCCGTCACCAGTGCCTCCACCACGCGCACACTGTCCGACCGCGTGCGGCAGCCCGCCTCCGCGATCTGCCTTTCCGCCTCGGCGCGGTACTTGCGCTGCGGCGTCACCAGATGGAAATTGAGGTGACTGCGGGACGTGTCCACGTCGGGATTGCTGGCGTATTTCTCCTTGGTGCGCTCGTTGTGGGACTCGATGTGCCCGATTTCCGGCCCTTTGTACTTGGCAAAGCGGAGAATGGCGTACTGTGCTTTCATCGGCGATCCCCTCGCTTCACCCACACGATGTCGCAGTCCAGCACGTCGGCCAGCTCCACGACCTCCTTATAGCGGATGCTCTCCCGCTGCAATTTTGCGGACAGATTGGAGACGCTGTCGCTCCAATCGTATTCGTCAGCCAGCCGGTCAACGACCTCCTGCATGGTAAATCCGGCGCGGACGATCTGCGCCTTGATCTCATTTCTGATGTTCATAAAAACCTCCTGTTTTTTCGTTATGAAAACAGCGAAGCGGGTTTCTGTTTCCGAAAACCTGCTTCGCTGTTTGGTGTAATATTCTGTTTTTCCAAAATCCGCTGGAAACGCGGCGGTCGATGCCTTCTTCGTAAGCGAGGGGTATCGAC
>ERZ1026848.835-NODE-835-length-16830-cov-18.915052_pt1 | contig 16830 bp, 8 predicted proteins | sample MGYA00380154_ERZ1026848 | MGnify/ENA primary metagenome ERZ1026848 (study PRJEB33269, sample SAMEA4719790) | human gut metagenome | biome: human-associated habitat; feature: organic feature; material: feces | place: Cameroon | collected 2013-10 ...
GAAATATAGATACTCAGCTTATAGCATGGAAAGAAGATTCCATGCGAAAACCGCTGTTGCTTCGTGGTGCCCGACAGGTAGGAAAATCATCTGCAGTTAAACATTTTGGAAAGCAGTTTAAGTATTTTGCAGAAGTGAACTTTGAGCGCAGCAAAGCTATTAAAACCTTTTTCCATGGTGATCTTGATGTGCGTTCAATAGCTGAAAAGATCAGCAGTTACATCAATGTCCCTGTAGAAGCAGGCAAGACGCTCCTCTTCCTTGACGAAATACAGGAATGCCCAGAGGCTATCATGGCTCTTCGGTTTTTCAAAGAAGATTATCCTGAGCTGCATGTCATTGCCGCAGGCTCACTTCTTGAGTTTACGCTTCAGGAACTTCCTACTTTTGGAGTAGGAAGAATTCATTCTCTCTTTATGTACCCGATGACATTCGATGAATTCTTGTATGCTAATAATGAAGAGGGACTAGTCAAAATCCGAAATGAAGCCTATGGAAATCACCCACTGGAACAGGCTTTCCATGATAAACTCATGGAATACTTCCGTATTTACCTGCTTGTTGGAGGTATGCCGGAATCTGTGCTTGCCTGGACACGTACTCATGACTTCAACCGGTGCAGGAACATTCAGGAAGATATCGTGCTGACGTACGAAGATGATTTCAGTAAATATAAGAAGAGAGTCAATTCTGATCTGTTACGCACTACGATGCGTGGCGTCTGCCACCAGGCGGGCGAGAAGTTGACATTCAAGCAAATATCAGCCGACTATCAAAGTTCACAGATTAGGGAGGCACTCCGCTTATTGACCTTGGCAGGTATCGTAACTCCTGTAGTCTCTACCTCGGGCAATGGTATTCCTCTGGATGCAGAGGCAGATGAGAAGAGCATGAAGGTACTGTTTCTGGATTCCGGATTACTGCTGGCCGTGCTTCAGTTGGAAGGCAACCTGGCGCAGCAACTTATAGAACTCATTTTGGCTGGTACTCCTCAGGAACTTGTCAACAAAGGTGGACTTACGGAGATGGTTGCAGGACTTGAGATTTTGCGAAACAAACCGTGTATCCAACGTCAGAAGATGTTCTTCTGGGAGCAGAAGGGGAAAAGTGTGGCAGAGATAGACTATCTGGAGATTCATAAAATGAAGATTACTCCTATTGAAATCAAATCTGGAACACAAGGCGGCATGAAGAGCCTCTGGCTATTCATGAGAGAGAAACAGCTCACCAATGCCTTCCGGTGCTCTCTAGAGAATTTTGGAGCGTTTGATTATATAGACAAGGAGGATCACGATGCAGTAAGGCATGTTACCATCCTACCTCTCTATGCATTATCATTATTGTAAATAAGTGAGACTTGCGAAGCTCCCTTGTAAAGTTTCGCAAGTAACGTATAAAGCTAAAAAAAAAGGGGGAAGCCAACGCTTTGGCTCCCCCTTTTGGGTTCTTTATAATTCCCTATTGATATTTAAAAAACTAGAATATACTATCTTACGGCAATCTTCTGACCCTTAGCCTGAGCACAGGACTGGGTAGATGCCTTCACAATGTAAATGCCGGATGTCACTCGCAGAATCATTCTCTGCTTATCAGGCAACTGATAACTGTGAACCATCTTGCCATCCAATGTAAATACCTGAACCTTGTCGAGCTTCTCACCACCCAAAGCAGAAACAACAATCATGCCTGCAGCAGGTGAGTAAACCTTCACCGGTGCACTCTGCTCTTCAGCCTCCATGCGGTCGATTCCGGTTGTGGTACGGGTCTGGGTGAGGAAGTATCTTCCGTGGTCACCCGCCTTCACCTTCACAGCCTCGCCCTCATGAAGTTCGGTAAAGCTTGCCGATGCAGCATCGTAGAGATAAACAGGAGCATCGAGCTTGTTCACACCCTTCAGGGTAAGTGAAACCTCTTCAGTCTGCTGGCTCACGATGCCCAGCGGAATCCATGACAACTCCGGAACCGCATTCACAGCCACCGCTTCGTTACCGGCAACGGTATAAACCTGAGGAATATCCTTGAGGTTCTGATCATACAGCAGATCCACATCCTCCTGGTCATCATAGTCGGCAGAAGCCTCCTGACGCAAAGCGATGCGTGCCCTTGATTGCTGGCCGCTGGAATTCTCTGTTTCTACCCCTACAGTCTTTACATAGTCTGATGCCATCACCAGACCAGGAGTAATGGTGCGGTCAACACACATCGTAGAAGTGAATCTTACCTCTCTAATAGTAGCGTCAGCATTCTTCTTAACAAAGAACGACTGGGTAGGCTGGATAGCGTAGTTCTTCATATCCCGTTCTGTACCGGAAATCGCCTTCACCTCACCATTCTCTACAATCCATATTGCCTTCTGCAAATCAGAATTACCCTCGAAGAACTTAGCCATCGAGATAGAGCAGGTATATGGATTCGCTACGAGATAGAATCCACTGGTGTTATCTGTTCCCAAGCTCTGAGTCATTTCTGCAAGATGTTTCTCATCGTTATTGAAAGCAACGAGAAGTTTGCCATGACCAGCCTTTCCTATTTGTACAGATGTACCACCAGAAGTCGTTGTTCCATCATAATCGTAGTACTGATAGCTAGTATCAGCCTTCGGCAAACGGAGGAGCGCATTTGGCAATGGAGAACCATCAGCAGGTTTCTTTGGCAAGAGCGCATTACCTGCCTTGATAGAGAAACCACCGAAGGTTCCGTCTGCGGCATAGCTCTCATCCACCTTATTATATACGTGGCTCCAGTAACCCAGATTCATATCAACATTACTAGGAACAGTTCCATCTGGATAATGTGATGCAGAATAATCACCCTTAGGAGTGATTTCCTCTACTCTACTTTTCATCCAGGCTCTCTGATAAACCGGATACTTGCTTCGGCTATTCACCTTATCATCAAAGTTGATGTCCGTAAACGCCTTGGTTTCCTGTCGTCCATTACTTGCTGGCACATACATATCACCTGCGTAGATATACTGCAGAGGCGAAGCCATGGTGTACCACTTGTTAGGTACCAGCTCCTTCTCTACCCAAGCCTTGTCATATACCAGATAGCACTGGTCGCGAAGCTCGCCCTGAGGCTTGAAGTAAATCTGATGGCAAGTATTGCCATAGAACTTCTCGCACTTCAGATTACCATCAGTTTCGAATCCCTTATTGGTAGCCGCTTCATCCCAGTAAGCCATGATGTCATACTGGATATACTTCGTAGCCTCATTACCCTTACCGTTAGTCAGCTTGGTAGCAATTTTATTGGTTTCACGATAAACGACATTACCGAGGTCAGGGAATGGTAAACCATTCAAGTTGTCAATCGTAACCTTGGTAAACTTCATTGGCACATAGCTGTTCTGCGTAGGAATCTCCTGTGCTGAAGTTGGCGTACCAGACATGCTACTGCCATAAGGCAGATAATTCTTATACTCATTATCATGCAATTCAGTAGATGATGAGCGATGCCAGTTGTTATCATTGTTCCAGTTGGCATTCATACCGCCATCGGCAGTAGGAGTCCAGGTAATGAACTCCGGTACAATCTTCACCTTGAGATAAGACTCGCCAGGGCAGTTGGTAGTTGCCGCAGAAGCAGCTCTCTTCTCGTAAGCGAATCGGAGTACATAGTAATATCCCTCGTGGAAATCAGCAACTGCAGCATCCTCAAACTTGAGGTTGAGGGTAGCCTGAGTCGTTTTATCAAAAGCAAGCAGTTCATCGCTCTGCAATGTTGCAACCTTGGTATTCAACTTTCCTTTCCATAAAGGATCGTTCGTAGATGTAACAAATACGCTCTGCGAATTATCTGCAGGTTTTTTGCTATCATCAATGAAAGTAAGAGACTCAGTAATAGCTGATCCATCTCTCATAGTAGCACTATGAAGAGGTACCTTCAAATATCCATTAGAAGCCTTCAACTTCTCCAACTGTGGCAAACCGATACGAAGCGAAGCCTCATAACTGCCTTCATTGAATGGATAATCAACATTGTTGAAACCGAAGTTAAGCTGTGGACCATCCAGCATCACACGCAATGGGACTGCTATTGCACCAGGACACAACAGATAGGTTTTGCCATTTGGTGCAGTATATTCAATATAGCCATCAACTTCCGTACCCTCTGGCTTCATGTATATATTATGAGTATCACCCAAAGGAAGCCTATCCCTACTGATGGTGATTTCATTGCTAGCTGCTGCAGAAGGATCCACTTTATTAGCTGCACCAGTACCATCAATATACCAGATGAAGTTAACACCATCCAATGTTATCTTACCACCTGTATTAGGGTCAGTTGTAACCAATTGTCCCTTGATTGTAACAGAATAGCTTCCTGCTTTATCGCAAGGAATCTTATAATCCGTAATGACATTACCCTTTGTATCAGTAATGACTGGATGTTGGCTAACCATTTCAAACCAGTTACTGTACAACGAGCAGACTTCAGCAGGTGAACCCCAATTGGAGTTGCCTGTTGCGTCAGGAGTTTCTGTAGCTACAGATACATAATACTTCTTATTTGCTTCAAGACGATAATATTTATTACTGATAACGATATAAGTTTCACCTTCGCTATCTTTCTCGATCATAGGAGTACCGTCTATTTTATACTGATTGCAAGTTTCCTCTGAATCGAATACGTCAACAGTTCCATATTTATTGCTCTTGTATTCAATTTTTGTTCCATCAGATGTATTAACCTGTTCCGTCTGATAGTAAGGATTACTTTCGTCAGTACCTTCTACAGGCGTTCCATCCTCATTGACAAAACGGAAGTAGATTTTGGTCTGTCCTTTATGTCCGGTAATTGCATTCAAAGTCTCATGGATAGCACGTATCTTCAGCTTGATATTTCCCGTTGTAGCACCATCACAAATAGGCTTCTCCTGAATCACCTGAACCTTAGCAGGTGCAAGATACATACGGATATCATCTACGGCATAGTCAGCACCATCAGTACCCTTACTGTAATTATCAATCTCCAGTCGGAAATCAGAATATTGCTCTACGTTTGACTCTTTTTGCAAGGTAATCTTACCATATACCTGATACCAAGTTGCTTGCTTCAAACCATCTACATTAGTCTTAAAATCACCAGATGAAAAACTATGTATCAGGTGTTTATCAACAATATCACCATTGACATTTCTGTTAACACCAAATAGTTTAAACATAATCTGTGGCTTAGTATCCTGATGTGTCATATCAGCAACACCCGCTATGAAGATAAGCTGCTGTCCTGTACAAAGATCTGCCGTAAAATCTGAAGCTGCGATTTTTCTACTTTCGTCTGATGCATCCACATAGAGGAAATGACCATATTGAGAACCATTGGTTATCTCATAGGTCTTATCATATAACGTTTTATTCCACCACCAAATATAGTTTTCACTAGAAGTAGAAACACCACTAAGATTTGCGGACTTATACAAGCAATAATCTCCATGAAGTGGAGAATGACCGATTTTATTCGAACCACCATAATTAGTTGCATCGTAGTCAATCAAATCACGATATACGAAACTATAAGCACGACGATCCCATTTAGATGGTAATCGATCCTGGTTGTCATCAGGATTAGTAGGAGCAGCCACCGTCTGTTCTACATCATCATCATCAAATGTAATTGGCTTGGCAGCCATTTTATAATGCTCATCAAGATAACTAATCAGTCTATTATTCAAACCTTCATTAACGATCTCTTCCTTAGTCATCGGATGATTATTCATGAATCGAACATCAAAGTTAGCTACAGGACACATCTGTGTATCTGAAGCTTTCAAATAAGCTACAACAAATACAGGAATACCTTTATCTATAACCGGCTTATCTTTATCATCAATAGCCGAGCCTTCTAAATTATACCATGTAGCTTCATTCAACTTTTTTTCGCTTAAATCAAAAAAGCGACTACTCCCATATAAATCGCAATATTTTGATTTAGAAACATCATAAATTCGCCATTTTACTATATCTCCATATTGCGGAACAGAGACATATCTTGACTTATCAAAATCAGCTTCAGTTATATCATTATTATATACAACCTTTTTCAAGCCCTCAGATGTCATCGGATAAAATGAGTATCGGGAAATATCTTGCAATTGCAAACGCAATGTTGTTTCTGATTTTTCATCCTTATAACCAAATGTTACCTTCTTATTATCTTCATAAGTATAATCACCATCATCATGATTGCACAATGCAGCCATAATATCATCTGCCAACTTCTTCTTAGGGAGAATATGGAAAATGTAACGTATAGACAATGTCGGTTCATGGAGCAGATAAGTCCTAGACTCGTCCATTCCATCAACGTATCTACTTACATCACAGGCAATAGTCTCCCCTTCCCATGAATCATTAACATGGGAAGTAGTATAATTAACACCAATCAGATTGCTAGTAGGATGTGCGCCAATATTATTTGCGAATAATCCCCAATCTCCCTTTCTGGACAATTTGGTTTGCGTTGCATTACAAGTAACGAGATGGTCTGATCCTTTATCTGTATCATAATTATACCAACGGAAATAACCACGTGGCTCGAGATCATTACCACTTCCTGTATAATGTTGAATAGGCAACATTAACATAACCTGCTGATTAGACTCATTTCCATCAACATAGTAATAATACTCCCATTCGTGGGTCTTCTGATAGGTATGGCCATTCACCTTGTCCCAGTCTCCCTTCTTATTGGCGATACCTTCGTAATGCTTGAATGGGAAATCATTTGGAGAATAGAGCTTTACATTGATTCTGCTCTTGAAAGCTGATGGTTCTTTTGTAATGACACCATATTGCGCTTCATAACCAGTAAGGTCATTAGTCAACAAGCAATATATCTTCATGTCTGAAGACCATGAAGAACCGGAAGGCAACTCGAAAGTTACATTCAATCCATTAGGCAACAAAGAAGAGCCCTCGGTTGATAATAAAGTATAATAACCTTTATTATCTGAAGTATTACGCAAAGCTAAAGCGCTATTACTGGAAGTAGCACTAATGATTTTACCATCCTTGTCTGTTAATACCCAACGCATATAGAAGTCGCTGACAGCAACGCCGAAATCAGCAAGGATATCAGGAACTACATCTTTCAGACTTACTTCAAGTTTATTATCTTTATATATCGCATCTACATCATGACTTGACAATGCAGCTCCATTGTCAGTAGAAAGCTTCAATGGAATCGCATCAAGTGTTTCCTGCTTTACAAACTTAAAGGTATATTCACCATTAAGAGTTGGCTCTTGAAGGACATAAGTGCTTCCATTATATGTTACCACCTTAGCATCTCCGTTGTCATTATTTGCCCAGATACACTTCAAGACATAGTTCTCTACATTAGCTTCTGCTGCAAGTTTTGAGAAATCAAAAGATACAGTACGGGCTGCATCATCAGCAATCTTAGTATCATGATAGTAAATCAAATCAGAACCTTTAACTGCTGATGAAGAATTATTCAAAATATCTGTTATGTTAGCAACAGGATTTGTTGCTGTCTCAGACTCAAACAACTGCCAACGCAAATACTTGGCATTGAAATCTGGCAAAGTAACATTGGTAGAAGTCGCAGCCTTAGGGATAATAGAAGTACTTTCTGCTTTCGAAAAGTCAACAGAGTTACTGCCATACTTAACAGCAGAAGACTTCAACCCATCCTCTGTATATATATCGAACTCCATCTTTGTGACACCAGCAAGATTTTCTTTCTGATCTAAAAGTTCGGCATCGTTTGAAAGGAGGAGGACTAATTTCGAATTATGAATACTTGACTCAAAACTTTCTACAGCAAATTGAAAATGTGCTGCATACATATCACCTGTTTTCCTAATATAAACATATTCATTATCTCTCCATTGCTGTTTCCAATCTTCAGATGTCGTCAATGTTTGCGAATACACACCTTTTATAGTCCAAGAAGTAGTATTTAATTTAGCACCATCTTTTTCGAAATAGAAAGCGCATACTGTATACTTATTAAGCGCATATGCACTAAAATCCATCTTTAATTCAGTATTACTAGCAACAAAGTAGCCATCACTAGCCAATCCTTCCACTGGCATTAAAACCAATGAAAGGAGGAGGATGAGAGTACGATATATGTTTTTAATCTTATTCATAGCGATAGTATTTACGTGTATAATGTTTACGAGCAGCAAAGCTGCTTAAATCCTTGGTGAAAAGTATCTTATATATAAGCTCTTTTCCTGAAGCACCTGGTACAGGGACAGTGACCTGATAGAGGGCACTCTGCTTGTCGGCTGCATCATCATTGAAGATACCTTCGAAATAGCCGGTGGTTGAATTCCATGATGGAAGAGTTTTAAATACCTTCTTGGCATTATCTTCGGCAGCTGTGGCATCAGCCATACCTTCTTCCTGGATTAACTTCCATTTTACATTGGCATAATCGATGGTTCCTGATACATCGGTGTCATCGGCATGCACTACCTTTGGCTGGATATGGAATTCCTCTTCTGGGTAATAACAGGTATAGGAAAGAGTGGTTCCGTTATCTCTTATGGATGGATAGAGACCGATGGCTGTGAAGGACTGAACATCAAACTTCAACTTGTAATCATCTAATGAGATTGGAAGAATGTGATGGTCGTTGCGAGCTATCGTTGTCCAATCCTGGAACAGGGCGTAACGCTTGACTCCTGCAGATGTTTTCAGGTTGATGATGAAATACTTGGAAGTATTTCCCGCTGCGCTTTCATTCACATAGAATGAAATCTCATTCTCTGGCTTATAATTATCAGTACTTGCAGGTATCGTCTTAGATGGAGACAGCTTATAAGTATAATTATCCGTTGCAGCCTGCTTTACCAGATTCGGAATACATTTAACCAGATCCTTATCTGCACCAGTTAGGCTAGATGAACCAGTTGTGCCAGAGGTTCCTGAATCATTAGAATGATTTGGCAACAACATGATGTTACCTTCTGTATTGACTGTAGTTGAAGGATTTGAAGTTATATCACTCAACGTAATATCATTGATTACCAAATCTGTAGAACTTGGATTCTTAAACTTTAATGTAACCTTTGCCAGCATTCTTACTACCCAAAGCTCTTTTTTGTTTGGATTACCGGAAGCATCTATCGTTACTTCCTGCTTATTACTCATTGGAATGCCTTGGCAAGTTGCTGCATTCACATCGAAGCCATTACCATCCATCTTCCACTGCTTGGTGTCGAAATTGACAGGTGCACCTTTTGATATGCCCAATTCTTTAGCTGTAAGATTGGCGAAGGAATAAACCTGATAGGTATTACCCTTAGGAAGATCCTTGATTATGACTTCATCTTTAATGCGATTATTAGCCGATACATCCGTTTTCTCTGCAAAAGAAACAACCTTGTTGTCTTTTACAAAGGCTACTACCCAGCTCTTCATGTTTTCTTCATCTACGCCATCATTCCATGACAACGTTGCTCTGGTTCCGGAAGAGGAAGCTGTAGAAAGAGTCATGTGGACGGTAACCTTGTTGCCTTGGTTATCGCCTCCACTGCTTCCCAATATAGAGTCAGCATTATCTGTGGAGCAAGCCGATAAAAAGGCTAGCACCATCAGAATCAATGCCGTATGTATCGTTTTAATCGTTTTCATTTTCTCTGAAAGTTTAATTTCAAACTATACTTTCTGTTTATCTATTTGTCTTTACATTGTTGTCTCCTTGTGAGTATAGGTTGCCCATTTTCTCACATGTATGGTCAACGTCAAACCTTTTGACTTTCCTTCAACGCCTTCTACCTTTACCTGATAGATGTTGTTGCGGACTACACCAAAATGCATCGGGTCAGCTTTGGTTCCACTTCCTGAAGGGTCGCTATGACGGAGCGTATAGGTATATTCCTTTTCTGTTCCTGGGGCACTAGCCTTAGGCTGTTTCTTGGTTGCATCCCATTCTGTCTCTTCATAATACTTGCCTTTAAAGATAAGACCAGTAGAATAAGCCTCTTCATTATCAGTAGTCGTATTCTCCATCACATAATCGAGGATGTAACTTGGATCTGTTGTACTGGCAGAAGTTGTCTCCTTTACATTATATAAAGATGCAGGACCTTCAGCATTACTCAGAGTAAGACCTTTGCGATCCTTTGTCCAAGGGCAAACCACATAATTAGTAGAAGCCTTAGACGTGGCATCCATTAATTCTTCTCCGAAATAAGTAACAGAAGATACAGCTACATCTGAAGAAACCCGCTTAATCAGGTATTCTCCTGATGTCATAACTTTGCTAGGAGTAACAGATTCGAGTTTAAAGCCTCCTACTACATTCGTACCATCCATTACATTATAATAATAACCTTGATTGGTATCATCATAAGTAGCATTTGGAATGATGTCGATACGGGCTGCCAGACGCTCGATGTCAACAGTTACCAGATACGGATTTATTTCTGAACCTTCCGTTGAGAAATCAATCTTTGCATCCTCCTTTGATGACATGATGAAGTTTGAGAAATTTGTAATATCAGCATCTCGGGTGCACACCTTCGACATCTGCAAATCTCTTACGTCTTTTATCTTCTGTCCTTTACATTTGGAAGTCATGTCGTCTGCATTGGCTATCACTATAACATGATAATTCTTGCCAACAATTGCAGCATCGATTTCTCTTGGACCGGTAGTATAAGTTGCATCTTTGCCAGAAGAAGTTGTTTCCTTATTTAAACCGGTAAATGTATATACATAATCTATAATAGCATTATCATCCGACAGGTCATTTTCCTCAGATTTATATAGTAAGACAGTAAGAGAATTGACATCATTTTCATGATTGATTCCTGTTTCTCTTCCATCTCCTTCTTCACCTCCTTGAGGTCCTTTAGCTGCCCTACTCGCTCGTGTATCTCCACTACCATCCACCGTTACCTTTACCTGCAGATATGCCTTCATATCTTTGCTTGGCAGAGGCAAATCGCTAGTAGTGTCACTCGCACAGGATGCGAACGACATAACCAGCAAAAGGGCTAGCAATGAGAGGGTTATAGTTTTCATTTTAAACATACACTTTCTTTTTATATCGGCTTGCTGAAAGCCGGGTAGGACATGTTAATGGAGTTCTTCGAACTGGATGCGCTTGCTCCAACTCAGTACATTCACGCTGATGGTGATTAAACAATACTTGAGCTTGCCACCCTGGATAAAGAACTGAAGTTTGTAATCGTAGGCACGGTCTAGGAATTCCTGTGCACTGTAACTGTACTCCTCGCTGGTGCGAAGACGACTCAAGAGGTCTGGCAGGTCTACATTGACTACCGTATTTCCGGTCTCCTTACTCTTAATGAGGAGTCGGCCATCCAGGTTGTAATCTTCGTGTTTCAGAATGCGGGAAGTCATAAAGTCAGCATGGGCTATCTTACCCTGCTCGTCCTCATCTACCGTATTCCATGTGGCATGAGGGGTATAAATGAGTTTACGGCTCTCATCGAGAGAGTTATCCCAAAGGATGCGGGCATTATGGTCTTCGATGGTCATCGTGTAGTCGTTGACATCCATATCCTGTGGAGAGTCTAGGTCACGAAGCGCCACATTGATCTTCTTGGTATCACGCACCAGAGGGATGGTTGCATAAGAAGGTTTTGAGGATGATACCTCTACTGCCTCCAGCAGTTTACCATGCCAGAGGGTATCGAGCGGAAGGCTGTTGTTGACAACCTCATCATACTCACCCTTGTTTTCATGATCGAGATTCACTTCCAGTTTCTGCATCTTATCTCCTGAATCCGATGGAGCGGTACGAACGAACTTGGCACGGCCTGAAGTTAACTGGTCGGCGTATGCATTCTGTCCGGCAAGGGCAAGAAACTGATATTTACCTGGCTGCAGGTTCTCGACGTGCATCACATAATTTGGGTCTTTGAGAGGCGATGATAGCGCAGAATTCGTCTCGGTCTGTTGGGTTATATAGTTTCCGTTCTCGTCGAATACATACAGCGTTACCTGTCCAACATGGTCGTTGAACATGTCGGCACGCTGGAGGTTGTAATCATACTTAAACTTCACATATACACCATTAGGACAATCGCTGTAATCCTGGTGCCACATATCGTGGCATGAGGTCGCGACGGTCAGGGTCATGGCAGCTGCCATGACACCCTTTAACCATTTATTTATCTTCTGCGCTATCATATCGCTAATCAATTATTATTTTCAAATTTTATCTTAAATGTATTTACATCTTAGTGCAAAGTAGCATTCTGTGTACGCTTAGCCCAAGAGAGGACATTGATCTGGACAGCAATGTAAGAATCAAGTTCGTCATCAGTAGTACCGGTCAATTCAGGAACGGTAGCAGAACCTAATCCCTTAACACCCTGAACGGTGATGTCATACCAGTTGTTACGGAGAACACCATAACGACCTAACCAGTTTTCTGCCTGATTTGTTGCTGGGTAAACTGCACCTGCTTTAACACCTAGTTCATTCTTTTTCCAAGGTGTCAAGTCGTCACCAAAGTGCTTGATACGTACTGTATAATATGAAACACCATTCTTGTAATAAACCATAGAACCAACAGCAGCCTCTACATCTTTAACATAAGTAGCAGGTAATGGAGCCGGAGTTGTCTTTAACTTAGCTGGATCTACTGTAACTTTTTTCAAGTGGATTACACCTGCTTCATCTTTATCATAATCCAAAGTAAGGTCACCTTCACCAATTGTTGTTGAAGCATCCTTAGCATTTTCTGTAACCCATGTAGCTTCAGTATTCAAGAACTTTTCTTTTACCAGTTTATCTAACTCTGTTTTTGTATAGAGTTTGGTCTCATCACCTCCTACAACATAGAAGTCTGCACCACTATTCAACTTAGCCTTGATTGTTACAAGAGTTGTCAAGTTCTCATTCTGGTGAGGTACATCAAAAGTATTCTCGAAGCAATACTGCGGACTAGTTTCACCATAAGTATTTACGAAATTTGTAGCACGCTCCAAAATACCATCAGAGTAATCTGTATCATAATTAACATCCTTAGCAAAATAAGTACGATACAAATCTGATGCTACAGGAGCTGCACCAACAAAGCGATATTTAGAAGGTGTTAGTCCTTTAGAAGAGTAACTCTTCCATGTGTCAAAATCTTCTGTGTTACGAACCAAAAAAGTCGTTTTATTGAAGTTATCAATAGCCCAGCCTAATACTTCAAATGGGACAGATGTAGATGTACTTGTAGTAGTTTCTGTTACAGAACCCGTGTTAAGTGTTACCTTAGCTACAGCACGCTCTACATAAACCTGAGCAGCCGCACCTGCTAATGCTTCTGCCTCTGTATCATAGATTTTACCAGTTAAGTCCGTCAAAGTTGAAACTGTACCACCTGCAGGGTCTGAATCATCACCCTTTTTACTACACAAAGGAGCATTTGCCATATAGAAACCTGTCTTCGTCAAGTTTTCACCTGATGTGGCATTAGCCGACTCAACAAATTGTTTATAAGTTCCAGCAAAATCAGAAGTACTGCCATTTAATTTCAAGGAATTTGCAGTTTCATTTACTGTGAAGACTCCATTGCGGTTCAATACAACAAGGGCTTTCATGTCAGTACCTGACTTATCAATCTTTTTCACAATCTTCTTGGAAGTGGTGGTGATATTTTGATCACCAGCAGGTGAAGTCCAAGGTTCGGTACTCAATTTGTAAGCACCCACAAAAGTAGCTGTTGATTCTGTGGTACCCTGGAACAAAAGGAGTGTGGCATTCTTAACTGCATACTCATTAGCCATACCATCCTTGAAATCATCGTTAAAACTACCGGTACGTGTACTTGGCTGAGTAGGCAAATTAATTGTAAATGCTACATAGCCATTACCATCCTGCTTAACAGGAGCACTTCCACCACCATTCAGTTCATCACTACTAGAACAAGAACCGAGCATCAGCCCCGCCAATGCAACGGAAAATAATAAAGTTTTTTTCATCTTGTAAGTCATTATAGTTGTTATTAATAATTATTTCTTTACTTATAAACGTTTTTAAAAATCTAATTATATTACATTTTTATATATTTGGTTTACAAATCATCTAATACGTTATATTTGAGTCTCTTTCTGAAGTTGTACTTAGAAAAGTTTTGCCTGAGCTAGGAGCCTGTCCCAGGCCAGGGCAGTGTCCTGGCTCTAAGGAATAGCTATATTGTCCTAAACAGACAGAATGTATAACTTTATAGATTCTGTAAATTTTCTTTTGCAGAAGCAACACCTGCCTTGGCTGCCTGCTCCAGATAATAACGAGCTTGCTTCTCGTTACCCTTCAGCATCTCATAGACTCCTCGGGCATTCTGGGCATCGGCACTGGTTCCTGCCTTGTCGAGATATTGTTTCGCACCATCTGCATCACCGGCATTCAAGCGGGTTATGGCTGCATTCAGATTCGCAGTCTCATTCTCTGGGAACATTCGGACGGCAATCTCCATCACATCATTAAACTCCTTGCTGCCTGGCTCGTAAGTCTGGGCTACTATGAACATCTCCTCCTGGCTCAACTGCTGTGGCTTGGTCTTGATAATCTCCTTTGCCTCTTCCACATCGAAAGGTTTCACCTTATAAGTAATGTGGTAGTCGGAATGGCGGAGGGCTGGATACCAGGTGTCGAGCATAAAGCGATACTCTGAAGGATACTGCTTCTTAATCTTCAACTCGCGGGCATCCGGATTCAGACTCTTATCGGCAATAATCGCCAGAATGGCATCCTTATGCTCCAGGTTGCTACCTTTAATATAAGCTATCAGACCATCCCAATCCTCCGGAGTAGAAGAAACCGTGAAGAGATTGTTTGGCAACTTCACCATCCGGCGCACATATTCGGTCAGCGTCTTGGCACGGTTCTTTGCCAGATAATCATTATGGGTGTAAGGACTCTCTGGTGATGCATAGCCATGAATGTTGATGCCGCTCACTTCGAGGTTCCTGTCTTCCTTCAATGCATTGATGGTACGGATGATGCTATCCAACTGTTCTGGATTGCGGCGATAATCAGGATGCAGCTCTATGCGGTCTACCGGGAAATCGATATAAGCACGCTTATCCAGATGACGGACCTTGATTATCTCTACCTCCGGACGGACGAAGGAAGCTACCGGCTGGCGACGGCGAGCAACCGTGAAATCGTTGCCATCCTGCAGATCACCACAACCGCAGAGGTCTTCGTGAATATCGAGATCGTAGTTTCTTTCCTTAGAAGAGAGAGGAACTGAGGCAAGATACTTCACGGTCTGCTGCTTCTTGTTGTCTCGCTTCACCACCAAAGCCTGAGGTGAAAGCTGCAACTGTTTCTTCCCTACTCCACGGTCATACATAATCTGCTGTCTTCTGCCATTGATAACAATCTCCGGCATCTTGAGCAGCTCACCCTTATGCTTGATCATCGGAGTATAGACAAGCTGGTTGTTGGTTGGGAGATTCAGGGAATCGAGATTCAGATCCATCGCAACCGTAATCTGGTCATTGTGATGAGACATCTGTACATTAGATACCTTTATCTTATCGGCAGCCAGCTTGAGACTCTTGCAATCCTGGGCTGCAAGAGGCATAGCCATCAAAAGAGAGCTGAATAATAATATGTAGTTCTTAAAATCTTTCATACTCATAGATTATGTTTAATGAGTTACAACATATAAATAAGAGAAATGGCTGCCTTGGTAGGACCCACGTAGTTGTCATGAGATGACTTCTCCTTCTCGCCACAGGCACCGCACTTGAACTTGTCGTACTGGATATAATCATATCCGAAACCTACAGAGGTTTCCAGGTTCCAGTGCTTGGAAAGAGGCCATTGATAACCAGCGGTCACACCACCACCTACATACCATCCTTCATAGCGATGGTCGCGTAGAGATTTGAAAATGCCAAGGGGTAACTTCACTCCTCCTGCATTAAACTGTCCGCCCATGGCATGAACACCCAAGAACCAGCCATTGAAGCTCTGACAGAACCAGTAACGGTATTCTGGTTGCAAAAGCCAATGACGAAGGCTTGACTGGTCGCCACCGGACTGTTTCCAAGGATTGAAGCCAAAGAATACCTGAGCGGTATGCTTCTTGCCTAAGGCAGTCTCGACACCGAGATTAGGAGTTGTAGTAGCCCAATATAAGAGGTTGGACTTGACTCCCGTGTTTTGCGCATAATTAGCTAGTGATACAAATAAGAGTAACACTGTAGCTAAAATCAATCGTTTCACCATCTATTAAAGATTTTAGTTTTCTATTTTTTGTTTCGTCTATATCGTAAAAATAGGTAATTATAAAAATTAACCATATTAAATGATAGTTCGCATTTTCTGGTGGCAAAAGTAATAAAAAAATAGATACGGGGGGGGTATTTTTTTGTATTTTTTTTGCGTCATGAAACATTTTAGTACGTAGTTTTTCTGATTTTATAAATGTAAAACCACAATTCATTAACATTTTATACATATCATGATTTAGGCAAATGCTGCAGCAAAAATTGAAGAAAACAGAGGATGTAGACAATAAATATACAGATTGTGAAATCAGCATGAAAACAAAAAAGCCTCAGAAATCTTTCGAAATCTGAGACTCTTGATAAAATGAGGCGGCTACCTACTCTCCCGCATTGCATTGCAGTACCATCGGCGCAAGTGAGCTTAACTTCTCTGTTCGGAATGGGAAGAGGTGGGACCTCACCGCAATAACCACCTGATAATGGGTTATGACGTATTTGCACACAAGCAAACTGTATTTGATAGTAAAGAACTACCGTCCCTCTCGATTCAATCGAGAGTCAACAGCTGAAACTATGAACTTTCTTAAAGAAAGTGTTCGGGCAATTAGTAATGCTCGGCTTTGACATCGCTGTCTTTA
>ERZ1026848.847-NODE-847-length-16744-cov-4.756307_pt1 | contig 16744 bp, 9 predicted proteins | sample MGYA00380154_ERZ1026848 | MGnify/ENA primary metagenome ERZ1026848 (study PRJEB33269, sample SAMEA4719790) | human gut metagenome | biome: human-associated habitat; feature: organic feature; material: feces | place: Cameroon | collected 2013-10 ...
CAATACAACGCCGCCTTTTTCGTTACAGTAGGGAGGCGTATCGGTCCAGCCGCCTGCCATGTCGATGCGCACTGGGCTTCTGCCCCACACAATCTGGTCAGCCAGCACATCCATGTGAGGCATCTGCTTGTCTTTCCTTGCTTGGCTCACCAGTCCGTCGCTCAAGAGCGAGAAGGCCTTCTGCTCATGCTCCTTGTCCTCCTGACCTTGCAGTGTAAGCACGCGGTGGCGGAACATCTGGTCGCTGATGCGAGTCAGCAAAGGATTGTCCTCGCAGAGTTCTTCGGGCAGCGGCAGATGGTGCTTGGCAAACTCGTGAGCCATGTCGTCGAGGTTGGTCTGATAGAATACGCTGCGCCTGTGATTGGCTGCCAGTGCAGTGAGGTTCTGGCTGCGGAAGGCTTCGCGCTGTGCTTGCAGGCGTCGCAGATTGGCCTGGTCAGACAGTTCGTTGGCACATACCTTGGGTGCCTTGAGCCACATCTCGCGTGCTTCCACATCGCCGGCATTGCTCACCATCCAGTTCAACATGCGCTCCAGAGCCTTCATATCCTGGCTTATGGGGAAGATGCGGGCTGCCTGCAAGTCGGCTTGCGGCTGTATATCCTCCAGGTTTACTCCCCTCTGTGAAGCCCATTCGCTCATGCTCACACCCATGTAGGTGGTGTCGGGCAGGGTGATATCACCACGGAAGGCATCGTGCATTCCGTAGGGACGCAGCGCATAGGCATTGGGCAGGGGAGTGTCGATGGGCACCATGTCGATGCATACTCCCAGGGGCAGGTCAACATGCCAGTCGTTCTCGGGTACACCGGTGATGATGTTGCTTCCATGCAGCTGCCAGTGCTCTCCCACGCAGGAGTTCTCTATCCAGGTGTTGCTGTTCTGCTCGGTCAGAGCCGTCTTGCACAGCGCGTTCTGTATGAAGATAGAGGGATGAGGCTTCACTCCCAGGTGCATGATACGCCTCTGGTCGTACACCAGATTCTGTATGCTCAGGGTGCTGCTTATCATTTCGCGGCTTGTGCCATAGTGGTAGAACTCCCCGTCCTGCAATGGCAGGATGGCTGTGGTGAGGCCTTCCAACAGACTGTCGGGCCTGGATGGACGTTCGCCCAGAGCGCATCCGAAGTCGCTGTACAGGTCGTAGTTGGCCATTGAGCCATCGGCTTTGCGGCTCTTCTCAGCCAGCAGCTTCACCGCACGGTCGCTCAAGAGCCAGATGCCGATATCCATCAGGAAAAGGTGGGAATGCATCAGCTCGCCCAGTTGCTCCACGCTGGGTTTCTGCAGCATGAAGTCCAGCTTGCCTGGGTTATCGCGCTTCGAGAGGAATACACCATGGTTCTTGGCCAGCGAGGGATCTACCCACATGCCATAGCACACCACGTCGGCCTGGGGGATGGATTGCAGTTTGCCTGCCCTTATATATACGTCACCACTGGCGATGAGGGTGTGCAACCCCTTGGGTGCAGCCTGCATGATGCGCTCGTAGAGAGGCAATTGCAGTTCGAGCAGGTTTTGTGAGATGCGCTGTCCGCGGCTCCATCTGAACACAGGTATGGGCGTGAGAATCTTTCCGCTTGGTGCATAGGAAGGCAAGCGTCGGCTCTGTCCGCCTGCATGCAGCAGTATGCGCTTCTCCTTGGAAATCCATTCTTCCAGTGTCGAAGCATTGTCCTCGGCCTGTCTGCAAGCCTCCAGCAGCCATGTGGTACCGCCTCCGCTTCCCAGTTTCTGCCCGATGGGGTCGCTGGTGCAGAAGTATTCTTCGTGTGAGACACCCTCTATGTCATGGAAGCAGTTGACTAAGTTAGGGGGGAGTGAAAGAAGTTTCTTTGTCATATCGTTATTCTGTAAGGGTATTCTTGACGCACGCAGCCCGCTGCTCTATCGTGTAGGGCAGCGGGCTGGAGTGCCCTGTTGTCTATCTTATTATATAATGTGTTGTGTGCATTTAGGCCTTGGGCTCCTCTTTGTGGTTGATACAGATTCCCTTCTGATACCACTCATAGAGGCGGTGTATGCCTTCGTCTATCTCGATGGTATGGTGCCAGCCCAGCCGGTGCAGCTTGCTCACGTCGGTGAGTTTGAGCATAGTGCCGTCGGGTTTGGTGCTGTCCCAGCACAGGTCGCCTTGGAATCCTATCTCCTTCACAATCTTCTCTGCACACTCGCGTATGCTGAGTTGTTTGCCCGTGCCAACGTTGATGTGGCAGTTGCGGATTTCCCTGATGCCGTCGTGATTGACCTTCATCTCGGTGTTCTCAACCACATCCTTGAAATCCACATTCAGCAAGCAGTGCACGCTGGCATCCGCCATCTCTTCGCTCCAAAGGAACTCGCGCATGGGGGCTCCTGTACCCCAAAGGGTCACGCGGCCCTTCTCGATGCCGTACGAAGCCAGCACCGTGAGGATATCCTGCTCGCTTGAGTCGGCATCCACACGCAGCTCCGTACCCTTCATCGTCACGGGTCTCAGGCCGATATCCTTGCGTACGGCTGCCCAGTCATCCTCGCTCAGGCACTTGGCCAGATACACTTTGCGTATCATGGCAGGCAGTACGTGGCTGTTCTCCAGATGGAAGTTGTCGTTGGGTCCATACAGATTGGTGGGCATCACAGCTATATAGTTGGTGCCGTACTGCAGGTTAAATGACTCGCACATCTTCAGTCCGGCTATCTTGGCAATAGCATAAGGCTCGTTGGTATATTCCAATGCGCTGGTCAGCAGGCAGTCTTCGGGCATGGGCTGAGGAGCCTCTCCGGGGTAGATGCATGTGCTGCCCAGGAAGAGCAACTTCTCTACTCCGTGCTTCCAACTCTCTCCTATGACGTTCTGCTGTATCTGCAGATTCTGGTAGATGAAGTCTGCGCGGTACTGCAGATTGGCCATGATGCCGCCCACATGTGCTGCTGCCAGCACCACGGCTTGTGGTTTCTCCTCGTCGAAGAACCGCTTCACGGCCTGAGGGTCCAGCAAGTCCAGTTCCTTGTGGCTGCGTCCTATCAGATTGTCATAACCCCTCTGCTTCAGGTTGTTCCAGATGGCAGAGCCCACCAGACCGTGGTGGCCTGCCACAAAGATTCTTGTACTCTTGTCCAACATTGCTTCTTCCTCCGCTTACTTCACCAGTCCTTTTTCCAGATACTCTGCCAAGTTGACGCGCATCACCTGTGCTACGTGCTCGGCTGCAACCTGCTCCATATCATGCTTCACCATGATGGCCACCAGCTGCTCGAATGTTGTCTTCTGCATGGGATCCCATCCCAGCTTGCTCTTTGCCTTTGTGGGATCGCCCCACAGGTTCACCACGTCGGTCGGGCGATAGAAGTCCTCGCTCACCTCCACCAGTACTCGTCCGGTGGCCTTGTCTATTCCCTTCTCGTCCAGACCCTCGCCCTGGAACTCCAGTTCGATGCCTGCATGCTTGAAGGCATAGTAGCAGAACTCCCTCACACTGTGCTGCACGCCTGTGGCAATCACAAAGTCCTCGGGCTTCTCCTGCTGCAGGATGAGCCACATGCACTCTACATAGTCCTTGGCATATCCCCAGTCACGCAGTGAGGAGAGGTTTCCCAGATAGAGTTTGTCCTGCTTGCCCTGTGCGATACGTGCGGCTGCCAGGGTGATTTTGCGTGTCACGAAAGTCTCGCCACGGCGCTCGCTCTCGTGGTTGAACAGGATGCCCGAGCAGCAGAACATGCCATAGGCATCGCGGTATTCCTTCACTATCCAGTAGCCATACAGCTTGGCCACAGCATAGGGGCTATAGGGGTGGAACGGTGTATTCTCGTTCTGTGGCACCTCCTCCACCTTGCCGTACAGCTCGCTGGTGGATGCCTGATAGATGCGACAAGTGTTCTCCAGATGATTGGTGCGCACAGCCTCCAGGATGCGCAGTACTCCCACAGCATCCACATCGGCTGTGAACTCGGGAGCATCGAAGCTCACCTGCACGTGGCTCTGTGCTGCCAGGTTGTAGATTTCGGTTGGCATCACCTTGCCCACCAGCTTCACCAGCGACATAGAGTCGCTCATGTCGGCATAGTGAAGGTGAAAGTGGGGTTTTCCTTCCAGGTGCGCGATGCGCTGACGGAAGTCAACCGACGAGCGGCGGATGATTCCGTGCACCTCATAACCCTTCTCCAAAAGCAGTTCGCTCAGGTACGAACCGTCCTGCCCGGTCACTCCTGTGATGAGGGCAACGTTCTTCTTTTCCATGTTATAATAAGTTATGTGTCTAATATCCTGTATTTTTCCCTCGCGGGAAGTGCAATCTTTCTTCTTGTTCTTATTCTTCGCAGAACTCGCGGATGCGCTGTTCCTCGGTCAGCTTGCATACCAGCAGGTTGCCTCCACGCTCTGCCACGATGTAGCCTTCCAGTCCTTGCACCACCACCTTCTTGGCTTCGGGAGCGTGTACTATGCAGCCCGATGTCTCATGCAGGTGTACCGACTGTCCCACGGTGGCATTTCCGTAGATGTCGCGGGTGCTGTTGAGCAGCAGCGAACCCCATGTACCCAGGTCGCTCCAGCCGAATTGTGCGGGGCATACAAATATCTCCTCGGCCTTCTCCAGTATGGCATAATCCACCGAGATACTCTCGCAGCGCGGGAAAGCCTCGTCGATGGCTGCCTGCTCCTGGTCTGTTCCATATACGGGCAGAAGGTCCTCGAATATCTGTGAGATGCCTGGCTGATACACCCTGAAGGCATTTACGATGGTGCTCACATTCCAGATGAATATGCCGGAGTTCCAGTAGAAGTTGCCCTGGCTGATGTACTTCTTGGCGGTATCCAGGTCGGGTTTCTCGCGGAAGGAATCCACTCGGAACATCTCCTTATTGCGTGCCGATGGTACGCTGAGGTCGGCTTGTATGTATCCGTAACCCGTATCCGGGCGGTTGGGCTTCATGCCCAGTGTCACTATGGCATCTGTCTCTGCCACGAAGTGCAGTCCGTTGCTGATGACGCGACGGAACTCTACGGGGTCGGTCACCAGATGGTCGCTGGGCGATACCACTATGTTGGCTTTGGGATTTCGTGCCTTGATGTGCCAGCATACATATGCTATACAGGGGGCGGTATTCCTTCGGCATGGCTCACACAGGATGTTTTTCTCGGGTATTTCGGGCAGTTGGCTGTGCACCAGCTGTGCGTAATCCTTGCTGGTGGCTACCCATACGTTGCTCGGGTCAACCACTCCCTCAAACCGGTCGAAGGTCAACTGGAGCAGCGTGCGGCCGCATCCTAAAACATCTACAAACTGCTTTGGGGTATCGCTTGTGCTGAGTGGCCAGAAACGGCTGCCTACTCCGCCGGCCATAATGACCAGATGATTATTCATGTCCATGCTGATAACTAAAGGCTAGTAATTTACTAATATTTGCAAAAGTATGGAAAATAATTATAATTACACTCCTCTGACCCTACTTTTCTCACCTAATTGCTTGAAATGTGCTATTGTGAACCTAAAATATGCAAAAAATGCTCCTCTGGGCCAATCATTCTGCCTGCCGCATCCTTGGGGCTTTCTGCAGGGGGCGATGCACGCAGCCTGGGCTTCTGGGGTGCTTGCTCGGGGAAAGAGGGTGATACTCCTTCCTCCGTCGGCCAAGGTCTGTGGGCATTCCAGGCCGATGGGCTTCTGTGAGGTTGGCGATGCAATGCCTTTCCCTCTTGAGCCTCTTCCTGCTTTTCGCGAACCTGCTTCTTGGCCGCTCAAAGGTGAATGGACGGATGCAGCGTGCGGGGTGGATGGTCTTGGCGTAACGGATGCAATGAGCGCGGCAGAAGGGAGATGCAACAAACGCAGTGCGCTGCGTAGCCCGTTGCAGCACGCTGCGAAGCCCGTTGCAGCGTGCTGCGTTGGCCTGTGCACCGCATTGCTTCATTTTGCCCAAAATCATGTCGTGCGGCTGGGAGTACAGCCAACCGCCCTGCACAGCCGCTTTCCCGTCATCGGGAAACCGTTTCTCGCTTCCCTGGCCAATGCTGCCGGCGTGCCTGCTCTCGGGGCTGTGTAATGTCTGTAGGCTTCTTTCTCTCAGCCTCTTATTACGGAAAAGCCCCCAGGGCAACATGCTGTCGCCTGGGGGCTGATGGGGTTATGTGTGGCTGTCGAGCCTCTGAGGAGCCGACGGATCAGAACTTCAGACTGAGCATGAGGCCGTTGAGGCCGCGAACCTTGACGCGCAGGGGAGCGGCGAAAGTGAAATCCACCTGTGTTTCCTCGCCGCTGAGCAGGTCGGTGGCACACATGTCGGTCTGTCCTTCCAACTTGATGTATTGGAAGAACTCCTGTGGCAGGTTGATGCACACATCGGCATCCGACTCGTCGAAATTGGCTACTACAAGCACCACCTCACGCTCCAGCGAGCGGGTGAAGACGTACTGGCGATGCAGATGTGGGTTGACATACATGAGGTCGTAGAAGCGTCCCGAGCGCAATACGGGCAGGCTCTCGCGCAAGCCCAGCAGGCGTGCGTAGAACTCCCTGAGCCGCTGCTCGTCGCCGGTGAGCTTCTTGCCGCTGAACTTGCCGCCGTCTCTCCAGCGCCGCACAGTATCCACCGACCAGTAGTCGTAGATGGTGGTGCGGCCGTCGCATCCGCTGTAGCCCTCGGCATCCATGCCTCTCTCACCCAGCTCCTGACCGAAGTAGATCATCACGGGACTGGCATCCATGAGCGCACTCACCAGCATGGGAGCCCGTCCACGGCGTGCATCTCCGGCAAAGAAGTCGCTTGCCAGGCGCTGCTCGTCGTGGTTCTCCAGGAAGTGCAGCATGTGCTCCCTGATGTCATCTACCTGCTGCCAGCATCCGGTCAGGCATTGTGCCGACGCTTCGTTGCGTGTTACAGCACGCAGGGTATCATAGAGACCCACCTTGTCATACAGATAATCGAAACCGCCACGGCGCACATATTCGCGATATAGAGCCGGGTTATACACTTCGGCTATGAAGATGATGTCGGGGTATTGCTTCTTTACCTCCCTGATGGCCCAGTGCCAGAATTCCACGGGCACCATTTCGGCCATGTCGCAGCGGAACGCATCCACCCCCTTGCCAGCCCAGAAGAGCAGGATGCCCAGCATCTTGCCCCAGGTGTCGGGATGCGGTGTGAAGCAGCGGCGATAGCCGTTCTGATAGTCGATGCCATAGTTCAGCTTCACCGTCTCATACCAGTCGATGCCTCCCGGCCAAGCCGTGAAGCAGTCGTTGCCGGTCACTTTGGCGGGCACCTCACTGTAGTTGGAGTGCCTGCCCACTATGTAGTCCAGATGAAGCGGACGGCCTGGCAGATAGTAGAAATTGTTCTGGGTGGAGAAGGCCAATGTCCTGTCATCGTTGGCTCCCAGGTCTTCGACGCCCTCGGGGCAGGCATCCGAATGGTACTGGCGCGCCACATGATTGGGCACGAAATCCATGATGAAGCCCAGTCCGGCCTTGTGCGTGCGGCTGATGAGGTTCTCCAGTTCCCTCATGCGTCGGGTCACATCGGTGGCCAGATCGGGATCCACATCATAGTAGTCCTTTATTGCATACGGGCTGCCGGCCTTTCCCTTGACCACATCCTTGCAGTCGGGCTTGATGCCGTAGGCAGAATAGTCGGTCTGGGTGGCGTGCTCGATGAGTCCGGTGAACCACACATGTGTGGCTCCCAGACTTCGTATCTCATCGAGCGCCTTGCCGCTGAAAGCAGCCAGGGTGCCGCATCCGTTCTCCTCCTTAGTGCCTGCGGGGACACATTTTGTGCAGTCGTTGCCGAAGAGTCGGGTCAGTACCTGATAGATGGTCATGCTCCGATACCCTTGACGGTAACGGCATCATTTCCCTTGGCTATCTTGGCAATCATGCCTTGCAGAGCCTTTCCGGGACCGCACTCGGTGAATTCAGTGGCTCCAGCCTCTATCATGTTGTTCACCTCCTGAGTCCATTTCACGCTGGCCGTAAGCTGTGCCATGAGGTTCTTCTTTATCTCGGCAGCATCGGTGTGGGCCTGTGCGTCCACGTTCTGATAGATGGGGCAGCGGGGAGTCAGGAAGTCAACTTCCTCGATGGCCTTCTGCAACTCCTCGGCAGCAGGCTGCATCAGGGGACTGTGGAAAGCACCGCCTACGGGCAGAACCAGCGCACGCTTGGCACCTGCAGCCTTCAGCTTCTCGCATGCAGCGTTCACAGCATCCACGTTGCCGCTGATTACCAGCTGGCCGGGACAGTTATAGTTGGCAGGAACCACCACGCCGTTACCCTCGGCAGAAACCTCTGCACAGGTAGCCTCGATGGTCTCGTCGGGCAGGGCGATAATGGCAGCCATGGTGCCGGGAGTCACTTCGCAAGCCTTCTGCATGGCCTGTGCACGGGCAAACACCAGGCGAAGACCGTCCTCGAAGTTGAGTGCGCCTGCAGCCACCAGTGCGCTGAACTCACCCAGTGAGTGGCCACCCACCATGTCGGGCTGGAACTCGTCGCCCATGCAGATGGCGGTAATCACGCTGTGCAGGAACACTGCGGGCTGTGTCACACGGGTCTGCTTCAGCTCCTCAGCGGTTCCCTCGAACATGATATCCGTGATGCGGAAGCCAAGTATGTCGTTTGCCTTCTCAAAGAGCTGCCTTGCAGTCTCGTTGTTCTCATACAGTTCTTTGCCCATTCCAGTGAACTGGGCACCCTGACCGGGGAATACAAATGCTTTCATTCTACCTTATTTATTTATAGGTTCAAAATTTTCCGGCTGCAAAGGTACGCACTTTCCCGCTAATGAGAAAGCAACTGGATGGAAATGGCACAGTTCGCTGTCTTGGTAAGGCCAATTGCCACCTCGGGGTGGCAGAACAGGCTCTCCCTGTGGCCGGAGGGCAGCGGGTGTGAAGCCTAAACGAGATTTGCGGGGCTGGTCAGGAATTTGCAGACACAGGGACAAAATAGTGTCTTATCCTGATATAGGTGGTGAAATCTGGAAAAGACAAGGCTACAGATACGGGAAAAATCCCTAGTAAGGGAATTTAAATTGTCTTATAGGACAATTCAAATTGTCTTATAAGACATTTCAAATTGTCCTATAAGACAATTTTTACGGGGTTATAGGCGTGTTCCGGGTGGCGAGGTCGGGCGAGAAAGAAGAACGGCGGGTGCAACAACAATTGCATCCGCCGCTCCATCATGTGCTCTCGCCTTTTACTCGGTAGGAGTTGCAGGTGTGTGTGATACGTACACGGCCACACCCTGTACCAGGCCCTTGTAGGTGTTCTTGGTGGCAAGAACCTTCAGAAGATCGCCCTCGTTGACACCCAGAGTGCCGAACTTCTTGGTCTCGCCATTCCATCCTGTGGAGCATCCATAGATGTAGAGTTCGGTAGCACCATCGGTCAGACCGAAGTTGCCATAGGTTTCCAGGTCAAACTTAGTGAAGGGTTCGGTGGGCTGTATCACTGTTCCCTCGATGTAGTAGTACTTGCTCTTGGCAGGGTCATCAGGCAGATTCTTGAAGTCTGCCAGGCTGATGGGATCCACATGCACCTGTGAGATGTACTTGCTGTCCATCATCTGCACTGCGCCATTGTGTATGTTCACGTTGCCCTGCACGGTGACTACGCAACCCTCGTTCAGTCCGAGGCTGGCGAACTGCTTTTTCTCGCCTTCGGGAGTCAGCACACCATGCACATACACTTCGCCGGTAGCGTCCTTGATGTAGATATTTCCCCACTGGTCATTCTTTATCTTGCTGATGACACCAGTGATGCGCACGGCAGGACTATTGGCGTCCAGGGTCAGGAACTCTGCGCAAGTCACATCGCGCACCGAACCTTCCTGGCTCACCTTCACCTTCACTGTGGTAGATACAACGCCCTTCTTGCTGGCATCATACTTCTCCGAGGTGAAGTTCAGCGTGGCAGAACGGCCTTCGGATGTGTTTTCTGTGCAGATGAGATGCACGATGGCTGTGTCGGCAGGGTTCTGCTCCAGCTTGGAAGGAATGCCTGGAATGAAATCCTGGCCGTTGTATGAAATCCAGTTCTTGCAGTCTTCGGGGATGTCCAGTATGCATCCGCTGCCCTTGTAGGCAATCTTCACATCGAAGTTACCGCCCTGCTTGTCCATGGTGACATCCTTTCCGATGAGCTTTGCCATCCACTTCTCGATGTTGATGACCGTCACATCCGTCAGCTCGACAGTGCCGTTGTGGGTCTTCTTCGGGCCGACAACTTCCACCACGTCGCCTACTTCCATGTTCCAGTAAGAGAAGTTCTTGGTCTTTCCCTCGTTGTCCAGAGTACCCCAGATGGTAATCTGTCCGGTGTTGTCCTGCAATATCCAGTTGCCATACACAGTCTGTGTGATGGCAGCCACAGTGCCCCTCACGCGGAATGACTTGCCGTCGGCACCTGCTATCACATCGGCACATGTGGCCATTGAAGCCTCCATGCTGCCCTGACGCACCTTGAGGTATTGCACCTTCCCGTTGCATGTGATGGGCAGTTCAGCCTCTCTGCCATAGGCACAGGCAGCGGCTGACACCTTCATGGTGGTCACTCCCGCAGCACCCTCAGAGGGCGTTACGGTAATCCAGTCGGGCTTCTTGAGCCATGTGGTATCCTTGCCTCCGGTCTTGTTCTTGCTAATCTTGGTGATGATGCTGTCCAGCTTCCACTCGCCTTTAGCCTCCACGGTGATTTCTGTCTCACCGCCTTCTGAGGGTATGGCAGCAAATGTGCTGCTCAGTTTGACCACATCCATCGAGCCTATCACCTCATTCTCTGAGCATGATGCAGCGAGGAAGGCCCCCAGGCACAGTCCTAATATATGTCTCAGTTTCATGTCTTCTATATCTATGTTAATTGACTGGTTGTGTGTGTCTGAAATCTCAAAACGGGTGACGCACATCAGTTGAACATATACTTCACACCGATGGACATGTACCAGCACTGGCCTACGGCGTGGTTGGGAACGAATGTCTTGATGTCCTTGCTGACTGCTGTGGGTGTGGAGAACACTGCATAGCCGTCGGCGTCAGTGTGCTCATACTTCAGGATACGTCCCTCGTTGAGCTTGCTGTTCATGTATTTGCTCACGCCCCAACTTGAGTTGAAGAGGTTCATCAGGTTCTTGATGTCGAAACCAAGCTGCAGTGTGTTCATGCTCTTGCCGGCCTTGATCTTGAAGTCATGCTTGTAGCTCACGTCCACACGGTGCACCCAGGGGCTATATACACTGTATGCTTCGGCGTATTCACCCTGATGGTTCTTCAGGTAGCTGTCGCCGTGCACATAGTCCATGAAGCGTGTCTTGTCGTCCTCTGATGCAAAGCGGAACTCGCCGTTCTGCACTTGCTTGTCTGTAGGAATGTAGAGAGCGTCATAGGCATAGCCGTCTCCGTTCATGTCGTTCTGCAGCATATAAGAGTAGTTGTAGCCGCCGCGCCAAGTCTCATAGATAAGGCTGTAGTGGTTGTTACTCTTGTCATGTCCGGTGAGCGATGCGATGAATCGGTCGGGGGTGATGTTGTATGCGTTGTGCAGATTGATGTTGTTGGGACCGCTGATGGTGGGCACGTAGGTGAATGCAGACTCGGCGTTGGAGCCAGGCATGCTGGTGAGTTCCTTCTTCACGCTGTGTGTGTAGGATGCCATGAAGCTCAGGAAGTCCCATGGACGCATGTTCACACTCACGTTTGCACTCCATCCGTAGCCCTTGTGAGTGTTCTCCAGCACGAATGCCTGCTTGTTGCCGGGAATGCGGAACACCTCTGGATAGATGGGACGGTTGTCTGCTCCGTTCCAGCGGGCATATCCGCGTGTGTCGGTCATGCTCCAGTCAGAGATGGTGACATCGTTTACAGCCTTGTTGAAGATGCCCTCTGCCGTGATGGTGAAGGGGAAGCTCACGGGCAGCTGGTAGTCTATGGCCAGTGAGGTCTTCCACACCTGAGGCATCTTGAACTTGTTGTCCACGGCTGAGATGCTTGATGGCACGGTACCCTGCTCGGGAGTGATGTTTGCGGGATAGCCCAGTGAGATGAGCTTGTCTTTCAGTGCAGCGATGGTAGCATGCCCGTTGGCATCGGTCACGAGACCGCCTGCAAACTCACCCATAGTGAACCCGCGCTCGGAGGCGTTCTTGCTGTTGATCTGTGCCTGATACTGTATCATACCCGAGTTGGTGGGCATGTTGGTGAAGAACACCAGAGGCAGACGGCCGGAGAAGAGGCCTGTGCCGCCGCGCAGCTTCAGTGTCTTGTTGCCCAGAATATCCCAGTTGAAGCCCACACGGGGTGATACGCTCACCTGTGCATTGGGCCACTTGCCGGTGTCGATATGGCGTCCGCCGTAGTTGAGATCGTAGATGGCTTTGTTGGTCATGAGGTCTCCATTGTCGAAGAAGAGTCCGTCAAGACGCAGTCCATAGGTAAGCTTGAAGTTCTTGGTGGCGTTCCACTCGTCCTGTGCATAGATGCCGGCCTTGTTGAAGGCTACTCTTGCCTTGGGGTCGTTGTCGCCTCCGTAGCCGTAGGTCAGGCATACCACCTCGGGTGCAGCTCCGTTGATGAAGTCATCCACGCTGCCATAGCGGTAGTAGCCGGTACCGTTACGCATGTACTGGTTGTCGGCCATCTGGTACTCGTAGGATACTCCGCCGGTAATCTTATGGCGGCCGGTGGTGTAGATGAGCTCGTCCTTGAGGTTGAAGATATTGTTGTGCACGGCATTGTTGTAGCTGAACAACTCGTAGCCCAAAGACATATACTGGGTGTTGGTGTTCGTGCCGTCCTGGATGTCGATGAAGGGGAACTCGGCCGAGTTACTGCCTCGCACATCGTCAATCTTAGAGAATGTGGCGAGGAACTGATTGGACAGACTGTTGCTCAGACGTGTGTTCAAGTCCAATGACACAGAGTGTACGTTCTTCTCCAGACTGTACATCGAGTTGGCAAAAGGCATGGAGTAAAGGCTCGTGCGCGAGAATGCCGAACGTGTTCCACCATCCATAGAACTGGCGTTAGGCATCACCCAAGAGGAGTTGGTGGTGTAGTTGTAGCGTACGTCCAGGCGGTTCTTGTCGTTGATGTTCCATGTTATCTTGGCCAGCAGCTTCTTGTTGTCGGCATCGGCAGGGAAGCTGGTAAAGGAGCCGGTGTTGTATCCGTACTTCCGTGCCACATGCTCCTGCACGCGCTCCATATCAGCGATGGTGGTGTAGGACTGGTATGCATCGGCATTGCCCACACCGTTCTCTGTTGCACGCCAGGAGGTGCCTGTGCCTGGGCTCTTTATCAACTCGCCGTTGACAAAGAAGAAGAGCTTGTTCTTGATGATGGGACCAGCCAGTGAGAAGCCGTATGTGGTGGTGCGGTCTCTGTCTCTTGAGCCCGAGATGAACTCTCTATCCACAGCGTCACCACGCATGTTCTCGTTCTGGTGATACACATAGGCCTGACCCTTGAAGGTGTTGGTACCGCTCTTGGTGATGGCGTTCAGTGCTCCGCCGATGAAGCCTGTCTGACGCACGTCAAACGGAGAGATCACCACCTGCAGCTCCTCAATGGCCTCCATGGAGATGGGGTTGCCGCCGCCGGGGAGAGTGCTGCTCAGGCCGAAGTTGTTGTTGAAGTTGGCACCGTCCACAGTGAAGTTGGCCGTACGGCCGTCGCTTCCCTGGAAGGTCATGCCGTTTCCGCCGTAGGGTGACAGACGGGTGAAGTCGGTCACATTGCGGCTCACTGTGGGCATGGCAATCATCTGCTCGTTGGAGATGTTCGTGCTTGCGCCCGTGCGCTCATAGCTGAACTTCGATCCCTTGGCCGATACCATCACCTCCTGCATTTCCTTGGCTGTCTCGCTCAAAGTGGTTTTCAGGTTGAAGGTTTCGCCCAGCTGCAGGTTGATACCACCTGTCTTCTGCTCGGCAAAGCCGATACACCTTACGGTCACTTCATACGGACCTCCCACGCGCATACCGTTGATGGTATATACGCCTTTGTCGTTGGTGACAGCTCTGTAATGAGTGCCCGATGGTTTGTGTACCACATCCACGGTGGCACCAATTACCTCCTCGCCGTCTGCAACCACCGTGCCTGACAAGCTCGAGGTGGTTACCTGCGCCATGGCAGAAGACATGAATGTCATCAGCAAGGCAAGAAGAAAAAGCAATCTTTTCTGCATAAACTAAAAGTTTAACGTTAATTGATTGAATTGACACGTGAATCATTTTCACGGCACAAAAATATAAAATTCTGTTAAATGTGTCTAACAAATGTTGTTGTAATTGCATGACATTATAGAAAAAATGTTGTTCTCGAGGCGTTTTATCATATTGGCCCAGTGGCAGAAGTGTCTTTTTGTGACAAAAATAAGTCGGCGCGGGCTCTGGGGAGGCTGTGTGGATTCCGTTCGGAAAAGTTAACAATTCGCCCGTAAAGTGCTTTCCCCCGGCTTCGAAGCCCGTCTTCTTTGCCGGTCAAAAGTATTTTGATAGGTAAAGGCGACTGCGGCAAATATCTTCAGGGAGGCGAACTCAGGGAACATCCAAGCGCAGATATACATCAATACCATAGTGCTGCGTAGCCCGATGCACCGCGCTGCGATGGCCGATGCAGCGTGCTGCGATGGGCTTCGTAGCGCACTCCGTCTGTCGGCCTTATATACAGCTCTGTGAAGAGAAGCACAGAAGGGCGCTCTCTTCACAGAGTTGCCCGTTCTCCGAAAGCCGTTTGGGAGTGCTTGCCCGATACCGCTTGCCTGTCAACTCTCCTCACCAGGCATTGGCCGTTTATCCCATTTCCCCTTCCCTCACTATCTGTTTCATACGAAGAAAAGCCCCACTCCTCGCTTGGGGGAATGGGGCTTCTGTTGGGGTTTTGCTTTTCTTGCTCTCTGCTTCCGGTTGTATCCTGCGGGCAGATGAGTAGAGTGGGGGAGTGGGGGTTACTTACAGTTCTTCTCCTCCAGTCCGTAATGCTTCTTGTGGTCAAGGTGCAGCAACTCCAGAGCAAGCAGGATGCTGATGATGCCGAAGAAGGCAAAGATGAGCATCGTTTGGGTATATTTGGTCACACCATCGGCACCGGTATTGAACTGGTTGACGCGTCCGATGCCCATGGGGATGAGGCTCAGGCCGATGTTCTGTATGAAGAAGATGATGGCGAAAGCGCTTCCCAGCTGCTTCATGGGGATAATCTTGGGCACCGAGGGCCACATTGCGCTGGGCACCAGAGAGAATGCCACACCCAGGAGAATCATGCCTGCAATGGCCATCCACCACTCATTGAGGGCTGGTATGGCAAACAGCACATGCACCAGAGTGAGCAACATGCTGCCCAGGAGCATCAGTACCACGCCGTGTCCCTTACGGTCGTAGATGCCGCCGAAGAGGGGTGTGAGGAAGATGGTGCCAAAGGGGAGCATGCCGGGAATGCTGCCTGCCCAGCTGGCAGAGACGTTGTACTTGTCTATCATCAGTTTGGTGGCGAACTTCAGGAAGGGGAATACGCCGCCGTAGAACATGAGGCAGAGGAAGCATATCACCCAGAAGCCGGGGTTGGAGAAGATGGCTCCCAGGTCGCTCAGATGGAACTGCTCGTCGTCGGCCTCTGCTGCCTCGCTGTTTGTTTCGGCGCAGTTCTTCACGCTGTCATCCAGCTTCTTGTCCAGCACGCAGTAGTACAGGTAGGCAAAGGTAGCCACACACAGCAGCACAGCACCCAGTGCTACGCTGGCATTCACACCGCCAAAGTGCTTGGCTATGGGCAGGGCAAAAATGAGTGCCATGGCTGTTCCCAGACGGGCGGTGGCTACCTGCACGCCCATGGCCAGTGCCAACTCGTGGCCGGTGAACCACTTGGAGATGACCTTGCTGACGGTCACGCCTGCCAGTTCGGCTCCTATGCCGAAGATGCTGAAGCCCAGTGCTGCCACCAGGTTGCTGGTGTGCGGAGCGTCGATCTTGATGATGAAGAGGTCCAGATGGAAGTTCTCCACCACGGCATTGGGGTCGATGTGGCTCACTGCATACCACTTTACAGAGGCGCCCACAATCATCAGAGCGCAGCAGAGCAGTCCGGTGAAGCGCACACCCATGCGGTCGAGGATGATGCCGCCAAAGAACAGCATGAGCAGGAATACATTCATGAGTCCGTAGGCTCCAGAGAAGAAACCATACTCGTTAGCGTCCCATCCCAGGCCTTCGCTGAGCATGGATTCCAGTGGTGACATCACATCGGTGAAGAAGTAAGCAAACATCATCGTTCCGCTTACTATGCTGAGAGCCAGCCAGCGCATTACTGCACTGTCGCTGAGTTTTGCTTTCGCAATTTGATTCATTGGTCTTTTTATCTTGTTTGAAAATGATTTGTTGTCGGGTTTGCTTTGTCTGCCCTCGGCGGGCAGCTGTCTTGGTGGCCTATTTCTTCAGCCAGCGGTCCAGCCAGCGGAAGAATGTGCGCTGCCACAAAATGCCGTTCTGGGGCTTCAGCACCCAGTGGTTCTCATCGGGGTAGAGCAGCAGTTCGGCAGGAATGCCGTGCATGCGTGCTGCGCTGAATGCGCTCTGTCCCTGGCTGTGCAGTATCCGGTAGTCCTTCTCACCATGTATGCACAGGATGGGGGTATCCCATTTATCCACGTACAGATGGGGGCTGCCGGCAAATGCCTTGGCGTTGGAGTGACGGTCGGGAGTGCCTCCCAGATCCCAGTTGGCAAACCACATCTCCTCGGTCTCATAGTACTGCTGGGTGGTGTTGA
>ERZ1026848.852-NODE-852-length-16689-cov-28.149333_pt1 | contig 16689 bp, 28 predicted proteins | sample MGYA00380154_ERZ1026848 | MGnify/ENA primary metagenome ERZ1026848 (study PRJEB33269, sample SAMEA4719790) | human gut metagenome | biome: human-associated habitat; feature: organic feature; material: feces | place: Cameroon | collected 2013-10 ...
GTATGCGAAGTGAAAAGCAAGGCGCACACGAAGCGGATGCAGTGATGCAAAGATGACGTTAAATATGGTTCCAGACAAACTGTATTAAATCACATTCTTAGCAAATTGTCAAGCAGCACTAAGCAAAGCTTTGTTGCGCGAAGTGGAAAAGGTTAGGAGAGTGAAGAATTGAAAGTAAATGGTTTCAAACTGGCGCGCATTAAGGCGGGCCTTTCTCAAGAAGAGGCTGCGGCAAAACTTGGAGTGAGTCGCGTAACCGTATCCAGTTGGGAATGTGACTTGTATAAGCCTTCGGCAGATACGTTACTGAAGATTTCGGATATGTACGGCTGCACGATAGACGAACTTCTCAGGGGAGGGCTCACGAAATGAACGAGATGCAGGTATTCAATAACCCGGAGTTCGGGGAAGTTCGCACCATCGAGGAAAACGGTGCTATCCTTTTCTGCGGCAGTGACGTGGCAAAGGCGCTGGGCTATACGAACCCCAGCAAGGCCATCAACGACCATTGCCGAGGTGACCTAACGAAACGTTACCCCATCGTTGATGCACTGGGAAGAACACAGGGAGCTATTTTTATCCCGGAGAGCGACTTGTACCGCCTCGTGTTTAGCTCAAAACTTCCCACGGCGGAAAAATTCACGGACTGGGTAACAAAGGAAGTCCTGCCATCTATCCGCAAGACCGGCGGCTATGCGCTGCCCAAGGATTATCCCTCCGCCCTTCGCGCTTTGGCGGATGCGGAAGAAACAAAACTGCGGCTTCTTGCAGAGAACCAGCAGCAGGCGCAGGTCATTGCCGACTTTGAACCTATCCGGCAATATGTGGACACCATCTTGGAGAGCAAGGGTACAATGGCTACCTCGCAAATCGCGGCGGATTACGGCCTAACGGCGCAGAAACTCAACAAGATACTCCACGACGGCGGCATCCAGCGGAACGTGAATGGTCAGTGGCTTTTGTACGCCAAGCACATGGGCAGGGGCTATACCAAGTCCAAGACCATCCAGATCATCCGCTCTGATGGACGACCCGACACCATCATGCAGACGCAGTGGACGCAAAAGGGGCGGCTCATGATCCACGAAATTTTGACCGCCCGTGGCATCGAGGCGGTCATGGACAGGAGGGTGCAGGTATGCCGAGAGTGACGTATTTGGACACAAAGAACCCCACGGAGGACAAGATTGTGACGCTGCTGTACGGCGCACTGGAACGGGAGGGCGTTCAGAAGCAGGAGCTGGCCGAGGCGCTGGGCATGAAGCCGCACACGCTGCTTCGCCGTAGGAAATCCCCACTGGACTTCACGCTGGGAGAGCTGCAAAAGGCCTGCCGCAAGCTGCATATCCCCATCGAAGACCTTCGCGCCGCCATAACGCTATGAGTTGGCGGTGTTTGATCTGCGGCGTGAAATTTGACACGCCGGTGGTCTGCGTGACGAAAGAGAACCTGGACGGGGAAAGCGGCTGGGAAACGCGCAGAGAATATCTTTGCCCCGTGTGCGGAGAGGATTATATGGAGGAGACCGAGGATGAGCAGAACGCGGAATGAGCACCGCCGGGACAGGAAATGGAAGATCCTGTTGGCCGTGAGCAGCTTCGCGGCGCTGGGTTTTCTTGGCGGCATCGAAACGGGCGGCTCGTTGTGGCTGCTGGTAGGAGAGGGAATATCCCTTGGCGGCGTGTGGGTGAGCTGCACGGCGCTGGGGCTGTATAAATAAACAAAAATATAATTTGAAGGAGAACACGACTATGAAAGAGATCAAAGTGAAACTGACATTCACCGAGCCGGTGCTGGGAACCTGCCCCGGTGACCCTGACATCTACCGCACGTTCGTGGCAAGTAATTCCCCGGATGCTGCTACGATGGAGGACGAGGTAGCCGCCATCGGTGTGGACGGCGTGGTGGAGAAGGGTAAGACCGTCTTTCCGAAACTGGATGACGGAACACCGTTCTTCTACGACTATCAGATCAAGGGCTTTTTCAAGGACACCTACGGTGGCCTGCGGAAGGTTAAGGAAACTAAGTCCAGCAGCATCAAGGCGTTTAAGAAAGAAATCGACAAACTGATTTTTGTGGAACCTCGTACTATTCCGATCCTGTTTGACGGAGAGATGGGCGAGTGCTGCCGCCCGCTGCGGGCGCAGACGATGCAGGGTGAGAGAGTAAGTTTGGCGCTGTCAGAGCAGATCCCCGCAGGTGCAACGTGCGAGTTTACCATCGTTCTTCTGAGTGACGACCATGAGAAAGCCGTGCGGGAGTGGCTGGACTACGGGCGGTTCTCCGGTATCGGCCAGTGGCGCAACAGCGGCAAGGGCAGATTCCGCTGGGAGGAGATCGCGTAACGCAACGGTATGGCCTTACGCCGAAAAGCAATGCAATGGAAGTGCGAAGAAGGGCAGTGTGAAGCAAAGGAAAGGCGGAGGACAGCATAGCGACGGTGTAGCGAGGATACGCATCGGTAGGCGCGGCAACGGACCAGCAATGGATAGCTTATCTATGACACGCATTGCAATGGATTGGCGTCGCACTGGACAGCAGAGACACGCGGAGGAAAAGCGGAGAGCAACTATGTATAGCAACGGCATTGGAGTGAACAGCGTTGTATTGCCTTGCGATGGGATAGCACGGAATAGATTTGCGTATAGGCGCACGGGACAGGAGAGGATATGGTGGGAATAACAACAGAGCAGGTGGCGGCGATCAACGCGGCGCTGGAGAAGAACTACCGAGTTGAGCTGATACCGCTGAAGGACGGTGTGAAGATCGTCAAGGTCAGCAGAGCAGAGATTAAGGCCAAATAATGTACCCCTCCTAAGTCGCTTGGAGGGAAGGGCGGAGCGTCGTCGAGTGGTTCGGAATTTCCGAATTCCTTGGCGGCGCTTTTTTGTTTGTCAGAAAGAGGTGAGAAAAACGCAAAGATTGCATTTTGAGACCAGAGAGACTTGGTTGGCAGGGCGAAACGCGCAAGGGATCGGCGCCTCAGAAGCCGCCGCCGTTGTAGGCGTTTCCCCGTGGATGACCCCGATGGAGTTATGGCGGCTGAAGGTGGGCGCGGCACAGCCCAAGGATTTGAGCGGAAGTCCGGCGGTGAGCCGTGGCGTGCGGATGGAGCCGGTACTGCGCGACCTGTACGCTGCCATGCACCCCCATTACGCCGTGGACTACCACGCCTACGACATTCTGTACCAAGAGGACAGACCGTGGCTTTTCGCCACGCTGGACGGCGAGGTGACGGACGATCAGGGGCGGCGGGGCATTTTGGAGATCAAAACCTCCACACCAAACGGCAAACTTGGCTGGGCGAAGTGGGACGGGCAGGTGCCCCTCCACTACTGGTGTCAGATCCAGCACCAAATGCTGGCCACCGGCTGGGACTTTGTAGACCTGCTGGCCTCGCTGGAGAACATGGACGGCGACTTGAGCATACGCACCTACCGCTTTGAACGGACAGAGTTGACCGACGACTTGGCGTGGCTTTTGGAGCGGGAGGAGGACTTTTACAAAAATCATGTGCTGACCGGCACACCACCGGCGGCGATTTTAAGAATGTGAAGGAGGACAAACATGAAACTGAAACTGACGATGAGCAACGCGGAAACGGGTGAGGTACTGTGCGAGGAAACAGACCTGAACTTTGCCATGATGAGCTTCTGGCGCAATACAGAGGAGGGAATGGCTTTCCAATCTGTGACGCGGGGAGAGGATTTGACCGCCGTGGATTTTGCGAATTGCCTGACCGGCGTTGACAATGCCGTGGAAAAGAACCTCCGCGACAACAACGCCGTGCGTGTGGCCTACGCGCTGGCCAAGCTTGGCGTTCTGGGAAAGAGCGTAGACGCGAGCGCAGAAGCGCGGCCCGGAGATGTCGCTGCCGATGCCAAGAAGGAGGTTGAGCAGGCATGATCGTAAAGGCAATTTACTACAAGCCCTGGCAGAAGGGATACAGCGGACGGGCGTACACCTTCCGCACGAACCTGCCCCTGCAACCCGGCGACCATGTGCTGGTACCGGGCAGCGAGGCGGACGAAAAGCCCGCCATGATTACCGAGGTCAATCTGCCGGAGAGCGTCATTGACCCGGCGTGGGCTGACCGGGTGAAGTGGATCACCAAGATGGATACGGAGGTGCGGGCATGAGTGGGATGGTGGAATTTCGCATCACCTCCGACTTGCAGGAGATCCGCAAGCAGGCCATTACCACCAACTACGCCGATGTAAAGGCGTGGGTGGACGGCGTGGCGGAGCAGTACCGCAGCATTGTGGTGACGGATGACGGCGTACAAGCCGCCAAGCAGGACCGGGCGAACCTCCGCAAACTGCAAGCCAACATCGATCAGGTACGCAAGGAATGCCGTGCGGCGGCGCTGGCGGTATCCGCTGAAACGGAGGCCAACTGCAAGGAGCTTGTGGCGACACTGGAAACCGCCGTGCAGAGCCTCGACACACAGGCCAAGGCGTTTGAGACCCAGCGCAAGGAGGAAAAGAAAAATCGTCTTTCTGCGTACTTCGATCAGGCGGTTTGCGACATGGCGGAGTGGCTGACCTTTGACGACTGCTTTAACCCCAAGTGGCTGAACGCCACCTACGCCGAGAGCGCGGCGTGGAGTGACATTGACGCCGCCATAGACCGCTGCCGTGCCGACCTGAACGCCATCCGTGCTTTGCACAGCGAGTTCGAGACCACGCTGCTGGACGAGTATACCCGTACCCGGAACATCAGCGCGGTGCTGGTGAAGAACGAGACACTGTGCCGCATGAAGGCCGTCGAGGAGGAGCGAAAGCGCAAGGAGACGGAGGCTGCGGCGAAGTATGCGGCGCTGCTGGAAGAATCAAAGCGTGTTGCCGACGAGACGATGCGTCAGGCCGAGCAGAAAGCAAGTGAGACCGGGAAGAGTGTGACCGAAACGTTGGGAGAGATGCCCCGTCCGGTTAACGACCTGGTGGACGAGGACGGCCATGAGATGCCCTCGGCGCAGGAGGTGAAAATTTACACAGTGGATTTCCGCGTACACGGCACGGCGGCGCAGCTCACCGGCTTGAATGTATACATGAGGGAACGCGGCATCCGCTTTGGTCGTGTGCCGAAATAACGGAAGGAGAGAAACACCATGAAAGTCCAGAACCAGAGCAATTTTACCCAGATGGCACAGCAGAAGAAGCAGACCTTCAGCATGGCGATCACCGCCCCCAGCGCACAGCAGATGATTTCTCGTGCTCTCAAGAACGAGCGCATGGCGGCGCGTTTTACCTCCACCCTGATTTCCGCCGTCAGCGCCAGTGAGCAGCTCAAGGCGTGTGACCCCGGCACCATCATTGCCGCCGGTCTGCGGGGCGAGGGCATGGGCTTGATCTATGGCCACGGCTATTACATCGTCCCCTACGGCAGCGTGGCCCAGTTCAATCTTGGGTACAAAGGATACATCCAGCTCGCCATGTCCACGGGCTTTTACGAGGACATTGACTGCATCGAGGTGCGCGAGGGCGAGCGGGAGGGACGAGACGCCCGTACCGGTAAGCCCATTATCAACCTTGCCAAGTACGAAACGGACGAGGAGCGTGACGCCCACAAGATCATCGGCTACTACGCCTACTACAAGCTGAACACCGGTTCCTTCCGCATGGAATACTGGCCGATGGACAAGCTGCTGCGTCACGCAGACCGATACTCCCCCGCCTTCAAGCTGGAGAAGTACAACGCCCTCATCAACGGTGAGCTGGACGCCAAGGAACAAAGCAAACTCCTGAACGGAACACCGTGGTATGACGTGAACGGCGGTCAGGACAGAATGTGCAAAAAAACTGTGCTCCGCAGTCTGCTGAACAGCGGCTATGCTCCTCTTTCCAACGAGGTACGCAGCTACTTCAACGAGGACAGAGAGGCCGGAGTTGTGACGGACATCCCCGCCGCTCCTGCGGAGAGCACCATCCCGGTGACGGATTTTTCCGTCAACGAGGAAAATCGTGGTCAAGCAGAGGAAGCCACCGCAGAGCCTCCCACGAGCGCCGCTGTGAGCGAGGACGCACCCTCCGAGGGTAAGGATGCCGCCCCCACCGAAAAGCGCACACGGCGCAAGGAAACGGCGGATGCGACGGTTGAGAGCGCGGAGGATTTCACCAACGGTTTCTTTGGGGAGGGCGAGTAAATGCCTCTTTTTATCCGTAAGCGCGTAGACGCGGAGGGTAAGGCAGACGGCAGCCAGTACATGATCTGTACTGGCTCCGTCAGCCGGGACGCAAAAGTGGGGGAGATACCCAAGAACCACATTCCCAAGGTGGAGTTTGGCATGGGGTACGACAGCAAGCAGTTTATGAACGTGTGCGCCATAGGTGACAACGCCGCCACGAAAATCTCCGCCTGTCTGGAAAAGGGCGATACGGTGGCCGTGGTGGGCACATGGCGGCAAAGACTATACACCACCCGCGACGGCGAGGAAAAGGTGTGGAGCGAGCTTCGCGCCGACCATGTGATCCCGCTGGGAGCGCTGGAAACACTGCTGCAAGTGCCTACGGAGTATTTCCTTCGACTGGCCGACCTGCTGCCCTCGCTGGAAAAACTGTGCGCCGGGGAGAAGCCGGATGTAAGACCGGCGGACGCGCCCCAGAGCGCGGCGGGTTTTCAGGAGATCGAGGATAACGAGCCGCTTCCGTGGGACGCGGAGGACAGCGGCGACGACTACGAGCTGAGTATCTGACGGGGAGGAAAATCATGAAAATCATTTGCACCAAAGAAGAATTTGCCGAGATACTGACGGTCTGCTGCGACAAGGTGAAAGGTGGCAGTTGCAAAGCGTGTCCCTTGTACAGCGCTTGCGGCGGGGATAAGGGGATCGTCAATCTCTGCGAGTTCAGCGAAGCGGATCATCCGCACGGAGAAACCACCGCACAGCCCGATATTTTTGACATTGTGTGTCATGACCACGATGTAAAGGAAATGCTGATTCGCCAGTGCATCAGCGACCAGTATGAGGACAACTGCAAATGCTGTGTTCTGCGCGGACTTTGCGGATGCGGCGAGGACGAGAACAACGAAGGGAAGCCTGCGGACATTGGGGAATTTTTGAAAGTCTGGGGGGAGAGGGACTGATGGCGACACGGAGGATGTTTACAAAGAGTGTCACGGACGACGATCACTTCATGGAAATGTCTTCTTCTGCGCAGGCCCTCTACCTTCACCTTTCGATGGCCGCAGACGATGATGGTTTTTGCAATCAGGTTTCTGCCTCCATGTTTAAGGCGCACGCCAGCGTTTCGGATTTGGAGACTCTGCTGAAATGCCGTTATATTTACCAGTTTGAGAACGGCGTGATCGTCATCAAACACTGGCGCATGGCCAACGCGCTGAGAAAAGACCGATACACGCAGACCCGCTTCAAGGAAGAATTATCGCTTCTCACGCTTGAGGCAAACGGTGCGTATACGGTGGATGACAACGTGGCGGAGAAAAGCGGGTACAACGTGGTGCCCAAATGGTTGCCGGATGGTTGCCATGAGGTTGCCGCCTGTTTGCCACAGGTTAGGTTAGGAGAGGATAGTGTAGGTAAGGATAGGTTAGATATATCTACAGGCTCTAAAGAGCCTGTGTGTCGGACAAGTGATGTCCGACGTGTCATTGAGGCGTGGAATGATACCGGCTTGACGCAGGTGACGAAAATCACGGCGGACACCAATCGCGGCAGGATGCTGAAAGCGCGTATCCGGGAAAACGGCGTAGACGGTGTGCTGAAGGCTATCGAGAACGTGAAGAACAGCACATTCCTAAAGGGGCAGAACAACCGGGGCTTTGAGGCGACCTTCGACTGGTTTGTAAAGCCAAACAACTTCCTCAAGGTGCTTGAGGGCAACTACACGGACAAAAAAGCTGCAGAAACGGATTGGCGCACCAGCGAGGCATACCAAATCGCGGAATACCTTGCGCGGGAAAAGGCGAAGGACAATCCCGGCAGGGCGTGGCCGACGGATGCGGAGATGCAGCGGCAGACTGCGGTGCTGGAGGAACTGCACACACAAAGCGGCGTGGCGTGGGACACGATAGACAACGTGCTTTACTTCGCACTGAACAGCCAGTGGTGGAGCAAGAAGGTGCAGAGCGCACACGACTTGAAATGGCACTTCAACGAGATTTATGAAGATATGACCAAGGAGCAGGGCGCGGCGAAGGAGGATTAAATTCACATGGCAAACGAGATGATGCCCGTCACCATGCTGCACCGCAGGGACACCACGGAGATGGAGTATCTGGTGGTGGGCGTACTGCTGCAAAAGCCGGAGATGGTCAGGCAGATGGCAGAGCTTGTGGAGAAGGACGATTTCAGCCTGTCGGTCTGCGGGGCGGTCTTTGAGAGGTGCTTGCAGGATACGCGGGCGGGGCGGCATTTCGATATTGCGTCCGGCGTAGAGGCGATCAAGGACATGGTTGCAGAGCCGCTGCAATTCCTGCGGCAATGCGCAGAGATCACCGTGACCACCGCCAACGCGGAGCTGCACGCCCAGCTGATCCACAAGGCGGCGGAGGATGAGCGCTTTTACGAGCGGGTGACGGAGGCGCTGAACAACGAGGAAGATCCGCAGGCGGCGGTGGCGACGATCTGCCACCAGAAAATGCGGCAGAGACGCGGGACACGGCTGAAAACGATGGCGGATGCCATGACCGAGGCGATGGAGAACATCGCAGGGAAGAAGGAGGGGCGTATAGACACGGGATTCCCCCTGCTGGACGCCACGCTGAAGGGCTTGTGGCCGGGGCAGCTCATCCTGGTCGGCGCAAGGCCAGGATGCGGAAAGAGTGCCATGTGCATGGAGATCGCGGAGAGCGCCGCCATGAAGGGAAAGACAGTCTTGCATATCACGGCGGAGATGATGGCCGGAGAGGTGGGCGAGCGCCTGATCGCCAAAAGAGCGGAGGGCGTGACAATGGATCAGCTCATCGACGGTGTGCCGGAAACGGATGAAAAACTGTGGATGAACATTGCCTACACCGCAAGCACCGCTTCAAGGCTGCCGGTCTACTTCTACGACGGCCCGGATGTGACAGTGAGCCGCATACGGGAGCTGGCGCTGGGCATTGAAAATCTCGGCATGATCGTGGTGGACTACCTCGGTCTGATGATCGGAGAAAAGGACAAGCGTGCGGAGAACCGGAACCTTGAGCTGGGCGGCATCAGCCGGGAGCTGAAGCTGCTGGCCTCGGAGTTGGAGATCCCCGTGCTGGCGGCGGCACAGCTTTCCCGCACGGTGAATGAAACGGATAAGCCGAGGCTGTCCTCTCTGCGGGACAGCGGTGAGCTGGAGCAGAACGCTGTGAAGGTGATCTTCCTCTGGAAAACCACGCCGGGGGATGAAACGCAGGTGGGCTGCACGGTGGCAAAGAACCGGAGAGGCCGCACGGGAGATGTGAATTTCTACTTTGACGGCTCGAAGATGACCTTCGTGGAGTTGAGCCGCCGGACGGACGAGGATGAACCGGTGGATAAATTCCACCAGAGACCGAGACGAAAGCGGCTGGAAGTGTAGAAAAGACGCGAGGTGAGCCGATGGGACTTGGACTGGAGGATATCGGGCGCTTTAGCCAGAAGGCGCAGGCGCAAATCTTGCAGAAGGTGCAGGAGCAGCAGAGAGCGGAGAAAGCGGCGGCGGACGCCAAAGCCAAGGCGGAGAAGCCGGAGAAGGGCAACAAGCTCCACGCGGAGAAGGTGGACATGACCATGCCGGACGGGACGCTCATGCACTTTGACAGCAAGCGGGAGGCGCGGCGGTACATGGATCTGTGGCTGATGCAGCGTTCGGGAGAAATATCCAACTTGCGGACACAGGTAAAGTATCCGCTGCTGCCCAAGCAGGTACGCTCGGACGGCACGATGGAACGCGCCATAGACTATGTGGCGGACTTTGTGTACGAAAAGGACGGCGAAACGGTGGTGGAGGACAGCAAGGGCTTTCGGAACACCGCCAGCGCTGCCTACCGGGTGTTTGTGATGAAACGAAAGATGATGCTGTATTTCCACGGCATCACGGTGAGGGAGGTTTAGAACGTATGTTTGCAGACGTGGCGCGACCGACAAATCGTTGGTGGAGCGTGATGGGGCTGGACGGGGCAAAGGCACCGTGGCTGACGTTGGACGCGGTAGCCGTCGCACAGTCGAGCAAGCGAATAAACGACTTGGAGACGGGAAAATTTTCTCCCGGCGCGTTGCTCGATGGAACGCGGGATACAGCGGAGAATGTAGAAAAATGCCAGAACTGTCCGTACCCGGAGTGTTGTAACTGCCTGTCTGGACGGCGCAAAAAGAGCGCGAAACGGAAGCAGACGGCGGCGGAGCTGGCGGACAGCCTGCGGATTCACCGCTGCGAGGAGGCGGAGACATGACCACGGTATACATGATCGTCACCCGTGATAAGTACCGTCTGCCCCGCTGGTGGGGCGTAACGGCATCGGAGCTGGCGCGTTTGTCCGGCAGACCGTATGCCAGCGTTTTGTCCAGCATCAGCAAGGCACGCAGACACGGCGGCAGCTACGGATGTTACGAGGTGGTGCGCATACAGGAGGGCGAGTGATGGGCAAGCAGCACGTTCAGCTATTTAACGACAATTTTCAAAACTTCAAGAAGTACAACATTCCCAAGGCACAGCTTGTAATTGCGGACATCCCCTACAATATTGGATCAAACGCCTATGCCAGCAATCCTATGTGGTACAAAGACGGAGATAACGCTAACGGAGAAAGCCGCCTCGCCAAGAAGTCGTTTTTCAACTCAGACGGGAATTTCAAAATCGCGGAGTATATGCACTTTTGCTCCCGCCTTTTGAAAAAAGAACCGAAAGCAACAGGCGAGGCACCGGCTATGATTGTCTTTTGCGCCTTTGAGCAGATGCAGACGGTTATCGACTATGGCAAGCGGTACGGTTTTATGAAGTCCTATCCCCTGTTTTTCATCAAGAATTATTCCGCGCAGGTTCTAAAGGCAAATATGCGCATTGTCGGCGCGACAGAGCTTGCCGTGGTGCTGTACCGGGACAAACTGCCAAAGTTCCGCAACACGGATATGTACGGAGAAAAAAGAATGGTTTTCAACTGGCAGGAGTGGGGGCGCGACGGGAAAGACATTCCAAAGATTCACCCCACGCAAAAGCCTGTTGTGCTGCTGAAGCGGTTAATTGGCATATTCACAGACCCCGGTGATGTGGTCATTGACCCATGCGCCGGAAGTGGTTCTACGCTGCGCGCTTGTATGGAAACAGGACGGCGCGGCTATGGATTTGAAATCAGCAGAGAATTTTACCGTAAGGCGCAGGAGCAAATGCTTGTACTGCCGGACGAAAACCAAGTATCACTGTGGGGGAATTGACACATGGGCAAGCAGCATTTGAGCCGGGACGACCGGATTTTTATGGACGGCAAGCGCAGGGGCACGCAGGAGTGCATGGACATGGTGGCAATGGCACTCATCGACAAGTGCGGCTGGCACGTCCAGGAGGAGACACCTGACAGCCGGGACACCCACAGCATCGCGTATCTGTACGAGTGCTTGGAGAAGCTGGCAGAGGAGATAAACGAGGGCCGCATCAAGCGGAAGCACATCAAGGACGTGCTGAAGGACGAGTGCGGCGTGGTGTTTGGGGATTAGGCAAGGAGGGATGTTATGCAGGAAATCGTACTTAATGTGTACGGCGCTAATATTTCCGTTTATTCGGACGGAAGCGTATGGAACCACCGTGGCTCTCGGAACAAGAGGCGGTTTGGTGACGTAAGCCCCAAAGGATACAGAAGAATTATTGTCAGCGATAATGGTCGGATAAGGACGGTGTTTGTGCATCGGCTCGTTGCAGAGGCGTTTGTCCCCAACCCAAAAGGGCTTCCACAAGTAAACCATAAAGATGGAAATAAACTGAATAATAGGCCGGAAAATCTTGAGTGGTGTACGAACGAAGAAAACCTACGACACAGATATGATGTTTTGGGCAAATACTTAAGAAAACCTATATTGTGTATTGAAACGGGCATCTGCTACGAGTCCGCAGTGATGGCAGCAGAACGAACAGGCATAAACAGAGCCAATATTTGCGAGTGTGCCAATGGAAAACGGAAAAGCGCGGGCGGTTACAAGTGGAAGTGGGTAGGAGGCGATTGAGATAAAGCACATAGGAGACATCTGCAAAATCAACGCTGCGGAGATCGATCCGGTGTGGTGCATCACCGGCGGCAGCCCGTGCCAGGATCTATCCATCGCCGGGAAACGCGCCGGTTTGGCAGGGGCGCGAAGCGGCCTGTTTATGGAGCAGATACGCATCGTAAAAGAAATGAGAGCGGAGGACAAACGGAATGGACGGACAGGTGCGGAAGTACGCCCGCGTTACATGGTGTGGGAGAATGTCTGCTTTTCCGGGGAAACGCTGGTGGCTTGCAAGAGCGGCTATAAGCGCATAGACCAAATTGCCGTGGGTGATGAGGTAAAGACCCACACGGGGATGTACCGCCCGGTGGCGAAGGTCATGCGGACGAAAAATCAGGCAGTGGTACGGCTGAAGGTCAGCGGAGCGGAGGACATAATCTGTACGCCAAATCACCCGCTGTACATCATGGAAAAGGTGTACGCAAACGCAGGGAAAAAGCAGGGGCGCAGTTTCACAGAACCGAGATGGGAAGCCGCCGGGAACCTGAATAACAGGTGCATGGTGGCGTACAAGCTGGACGAACCGACACTGCCAGACAACTTCATTATGCAGGATGAGGCGTGGGCGTTGGGACGCTATATGGCGGATGGGAGCGTGGACTTGAACCGAGGTACACCGCGCATATTTATCAGCGTGGGCAACGCAAAACTGAAGGAGGCAAGGGAGCACTTGTGCCGTCTGCCCTATGAGATACACGAGAACGCACCCCACGCCACAGCCACCAATATGGTGTTTTCGTCACAGGAGTTTTACAACCTTGTTTCCGGCGTTGGAAGGGGCGCGGGTAACAAGCGCGTACCGCCCTTTGTGTTTGATTTGCCGTTCAAGTTGCAGAAGTGCGTACTGGATGGGTATATCAGCGGTGACGGTTGCATCAGGGAGCGCGGAAAGTGCAGGGAGTTGTGCTGCGTAACTGTCAGCAGAGAACTGGCATACGGCATCGCCCGGATGATACGGAATGTGTACCGGGTCGGCGCCAACATCTCCGTAAGAAAACCAAAAGACGGGAGAATGGGCGGACGCATTATCAAGGCGAACTATCCCTGCTATTGCGTGACGGCTGTGCTGCCCGGCAAGAACAGTAGGGGCGTATGCAAAGACGGCTTTATGTGGCAGATGGTAAAAAGCGTGGAGCCGTGCAGAGAAAAGGCGACCGTCTACAATTTGAGCGTTTGGGAGGATAACACCTATGGAGCAAATGACGTTGTGACCCATAACTGCGGAGCCTTCAGCAGCAACGGAGGACGCGACTTCGCAGCCGTGCTGGAAGAAATTGCGCGTATCGCAGAACCAGGATTTTCTCTATCTGGACTGCCGGAAAAGTGGAAATGGACAAAAGCAGGAGCCATTGACGGTGATGGGTGGTCTATCGCTTGGCGAACTCACGACGCTAAGGACTGGGGAAAAACCATCCGAGACAGCCGTACAGGAAATGTTATCCGTCTGGGGACCCCACAGCGTCGCCGAAGAATCTCGGTTGTCGCAGATTTTGGAGGTGAATCCGCTGCCCAAATACAATTTGACCGAGAAAGCGTGTCTGGGCATCCTGCGGAGAGCGGAGCGGCGGGGGAAGGACCTGCCGAAGCTGCTGAAAGCGGTTTTAATCCGGCAGTCGCAAGGAGCCTCACCGCAAGAGCGGACGGAAGCCCCTGCGCCGACAGAGGCCCCAACATCGTATGCAGTCCGCATCAGGGGGGGGTGTGACGGAGGAGGAAAAGGCGCGTTAGTGCAGACGGAGAAAAGCGGGACGCTGGGTGCGGGCAACGATCAGACGATTTTCTGTCTGCAAGGTAACTGCATTGACCGCGCCGATACCGCCGGATGCAACGGCAAGGGCTGGAAAGCGGACGAGAGCTACACGCTGAACACAATCGACAGACCTGCTGTGTGCGCGGAGGTTGCGTGTATGAATCCTTGGGACGCGCAGAGCGCAAGGGTGTACGATCAGGATGGCGTATGGCACAGTCTGAACGCCAATGAGAACGGCGGTATGGCGCGGGACAGCGTATTGTGTGCTGGGTTTAAGCTGGGCAACAGCGAAAAGGCGCACAGCATCGGATACGAGGAAGAAACATCCCCCACGCTGAACGCAGAGTGCGGCGGGAATAAACCAGCAGTGGTGGCGCTGGACATGACACACGCCTGCGACGTCATCCGCGAGTGCGGAGAGCAAGTCCCGGAATTGCAAGCGCGAATGGGAACAGGCGGCAATCAAGTGCCGCTTACATACCAGATGAACGGATTTGGAGATTATCGCGCCGCCGAGGTTGCAAGCAGTTGCAAGCAACGGGACTTTAAGGACAGCACAGACTTAGTGTGCAGTTCCATAGACTTCCGCAATTTCCGAGAGGGCGGAGAGGTAAACGGTACGCTGCAAGCAAAAGAAAGCGGCGGGCAAAGCCTGAATCTGAATAATACAGTCCGGCAGAACATGGTCGTGCGCCGCCTGACACCGATGGAATGCGAGCGGCTGCAAGGATTCCCTGACCACTGGACGGACATCGGCGAGTGGACGGACGAAAAGGGAAAGAAGCACAAGGACGCGGACAGCCCGCGATACAAGGCGCTGGGTAACTCCATTGCCCTGCCCTTCTGGGGCTGGATGCTGCGGCGTATGGCGCGGTATATGCCGGAGGACGCAACACTGGGGAGTTTGTTCGATGGCATCGCGGGATTCCCGCTGATCTGGGAGCGCATACACGGGAAAGGTACGGCGCGGTGGGCAAGCGAGATCGAGCCTTTCCCCATCGCCGTGACGAAGAAACACTTTCCGGAGGAGGAATGACATGGTGAATGACGCTTTGTTTTCCAGTGACAAGAATTTCTGGGAAACGCCGCAAAAGCTCTTTGACGAGCTGGACGCGGAGTTCCATTTCACGCTGGACGTTGCCGCCAGTGACAAAAACCACAAGTGTGTGCGGTATTTCACGCAAAACGATGATGGTTTGCGGCGAAACTGGGGGGGTGAAACGGTGTTTTGTAATCCTCCATACGGCAACAAGGAAACCGGCCTGTGGACAGAGAAATGCTGCCGGGAGGGGCAAAAGCCGGGGACAACTGTGGTGCTGCTGATCCCGGCGCGGACTGACCGTGCCAGCTTTCATGACTACATTTTGGGCAAGGCGGAGATCCGCTTCCTGCGCGGTAGGCTGAAATTCGAGCTGGACGGCAAGCCGATGGGGACAGCACCGTTTCCCAGCATGATTGCCATTTGGCGAGGAGAAATGACATGACAAGAGAAGAGATCGTGACTGCGCTGCGGTGCTGTGCCAGTTTTGATGGCGAATATGAGTGCAGCACGACCTGCGCGTTTTACAACACGAGCGACGAACTGAGCGACTGCTGCACAAAGAAAAACACCGCCGCCGCTGACCTGATCGAGAACCAGCAGCGGCACATCGAGGCACTGATGAAAGCCAACGCCGGATTGCGGGACACCGTTCTGCGGCGGGATGCGCAGATCGCGGACATGAGTGATGGACTGGCGCAGTTTGCCAAGGCCGTGGCGGTGGAGGAGGAGCAAAGCGAACTGCACGCCATGAAAAACGAGCTATGCCAATATTGTGGTAAGTACAAACACGCACACGAGGGTGCCTGTGACGGGTGCAAATGGAGGGATATGTGATGGATGGTGTATTTCGCGACATCGGTATTATCATGTGTGGGCTGGGCGGAGGGCTTTTGTGCGTTGCCCTCGTCGGTTTTCTCGGTTGGTTGGTGTGCTGTGCATGGGCAGCTTTCAGCGACAAGTTTCGGGCTGTCTGCAAGGCGGAAAGTCTGATTTTCGAGTACCATAAGTACCACGAACAGTTTTTGGCGTGGCTGAAACTTAGCAAGGAGGAAAAGTAAATGGATGCTGTGAAGTTTTTACAGGAGCGAAACAGGATGTACGAGAGCGGCGCGGTCACGCCCGGCTACGATTATGACCCTGTAATCGCGGTTAAAGTCGTCGAGGAATGGTCTGCCGCACATCCCCGCAAAACACGGCAGAGCGTGTTTCTGGAGCAGTACCCGGAGGCAAGGATAGACAAGACCACAGGCGTACTTACCATTTGCCCAGCAGAACTAACAAAAGAATGCATGGATGATAGAGGGGCGTGCGGGGCATATTCGATAGAACCGTGTGTTTGCGAACCATGCCGCCGTGAGTTCTGGATGCGGGAGGTGGAGTGATGGAGCGACTGACGTTCGATGGGAATTTCTGCGACATCTCTCAATGCCGCGAGTTGCCGTGCTCCTATAACGGCTCCTGCTCCCAGCGCAAAGTATGGGAACGGCTGAAAGCCTACGAGGATACGCATATGATGCCGGCCGACGTTATGTCCATGCGCATGGATATGGCGATCCTCACCGGTTTATTCGACGGCATCGACGTGGACCGGATGCGTGAGATAGTCGCGGCTGAACGGGACGGGCGGCTGGTGGTGCTGCCGTGCAAGGTGGGCCAGCGGGTATTCGCCTTGCTGGACACGGATAAGCATATAAGCGAGTGCGAGGTCAAGCAGATTGGTATGGGCAA
>ERZ1026848.853-NODE-853-length-16684-cov-3.844308_pt1 | contig 16684 bp, 14 predicted proteins | sample MGYA00380154_ERZ1026848 | MGnify/ENA primary metagenome ERZ1026848 (study PRJEB33269, sample SAMEA4719790) | human gut metagenome | biome: human-associated habitat; feature: organic feature; material: feces | place: Cameroon | collected 2013-10 ...
AAGTTCATTGAATTTTTTGTCGCCGCGGACTTTCTTTTCCGGATCTTCCGAGGGCATGAAATCCGCACTTGCGATCGAGTAACGGAGCGGAAGCAGGGTGGCATCCCAATCGGTTTCGCAAAGATTCCACATGCTTTTCAACTGCGTTGTGCTTCCTCCGCAAGGACAACCATCCCAGATCGGCGTAATCGTCTGTTCTTTCATTTTCAAGCGTGACAATGCGTGAGGGTTCTTTTCCATATCGTCCCAGCCGTTGAGAGTATCTCCATTTACGGCGATCCAGCTGTTGCTGGAAGGTGAATAAAGAAAGGCTTCCGGGTATTTTAGATTTTCTGCGTCACAGGTGGAATCATAAGTTACCTGATATTGTCGTTCCTTGTCGTAAGCTCCGTTTCTGCGTGTATGCCGGACTCCGGCTCGCGCTGCGGACATGGTCCACATGTAGTTAAATTTTGCATTTTCCCCGTGTCCTTCTTGAGGAATGTTAAAGGCGGAGAAAATGGTCTTGTCATTGTTTTCCTGAGTGACTTTCTCTGCATTCCCTCGGGCATTCTGTGAGGATTTGCTGTTTGAATTATCCTGGCTGAGCATATTGAAAAGACGGACAAACGGATTTACATGTTTCATTGCCGCTCCTACATAAATTGTGCCTTCGCCATTGAAAAAGCGCTCGTTCAACACCCACGGTTTGCAGATGGCGCCGACATAGCGGTTGTCAAAAATTTCCTTGTCATCTCCATAGATACGGGCATGACCGCGGATTAATGCTGCATGAGCCAGGTCTCCCGACCAGAAGGAGAAATTACCGTCCGGGAACATGGCGCAACTTTCAAACTCATCCCGTTCAAAAGTGGTTTTCTTTCCAAACAGTGGAAGAATCGGGCGCAGAAATCCTGAACTGCTGAAATCCATGGCAAACGTCATATAGCCATGTTTGGTTCCCTCAATCTTCTCTATAAGCGGAGGTAGAGGCTCCGCCAGTTTCCGTGCCCACCCTGTCGGATCGGCATCTAACAAATCGTTGTACCAATCATAGTCAAGAGCATAGCGTGGACGTGCTCCGCAGAACATTTTGGGGTAGTGATAGTGTCCTCGTCCTTTGCCATACAATGAGACGAAGCCAAGACTTTTCAATTTTTTCTTATTTGTGTCACAGTGAACAGGTTTCCGGAAAATGGTGCAAACTGACCATGTCCAGAATGTGGTTACGCAAAACCATTTTGCTGATGCCCAGCGGTAGTCCGCATAGAGGGCTGTTGTTTCGGAATTTGCTGTGCACATGGGCATTTCAGCATACGGCCCGTGCAGATTGTCGCAGGATGGAGCAATATCAAGCAGATTCCCGGTCAGAGGATCGACAACAGCGGAGAACAAATCCTTCAGAAAGCTGCCAGGAGATTTTTGATTTTGATAATAGTCATTAGCTCCCCCTTCTTGTTTCCTCCAATTCTTTGTTCCTCCAGGAGTCTCCGGCTTATTGGTGATTGCTAAGGGGTTTTTGTTAAGATTTGTCAGCTCTGTATTCCAATTGTTTATGTTGGTCTCATTGCTCTTTATCTTTCCTTCATTTTTTTGTATGTCCGCTGTTATTCGATCCCGTTCACTCGGATCAGTCGTTCCATTCAGCTGTTCTTTTAATCTCTGGTTTTCTGTTTGAAGTTGTGCATTTTCTGCTTTTGAATTTTCAATGTTTGAATTCAAGCTTTCCTGCTTCTTTGCAATTTCTTTTCCTAAGTCTTCTTCATTGTCAACGCCAATTTCTCCCGCTTCTGGCGTTTCATCTTCATTTCCTCCATATTTACCTTCTTCAAATTTATCTTCTTCTGATTTGTCGGAGAAAAAGCTTGAGGCCGCATCAAGTACATTTTCGAATAACTCTGTTAAAGAGATCAGGTGATTGCCTCGGGTGATTACTTGTTTTGAGTCTTTGATTTCTGTTATTTCATGTTTATGGAATGGAAGAAGAAGACGATCATCATCGTGATATATCGCCTTGTAACAGCATTGTTGGTAGTCATTTTTATGCTTGATAAGCCATAGTTGACGTTCAAGAGCCAGTTCATTTTTATGGATTTCCCCTTGGTATCCACCCACAACTGTTTTTTTCTTTTTCAACTTTCCAAAGAATCCTGCACGTCCTTCATTCAGGTTTGTATCTTTATATACGCGCTGAATGCCGAGAGCTCCTTCACTGCGTTCCGTACCATACAAACGAACATTTCCATCGACCGCTCCCGATGATTTCCCGTCAAAACCTGGGACTGTCTGCTTTGCAAAACTGTGTTCTGCATTCTGGGTTACTTTTTCATCTGCCGCGGATGATTTCGCCACATAAATACCGCGTCCGCGGATAAACCACTGATCCAATCCGTATCCGTGTGTAGAGTCTGACAGTGCAATAGGGAAATGCCCGGCTAAAGATTTGGGCGACGTGTCTTTCGTCCCCATTTCCAGAAAGAGCATTTCATCCGCTTCTGTATTGTGCATTGGAGAAAAGAATGAGTCCGGGACGGCATTCTGATCTTTCATTTCACCATAGGGATTTTTGCCTCTGGGAATATGGATGCTGATATAATAATCTTCTAACTCTTTGTCACTTAAGCGACCATCTTTCAGCATGTTTTTCAAGACGTTTTCAGCCGTCATTTTCATTGATGCGTTCATCTGATTATTGATTGTGTTCAATGTTTTGTTCATAGCCGCAATATTGTCTTTGTCGAAATCAATGAGTTTTCCCAGCAGAGCTTCCGGATCAGATGTTTTAATTCCCAGCTTTTGAGTTAAAGCCCCAACGGTATTTTTGAATCCTTTCTCAAACGCATTCAGGGCAGAAGAGAGGTTGTCATGCGTAAACAAAGAATCGTTGATTAATTTATTTGCAACGCGTCCGAGCCCATCTGACACAGATTCCGGGAGGCCGGTAGGAGTGTTTATATTGATGGAATGTTTTTGATTTGCACCAAGCCCGCACCACCAGGAATGCCCTTCATTTTTCCTGTTATGTCCCGGACCGGAGGCGCAGGTATCCCCCAATAAGACGGAAATCGGAGCGGTGATGACCGCTTCCAGGATTGCCCACCAGCCAAGTTCTTTATCCAATGCAAAAATCATTTGTGCTGCATAGGCTTGTGCATTGTCTTTGTCTTCTTTGAAACGTTTGCAGGTCAGTTTTATCCAGCGGTAGGTGATATAATCCATCTGACGGTTTGTCATTTGGACATAAGTCCATGACATTGCACGGTTTACGGTCGCCATACGGCTCAGACCATCCGCCTGGACGACTGCGGCGGAATATGCCGCTGCATCGCAGGCATTCTGGATTTTAATTCTCTGATGAATGGTTTCTCCGACCGCGTAAATTGATGCGCAGAGGATAAACAGAAAGAGAAAAATAGCCAGAGTTGACATCAGAACAAAGCCCTGAGTATCAGCGGATATTCCTCTGATACGGTCCCATACATTTTTTAATAACAGTTTCATATTTTTCAGATCCTTCTGTTACCAGAGTTTGCTTTTTTCCGGAATAACGGGGAATGTATCCGTTTTGTACGGTTTAGCCAGAGTGCATGATTCTGTCAGTTCAATGCTGTAATACTCGAATTTAGATTTTCTGGAGTTTTTTTGACGTTCAGATTTTGGATTATGGTAGTTTCCTGTTGCCAGGAGCCATGTATCTGCAGCATCTCCATGTGGAGCGGTAAAACCTCTGATGCCGATAGGTTCCTGCCCGGTCAGCGCTGGACTCATTTTTATTCGGTTCAATGCGAAAAAATATGCAACAACAGGAGCTCCAAGAGGAATAAAGAGTGGACATTTGAATGAAACTGTTACTTTTACAGCAGGGAACTGCTCATCAATTTTTGCGGGTGTTTCGTCTTCTTTTTCTGATTCTTTGTTATTTTTTTTATCTTTGATTTTCTCAAATTCTGTAATTTGAACAGATACCTGACGACGAATATTTGACGATAAGGGAACTCCGTAAGTTCCTATGCGAAAATTCATAAAATCCATACCATCCAGAGACCAGCTGATCCAGGAGAGCGCCGTGCAGGCGACATGGTGTACAACACCGGTGCGAATCCAGCCTTCCGTATCCCAGCTGCCGTCATCTTGTTCCCTGGCGCCGTAATCAGCGGGATTGTAGACCAGGGCTGCGCGGGCGCCGCAGTAGGCTGCATAGTATGTTACCTGCTGGGCAACCCAGACGAAGGTCAGCTGAATCAGCAGGAATATGATAAGAATGAAAATCGGAAGCACGAGAACCGCTTCCAGCATCATGGAACCTTTTGAGTCAATGCGTTTCATGGCTGCACCTCCAGCGCCCATGCATAAAACAGAGTCAGAATTGTTCCGATGGCAATGGCGACGCCAAACGGAACCCGGCCTTTTTCATCTTCGCGCGGCGGCAGTTTTTCCGCACCGGCTTTCCGGTCATAGCGCCAGTCGAAAATACTTCGCAAATTGTGCTTGAGCCGTCCGGAGCTGACTGCTCCGAATGCCATCATGACGAGTCCGAGAACGAGTCCGCAGATTGAAATGAAGAGCAACCCGGCGCAGCTGAAGCGCAACCCGAAGAAGATTCCTGCAGCGAAAATCATTTTGAGATCGCCGCCTCCCGCCCCTCTCATCAGAAAGGGGATCAGGAGGAATGCGGCGCAGAGAAGACCTCCAAGGAGTCCGTCGACAAATCCGGATATTCCGCCGAACACCAAGCGCCAGACGAGTCCCAGCGCCGCCAATCCGAGAGTCAGTGAATTCGGCAGCAGACGGAACTTGCAGTCCTTCCAGCAAAGAATTGCGAGAAGCGGCGTTACAACACAGAGCGTATAAATCCAGTACATGTTGATGACTCCTTGGAAGGTTCGCTAGTTATTCCTCGCCCTGACCGTTGGCAATGGCTTTTGCATTGTCTTCAGCGGTATTCAGCTGTGTCGAGAGATTTGCTTTTTCGCCATCGCGTTTCTGCTGCACCCCTTCAATTTGAGAATTGCTTGTGGACTGCGTAACGCCGATGATCTGTCCGAGCATGCTCTGGAGGCTTCCGCTGAACACGATGACAAGTCCGACGATCGCGGCGGCGACGAGAAGAGCGATGACAATGTATTCCATTGCAACAGCACCGCATTCTTCTCCGAGGATCCGGCGAAGGATTTTTCCGCAAAGAGTGTTCTTTGCCCGACTGAATTTAAGTTTTTTCATTTTACCCTTTTCTCCTTTATGTTTTATTTTAGTTTAAGGGGTTTTCTGTTTTTCGTGTTATATGAGCATAAAAGTTCAGACTTTTAATCTGCTGGGAAGGGATCTCCCGGTCTGCATACTCCGCCCTCCGATCCGTCTCCGGAGCTGCCGGTTCCACCTTCTGCTCCCTGTCCGTTTGCGATGGCTTTGGCATTGGACTCCGCTTTATCCAACTGTTCTCCGAGTTTTTGTTTTTCAGGAGTGCGCTTGTCGTCCTGCACGCTTTGAATTTCTGCATTGCTTGTGGACTGCGTAACACCGATGATCTGTGCGAGCATGCTCTGGAGACTTCCGCTGAACACGATGACGAGTCCGACGATCGCGGCTGCGACGAGGAGAGCGATGACAATGTATTCCATTGCGACGACACCGCATTCATCACCGAGAATCCGTCGGAAAATTTTCCCGCAATGCGAATTTCTCTTTTTGTCGAATTTAAGTTTTTTCATTTTTCCTCTTTTCAGAAGTTTTCTACTTATATGTAGGATTTGAACCTTCATATTTTCTAGAAAACCTCTTATTTTTCCGTATTTTCTCCGAAATATTCTTCCGTTTGTGAATTTGCGATTGCCTGCGCATTGTTCTGAGCAGAGTTCAATGCCCGTGCAAGCCGTTGTTTTTCGAGTGCCCGTGCATTCTGAACTTCCGCGCTTTGCACATCGTCAGAAGAATGCACGGCTCCAACCACATGTCTCATCATGTTTTGCAAACTTTCGCTGAAAACGAACGCGGTTCCGAGAATCGCCGAAATCACGAGCAGAGCGATCATAATGTATTCCATAGCGGTTGCTCCGCGAGGATGGCAGACAATCTCCTTTGCCGTTCGTTTCCATTCTTCCATTTTTCAATGTCCCTTTTCAGGTTCCTGTTTTTCCTCTTTCGGAGATTCAGTTTCCTGTTTTTTGTCTGTTTCAGTTTTCCCATTCTGGGGCTGGGAGATTTTTTGAACCTCTTCAGTGTTTGTCGCCAGTTTTAACAATTGCTCCACCATGCTTGTGCAGGATTGCCAAAATACAACAATGATGCCAATGAGCGAGGCAAAGACCAGTATATCTATAATAATATGTTCCAGAGCACATGCGCCTCTCTCTTTTCGTTTTCCTCGTTTAACGGGGATGTTCTCTGTAACATATATGCGTTTGTTTTTCATTTCTTTCTCCTGTTATGGTACGGGTAATGCGATTCCGCAAAGAATTCTCTGAAAATACGCGACAAACGGTTTTCCTACATCGGGAGTAAAACCGTTGCCCGGCTCAAAGACAAGATACCAGGCACAGAGGAAGACGACTGCGACGGAGAGTGTCAGCACGTATTCCAAAGCGACAGACCCTTGTTCATTTTTATGTAGCCTGATGATCATTTCCCGACACCTCCGAAACGATCTGTCCACGGCTGTTTGAGGAACGGGTCGCCGGGAATGCCCTCTGCCAGGAGAGCACGTTCATTCCGCAAAACCTGTTCCGGCGGCAAGTCTTTGTTTTTTTCTATTTTTTTTGCAAGACTGCGCCGCAGGTCGATGAACGATTTGTTCAGTGATTTGCGGAGTCTTTTTGATTCTGCAGAACTTTCGCCGGGGATCAATGCCAAAGCGATTCCTCCGGCAAGGATCCCGCGTCGGGAGGAGGGCTCTTTTTGATAAGCGGCGGTCATATTCCGAATCAGTGCATCCCGTCGGGAGAGAATGCGGGAGACTAATTTCCGGTAGCGGGTGAACATATTTTCTCCGTTGTTTACAGCGAGCAGAAGGGGGATTTCCTCGGCAAACGGCTTGCCTGGGGCAGTTGCACAGAATGCATTGAAGGTTTCGATAGAAGAAAAAAGTTCCCGAGCCCGAAACACTTCCGGTTTGAAACGTTCATCAAAAATAGTTGTATCGAATTCTCCGTCAAGAGAGCGCAAATATTCGAAGAACGCATAGACTCCAAGCATGCGGTCATATGTTGATGAGGGTTTTGCCGCAGAGTATGCCGGCAGTTTTGAATTGAGACAGTCGCAGGCAAGAACTTTTTCCCAGGTGGAACTGGAGAAGAAGTTGTCAAGATCGTGATCCGGTTTTTCCAGCGAGATCCCATGATGAACAAGGAATCTTTCAAAGTTCTTGAGATGTACGGCGATTTTTTTGAACCGTTCACAACGGAGTTCCATTTCTGCACGCCGGGAAGAAAGATTCGCAGAGATCATGCACTCTGCTGGAGTCGGCAGGGGTAGACGGAGCTTTTGCTTGCTGAACTGGAACATGGCAACCGCATTCATATTCTTCTTGAGATCTTCCGCGCTCCGCTTCAGTAACTCCAGAGGTTCCAGCAGGGCGTCGCAGTAAAGTACTACCGTCCGTGAAGCGGACCGATGATTGTTTTTTCGTTCCGTATAGCGGTTCTGGGATTTTTCGCGGATTGCACGAACTGCCGCGACAATGGAATCTGTTTGTTCGATAGTGCTGTACCGTCCCATGATTTTCTGAAGTTCATTATGTTCTTCAACGAGAGCATTGATTTCTTTGGAAATGTCTTTGGCGCGAGTAATGACCCCGGTCCTGTAATCCGCGGGGGTGTTTTCGCAGACGGCGACAGCTTTTCGGAGTTTTTCATCAAGAGATTTCAAGTAGGAAAAATCTTCTTCCGAATTGGAGATGCGGTCTTCTGCTGCAAGAAGACCGCTCAGAAGGTTATGCGTTTCCTGAGCATTTTTCATTTCACTGGCAGATGCAGAGGCATTCCATGTCCAGTTTTCATTGTCCGAAGAAAGAAGTGATGCAAAAAGCGCATTGGCATTCCGGATTCCCGAACGTGTCGAGTTGTCGGCAAGGTGTTTTCGGATAGTGTACCAGGTCGTGGCTGTATCCTGCCAGAGGTTAAGTTTTCGGTTCAAGTCTTTTCTTTGAGCTGCATCATTTTCCGCTCCCCGGGCGTCAAGGGCTTTTGCCAGGAGCTCGCGGGCTCCGTTGAAATTGCCGGTAGCCGCAAGGCGTTCAGCTCTGAGACGCATTGCTTTGGCCGATGGGAAAATCGTTTGAACTGCAAAATATCCTCCGATGACGATGGCGATAGTCGCCGCAACAATTCCGATTTTCAACAGAAGATGTGAGCGGACATGAATAACGTTTTTGTCCCAGAAACGGAAGTCGATGTAAGCGATGGAAAGGATGTCGCCATCTTTCAGCATGCGGCCAGTTTCCGCGTTTTCCTCCGTAAGAGGAGTTCCATTGACTTTTGTTCCGTTGCGGCTTTTATTATCTTTGATCCAGCAGGTTCCGTCCGGATGATTTTCTATCACTGCATGAAGATGTGAAATAAGCGGATCTTTGATTTGTATTTCACAGCTTTCATCGGAACCGATGTTGACCACGGCGTCTTTCAGGGAATGTATTTGTCCTTTTCCACTTCCGGAAAGCTGTTCCAGCCGATTGAATTCAAAAGTCTGTTTTTTCTGTTGTTCCGGAGCGTGCTCCACAATCAGTTTGCAATCCCCGATTGTATATATTTCTCCGGCTGACAGCTTTCGTTCAACAATCTTTGACTCCATGAAAAAAACGCCGTTTCTGCTTTCCAGATCACGCAGAAAAACCGCTGGCCCCTTTTTTACAAGTTTGGCATGTTTTCCGCTTGCTCCGCGATCTTCTGCAGGAATGATCCAAGTGCAGCCGGAAGCACGGCCGATTGTGACTTCTGCCGGCATCTCTTTTGCAGTAATTTCATACAGAATCCGCCCGTTGAGTTCGAGACGGATTGCGAGGTTGGTTTTCTGAAAAATCATTTCCACTCCTTGCGTTTGATGAGATCATAACGGAAATCTGCCTGCTGAAATTCTGCGGAGAAAACCGATTCGCAGGTCGCTTGGATTGACTGCATAGAGGTGTTGTCTCCGCTCTGTTCCGCATATTGATAAGCAAGTTTCTGGGCGTTGAACCAAACTGACAGGCGAGCGCGAAATCCGGCAAGAAGTTGTTTCGCTTCATTCTGTCCATTGATATCTCCTGCTGCGGTTGCTTTTATTAAAGCGCTGCGCAGACGGTAGAAAACCTTTCCCCAATAAACCGGAGCTTCCTGGCGGAGGAAGCTTTTTGCTTCTTCCAAATCCTGGGCAACCGAGGTATTCCTGCGCCAGACGGAACAGCCTTCCCAAAACCATACGGTGTGATTGATGGGGATAATGACCATGCCGATCAGTTCACGGCGCAGAAACTGGTCGGCGCGCCACTGATACTGCAGCGGAACCTCAATCATGATCTGATGAGTATTCGCTGCATTTCGGAGAAAGACTGCATAGCCGAAAAAGTCGTCGTTGCCGAGTCTGCGCGTATAAGACACCATGGTTAGCGGAATTCCAGATCCGCTGGAACGGTTGACAAAAATTGTAACCCGGTCCCCCCCCCAGCTGAGAGTCGGATCCTCGGTTCGCTGATCTCGCATCCACTGTTGAACCGCTTCGTCATGATCAATGAAAAGATTCTTGTTCGAGTGTTTGGAATTCGCTTCAATATGCAGCAGAACATCCCGGTTTTTCCCCGTATAGGTCCATACATCTGTCCGGAAATTTTTCTTTTCGATCTTTGCAGAGCGGCTCGCCGGGAAAAAAAGTGCAAGATATGATTTTTTTTCGTTGTCGATTCCCGGAACAGGTACAAAAGTGTAATCCTGAAGACGCCGGCCATTTGCATTGACGGGCCAGGAAACATGCTCTTCTGTTTCCGGTTTCAAATGAAAGTACATGGAAACACTCATTCCAAGGAACATTGCGATGGCAACAGTCCAGAGGATGACCCTTTTTCTTGCTTTCAGCCGATAAGAATCTTTGATATCCTCCAGTTCTTCTTCGGAGGCGACACGTGTCTGGATTGCAATTGTCTCGGAAGAGGAATCATCTGAGTTTAATTCAGATGTAGAGGATGCCTTTTGGGCTTTTGTCGCGCTTGTTGCTTGCTCAGGTTTGGCGGTTGAGGCTGGAGAGGCGACTGTTTTGCTCAGTTCAGCGTCTTCATCTTGAAGAACAGTCTTGTCATCATCAGCGTTTACCGGCTCAAAGCTAAAAGCGGTATGTTCCCCCATCTGAACCGTATCGCCTGCGGAGACATCAAGAGTATCGCCGATTCCGGCATTTTTCCCATTGTATTTTGTGATTCTGGAACTTAAGACTTCCATGTGGATTTTGCCGTCAGCACCAAGACGAACAATGACATGACGACCGGAAATGTCCGGAGATGTCAGGACAATCCGGTTGGTATGAGACCGCCCGATTGAGAGCGCCTGATTGAGTTCGAGCGGGAAACATTGATCTTTTATTTCCCCGGAAACAAATTTGATCTGCATTTTCATTACATGACTCCTCCAAGTCCACTGCCCATAACTTTAAGCAGAACAGGGACTCCAATGATAATAAACATTGCCGGCATAATGAATACGGCAATAGGGAAAATCATAGCGGAGACAGCCCTTGCGGCTTTTCTCTCTGCGATGTTGAACCGAACTCTCCGCATTTCCTCCGCCTGAATTTTCATTGTTTCGACGATGGAAGCACCGATTTCAATTCCATGAATAACAGCATCGGCAAATGCTGTGAAAGCATCATGCTGAATGCGTCCGGACATTTCATCAAGGGCTTGAGTTCGGGATTTTCCAAGTTCGATTTGGCGTAGCATAATGCCAAATTCAAATGACAGCGGAGAAGAGGAACTTTCCGTGGAAACATAGTAGCGGATTGCCGCTGAAAAGTCTACTCCGGAGCGCATTGCAGAAGCAATCAGATCTATTGCAAAAGGAAGAGTGCGCATAATTTTAGTCTGTCGTTCATCTGCCAGCTTTTCTATCGTCATAGAAGGGTAAACAAGCCCGATGAAGCCGAACAGCACCCAGGCTCCAATGACAATTCCACCATTGGAGGATATCATCAGCGTAAAGAGAATGCCAAGAACTGTTGCACCCATGCCTGTCAGAATTTCTGCAGCAAAAATATATTCCACATCCATTTTAATATTGGCAACAAGAAGCTTGTTCCGGAGTTTTTCTGCCCGCCGCGGTTGTAATTTTTTCGAAAGCTTGCCGAGTGTTTCCGTGAAGCAGGAGAGGATTCCCCAAAGTCTTTGGAAGAACGGCGGCAGATTTCTGTTTTCCAAATTCCTGAATTGCATTTTGGGTTTGTTCAGGAAAAAGGAGAGGAACAGATACGGTCCGAACACGAGCAGAAAAACTACTGCGTAGATTAAAAAATTGTTGTCTTTAGACATTTTAAACCTCCACTGTGATAATTCGTTTCAGAATGGAATAACCGATAGAGACAAGAATAGAGGCAACCCCGACGGCCAGCCAGCCGGAGCCGGTGGTTACAAGAGGTTTCATCAGAACCGGGTCAATGCAGTAAAGCAGGATGAATGCCGCAAGTGGAGCCGCTGAAATAGAAATGGCTTCAAAACGTCCTTGTGCTGTCATGTTTTTCAGACGTTCCTGAAATTCTGTCCTGGCTCTGATTGTATCAACCATTTCATTAAGGACCTCGACGAGACTTCCGCCGGAGCGAGTTGTCAAGGTTATTGTCGTTACGAGAAGATGCATATCTTCGCAGGGCATTCTTTTGTACATGCGTTCAAACGCTTCGGGAAGGTCAACGCCGAGACGGTGTTCCCGGAGCAGAATTACAAGTTCTTCCTGCATAGGCCCGCCAATTCGCCGGGAGACAGCTTCCACCGCTTGTCCTAGGGCAAGGCCGGATTTCATGCTGTTTGTCAGAGCCATTGTGAAATCTAAAATTTTTGTCTCAAACGCTTCTTTTCGCTTCGCCAATTTCCATTGATAGTAACGCAGAACAAGAATCCATGCCGCTATTGCAAATCCGCACGAGACTGGAAGAGCAATAACCATTTTTTCAACTCCGCTGGCAAGCTGAACAAGAAATGCTGCGCATGCCGTGATAAGGGTTGAAAAGATCCGCAGCATCAAAAGACGGTCCGGAGAAATAAAACGTTTGAGTTCGTCATAGATTGGGCTTACCCGGAATTCCAGTTTTTCAAGCAGATAACGGCAGATCAGGCGGATTGTCAGAAAACAGAACATCCCAGTCGCCGCAAATATCAGAAAAGTATTGAATGCGTTCATTTTCCCTCCTTACATTTTAGGAACAAATACACTCATATCCAAATTCAGACGCCCGCTCTTGCGGAGCTCGTCGATGAATACCGGAATATTTCCGGTCGCTGTATGAAATCCCTGAACTCGCCCGTGTTCATCCAGTCCGGTTTGTTCAAAGGTAAAAATATCCTGCATCAGAATCTGGTTGCCTTCCCGTCCGGTAATTTCTGTGATTTTGACAATTTTTCTGGAACCATCCGCGAGGCGAGTTTGCTGGACAATCAGATCAATCGCGGAAGCAATCTGTTCCCGGATTGCTGTAGAGGGCAATTCAAATCCAGCCATCATTACCATATTTTCCAAACGTGTCAGAACATCGCGCGGGTTATTCGCATGCGCCGTTGTCAGAGAACCGTCATGTCCGGTATTCATCGCCTGGAGCATATCCAATGCTTCGGCTCCACGGCATTCGCCAACGATGATGCGATCCGGACGCATACGCAGAGTGTTGATTACCAAATCCCGGATGGAAACTCTTCCTTTCCCTTCAATGTTGGCTGGGCGGGCTTCCAGACTGACGAGATTCGGATGAGTCAGCTTTAGTTCTGCTGAATCTTCCACGGTAATTACGCGCTCTCCTTCGGGAATGAAAAGAGAGAGAACATTCAGTAGAGTTGTTTTTCCCGATCCTGTTCCACCGGATACCAGGATATTTTTCCTTACACGTACAGCTTCCTGAAGGAAGGAGGCCATCTCTTTTGTCATACTGCCGAATGCAATCAAATCGTCAGTTGTTAATTTTTTTTCTGCGAATTTTCTGATTGTGAGAGCTGCTCCGCGCAGAGAAAGCGGAGGAATGACTGCATTCACACGGGAGCCATCCGGAAGGCGGGCATCAACCATGGGACTGGCGTCGTCAATATGGCGGCCCAAAGGCTCCACAATGCGCTGAATAATGGATTGCAGATGCTGTTCATTGAAAAAATGGATGCCGCTGTCAAACAGTTTTCCCTTGCTTTCTACGAAAACAACGTTGGGACCATTGACCATGATTTCAGAGATTCCATGCGAGCGCAACAGCGGGGAAAGAGGTCCAAAGCCGACTAGTTCATCCAAGAGAGCCTGACGGAACAATGAAAGCGGAATCCGGTTTGGTATTTCATGGCGCCGCTCTTTCAGAGTACGCTCCAATGCCGCTTCAACTTTTGCTCGCATTTCTGTTTTGTTCAGCTCTTTGCGGGCGTTGTCGGAGAGATTCAACTTTTCCAGAATATCTTCGTGAACGGAGCGGGTCAGCAACATGATTTCCGGTTCATAGAGGAGTGTTGCATCTTTGAATTCGTTTTTGAAATCCCGCGGAGCTTCCTCTGTACGAACCGGAGGTTGAACAGGCGTTTGTTCCTGTACAGGGTCTCCGCTTTTTAATGAAAGACGGTAATCCGAAATTTGTACAACATCAGACAATTCAAGAGGAGTCATAACTGTAATGTTTTTATCATTCAGTTTTGTCCCTCCGGAGCTGTTCAAATCTTCAATGAAAAATATTCCATTGGCGGAAATGAGCCGGGCATGTCTGCGTGAAACCCCATTCCCGGGGAGGATTATATCACAGTCGGCGTGCCGTCCGATTGTCATGCTGAAATCCCCGGCCGGGAGAGTTTTTGTTGTAAAAACTTCCCCGCTGGCGGAGCATACGATTAATTTTTTCATACCCGGCATTTTTGTCTCCTTTTACCAGTTGAACCAGCCAAGCCAGCCGAGAGAGCCGCGATGCCGTTTGTTTTCTTCCATCCGCTCTTTGTTATTCCGTTTGGAGTCGCGGTAAGTCGGTGCTGTCTGTTGATCCAGCGGAATTTCGATCTGAACATCCGGGTTGGCTTTGACTAGTCGCGGACATGCAAGGATCAGAAGAGTGATTTCCGACTGATTGTCAACATCACTGGAAACAAACCATTTCAGAACAGGGGTGCTTCGGAGAATCGGGAGTCCGGAATTCTTGGTCGCCTGGGAAATTTTCTTGGATCCGGCAATTACGACTGTTTTGTCCAGGTCGCAAAACACCGTCTGCGAGGTGGTGTCTTCCTGAAGATTATAAGAGTCTTCACTTGCACTGACAAGCGAAGAGTTCTTGAGGTCCAAGGTCAGTTTTGCCCGATTCGGTGAAACCAAACCTCCGGTAACCTTGATTTCCAAGCCATACTTGATATTCTGAAGACTGCCGTTTTCCAATCCATTGACTTTGACATATACGGTGTTCCCGGTATGGAGAGTGCCTCCTTTGGGGTCGTTGTTGGCAAAAGTGACATGTCCTGCGTTGTAGGTTCTGGTTACTCCGTTGGAGGTTAAGAAGCCGACGGTTGCATCCATGTTGCCGCCGAATTGTGCGGTTTTCCCTGTTCCGCGTCCGCTGACGAGGTCGTAGATAATTCCAAAACTTCCGCTCAATGTCGGGGTCGAATTGGAACCAAGAGCATCGGAATTGTCCAGCACGATTCCGGCGTAGACAATATCGACTTGAAGCAGGGTTTCGACAACGCTCAGGCTGGTCATACAGCGCACTCGTCCTTTGGACGAATCGCCTTGTCCGCCAATATCCAGCCACGGCTGTGTAGCAAGAAGTTGCATAACTTTATCCAAGTCTTTCTGACTGTAAAGTTCTCCTGTCAGCACAACTGCATCAGAGGAAATTTGCATGGAGAGCTGACCAACAGCGGTTTTTTGTCCAGGTTCACAAAATTGAAAGCCTGCTTCCTGAAGCAGTTTTTTCAGATTTAGAACGGTTTCTGCGGAAGGTTTGAACACGGCAAAATTTACACACTGACTTGAATAGTTGGGCAAAACTTTCATCAGATGTTTCCAGTGCTCCGGATTTGTTACTGTTCCGCGGATGGCTATCTGGTCTTCATTGATGGAAATGTCGAGTTCTGTGAGAGAATCCAAGTCAGTCCGGAGTTTCTTGAGCGTCTTTGCCAGATTTGATTTTACGGTGACGATGTAATCTTTCTGCATGCCGCCTCCGGATACCACAAGAGTGACTTCGCCGACAGCACAGCCGACAATCCGGAGCTGGGATTCTCCAGCTTCAACTTTTACTTTGTCAGATTTACCGGGGATGATTCGGAATGATTCAATAACAAAGGGGGTCTGGATGCTTTTTGTTGAACCAATAATCATACTGATTCTTTCGGCATCTGCATAGAGAGACAGCATGGTCGCTGTGAGAAGGAAAAATGCAATCAGCTTTTTCATTTCTGGTTCTCCTTTACTTCGGTCGGAACAAGAGGAATGGCAATGCTTTGAAGTCCCTTGAGCATGTCTGTCAATGCTGCGTCTTCAAATTTTCCGCCATTCATCCGGTTCAGGGCATTGTCGTCTTTTTTCTTTCGCAGAATCGGGTACAGTCTGGCTTTGCGCTGAATTGCTGTCAGTGCAACAGCCTGCTGGGGCGGGAGAGAAAGAAGCACACTGCTGCCGTTGATCTCCAGAATGCTGACGCGCGGATAAATGACCGCTGTGACAGTCCGGTTCATTTCCTGAACTTCCGCATCTGCATTTTTCCCGGTTTTGACTTTTTCTTTGTAGGAAAAAGTTCCGATAATTGCAATATCATCACCGGGCTGAAGCATCTTGAGCAGTACTCCGTCGGCAAAAGTTACCGGAACACCCCACTGTCCATCCCCCAATGCACGGCTTTTGCTCTGATCAAGTTCGATATCTGCATAAAGCAGGTAATCTCCTTTGGCAATCGGGCGTTTTGCACGTTGATTGAAAGTGAATGACATATTTGCCTCGTCGATACAGTTTTTGGGAGCCGCGCTTTCAGGAATCGCTTTGACCGCAATCCGACTCTCCTGAATCAGTTCGCCTTGAGCAATTTCTGCTGTGACAATCAGAACATTGCGTGTCCGTTCTTCCGGCTTTTCTGTCTTCTTCATGGTTTTACTGACGGCAAAAACCGCAGCAAGTCCGAGAAGCACTGCTGTGATTAGTGGAATCACATTTTTCATCTTAATAAATTTCCTTTCTTTTTATTTTAGTGATTTTTACTCTATTCCGAATTCCTGCCTCACGGGATAGAGATAGAAGTGTGAAATGCGAGCTCATGGCTCTGAATATCAAGGTATGAGCTATATTTCCGCAAAGCATTTTTTTCTCCTTCTCCATATCTTTGGGGGCAGGAATGTTGAACAGTTTTTGTTTTCTCAATGATATATAGGAAAATACAAAACTCATTTTCCAAGAAAACAAGGACGTTCGTTGAAAAATCTTTTACCCTCAACAAATCTTTCAAACTCCGGAGTTCGCTGATTCCCGGAAGCATTCCAAAACCGCATCGTGTAAAATAGTTGTTCTGGATTATGTGTTATAAAATACTACTTATTAAACTG